>Ga0066652_100000328_pt1 | contig 23739 bp, 13 predicted proteins | sample GraSoiAngelo_101_FD_71413 | JGI IMG/M metagenome (GOLD analysis project Ga0066652, IMG submission 71413) | Grasslands soil microbial communities from the Angelo Coastal Reserve, California, USA - 14_0903_02_30cm | ecosystem: Environmental > Terrestrial > Soil > Grasslands | place: USA... | reverse complement strand
ACGGTCGAGAGTGGTCACTTCGAGGTCTTGCGCCGCTCGTTCGGCGTGATCTCCAGCGACCAGCGGGTGCAGGCGGTGCTCATCGCGTTCTCCTTCGGGGCGCTGATCGAGGCGCTCGCCGGCTTCGGCACGCCGGTCGCGATCAGCTCCGTGATGCTGATCGGGCTCGGATTCCGGCCGGCCAAGGCGGCCGCCGTGTCGCTCGTGGCCAATACCGCGCCCGTCGCGTTCGGTGCGATCGCGATCCCGATCACCACGCTCTCGGAGGTCAGCGGACAGTCGGTGGACAACCTCGGCTCGATGGTCGGCCGCCAGACCCCGTTTCTCGCCCTGATCGTCCCGCTGATCCTGGTCGGCATGGTGGATGGGCGTCGCGGGATCCGGCAAGCGTGGCCGGCCGCTCTCGTGGGCGGCCTCGCGTTCGCGATCGGCCAGTTCGTGACCTCGAACTACATCTCGGTCGAGCTCACGGACATCATCGCGTCGCTCGCCTCAGCGGCGGCAATCGTCCTCCTCCTGCAGGTATGGCAGCCCGGCGAGGTGGTTCCCGCCGAGGGCGAGGTGGGGCCCCGTCCTGCCATGGCCGGGGGGTCCGCCGCCGACCCGGCTTTCGAGCGCCGTATCGCAGGCCGCGGCGGAGGCGAGCGCGATCGGGGCATCGAGGTCGTGCGTGCCTACGCGCCTTACCTGATCATCATCCTGGTCTTTGCGCTGGCGGAGATCAGCTGGCTGCCCTTCGTCGACTGGCTCGACAAGCCGACCAAGGAGTTTCACTGGCCCGGCCTCCACGTCGTCAACCCGGACGGCGAGGAGCCCAGCTCCGCGATCTTCAAGTTCAACTGGCTGTCGGCAGCCGGGACACTGCTTCTCATCTCGGGGCTGCTCACGATCCCGGTGCTCGCGATCCGTCCCGCGCAAGCGGTGCGAGCCTGGCTGCGGACCGTCTACCAGCTGCGGTGGGCGATCATCACGGTCGCGTCCGTACTGGCGCTCGCCTTCGTGATGAACTTCTCGGGCGAGACGATCACGCTGGGCCTCTGGATGGCCGGCGCGGGTGGCTTCTTCGCGTTCCTGTCGTCGCTCCTGGGCTGGTTCGGCGTTGCCGTGACCGGCTCGGACACCTCCTCGAACTCGCTCTTCGGCGCATTGCAGGTCACTGCCGCCAAGGACGCGGGCCTCGATCCGGTGCTGATGGCCGCATCCAACTCGTCGGGCGGCGTGCTGGGCAAGATGATCTCGCCGCAGAACCTGGCGATCGGGGCCGCCGCCGTCGGCATGGGAGGGCGCGAGGGGGAGATCTTCCGGCGCGTCATCGGGTGGAGCCTGTTGCTCGTCCTGCTGATGTGCGTGCTCGTGTACCTGCAGTCCAAGGGCGTCCTGTCGTGGATGGTTCCCTAGGGACCGAACGAGAGGCGGAAGGGGCGGCGCAGGAGGTGCCGCAGCCAGGGCCGCTGGGCGGGAGGCCCGACGAGGAGCCAGGCGCCAGGCCGCACCCGCCGATCCCGGAGACCCGGACGGTGGAGCGTCTCCTGGAGCGGCTGCGCGTCATCTGCGGGGAGGGCAACGTGATCGTCCACGAGCACCAGCTGCGGACCTATCAGTCCGACGGCCTCCTCCAGTACAAGGTGCTCCCCCGTGCGGCGGTGCTCCCGAGCGATGCGGAGGAGGTACGCGAGGTCGTCCGCGCCTGCTACGAGTCCGAGGTGCCGTGGGTGGCGCGCGGAGCGGGAAGCGGCCTCTCCGGCGGCGCCCTGCCGATCGAGGACGGCCTTTTGATCGTGCTCACGCGGTTGCGGCGAATCCTGGAGGTGGACCTCGAGAACCAACGCGTCGTCTGCGAGCCCGGCGTCAACAACGTCGCGATCTCCCAGGCCGTTGGTCCCACCCACTTCTTCCCCCCCGACCCCTCGAGCCAGATCGTCTGCACGATCGGCGGCAACGTCGCCGAGAACTCTGGCGGCGCGCACTGCTTCAAGTACGGGTTCACCACCAACTACATAACGGGGCTCGAGGTGGTGCTGCCCGACGGCGAGGTGGTGACCCTCGGCGGCAAGGAGGTCGACCATCCCGGTTACGACCTCCTGGGGGCATTCGTCGGATCCGAGGGGACGTTGGGGGTGGCCACGAAGATCACGCTGCGGGTGATCCCGAAGCCCGAGGTGGCGCGCACCTTGGTCGCCTTCTTCGACACGACCGCGCAGGCCGGCCAGGCTGTCACCGACATCGTGGGCGAGGGCGTCGTTCCCGGCGCGATCGAGATGATGGACCGGCTCTCGATCCAGGCGAGCGAGCAGATGGCCCACGCGGGTTTCCCGCTCGATGCGGGAGCCGGGCTGCTGGTGGAGCTCGACGGCTCGGAGGCTGAGTGCGAGACCCGTTTCGAGGACGTGCGCCGGATCTGCACTCACGTCGGCGCGCGCGAAGTGCGGGTGGCGCGCGACGAGGCGGAGCGCGAGCTCATGTGGAAGATGCGAAAGGCGGCGTTCCCGGCGATGGGCCGGATCAGCCCCCACTACTACGTCCAGGACAGCGTCATCCCCCGTACCCGGCTGCCCGAGGTGCTCGCGCGGATCGATGAGCTCCAGGCCGAGTACGGGCTGCAGGTCGCGAACGTCTTCCACGCCGGCGACGGCAACCTCCATCCGCTCGTCTGCTACGACGGGCACTCGGAGGGGGAGGCCGAACGGGCCGAGGAGCTGGCCGGCAAGATCGTGCTCGCGTGTGTCGATGCGGGTGGCTCGATCACCGGCGAGCACGGTGTCGGCGTGGACAAGAAGCGCTACATGCCGAATCTGTTCGACGAGGCCGACCTCGCCGCGTTCCAGAAGCTCCGTTGCGCCTTCGACCCGGCGCAGCGCGCCAATCCCGGCAAGGTGATGCCCACGCCACGGCTCTGCGGGGAGGTGCCCGGCCCCTATCGCCGGCACCCGCTGGAGGTCGCCGGGCTGGCCGAGCGCTTCTGATGGCCCAGGCGGTATTGCGTTCCGAGAGGCCGGCATCGGCGCCCGATGCCGCAGCGCTGCTCCGCTCGGCATCCGAGGAGGGGCGCACGGTGCGCTTCCGCGGCGGCGGCACGAAGCTTGGTTGGGGGCGCCTGGCGCCCGAACCGGACCTCGCGGTATCGACCGGTGGCCTCGAGCGGCTCGTCGAGCACAACGTGGGCGACCTCACCGCGGTGGCGGAGGCGGGCGTAGCGCTGGCGCGCGCGCAGGAGGCCTTCGCCGCCGAAGGGCAGATGCTGGCCCTCGATCCGCCGGCGATCGACGGTTCCACCATCGGGGGGGTGATCGCGACCGGCGACTCTGGCCCGCTGCGCCATCGGTTCGGCTCGCCGCGCGACCTGATCATCGGCATCAAGGTCGCGCTCCCCGACGGCACGATCGCGAAGGCGGGGGGCAAGGTGATCAAGAACGTGGCCGGCTATGACCTCGCCAAGCTGTTCAGCGGCGCGTTCGGAACCCTGGGGCTGATCACCGAGGTGGCGCTGCGCTTGCATCCCCGGCCAGCCGCCATGGCCACCGCGCTCCTGCGCGGCGCCGACCCGGGCGCCCTCGCGGCTGCGGCTGCGGCTCTTTCACACGCCCCCCTCGAGCAGCTCGCCCTCGATGTCTCGTGGGCCGGAGGCCAGGGTGCGGTGCTGTCCCGCTTCGGGGGGGCCACCGCGCGCGAGCAGGCCGAGGCGGCCCTGCGCGAGGGCCGCGACGCTGACGGCCTCACCCGCGAGGTCGTCGACGACGACGAGCAACTCTGGCGGGAGCAGTGCGCCCGCCAGCGCTCTCAAGGGGGGATGGTCGTGCGCGTCTCCGGCCTTCAGTCGCGGCTCGCGGACATCCTTCGCGCCGCCGAGGGCCACGGCGCCACCATGGCCGGGCGCGCCGGCAGCGGGCTGTGCTGGCTGGCACTCGATGAGCGCGAGTCGCATGAGGCTCTCGCCGCGGTGGAGGACCTGCGCCGCGAGCTCAAGCCGCTTCGGTGCGTCGTCCTGGACGCGCCCGAGGACGTGCGCGCGGCGCTCGACCCGTGGGGGCCGCACGACGATCGAGCGCTGGCGCTGATGCGGCGAGTCAAGCAGCAGTTCGATCCGCAGGGAGTCTGCAATCCCGGGATCTTCGTCGGGGGGATGTGATGGCGGCGCGCGCCTTCGACGATCGGCGGGCACCTGAGCTCGACCTGATCGACGTCTGCGTGCACTGCGGCTTCTGCCTGCCGACCTGCCCCACCTACGACCTCTGGGCAGAGGAGATGGATTCGCCGCGCGGGCGCATCGTGCTGATGAGCACGGCGCTCGAGGAGGGCAGCGAGCTCACACCGGAGCTGGTCACTCACTGGGACCGCTGCCTCGGATGCATGGCGTGCGTGACCGCCTGCCCCTCGGGCGTCCAGTACGACAAGCTGATCGAGGACACCCGCCAGCAGGTCGAGCGCAACTACCGCCGTCCGCTCGCGGAAAGGCTGTGGCGACGGGGCCTGTTCGCATTGTTTCCACACCCAGGAAGGCTGCGGGCGTTGATGCCGGCGATGGCGCTCCAGCGCGCGCTCCGGCTCGGCCCGCTTCTGGGACGCAGCCGACTCGCCGCCCGCTTCCCGCGGCTTCGGACGCTCCTGCGCCTGGCGCCGGACACGCCGCTTCGAAGCGCGCTCGCGAGACTGCCGGAGCGCACGCCCGCACGCGGCGAGCGCCGGGGGCGCGTGGCCTTTCTGCGGGGGTGCGTGCAGCGGGTGTTCTTCGGCGAGGTCAATCGAGCGACCGTGCGAGTGCTCGCCGCCGAGGGCTACGAGGTGCACGCACCGCGGAAGCCCCGGTGCTGCGGGGCACTCCAGCTCCATACCGGCTTCGACGATCAGGCCCGGGCACTCGCCCGCGAGACCATCACGAGGTTCGAGGACTTCGACGCCGTCGTGGTGAACGCCGCGGGCTGCGGGTCCGCGATGAAGGACTATGACCACCTGTTCCGCGACGATGACGCCTGGCGAGAGCGGGCCGGCGCGTTCTCCGCAAGGGTGCGCGACGTCACCGAGCTGCTCGCCGAGGACGCCCCCGTCGCCCCGCGGCGACCGGTCGAGCTCACCGCGGCCTATCACGACCCCTGCCACCTCGCGCACGCGCAGGGGGTGCGCGAGCAGCCCCGCGAGCTGCTGCGCCAGATTCCCGGCCTCGAGCTGCGCGAGCCCGACGGCTGGGAGCTCTGCTGCGGGTCGGCGGGCGTCTACAACCTGCTCGAGCCGGAGGCGGCCGCCGAGCTGGGTCGCCGCAAGGCCGAGCGGCTCCTCGCCACGGGCGCCAGGGCGGTCATCGCCGCCAACCCGGGCTGCGTGCTGCAGATCGCCGCGCATGCCGAGGAGCTCGGCGAGCCGCTCACGCTGTACCACCCGATGGAGCTCCTCGACGCCTCGCTCGGGGGCGGGGCGCTACACAACGGGAGCGGGAGCGGATGACGCAGCTCTCGGTCAGGGGAATCGAAGTCCATGGGGCGGTCGAGGATCGCGCCTCCGAGGTGCTCTCGAACGACGCGGTCGAGTTCGTCGCCCTGCTGCACCGTGAGTTCAACCCCCGAAGGAGGGAGCTTCTCGGGCGACGGGCAGAGCGACAGAAGCGGCTCGATGCGGGCGGGACGCTGGACTTCCTCGACGAGACCCGTGAGGTCCGCGAGGGCGACTGGCGGGTGGCGCCAGTGCCTTCGGACCTGCAGGACCGTCGCGTCGAGATCACCGGACCGACCGATCGCAAGATGGTGATAAACGCGCTCAACTCGGGCGCGCGCGGGTTCATGGCGGATTTCGAGGACTCGAACTCGCCAACCTGGGACAACATCGTCGGCGGTCAAGCGAACCTGATCGACGCGGTCGAGCACACGATCGAGTACACCGGGCCGGACGGACGGGAGTATCGCCTCGGCGACACGCTCGCCACCCTGCTCGTTCGCCCCCGCGGCTGGCACCTGGTGGACAAGCACCTGCTGGTGGATGGCGAGGCGGTGGCGGGCGCGTTGCTCGACTTCGGCCTGTTCTTCTTCCACAACGCCGACCGCCTGCTCGAGAGGGGCTCAGGCCCGTACCTCTACCTGCCCAAGCTCGAATCGCACCTCGAGGCGCGCCTGTGGAATGACGTGTTCGTTCGCGCCCAGGAGGCGCTCGGAATCGATCGGGGCTCGGTCAAGGCGACGGTGCTGATCGAGACCATCCCGGCCGCATTCGAGATGGACGAGATCCTCTACGAGCTGCGCGACCACTCGGCCGGACTGAACGCGGGGCGCTGGGACTACATGTTCTCGATGATCAAGTGCTTCCGCGAACGGCCCGAGTTCATCCTCCCCGACCGCAAGAAGGTGACGATGACGGTGCCCTTCATGCGCGCCTATACCGAGCTGTTGGTCAAGACCTGCCATCGGCGGGGAGCGCATGCGATGGGCGGAATGGCCGCAGTGCTGCCGAGCCGGAAGGATCCCGAGGCCAACGAGAAGGCGATCACCGGCGTGCGTGAGGACAAGCGCCGCGAGGCAGGCGACGGATTCGACGGGACATGGGTCGCCCATCCCGACGTCGTGAAGGCCGCGACCGAGGAGTTCGACCGCGTGCTCGGCGATCGGCCCAACCAGCTCGAGCGGCAACGCGACGAGGTGGACGTCGGAGCCGCGGACCTGCTCGATGCCCGCTCCGCCGGAGATGAGGTCACGGAGGAGGGCCTCCGAAGCGACGTGAACGTCGGCATCCAGTACATCTCGTCATGGCTGCGCGGGAACGGCGCCGCCGGCATCTACGGCCTGATGGAGGACGCGGCGACTGCGGAGATCGCGCGATCGCAGGTATGGCAGTGGGTGCGTCATGGCATCGAGCTCTCGGACGGGCGGCGGATCACCCGCGATCTCGTGCAGGAGCTCGAGGACTCCGAGCTCGAGCGGATCCGCAACGAGATCGCGGATGACCGCTGGTTCCAAGAGCAGGGAAGGCCGGATCTGTCGCGGGAGCTGTTCGAACGCGTAGCGCTGGCTGACGAGTTCGTCGACTTCCTGACCCTGGTGGCGTACGAGCACCTCGAGTGAGTCCGCGGCGGGGCGCTAGGCGACGAGGGCGCGGCCGGCCGCCGTGAATTCCTCCAGCGTGGACGCCTCGATCACACTCGCGAGGCCGAGGAGATCCGGCGCGCGCAGGGCGTCCTGGCCAACGATCGCGTGACATGCGATGCCGAACCGCGAGCAGCGCTCGGAGACCTCGGCGACGGCTTTTCCGGCGAGCGTCTGCGCGTCGAGGGCTCCTTCGCCAGTAACCACGAAACTTGCGTGCCGGGCTCGCTCGTCGAAACCCAGGGCGTCGAGCACGAAGGCGGCCCCAGGCAGGAGTTCCGCGTTCCGGAAGGCCCACAGTCCACCCGACAGTCCTCCGGCGCAGCCGGTCATCGGCACGCCGCGCGGATCACGAGGCGCTCGTTCCGCAAGCTCGTCAAGCCGGCGTTCAAGGCGCTTGACGGTCTTTGGGTCGGCGCCCTTCTGGGGTCCGAATACCCGGGGAGCGTCCTCCCAGGGGGTACCCACATCGCAGACGACGCGCAGCCGGGGCGAGACGCCAGCCTGTTCGAGCGCGGCGAGTGCCCCTTCTCCGCCATCCGTCGTCGCCGAGCCGCCGACCGTCACGATGACCTCGTGGGCTCCGGCCCGTACCGCCGCGGCGATCAGTTCGCCGGTGCCGCGCGTCGACGCCCGCCATGCATCACGCTCGGCCTCCTCGAGACGCGACAACCCACTCGCCTGGGCCATCTCGACGATCGCAACATCCTGGTCCGGCTGAAGGGCGAAGTGAACCCCGACGTCACGGCCAAGCGGATCGCTAGCTATCGCGCTGCGCAGCTCGCCGCCGAGGCCCGAGACGAGGGCGTCCATGGTTCCCTCGCCGCCGTCTCCGATCGGCAACTCCTCGGCCTCGGTGCCGGCCGCGCGGACGCCGGCCGCGATCGCGCCCGCCACCTCGACCGCCGAGTATGTCCCCTTGAAGCTGTCGGGGGCGACCAAGACCCGATTGGTTAGTGACTTAGTAGTCATCGATCCCCCAGGTCTAATGCGTCCAGATCATCCATGAGCGGGAACAATGGGGACGCGGGGGACGCTCAGGGACGCATCAACACCCATTGTGGCCCGGCCGGGGGCCGAAAGGTCGCCGGTTCAAATCCGGCCGCCCCGACTACTCGGAAGCTGGGTTCGGAGATCGGCAAGCTCACCGCCGGGTCCTCGCCGAACTGATGCGCCGTGGCCAAGCCATTAGTTTGGGGGCAGGATTGATCAGACTTCGCGGTACTTTCGGGTGCAAGGACTGCAGCAAATGGCTTCTGTGAGGCTCGCGCCGGCCCCGTGAGGGCGGTAGTCGTCGGCGCCGGGCTGGCGGGGCTCGTAGCGGCGGACGAGCTCACGCGCGCTGGCGTCGAGGTGGTGGTCCTCGAAGCGCGCTCGCGCGTGGGCGGGCGGGTCTGGTCGCAGCGGTTGCCGAACGGCGCCGTGATCGAGATGGGAGCCGAGTATCTCCTCCCTGGGAGTACCGCCATCCGCGAGCTGGCCGCACGCTTCGGGCTCGGCTTGTGGGACAAGGGCATGCGCTACGGGCGGCGCGACCCCAAGGGCGGCATCGGCACGACCCACGAGGAGCTCGCGGCCGCCATGGCGACCGCGGAAGCAGAGCTCGAGGCGGCTGGGCCCACGCGTCAGAGCGCTGAGGCCTTCCTCGACTCGATCGACATCCCGGCGGGCGCCCGGGAGGCGATCCTCGCGCGGGTCGAAATCTCGTGCGCGAAGACCGCAAACCGCGTCGAGGCGACGGAGCTCGCGGGTGTCGCGCACATCGACGACAAGCCGTCGCCGAGCATCGCCGGCGGCAACCAGCGCCTGCCGTTTGCACTGGCGGACGAGCTCGGCGACACCGTGCACCTCGACTCGCCAGTCCATGCGATCGAGTGGGCGGACGGCGTGCACGCGTCGACCCCCGACGGTTGGGTTGAGGCCGACGTCGCCGTTATCGCGGTGCCCGTGAGCGTGCTCGACAGGATCGCCTTCGAGCCGCGCCTGCCTGACCCCACTACCGCCGCACTCGGTCTCGTCGAATACGGCCACGCCGCGAAGCTGTTCGTGCCGCTCATCGGTCCGGCGCGGCCCACGGCGACGATGAACGTGCCCGACCGCTACTGGACGTGGACCGCGACTGGCGACGGGGGCGAGACGCAGCCGGTGGTCAGCGCGTTCGCGGGCTCGCAGCCGGCTCTTGAAGCGCTCGAGGTTCACGACGGACCGGGACGCTGGGTGGCGTCGCTCGAGCGCCTGCGCGACGATCTCGATCTCGACCCGGCCGGGGCCGTCCTCTCCACCTGGGACGACGACCCGTGGGTGCGCGCCGCCTACTCGACCTCGCCGCCTCCGGAAGTCGGCGCGACGCTCGAACGGCCCACCGGTCCGCTCGCCTTCGGGGGCGAGCACACCGCCGGCGAGTACGCCGCGCTGATGGAGGGCGCGATCAGGAGCGGGCGGCGCGCCGCGCGCTCGTTGTTGCAGCCGTGACCTCCGCGTAAACGCCCGCCGGATCCACCCGCCGCCCGCAGGTGGGCATACGACTGTGTCGGGCGCCGCCAGTCGTCTGGGCCAGCGGTGCGCCACTGGCGTACGTCGTCCCGGCGGCGAGGGTCTGCCCGCCGGGCGCTCCGATGAAGCTCCGGATCAGTCGCGCCGTCTTTCGGGCGCCTCGGGGAAGGGAAAGTGTCCGACCCCCGGCAGGTGCTCGAAATTTGCCGTGGTGATGCGCTGGGTCGCCGTACGTCCGTCTTCGGCCGGGGCTATATGACCCTCTCCCCAGGTCACCAGGGTCGTTGCTCGATCCGAGGTCGGCGACCTTTCGGCCCCCAGCCGACATGCGCGGTTCAAATCGGGCCGCCCCGACTAGTCGGAAACCCGCTTCCGAACCGGGTTTCGGCGCCTAGAGCGTCAAAGCGGAAGCGCTCAATGGTCTCGGTGGCACTGCGTGTAGCCACTCGAGTGCGGGGGGGCTTGCATGAGCAGTCGATGACGTTTAGGTTCTGGATGACGGTCCCGACCGCGAGGTAGGCCAGATGCAGGACATCGCGGAGTTCCTGAGAACCCACGAGCCGTTCAGCGGACTCGACGAGGAGGGCTTGGAGCGGCTTGCCGAGCTGGCGGAGGAGGAGGTCTTCGAGGCGGGGGCCACCATCTTCAAGGAGGGCGAGCCGTCTCAGGACCGGGTGCTCATGGTGCGACGAGGGGCGATCGAGCTGGCCGAGGGTGGTCGGGTGCTCGATCTGCTCGGGCAAGGGGAGCTGTTTGGACACCCCTCGATGCTGGTGGGTCTGCCGTCCGGGCTCGAGGCTCGCGCTCAGGAGGAGAGCCTCTGTTATTCGATGGCGGCTTCCGATGTGATCCCGCTGCTGGAGCGGCCATCGAGCCCGTCGCGTCTGAACCGGTCGTTGCTGCGGCGTCGCGAGCCGGGGGGCGCGGCCGCCGAGGCCAACGTCGCCAGCGCCGAAATGGCACAGCAGGCGGCCAGGGCTCTGATACGCCGTGAGCCTGTGACCTGCACAGCGGATCGCCCCCTTCGTGAGGTGTCCCAGGTGATGTCGGACGAGAACGTCAACTCGATGATCGTCCGGGCGGAGAGCGGAGAGCTGGGAATCGTCACTGACGGCGACCTGCGCTCGCGAGTCATAGCCGAGGGGATGCCGGTGGACACGCCGGTGGGCGAGGCCGTGTCGGCACCCCTGACCACCGTCGGTGCGGACGCTGCCGGCGCCGACGTGATGCTCGCGATGCTCGACCACGACGTCCGCCACGTCGGCGTTCTCTCTCCCAGGGGCGAGTTGCTCGGAGTGCTAGGCGGGATCGACCTGGTGGCCGCCGAGGCTCGCGCGCCGTTTGCGCTTCGGCGCGAGATCGCGCGGGCGCGGGACAAGGAGGAGCTGAGCGAGGCGGCACAGCGCCTGCGGTCCACTGTGGTCGCGCTGCACGCCACGAAGCTCCCTCCCCAGCAGATCGGCCGCGTGATCTCGGTCGTTGCCGATGCCTTGATCCGGCGCATGATCGAGCTGGCGATCGAGTCCAAGGGCGCGGCGCCGGCGGAGTTCGCGTGGCTTGCGCTGGGCAGCCATGGCAGACGGGAGACGGTGCCCTCCTCCGACGTCGACTCGGGGATGGCCTGGGGGGACGTGTCCGAGCAGGAGTCAAGCGGACCAGACCCGCAACGCGTGATCGCTCCCGAGGGCGGTGTGGGCTACATGCGGGCAATCGCCGCCGACGTGGAGGACTGCATCCGGGTCGTCGGCTGGCGTCTCGATCCACACGGCGTGACGGCGTCGGGTGAGTTCTCCGCCAGCTCGATGGACACATGGCGCCGGTCGATCGGACATTGGCTGGAGAACCCGGGCGACGAAAAGGTCCTGATCGCATCCTCGATCCTGCTCGACGGCCGAACGGTTTATGGACCGGCGGAGCTGGACCCGCGGCCGATCCTGCTCGAGCCCGCCAACCGCACCAGGCTGCTGCCATCGATGCTCCGCCTCGCGCTGGCGGTGAAGCCACCGACCGGATTCAGGGGCAACATCGTCGTCGAGGACTCCGGCGAGCATCGCGGGACCTTCGACATCAAGCGCGGGGGACTACTTCCCGTCGTCGATATCGCCCGCTTCGGGGCACTGAAGGCGGGTGCCACGGTCACCACGACAATCGAGCGGCTGCGGGCGGCATCCGAGCTCGAGGCGATCGAGCCCGTACACGCCCGGACGCTCGAGGAGGCCTACGACCTCTTCTCTTCGCTCCGGCTCGAGCACCAGATTCAGCAGCTCGAGCGGGGAAACGAGCCAAGTGACTATGTCGACCCGAAGGAGCTTTCAGAGCTCACGCGGCGGTATCTGCGGGATGCGTTTCACGAGGTCGCCGCTGTGCAGAAGTCCCTGTCGAGCGGACGCGTATAGACAACCTAAGTGCCTGAGATCGAGCGCAGTCTCGCCGAGCGCCCGCGTGTACTCGCACCTGTGACCTTGAAGCTGTGACCTTGCTCGTGGTACCGGTTTGGTACTGACTGCTACGTCCGCTGTGTCCGGTTCGTCCAGGACCGCGGACGATGGGACGCGGGGGACGCTCACGGACGGATCCATATGAGTTTCGGCTCGGCTGGGGGCCGAAAGGCCGCCAGTTCAAATCCGGCCGCCCCGATTTAGCAAGCAAGCCATCGCCAGGCGGCAGCTCCCGCTTACACGCCAAAGCGGCTGCGAGAGGTCGTAAAGGAAACCCTGGTTTCGTATACGCCCGGCGGCGCTAGAAACGGCCTTGGCCCGCCATCGATGCCCGGGGTCGCGGACGACGCACCCCTCTGCGAAGGCCGGTTCGGGGTAGGGTTGCCCGCCGACCGCCCAGCGATGACCGACGAACCCGAAACCAGCCCGGCGCCCGAGCGAGGCCCCGAGTCCTCGCGTGACCCCTCGCGGAGCGCGGCTCAGCGAAGCTCGCAGGGCCCGGAACCCAAGCATCCTCGCCGCGCGATCGTCTGGCCGCTGATCGTACTCGCGTCCTTGGTCCTGGTTCTCTCGATCCTGGCGAATTGGGTCCAGCGCGAGGCGCTGGACACGAACCAGATCAAGAACACGACCGACCAGATCCTCAAGGACCCCGACGTCCAGCAGGCGCTCGCCACCTTCACGGTCGATCAGCTCTACGCCAACGTCGACGTCCAGGGCCAGATCCAAAAGGAGCTGCCGAGCGCCGCCAAGCCGCTGGCCCTTCCGGTCGCGGCGGCGACCAGGCAGCTCGCCACCAACGCGGCCGAGCGGGCCCTCGCCTCGCCACAGGTCCAGACCCTGGTCTCGACGGCGATCGCTGGGGCCCAACAGCGGTTCGTCAGCCTGATCGAGGACAAGAGCGAGTTCGTCTCGACCACCGGCGGGAACGTGACCCTCGAGTACGGAAGCATCGTCGCCGACCTCGCCACCCGGCTCGGCGTCGACCCGGCGACGATCTCCGAACTCCAGGGAGTCGTCAAGAGCTTCACCCAGGACCTTAACCAGCGCCTCACCACGGCCCAGGGCCAGATCGCGTCGGTGCGCTCGACCCTCTCCCAGCTCCAAGCGGGCAAGCTGACCCCAACCCTGAAGCAGAACCTCCAGGCACTCCACAAGACCACGAGCGAGCTCCAGGCGAAGATCGCAAGCCTCGAGGAGACGATCAAGGGCCTTGAGGGGAAGGTCCCCGATCAGCTCAAGGGCCGGCTGTCGCAACTCCAGGGTCGACTGTCGAAGGCCGACGCCAAGGTGACTGCGCTCAAGCAACGAACGGCCGCGGTGCTCGCAAACCCCAGCAGCGCGAACGTCTCAGCGCTCGATGCCGCGCTCTCCTCCGCCGAGTCTCGGATCAACACGGTCCTCAGCCGCCAGGCCCTCCAGACCCCCGGCGAGCTCGTCCTCATGGACTCCGGTCAACTCTCCGGGCTCCAGAAGATCGTCAGCTTGTTGCGCAACCTCGGCATCGTGCTGCCGTTGCTGGCGCTCTTGCTCTACCTCGGCGCCCTCTACCTGGCCAAGGGATGGCGGCGCGAGGCCTTGATTGCCGCCGGCGGCGGGATCGTGATCGCGACGATCTTCATCCTTTTGCTCCGTCGTCTGATCGGCAACGGAGTGGACTCGGTGGCCGCCTCAGACACGGTCAAGCCGGCGATCACCTCCGTCTGGGACATCATCTCGGCGGGGCTTCGCCAGCGGGCGCTTTTCGTCCTCGCGATCGGCATCGCCTTCATCGGCGGCGGCGCCCTGGCGGGGCCCGGGCGCCACGAGGTCGCGGTCAGACGCTTCCTCGCCCCGTACCTGCGCGACCATCCGGTCGCCGTCTACGCCGTCGTCGCCGTCCTCTTCTTGCTCTGGCTGTCGTTCATACCCGGGATCAACAACCTCGGGCAGGTCCTGGTGATCGTCGTTCTCGCGGCGCTGGCCGTGGTCGGCATCGAGATTCTGCGACGGCAGGCGGCGCGGGAGTTCCCGAGTCCCCCGGGCCGCACCTGACCACCCTGTTGCCAACCCCTGACTTACCGCGCTAGTCGCGCATGAACCAGGCGCGTACCTGTGCCTCGTGGTCGATATACGGCTCCCCGGTCACGTCGACGATCACCTTGTCAATGGTCCCGCCGGTAAAGCGGAACGGCGGCTGGTACTCCGGGGTCACCGGCGAAGCGCTATCGCGCCCGACGCAGATGCCGTCCCCGACGAGACAGAAGACACCGGGCTGGGTGACGATCTCGCCGCTCGCGACCTGTTCGCCGTCCATGTAGAGGTTGAGGGTTCCCGCGAAGCCGGGCATGGCGGGATCCTCGTTTTGGCCCTTCATCGAGAACTCCGCCGCGTAGACGTGCTCTCCCGCGGTGATCTCGCGGTCGGCGACGAGGTCCTGGAGGTGGGTTCCGACCCAGTTGAACGTATAGCGGAGCCGACCGTCCTTGATGTAGAGGCTGTGGCCGCCTGCCACGCCCCCGTGCGCGTAGAGCACGCCTTGAGCATCGGGCGAGTCGATCTCGACCCCGGCGGCGATCATGTATGAGCGGCCCGTGATCCGGACGCCACCCTCTTCGGGGACGTCGGCGGTGTCGGGGAAGTAGACGTACCGATCGCGAGGCTTGCCGGCGTGCGGTCGCTCGGCGAGCATCTGCTCGAGGGCCGTTCTGTCGTCGAGCGGCAGCCCGTTGTAGATGCCGGCGTACTCGAACCAGAGGCTCTTGAGCTCTTCGAGTCGGTCTGGTTCCCGCTCGGCGACATTGGTGACCTGGGCCCGGTCGTTTTCGAGGTTGTAGAGCTCCCAAACATCCTGTTCGAACTTGCCCCAGCCGCTGAGCGGCGGGTGCACGGTGCACGCAAGCCATCCCTGGTGATAGATCGACCGCTGTCCGAGCATTGCGTAGAACTGACTCACCTTGGCCGGGGCGTCGGCGTCCGATAGGGAGGCGGCGAAGCTCTGCCCTTCGATCGTGCTCTGTTCGTAGCCCCGGATGACCTCCGGTGGCTCGATCTCCAGCAACTCGTAGATCGTGGGGACGACGTCGACGGCATGGATGTACTGCTGCCTCGGGGCTTCCTGTGGCTCGATCTTGGCCGGCCAGGAGATGAAGCACATGTCGGCCACGCCACCCTCATAGCCAGCCCATCGCTTCCAGTAGGGAAACGGCGTGTCGAAGGCCCACGCCCAACCGGTGTTGTAGTGGTTGTAGGAGGTCGGGGTGCCGAGTTCGTCGATGTGGGGGATCGTCAGCTCGGTGGAGTCGGCGATTCCGTTGAAGAACCGCCACTCGTTAAAGCTGCCATTCGGACCGCCCTCGCCGCTGCCCCCGTTGTCGGAGACGACGACGATCAGGGTGTTGTCGAGCTGGTCGGACTCCTCGAGGTGATCCAGCACCCGTCCGAGCTGGTCGTCGGTGTAGGAAATGAAGCCGGCGTACACCTCGGCCATTCGGGCGAAGAGCCGTTGCTCATCCGGGGTCAACGAGTCCCACGGCCGAACCGTGTCCAACTGCGGCCACGGCTGCCCATCTGGCCCGGTGGCCTCTGGCTCGCCGTGCGGGTTGATCGGAGAGAGCTCCGTGTCCTCGGGCAGCAAGCCGAGCTCCTTCTGACGCTGGAGGATCTCGGGCCGAATCGCCTCGTAGCCGTGATCGAACTTCCCCTTGTATCTGTGGGCCCATTCGTTCGAGACGTGATGCGGAGCGTGGCCTGCCTGCGAGGCCAGGTACATGAAGAAGGGCTTTTCAGGGTCGATGCCCTTGGCGTCGCGAATGAACTCGATGGCCTTGTCTGAGAGATCGTTCGAGAGGTGGTACCCGTCCTCAGGGGTGCCCGGAGGTTCGATCTGGTGGTTGTCGTAGACGAGGTCCGGATACCAGCTGTTGGACTCGCCCCCGAGGAATCCATAGAAACGCTCGAACCCGCGGCCGAGCGGCCAGCGACCCTTATAGGAGGCGAGCGTCGTTTCATCGCCGGGGGTCAGGTGCCATTTCCCGACGCAATAGGTGTTGTAGCCCTGTTCGGCCAGCACTTCGGAGATGAATCCGTTCTCGAATGGGATCCGAGTGGAGATGCCCGGGAATCCCGAGCTGAACTCGGCGATCGTCGCCATCCCGTTCGAGGTGGCGTTCCGGCCGGTGAGAAGTGAGGCTCGGGTTGGAGAGCACAGCGCCGTGGTATGGAAGTTCGAGTATCGGACCCCCGCTTCCGCGATCCGGCGCATGTTCGGCGCCTCGACCGGGCCACCGAAGATGTCCATCGTGCCGTAGCCGACGTCATCCCATGCGAGCACCAGCACGTTCGGGGCATTCTTTGGCGCTTCACGCGGCAAGAAGGGCGTCCAATCGGGTTCCGAATCCCGAATGTCGAGCGAGATCTTGCCCTTGAAGCTCTTTCCCATGCCGCCGCTCCTCCTCGTTAGCGGACCGCGGTGACCGCGGTTTGGTCGATTGCATAACAGGTCGGGGACATGGCGCGCTCGCACGTGCCGCCCCGCGACCGCTCTCGCTTCGCTCGATCGCCAAGACCGCCCGGCACCGCCCGCCGGCAGGCCCCACAAGGCAGTGGCGAGGCCATGGCCCCGCGTAGCTAGGCACAGGCTGGCGATGTTGCAAATTGGGCCGGTCTATCTCCTATCCCCCAAACGTTTGGGGCGTTGGGACTGGCGCCGTATATGAAACGGAGGTCTCGTTTACGCCTGAGGAGTCTGCAGCCAACTGGGCTGTCGCTCTGCGCGAGAAGCGGAAGTGGGATCCGATCGCCCTCAGCCCGCTTTACGAGCCAGCTCGCCCGAGCGTCTGGTACAGCCTGGAGATGCGGCTGCGAGCCTCAGAGTTCGAAAGCAGTCGTCCCGACTGCTCGGAAGCCCGCGCGGGAAGCGGGTTTCGGGTGTTCGGAACGCAGTCAACTCGGGAATCGCTCGTGGTACCAACCGTGGTCCCGAGTGCGACACACAAGGTCCCGCGAGTCTCGCTCAACGAGGAGAACTCGGCCGTGTTCGACGGCGTCGGCTCGCCGGGAGGTGGACCTCGGCATTCTGAGAAAGCATGCAGCGGTGAGGCTCATGGCTACCCACGACCGCGTCAATGCATACCTCCGCCACCTCGTGGCTCGCCTGCAGATGCAGCTCGGGAGCGAACTCATCGGCGTTTACGCGACGGGGTCGTTCGCGCTGGGCGACTTCGACGCAAGGCGAAGCGACCTCGACCTGATCGCCGTCACGAGTGGACGCATCGTCCGGGCGCGCAAGGAGCGGGTTGTGGGGGCGCTACGTCACCCGTCGCTTCCCTGTCCCGTGCGCGGCCTCGAATTCATCGTCTACCGCCAGGCCGTTACCCAGACCCCCACGGCTGAGGCAGCGTTCGAACTGAATCTCAACACGGGGCCACTCACGCGCTTTCGCGTCGACTACCGGCCGGATACGGTCGAGCGTCATTGGTTTCCGATCGACAGGGCGATCGCAGCCGCCTCCGGCGTGGCGTTATGGGGACCGCCCGCCGCCGAGCTATTCGCGCCGATGCCGCGGTCGCTCCTCATCCCGGTTGTGCGCGAGTCGCTCAGGTGGCATCTGCGACGCGGCGCCTCCCGCGATGACGACGCCGTGTTGAACGCCTGTCGCGCGCTGCGCTTCGTGCGGGAAGGCGTGTGGTCATCGAAGGGGGAGGCAGGGCGCTGGGCGCTGGAGTACGTGCCCGATCCGGAGCTCGTGGCCCAGGTCCTGCGATCGCGCGATCGCAAGCCGGCGATGGATCACCACGCGGCGATCGGGCGAGAACGCGTCGAGCGGCTCGTCGGGTTCGTTTCCACGGCGGCCATTCGCCTGTCCGCTGATCACACGGCGTGAGTTTGGGTACTCGCGTGGCACCACTTCGGTACCGACTGCTACGTCCCATCCGTCCACATCGTCCGCGCCGGGGACGATGGGGACGCGGGGGACGCCCCCGGACGCATAATCGCGGGGTGCTGGGAGCCTTGGATCAACCGCCCGAAGCTGATGATGCGCCAGTCACGCTGGTGTTTCTCCCGCAGTGACGGCCGACGAGACTGGCGAAGCCTCCTCGCTGGCCGCCGCGCAGGCAGTTGCTCGTGAGCACGGAGTGGCCTGCGACGAGGCAGTGCGGATTGCGGCGGGCAGCAACGTACTGGTGCATCTGAAGCCCGCACCGGTTGTGGCACGGGTGATGACCGCAACGGCGGTCTTGCACGATGACGCCGAGCAATGGCTGGCGCGCGAGGTAGCCGTCGGTGCCTTCCTGGCCGAGCGGACCGACCTGGTCGTTCCGCCGAGCGACATCCTGCCGCCAGGCCCCCACGTGCAAGACGGGTTGTGGATGACGCTGTGGAAGTTCGTTCCACACGACGCCCAGGCCCCACCGCCGGACCCACGGCAACTCGGCCGTTCGCTGCGGAGACTGCATGCGGTGCTCGCCGACTTCCCGGGTGACCTGGCACCGCTAAGCGAGACGCGGGACTGGCTCGAACGCCTGCTCGCCGAACTGCGCCCATCGCCCTCGCTGACCCAGCAGGACATCGACTGGCTTCGCTTCGAGCTGGACGCACTGACGCCCGCGGTCTTCGAAAGTCCACTGCCCGCGCAGGCGCTTCATGGCGACGCCTCGATGTCGAATCTGCTGCGCACCGAGAGCGGGCCGGTCTGGATCGATCTCGAGGACGTATGCGCCGGCCCCGTCGCGTGGGACATCTCAGGGCTCGTGACGAGCGCGAGCGCTCGCGGGCAGAACGCGAAGTTCATCGAAGAGCTACTCGGTGCCTACGGGGAACCGGGCCTCGAGGACTTGGAGGCGTTCCTCGAGGCACACACTCTGTATGAGGTTGTCTGGCAGGCGTTCGAGGCCCGACGCCGACCGAGGGCCATGAAGCGGGCGGCAGCCAGCCTGGCGCGGTGGCGCGAACGGCGCGCAGGCTGAGATGGGCGGCGCCTGTTGACGAAGAGCGGAAGCGCTGCGTTGACCCCGCGGCGCTCCCGAAACGCGCCTCCACCGACCAGCATCGACGCTGCCGCAACGGCCGCCGCGATCGCTCCACGGCTCATCTCGCCGTTCCCCCGCGCACGGTGGACCGACCCTACACCCCAATAGGCTCCGCCCGCGATGGCGGCCGAACGCGAGGAGATCAACGCGCTGACTCGGTGGCTCGGCCTTTGGTATGCAGCGATTGACGGGTTTCCTGCTCGTGGTGAGCGCCGACCGAGGAGGCTTGCTTGACGCGTTTTCGTGCCGACCGTCCGCTCGGAGTCGCCCCGGCGACCGCCCTCGACTACCGAGAGCTCGCTCGTCGGCGGCTGCCCCGGCAGCTGTTTGACTACGTCGACGGCGGCGCCTACGAGGAGGCGACGATGCGGGCCAATGTCGCCGACCTCGAGAACGTGCTGCTGCGTCAGGCGGTTATGCGAGACGTGCGCGTCCGTGACCCGTCGGTCGAGGTGCTCGGGCAGAAGCTCGCGCTCCCCGTGATCCTGGCGCCGGTGGGACTGGCGGGGATGCTCGCGCCACGGGCCGAGATGCAGGCCGCGCGGGCGGGCGAGGCGATGGGAGTGCCGTTCGTCGAGTCGACGGTTTCGATCTGCAGCATTGAGGAAGTCGCACAGGCGACCACCACGCCGCCGTGGTTTCAGCTCTACGTGATGCGCGACCGCGGCTACGCGGAGGACCTAATCGGGCGGGCTCGAGCCGTTGGCTCGCCGGTGCTCGTGCTGACCATCGACCTCGCGGTGGTGGGCGCGCGTCATCGCGACACGCGCAACGCCGTCGTCGGGGAGCCCAACCGGTGGGGGAGGTTGCGCCGCGGGCTCGACATCGCGTCGCACCCGCGCTGGATCCGGACCACGGCGCTGGGCGGGCGGCCGCTGACGTTCGGCAACCTCGAGAAGGCGGTCCCCGGGGCCCGCTCGCCCGCAGCCTTCAGGGAGTGGGTTGACCAGCAGTTCGACCCGAGCGTGACCTGGGACGACGTCGGCTGGGTACGAGAGCGTTGGCCCGGCCGCCTCGTCGTCAAGGGGGTCCTGGATCCCGAGGATGCCCGCCGTGCGGCGCAGGTGGGCGTGGATGGAGTCGTGGTGTCGAACCACGGCGGCCGCCAGCTCGACTCGGTGCCATCCACCGTGCGCGCGCTGCCAGCAGTGGTCGACGCGGTCGGTGACGAGGTCGAGGTCCTCGCCGACGGCGGACTTCGAACCGGACTCGACGTCGTGAAAATGGTGGCGCTGGGCGCCCGCGCCGTGCTCATCGGACGGGCCTGGGCATGGGCCGTCGCGGCACGCGGCGAAGCCGGCGTCCGCCATGTCCTCGAGGTCATGGAGGCCGACATCGACACCGCGCTCGGTCTCACTGGCCAAAACTCGATCGCCGGGGTCGATCGCTCGGCCTTATACGGTCGGCATTCGTTCGCCGGGGCCGAGGACTGATGCCCACGGGCGCGCAGGCGCTGATGCGCACGCTCGTCGACGCGGGCGTGACGACATGCTTCACGAACCCCGGGACGTCGGAGATGCACTTTGTCGCCGCGCTCGACTCGGCGCCCGAGATGCGGCCGGTCCTGGCCCTCTTCGAGGGGGTCGCCACGGGCGCGGCCGACGGGTACGCCCGGATGGCCGATGCGCCGGCGGCCACGCTCCTGCACCTCGGTCCGGGCCTTGGCAACGGCCTCGCCAACTTGCACAACGCACGCCGGGCGAAGGTGCCGATCGTCAACGTCGTCGGCGACCACGCGACCTACCACGCGGAGTACGACGCGCAGCTGCAGTCCGACATCGAAACGGCCGCCCACAACGTCTCGACATGGGTGCGCACGTCGCGTAGCACCCAGGAGCTCGCGCGCGACGGGGTAGATGCGATCGCCGCGGCCGTGGGTCCGCCCGGGCAGGTCGCAACCCTGATCCTGCCTGGGGACGTCTCGTGGGGCGACGGCGCCGAACCGGCTCCCCCGCCCTCGCTCCCAACGCCGCCGCCGGCTTCAGCCGAGATCGTCCACGAGACGGCGGCCGCGCTGCGTAGCGGGCGGAAGACCGCGATCCTGCTGGGCGGGAGGGCGCTTCGCGAGCCATCGCTGTCGGCCGCGGCGCGGATCGCGGCGGCCACGGGGACGAAGCTCTTCCTGGAAGCGTTCCCGGCGCGCCTGGAATCGGGCGTCGGCCTGCCGCCACTCGAGCGGATCGCGTACCTCGCGGAGCTCGCGTCCGTCCAGCTCGACGGGCTCAAACATCTCGTGCTCGTCGATGCCAAGGCGCCGGTCTCGTTCTTCGCCTATCCGGGCAAGAAGAGCTATCTGGTTCCCGCGAGGTGCGAGGTGCACGAGCTGGCGGCGCCCGACCAGAATGCGCTCGCCACCCTCGAGGCGCTCGTGGAGGAACTCGGCGCGGGGGATGCGCCCCCGGCGCTGCGGGAGCTGTCCCGGCCGGAGCGACCGACTGGTGAGCTCACGGCAGAGAAGGTCTGCCAGGCGGTTGGCGGGGTGCTTCCGGAGGGTGCGATCGTCTCCGACGAGACGCAGACCTCGGGCGTGACGCTCGCCGCCAGCACGGTGGGAGCACCTCGCCACGACGTGCTGACGCTCACCGGCGGCGCGATCGGGCAGGGCCTACCGGTCGCGGTCGGCGCCGCGGTCGCCTGCCCGGACCGGCCGGTATTGGCGCTCGAGGCCGAGGGCTCGGCCATGTACACCATCCAGTCGCTGTGGACGATGGCGCGCGAGGGGCTGGATGTCACCGTCGTGATCTTCAACAACCGCTCCTACGCGATCCTCAACATCGAGCTCGAGCGCGTGGGAGCCGAGAATTCGGGACCGAAGGCGAAATCGCAGCTCGACCTCGCCGAGCCGAACCTCGACTTCGTGGCGCTCGGCAAAGGCATGGGGGTCCCCTCGGTGCGCGCAGAGACCTGCGAGGAGCTCGTCGCCCAGCTCGAGCGAGCGATCGCCGAGCCGGGTCCCCATCTCATCGAGGTGGTCATCCCGAGCGCGTTCAGGGGGTGGAGGCTGAAGGCACTTCCCTACGCACTGAAAACGCTCGGCGTCCTGCCGCGGCCGGTCGCCCGGGCCGCGAAGCGCAGGTTTTACCCGTGATGGCCCCAGCGTCAGGCGGCCCGCATCGCGCCCAGCAGGTCGGAGGTTCGAGTCCGGCCAGCTCCACCAATGGCCTCACGCTCCGACAGCGTGTCGAGCGGACTGGCCGGTCGAAGAATGTTGGCGGCGCCGTCCGGAGCGGTTAAGGTAACCCCGAGCGCTCCGAGGGCGCCGAGGCTTCACCACGAGGGGGCTGATCCGGGATGTGTCTGAGCCGTACGGCTTTGCGATTCGCGCTCGCTGTCGCTGTTGTCTGGCTGGTCTCCCTCGGATCAGCCGCGAGCCCGCAGGCGCGTGCCGCCAGCACGGAGCGGGTGAGCGTGGATGGCGCCGGGAATCAGGGAAACGGGGACAGCCAAGACACGGCGATCAGCGCGGACGGACGCTTCGTCGCCTTCTACTCGGTCGCGTCGAACCTGGTGCCCGGCGACACCAACGGCAAGGCCGACGTCTTCGTCCGCGACCGCCAGACCGGCGCCACCCAGCGGGTGAGCGTCGACAGCTCCGGGACGCAGGGAAACGGGGACAGCTACGGCCCATCGCTGAGCGCCGACGGCCGCTATGTCGCCTTCCGCTCCGGCGCCTCGAACCTGGTCCCGGGCGACACGAACGGGGCCGCCGATGATTTCGTGTACGACCGTCAAACCGGCACCACCGAGCGGGTCAGCGTCGACAGCTCAGGGACGCAGGGGGACGCCGACAGCGTCGAGGCCTCGATCAGCGCCGACGGCCGCTATGTCGCCTTTCTCTCCTTCGCCTCGAACCTGGTCTCCGGTGACACCAACGGAACCTCCGACGTCTTCGTCCATGACCGCCAGACGGGCACCACGGAACAGGCGAGCGTCGACAGCGCCGGGACGACCGAGGCCAATGGCGACAGCTTCTATCCGCAGATCAGCGCCGACGGCAACTTCGTCGCGTTTCGCTCCGACGCCTCGGATTTGGTCACGGGCGACACCAACGGCGTCTCCGACATCTTCGTCCACGGCGTCCAGACGGGCACCACCGAGCGAGTGAGCGTCGACGGCTCCGGGACTCAGGGAAATGGCATCAGCTACGGTCCGACGATCAGCGGCGACGGCAGCCGCGTCGGCTTCCGCTCCGACTCCACGAATCTGGTGCCGGGCGACACGAACGGGGTTTCCGACATCTTCGTCCGCGACCGCCAGGCAGGCAGCACCGAGCGGGTGAGCGTCGACGGCTCGGGAACGCAAGGGAACGGCAACAGCTTCGGCCCCTCAATCAGCGCAAACGGCCGCTTCGTCTCCTTCCGGTCGAGCGCCTCGAACCTGGTCCCGGGCGATACCAACGGCACCGGCGACGTCTTCATCCACGATCACCAGACCGGAGCCACCGAGCGGGTCAGCGTCGACAGCGCGGGGACAACTCAGGCCAACGGCCCTAACTTCGAGCCCGCGACCAGCGCCGACGGGCGCTTCGTCGCCTTCCGCTCGGACGCCTCCAATCTCGTCCCGGGGGACACCAACGGCTTCAACGACGTGTTCCTTCGCGACACCGCGACTACCGTCCCGCCCGCGGCCCCCACCTTCACGGCGACCGATCCGGCCTCGCCGGCCAACCAGAACTCCCCGAAGATCGAGGGCTCCGCGCAGCCGGGCTCGACCGTGAAGCTCTACACGAGCTCAGAC
>Ga0066652_100000326_pt1 | contig 23868 bp, 25 predicted proteins | sample GraSoiAngelo_101_FD_71413 | JGI IMG/M metagenome (GOLD analysis project Ga0066652, IMG submission 71413) | Grasslands soil microbial communities from the Angelo Coastal Reserve, California, USA - 14_0903_02_30cm | ecosystem: Environmental > Terrestrial > Soil > Grasslands | place: USA... | reverse complement strand
AACTCTGAGTAAGCGCTGATCGTTCGCTGAGTTGCCGATGAGCCCTGGTGGCCAGGTTGTCGGCAACACGAGGTCGCGACATCCGCCTCTCGTGTCAACACACACAGGGAGGAACAGAATGTCAGCTCATCTGAGCGGCCGGCGCGCCGCAATCCGGGGCGCAGCCGTCCTCGGGCTCACGGTCGTGGCATGTATGGATTCGAGCACGTCGGGTGGAATCGATGCTCCTCGACTGGCTCCCCGAGCGATGGAGGTAGCCGCTGGTCGCGACCCCAACTCCGCAGCCGGCGACACGAAGGCGTTCATCGGAGCGTGGCTCGACGGCAAGGCAGTCCAGCTCCGGTACACGCGCTCCTACTTCTGCGAGGAGCCGCCCTCGAGTGTCGCGCCGAGTGGGTGCGAGATCGGTGCGCTGCCCGAGGACTTTCCGCGCGGCGGACCGATCCCCGTCATCTACGCGATCGCGCCGATCGGATTCACGCCGGCGAATCCTGCGACGCTGCACTGCCCGGGCGAGCCGCTCTGTCCCAACCATCCACCGATGATCGACGTCACGCGGCTCAACATTCCCGGCGTATCCACCGTCGCCCGCGCTCCCCACAGTCACATCATCACGAGCCGGCAGGCTGGATGGCACCGGACCGTCAACATCCGCGTGCTCAACGCGTCGGTGTGGAATCAGATCGTGGCAGCGCCGTCGCTCGAGACCGTTCGGAGGCTGCAGGCAACGCTCCCGGGCCAGATCAGCGGCGACAATCCGACGAACATCTTCTTTTTCTTCCATCCCGCTGCCGACGATCCGGCACCGTGATGCACCGGACGGGACCGCGGCACTAGAGAAGAGGCTACTTCCTCGCCGGTTGGCGCGGCGGCGCGTATTCCACGCAGCCGTCCCGCGGCGCCGTCAGCGCCTGCCGCGAGACCTGGTGAGTGCCCGATCGAGCGCGTTCGCGAAGGCCTGCTTCTCACGCGGTCCATAGGCCGCATGGCCGCCGGTCTCGATCCCGGCTCCGCGGAGGCTCTCCATGAAGTTACGGACCGAGAGGCGTTCGCCGATGCTCTCCGCCGAGTACTCATCGCCTCGCGGGTCGAGCACGACGACACCTTTGGGCACCAGCAGGGCAGCGAGCGGGATGTCCGCCGTCACGGCTACGTCGCCGGAATTGGCATGCTCGGCGATGTAGCGATCGGCCACGTCCGGTCCACCATCGACGCGTACCACCGAGACGTGCACGTAGCCCGGTGGAATCAGCAACCGCTGGTTCGCCACGAGGAGCGTCTCGAGCGCGAGACGATTCGACGCCCGGAGGCAGATCTCCTTCACATCGCGGGGCGTGGCGTCGGCATCGAGCCAGAGCTTCATGGGGGCGGCAAGCGGCGACAGGTCGGGAGCGACGTAGGGCACGAAAGGACGAAAGCTACTCGCCTGCCGCTGAGCTCAGGTGGGAGGCGACACGCTGGACGGGTGCTGCGATCATCTCCCGGTGGCGCAGCTCTGTGCTGCCCCGAGGACGGCTATCGCGAGTTCGTCGCAGGCGGCTTGCGGCGCCTTCAGTCGCGACTCGCACAGGGCAACTCTCCATCTGAATCCGCCGGCGCGACTACCTGGGGGAGGGATGCCGCGCCTTCTGCGCGCGCCCCCACGTCGTGAACTCACTCGCCAACCGAAGCGCCTCCTGGCCGCTCAAGTCGTCATAGAGCGTATCGGGCGCCGCCCCTTTCTGCTTCACGATGAGGAAGCCGCCCGCCGACCCGCCACGTGGGAGGGGCTGTAGGTTGATGTCGCTCTGCTGGAGCGAGCGCCGAATCGTGCCCCTGGGCCTGCGGCGAATGATCGCCGAGTCGGTCAGCAGCAACGCATCCGCGAACGTGTGATTGGCCTGGATGAAGACGAGCCCCACGCGCTCGTTCACGCCCACGCTCCCCGTCTCTCGCGCCAGGCGCACGATCGAATCCGGCACAGCGCCACCCGACTCGAGCAACGCGGGATCGGCACCGCCGCCGCTCCCCATCAGGAACGCCATCATCCGGAATGCGATGCGCACGCCGATGACGATCACCGGTATCGCGCCAGCCAGGGCGATCGCGACGTAGATGCCGCGGCGCTTCCAGCGTCGACGTCGAACCTGGGAAGGTGTCAGGAGCCCGTCCGGCGTGCTCGCCGCGGTCAATTCCTGCACCAGCTCGGCGGCATTCGGTCGCCCCGCCGGGTCCTTGGCCAGCATGCGGTCCACCAGTCGAACGAGCGCCACCGGCGCCTCGGGCTCACGTTCCGACAGCCTGGGGATGGGCGCCGAGATGTGTTTCGCCATCACCTCCGCGGCGTTGCGCCCCGGGAAAGGACACGTGCCAGTGAGCATCTCGTACAGCACGACACCCAACGCGTAGACGTCCGAGCGCCCATCGACTGGCTCGCCGAGCGACTGCTCGGGACTCATGTAATGCGGCGTGCCCGCGGTCGATCCGAGAGGATCGCGCGCCGGTCGGGAGGTGACGAGCGCGATCCCGAAGTCGGTGACGGTCGCGTTGCCGTTGGCGTCGAGCAGGATGTTCGCCGGCTTGATGTCACGGTGCACGACGCCAACGGCATGCGCCGCGGCCAGTGCGCGCGCGCACTCCAGCGCGATCCTCGCCGCCTCCGCCGCCGGGAGCTTTCCCTCGGCGATCCGATCCTCGAGAGAGCGACCGGGGAGGAGCCGCATGACGAGATACAGCAGTCCTCCGGTCGAGTCGGCGGAGTACAGCGGCACGATGTGTGGATGCTCGGCCGCGGCAATTGTCCGAGCTTCGTGGAGGAATTGCTCCTCGAGAGCGGCGTCGACGGCGAGCGACGGATCCAGCACCTTGATCGCGACGTCGCGCTCGAGGAAGGGATCGTGTGCGCGGAATACGGCGGCGAACCCTCCCTGACCCAGGAGGGGACCGAGTTGAAGCTGCTCTCCGAGCGCCGCCTCGAGCCTGAGCCGCAGCGTGTCGATATCCATGCTGATGGATTTTCGAGTGCACCGTCGCGCACCGTGTAGGTTAGTGCCGAACGGCTACGCACGCCAAATGCGGCGAGGTCGGTGCAGAGAACGCACGCTGAACATCGGAGAGGATCAAATTGAATTCTTCGCCGCTCCGCCGCGCACTCCCGTGAAATACCTCGCCCTGAGTGCGCTTCTCGCGCTCGCCGCCTGTGCGGGGAGGACGGCTGTCTCCTCGGGCGCGCAGCGAACCGAGGACGTCGAGGCGAGGGCGGTGCGCTCGGCGCGCGCGGCGCAGAACCGCGCGATCGCGGTGCTGGACACGGCGGCCATCGCGAGCTTCTGGACCGACGACGTCGAGATTCGCCGCGGGCTCGGCGCCCTCGTCACCGGCCGGGACGCCTACAAGCGGCTGTTCGACCCCGACTCGGGTGCAGTCGCACGGGGGGAGGAGCTCATCTACCAGCGCGAGCCGGTGAGTGTGGTGATGAGCGCCCACTGGCCGCTGGCATATGAAGAGGGAACGTGGATCGGACACCTCGGGCGGGCCGATGGACCGGCGCTGATCCGTGGACGCTACGCCGCGCAGTGGGTCAAGCGGGGCAACCGGTGGCTGATCCGTGGCGAGGTCTACGTGGCGCTCTCCTGCTCGGGCGCCGGTTGCGCGTCGGCGGCGGTGCCGTGAGGGGAGAATGTCACGAGAAAGGAACCGGGTGATCCCGGCGACCTCGTGCTTTTCACTCCGACGGACGAGTGGTGCGCACGGCGAGCGCGCGGGACTAGAGTCTCAGTTCGTTGTACCATGGTTGCTTCACCGGTTCGACACCGAGAGGAGAACAGCTCATGTCAGCAGAAGAAGAGGTACGTCACGCGTCGCAGCAGTTCTACGCCGCATTGAACCGGATGGCCAACGGCGATGCCGGTTCAATGGCCAGCGCCTGGTCGCACGGGCCGGAGGTGTCGGCGCAGCACCCGATCGACGGTCGCGAAGTTGGCTGGGACGCCGTGAAGGCTTCGTTCGAGCAGTTCGCTCGAATCGCCGCGGACGGCAAGATCGATCTGCGGGATCAGCTCATCCGCGTCGAGGGCGATGTCGCGTATGAACTCGGTGTGGAGCAGGGCGGCTGCAAGCTTGGCGGACAGCCAGTCGCCTTCAAGCACCGGGTCACCAATGTCTACCGACGCGAAAGCGAGGGGTGGCGAATGGTCCATCACCACTCGGACATTTCGCCGGCCATGGTGGAAGTGCTCGCGAAGCTGTAGGGCCCGATCACGCATGGCGCATCGGTTGCGCCGATACGGCGCCGTGGCGTGAGCGCCGTCGGCTTTCGGCCCCAGTGCGCCGTCGTGCCCCTAGCCACGTCCCGATCGGCTGCTACAATCAGCCGCACACCAGCAATGGAGCACACATGCGCAGATCGTCGTTGCTTTCCATCGCTCTCCTCTTCGCGTCGACCGTATCGGCACAGACACCGGCCGCGCCAGCACGCCCTTCAGTGCACTGGGAGGAGCTGACGGCAGCCGACTTCCGCGATGCCATCACGCGCGCACAGGGCACGTGCCTGCTTCCCTTCGGCATCATGGAGAAGCACGGGCCGCATCTCCCGCTCGGCAACGACCTGCTCAACGTGCGGTACGTGTCGCTCAATGCGGCGCAGCAGGAGTACGCGGTCGTGTTTCCCGAGTACTACTTCGGCCAGATCTTCGAGGCGAAGCACGAGCCCGGAACCGTCGCGTACAGCCGAGCGCTGCAGCTCCAGATGCTGCAGGAGACGGCGGACGAGATGGGCCGCAACGGCTGCAAGAAGATCATCATCGTCAACGGGCACGGCGGCAACACGAGCCTCCTCCCGTTCTTCGCGCAGTCGCAGCTCGAGGCGCCGCACGACTACGTCGTGTACGTGCAGGGGCTGGCCCGGAGCGGCGCGGGCGAACCACAGCACCGGTCGAACCGCGCGACGGATCAGCACGCGGGGGAGAGCGAGACGTCGATGAGCATGATCGCGCGCCCCGACCTCGTGCACCTCGACCGGGCGACGCAGGAATCGGGAGCCGATCAGGCGCGCGTGAAGCTGCCGGAGGGTCTGTACACCGGCATCTGGTGGTACGCGCGTTACCCGAATCACTACGCCGGCGAAGGCGCGGTTGCGTCGCGCGAGCTCGGCGAGTTCGAAGCGAAGACGTGGATCAACGCGATCGTGGCGTCGATCCGCGCCGTCAAGGCGGACCAGGAAAGTCTGCGGCTGCAGAACGAGTTCTACGAGCGGAGCAAGCACCCGTTGAACACTCCGCAGTAGCCGTCGGCGGCGATCCAGAGGCGGTGCATGGCCATCGCGCGGAACAACGATTCGGGGCACTTCTGTAGTACCCGACCACAGCATCGTCCATGTGCCGACATGCAACGAAACGGGCGCGCAATGACGAAGCGTTCGGTCCTCCTTCTCGCGGGGCTCCTGCTGGTCGCACCGCTCCGCGCGCAGTCACCCCAGCGCGACGCGCTGCTGAATCACCTGATCGGTCGCTGGGTGCTTCGTGGCCCGATGGCGGGGAAGAACGTCGTCCACGACGTGACGTTCGAGTGGGTGCTCAACGGGGAGTACGTGCAGATGCACGAAGTCTCGCGCGAGCGCACGTCCGGCGGGACGCCCGCATACGAGGCGATCGTGTACCTCGTGCGAGACCCGCATACCCACGAGTACGCGGCATTGTGGCTCGACAACACCGACTACAACGCGTTCAATCCGGCCGGCGTGGGCCAGGCTGCTGCGGTCGGAGACTCGATCCCATTCGTCTTCACGACGTCGCCGACGGACCACTTCCACAACACATTCGCATACGACCGGGCGACGGACACGTGGGCGTGGCACATGGACAACGACGACGCACGCGGCCGGCGTCCGTTCGCCCGGGTGAAACTGACCCGCCAGTGATCCATTCGGCTGTGCCGCGAGGCGCGCCGCCGAAAGATTACTCGGCGTGCGTCAGCGAGCCGGCTCGAACAACTCGATCGGATTACCGTCGGGGTCTTCGAGTTGGATCTGCTTGCCGCCCGGGCCGACCTCCATGTCATTGCGAAAACGAAGCCCGGCCTGTTTCAACTCCGTGATCCGCGAAGCGAGATCGTCTACCTGAAGAATCACGCGATTCCATCCACCGGGTTCTTGCGGGCCTCCGCCCGGCATGGGTCGCGATCCCGAGGCGCCCGGGCCACTGAGAATGAGCTTGAGACTGCCGACGGATACCTGCGCAAAGGCTGGCAAGCGTTGCTGATCTAGGGCGAGACCAAGCTGCTGCGTATAGAACGCGACAGACCGTGCAACATCCTTGACCTGGTATCGGACGCCCCAAAGCCCCTTGACGATCGGGCGCCGTTCCTTGACGCCGGAGCCGCCTCGGCCCAGCACGCCCGGCGCTTCCGTGTCTTTCTGGTCCATGGTCACACCTCCCTGGTCCCGCGCTGCATACATGGGGCCGAGACGAGTCAGCTCACGCATCAGGCCGACGCGAGGTTGCGTCCGGCGCCACATGTAACGCGCCAACCATCGCGAACCACCGGCTGTCGAACGTCCGTCCTCAGCGCGGAGAATTGCGTGCGTTCGTTGGCCACCGGCTTGTGCCTGACCCTCGCTCCAGCCCTTGCCGCGCAACGTCCGCAGAACGCGCCGGACTTCGCAGAAGCGCGCCGCCTCATTCGCGAAGGGCTGGCGAATGAAAAGGCCACCGCCGCCGCCGTCGCCGTGGTGCGCGGTGGGAAGATCATCTGGGAGGAAGCCTTTGGTTGGGCAGACAGCGCCAACGGCCTGCGTGCGACGCCGAATTCACCCTTTCAGCTCGCGTCCCTGAACAAGACGATCGAGGCGACGCTGGCTGCCGTCCTCGAGCAACAGCACCGCGTCGATCTCGACAAGCCGGTCAACGACTATCTGCGCACCACGAGCGTCTCGAGCCCCGTGTGGGACGTCCGCGGCGTGACGCTGCGCCGGCTCCTCACGCACACCGCGGGCGTGAGCACGTTCGACCTCGGATGTGACACCGGTCGCCCCGCGTCGGCGTGTCACTTCCCGACGGCCGACCAGACGATCCGCGACTACGGTATCGTCGCGCGGCCGCCCGGCATCGAGTTCGACTACTCCAACGTCGGCTACTTCATCGCAACGGAAGCGCTGGCGCGCGCCGTGGGCCAGTCCGCCCGCGACCTGATGCGCGACGAGATCTTCCGTCCGCTCGGCATGACGCACTCGTCGTTCGGACTCGACTCGGCGGAAGCGCGGCTCGCGGTCGTGCCGAACACCCCCTTGCGGGGCCTGGTCCGCGAGCCAATCGGCACGCCGACGGAGTATCGCACCGCGCGGGGCTACTCCAGCGCGCACGACCTCGCGCTGTTCGCTGCCTTCCACATGAAGGCGCACCGGCGCGACCAGCGCGCGGTGCTCACCGACTCGGCGATCGACAACATGCAACGCGCAACCGTGCCGACGGACCAGCCCAGTTCACGGTACGGACTGGGTTGGTGGATCGAGGAGGATCGCTTCGGCTACCGGTCCGTGCTGGCGCAAGGCGGCAACGACCGCGCATCGACGTGGCTGCGAATGATTCCGTCGGAACGAATCGCGGTGGTACTGCTCGTGAACCGGGGCGTGGGCTTTCCGAGCAGCGCGGTGGATGCGACGCTCGGTGCGCTGTTGCCCAGGTATGCCGATGGAGTCGTGGCCCAGCGGCGCGCTGCCTCGCCCGCGCCGACGATTCCCCCAGCAGCGCCGAGGATGCTCGACTCGGCCACGACTGGCCGGTGGACGGGCGCGGTGCACGCGGCAGGTGGAAAAGTGCCGGTGACGTTCGTGATCGACTCCATCGGCACAGTGCGCGCGACGATCGGGACGCGCAGCGACTCCGGTTCGGCGCGACTCGGTCGCCAGCTCGTGGTTCGCATCTCGGGTGACCTCGAAGCGGCCGCGCCGTCGGGGATCCAGCGCGAGATCAGGCTGTATCTCGCGCCATACAGAGGTGGCTGGGGCGGCGTGGCGACCGTGCGTCCGCCTGCCGCGACGGGGACGGACGGCCGAGTGAGCTACTGGGCGGAGCTCCGGCGTCCATGACAGCGACCGCAGTCCACGCTGCGCTTTCGGCGCACGCGTAGACCTCCGCCGGGCCGAGCCGTATGTTCGGACGTCTCGGTCGGGCCACGGATGAGCGACCTTCAGTCCCAAATTTTCTCAGCGCTCGAACCATCCTACCACGTCGACCGTGAGCTCGACGGCGGTGGGATGGCGCGTGTGTTTCTCGCGACCGATACGGCACTGTCCCGAAGTGTGGTGGTGAAGCTGCTCCCGCCCGACACGGCGGCCGCGCTGTCGGCGGAGCGGTTTCAGCGCGAGATCTCCCTCGCGGCGCGATTGCAGCACCCGCACATCGTGCCGCTGCTGAGTGCGGGCGAGGCGGCCGGCGTCCCGTACTTCACAATGCCGTTCGTCGAAGGCGAGTCGCTGCGATCGCGGCTCGCGCGGCAAGGTGAGCTGCCCGTGAATGCGGCGGTTCGGCTGCTGCGTGAGATCGCGTCCGCACTCGGGTACGCCCACTCGCACGGCATCGTCCATCGCGACATCAAGCCGGACAACGTGCTCATGTCCGGCGACAGCGCGATGGTCACGGACTTCGGGGTGGCGAAGGCGATCGTCGCCGCCGGCAACGACGCGCCCGGGCGCGGAAAGGTGGATTCGGTGACGTCGCTCGGCGTCGCGCTCGGAACTCCCGCCTACATGTCGCCCGAGCAGGCGAGCGCGGACCCGGCAGTCGATCATCGCGCCGACATCTACGCGTTCGGCGTGCTGGCGTACGAGCTGCTCACCGGCCAGCCTCCGTTCATCGGACGATCGGCGAGTGCTCTGCTCGCGGCCCACGTGACCGAGATGCCGGAGCCCATCGGCCGGCGCCGCCCGGCGATTCCTCCGGCACTCGCCGCGCTCGTCATGCGCTGCCTGGAGAAGCGGCCGGCCGATCGACCGCAGAGCGCCAGCGAGATCGTGCACGCGCTCGACGAGCTCCTGACGCCGAGCGGCGGGACCGCGCCGACGACGGCGGCTCCAGGCATCCAACGAGCCGCGCCCGCCTCCGGAGCCGCGACGACGCGTCGCCTGACGTGGATCGGAATTGCCGCGGGCGTTCTCGGACTGACCGCGGTCGGCGTGTGGCGCTCCGTTTCACACCGGGACGGTCTCGGCGCGGCCCCGCTGACCGCAGCACCCGTCGAGCGGAAGATTGCCGTGCTCCCGTTCGAGCTCCTCGGCGCCGACACCGCCAACGCGTATCTCGCCGACGGCATGGCGACCGACCTCACGGCGGCGCTGGCGGGCGTCGGTCGTCTCACGGTCGTGCCGCGCAGCTCCGCCTTTGCGCTCCGAGGGCGCACGGCCAAGGAAGCCGGGGACCGGCTGCAGGCGGCAAACGTCGTGGAGGGCACCGTCGGTCGAGCCGCGGGACGCCTTCGCGTGACGGTCTCGCTCGTCAACGTCGCCAACGAGACGGTACGCTGGTCGCGGAAGTACGACGAGGACGAGCGGGCGGTCTTCCAGCTTCACGACTCCATCGCCAATGCGATCGCCGCCGTGCTCGATGGCGGCGTGGTGCCGGCCACGGACTCGCGGAAGGCGGCGCCGCCGACGAAGAGCATCGAGGCGCACGATCTCGTTCAGCGCGCGGCGTTCATCAACAATCAGAGCGTCGATGAGAAGTCGTTCCGCCAGGCGATCGGCCTCGCCGAAGAGGCAATCGCGCTCGACTCCGGTTATGTGGATGCATGGATCGCGGTGGCCGATTCGTGGTTCAACCTCGCCGACGTCTACGTCGCGCCGGACGAGGCGCTTCCTCACATCCGGGGGGCGGTGAGTCGGGCGGCGGCGCTCGACCCTCAGTCGGCGGAGGCGCACGCGATGCTCGGCGTCGTACGCGGTGTGTACGAGCGCAGGTATGGCGAAGCGGGGTCGGAATTCCGCCGCGCCCTCGCGATCGATTCCACGAACGCGATGGCGAGCGCGGGATACGCCTGGCACCTCTGGTCGCTGGAAATGCCCGACTCGGCGCTCGCGGTGGTGAGTCGTTCCCTCCGACAGAACCCGCTCTCGAGCCTGCTCCTCAGTCCCGCGGTGGCGATCAGCCTGGGTGAAGGCAGGATGGATCTCGCGAGAGCGTACTGTCGGCGATATACGGAGGTCGGGGGAAGGAGGTGCGACGCTCAGCTGCTGGCCGCCGAGGGTCGCTTCAAGGAGGCAGCCGCGCTGATCCGGCAGCGTCTCGGTGGTCAGGGCAGAAGTGCCGGAGGGCACGCTCTACTGGCGAGGGCGCTGGCCCTTTCGGGCGACTCCGCGGGCGCGCGCGAGGAGATCGCCGCGATCGAAGCCGAGGCGCGCACGAAGTACGTGGACGGGTACTGGCTCGCCATCGCGTACACCGCGGTCGGTGACCGCCCCCACGCCCTCGCGTGGCTCGAGCGCGCGCGCGCTGCCCATTCGGCGAACATCCCGACCATAAAGGTGAATGCAGAGTTCGTGTCTTTGCGGGGTGATCCGGGCTTCGAGTCGATCGCTCGGCGCGCCGGATTGTAGAGAGAGATCGGTGAGCCGCATGGTCGAGCGGTCGCTCGCGCCAGAAGTCGGCATCACGCGGCTGGATCAATAGGAGAGGACGATGGCGAAGATCACCGGAGTCGGCGGCGTGTTCTTCAAGAGCACGGGCGACCGCGCTGCCCTGGCGGCGTGGTATCAGAAGCATCTGGGCATGCCGCTGGCGGACTTCGGCGGCGCCGTCCTCCGATGGCCGGACGACAAGGCCGAGGATGGAGGCCTCACCGTGTGGCACGTCGCGGGGAAAGACAGCAAGTGGTTCAGCCCGAGCACGTCGTCGTTCATGATCAACTACCGCGTCGACGACCTCGATGAGATGCTGGAGCAGCTGCGTGCGGGTGGCGTGGCGATCATCCAGGGACCCGAGTCGCACGAGAACGGGAAGTTCGCGTGGATCATGGATCCGGACGACAACAAGATCGAGCTCTGGGAGCCGATGCGGTGGGACGAGAAGAACAAGGGCGCCTGAGCGTCGGACGTTGATGTCGCAGCCCACGCGGAGTTGGTTGTCGCTCCTCGGCTGGGTAGCGCTCGCTGTGACGGCAGGCGCCGTCGGTGGGATCGCCTCGCGCGACGCGGGCACCTTCTACGGCGCACTGGCGAAGCCGACCTGGGCGCCACCGGGCTGGGTATTCGGTCCGGTGTGGTCCGCGCTCTACCTGCTGATGGGCGTCGCGGCCTGGCTCGTGTGGCGCGCCCCGTTCGCGCCGCCGCACGAGCCTGCCGCGCGGCGGCGTGCACTGGCGCTGTTCGTCGGCCAGCTCGCGCTGAATGCGCTCTGGACGTGGCTCTTCTTCGCCTGGCGACGAGGCGCGCTGGCGTTCGGTGAGATCGCGCTGCTCTGGCTCGCCGTGGCCAGCACTTCGTGGCTCTTCGGACGAGTGCGGCCGCTGGCAGGGTGGTTGCTCGCGCCATACCTCGCCTGGGTGAGCTTCGCCACGGCGTTGACCGGGGCGATCTGGCAGCGCAACCCCGGTCTGCTGTAGAGACGCCATCCAAAGAACAGCTTTACCTGCCCCGAGCTTCCTCGTTCGCCACCGCGCGCTCCCAGTCGCGCACCCCGCCCGCAACGATGCGAAACAGCGGATGCGCCGTCGGCTTCGCACCGGCAACTCGATCGCTGTACCACGCGGGCGATCGACGCTGGAGCTTGCGACCGAGATGCTCCCACTCGTACTGGAGCTGCCCCTTGGTCTCGGCGATGCGACCGACCGGACTTGCGGATGGCACGATGCGCGTCGTGTCGAACGTGTAGCCGCGCGATGTGGCCTCGTTGGCGACGACGCGAAGGTAGCCCGTGATGGACGCGACCGGATCGGCGACGGTCTGAAACCGCTGGAGCTGCGGGTGCCGTGTGTAGCCGCGCGTGCGACCGAGCAGCACCGCTTGCGCGAGGAGCGCTTCGCGCCACAGCGCGACGAGACCGGCGGCGTCGAGATGGCGCGGATGGATGGTCCAGAGACGCATGAAGCAGTGTAAGGTAGGCAACAGTCGGTGCGGTGACCAACCCTGTTCCCGACACCTGGCGCGTACAGGCTGCGCGGTCACATTGGTTGATCGCCTCACAGCTCGCCTCGAGCAGCGGGCGGTGACCTGCACATCTATCGAATGACATGACAGATCCTGCACCCTCGGCCGATCCCACGGTGCGTCTCGAGTCGGAGGCCGACGCGATCAAGGCCGTCCAGCACGCGGTGCTCGGCGGATTGCTGGCGTACAACCGCGAGCAGGCCGGTGAGCCGAATCAGACGCCCCTCGTCCTGAGCGTGCGCGACGCCGAGGGCGAGGTGATCGCGGGGCTGGTCGGCGGAACTGCGTGGCGGTGGCTGGTCATCCATCTGCTCTGGGTCGACGCGGCGCACCGGCGCCGAGGGCTCGGGCGGGCGTTGCTGCGCGCGGCAGAAGCCGAGGCTCGCCGTGGCGACTGTGTAGCCGTGCTGGTCGACACGTTCGACTTCCAGGCCCCGGGACTGTACGAGCGCGAGGGGTACACGGTGTTCGGCGTGCTCGAGGGATTCCCGCCCGGCCATCGCCGGCTGTACTTCCGCAAGTCGCTCGACGGCCCAGCCGCCTGACATCCGCTAGCTGAGGAGTGCGATGGACGCGACAGGGAACGACGCAAAGCTTGCCCTCCTCGCGCGGATCAACGCCGCGATGAATGCCCATGATCTGGCCGCGTTCGTCGCGTGCTTCGATCCCGACTACGAGAGCGAGCAGCCCGCCCATCCCGATCGACGGTTCCGCGGCGTCGCGCAGGTGGAGCGGAACTGGGCCGCGATGTTCTCGGGGCTGCCCGACTTCCGCGCGACGATCGTGGCCAGCGCGGTCATGGCGGAGGGCGTGTGGGTGGAGTGGCGGTGGACGGGGACGCGCGCCGACGGTTCACGCCTCGAGATGTGTGGCGTGTGCATCTTCGGCGTGCGCGACGACCGGATCACGTGGGGACGGCTCTACATGCAGGACGTCGAGGTGGGTCGCGGCATCGACGCGGCGGTCGCATCGCTCGCGTCGCCGAAGGTCAGCGAATCATGACGAGCGAACGGCGGTAGTTCCCGTCGTCACGTGCCGACCTGCCCGCGGCGACGTTCCGCGTCGCGCGGTCCAGAGACGTCGCAACTGTCGCGCGTCGGCGTAGCCGCACGCCGACGCGATCGCGTCCATCGTCATCGTCGGGTTCCGCATCAGGTCGCGCGCGCGCTCGAGGCGGAGGCGCTCGCGGAAGGCGCGGACCGAGATCCCCGTCGCGAGGCGGAACGCGCGCGTGAGCGTCCGCTCGCTCATTCCCGCCATGCGCGCCAGCTCGCTCAACCGTTCGGTCGACTCAGGGTGGGCGACGAGATGCTGCTGGACGACGTGCACGCCGGGGCTCAGGTGGGTCTGGTAATCGAGGTAGACACTCTCCTGCGCGTGGCTCCCGTCGCGCCGCATGTAGACCACCAGCTCGCGCGCGACCGACGAGGCGAGCACGGGGCCGCCGTCGCGCTCGAGCATCGCGAGGGCCATGTCGATCCCCGACGCGATCCCCGCGCTGCTCGTCACCGGGCCGTCCTCGACGAACAGCCGGTCGCCGACGACGGTCGCGCGCGGGAACCGGCGCTGCAGCTCGCGCACACGCTTCCAGTGCGTGGTGCAGCGCCGTCCGTCGAGCAGCCCCGCCTCGCCGAGCACGAAGGTGCCCGTGCATACCGAGCACACCTCGGCGCCCGCCGCCGCGGCGCGCCGCACCCACGCGATGAGCGCGCGCGGGGGACGCGTGTCGGCGAGCGTGTAGCCCGGGACGATCACGCGGTCGTCCGGACCGACCTCGGGGAAGGGGACGAGGCCGGCGAAGTCGAGCCCCTGCGCGGTGCGCACGGTCGGCGTCGCCGCCGCGTGCACGATCTCGTACGGCACCCCGAACTCCGCCGCCTCGTGGAACGCCTGCAACGGTCCCGCGACGTCCATCACCTCGCACCCGGGGAAGAGCGCGAAGACGACGCGCCGCGGTCGTCCACTCACGCGACGAGCTCCGGCGCCGGAGCAGCGGCAGTCGTCGCCGACAGCTCCTCAACGAGCGCCGCCGTCGTCACGATGCGCGCAAAGCGGCGGCGCAGCGCGTACACCGTGCGCTCGACCACCGCCTCCACACCGAGCGCCTCGCCGGGCACGTCGGTGTTCGCGATCGGGAACGTGTCCGTCGCATCCACGACGAAGTCGACGGCGTAGCCGAGGTCCGCCGCGAGCCGCGCCGTCGTCTCGCAGCACTGCTCGGTCTGGATTCCGGTGATCGCGAGGCGGCGCACGCCGAGTGCGACGAGCCGAGCCTGCAGTGTCGTGCTGGTGAAGCAGTTGCGCGTGCTCTTGACCAACACGGGCTCGTCGGCGCGCGGGGTGAGAAAGTCCATCAGCCGGAGGTGCGGGCTGCCGAGCGCGAACTCGGCGTCGCCGTCGGTATGGAGGAAGTAGAAGACGGGCAGTCCCGCGGAGCGGTGCGCCTCGACGAGCGCGGCGACGTTCGCGTCGAACGCGGGGTTCGCGCGACGCGCCCAGCGCGGCGTCACGGTGAACGACGCCTGCGCGTCGATGACGAGGAGCGCGGACTCGGCGAGCGGGACATCGGCGGACGTGAGCATGTGATCTCCGGGTGAATGATACACCCGAACGATGGGCGCATCCGGCCATCGGCGCGCGGGTGCGGCCGGGCGGAGAGCGGACGGATCCGGCCAACCAGCCGGACGGCACGCGAGCGTCGGCTGGTGCATGCCGCCGGCGAAGCCGCATATTGGGCCGCGAGGACTCCATGCGGAAAATCACCCTTCGCGCCGTTCACGGCGCCGACGCCGCGATCCTCGATCGCGCCCGAGCCATGTTCGGCGCCGCGTTCACACTCGCCGATGTACTGGCGGCCGGGCGCGCGATGCATCCGCCGCTGAACGTGTCCGAGATCGTCACGCAGGACGAATACACGCACGACGTCGTCGTGCCGTTCGGTCCGACGCATTATCTCAGCTTCGACACGAGCTGACTCGGCTCCGTGACGGCGGTCGCCGTCTGGAATCATCGACCGACGGCGGACGAGCTGCTGCAGGATCGATTGGCGCGCGGCTGGCAGCCGACCGCGTCGCGGTTGAAGGGCGGCGATCGCGTTGTGGGTCACGCCGCATGTGCCGTGACCGGCGAGCTTCCGATCGAGTGACTTTTGCAGACCGGGCGCGGGGGGAGCGGAACCACCGCCGCGACGGAGCAGCGATGGCAGATCGTTCGCCTGCTGGTGGAGCACGGCGCTCGTCCGAGCGACACGGACGGGCGAGGCAGAACGGTCACCGAAAGTATGGTGGGTCAGGGAATAGCTGATATCATCAGGGCCTGATTTCGGACGTCGGTCCCGCCTGCGCGCCGAGAGTGGAGATCTCCCATGTCATGGTATCAGAAGCTGAAGCCGGCCGATCAGGTCGTTCCGCCGGGGAAGTGCGTGATCTGTGGCAGGACGGGATGGATGCAACTCACCGGGCCGATCGTGCCGGAAGCGCACGCCGCGACTCCGCGATCGCGCTGGATCTGCCGCAAGTGCGCCGACGAACGCCGCGGCGATGCAGCATCGAACTAGTCGATCGAATCGTGAGACAGCGATGATGAATCCCGCGTTGCGTCCCGACGCCAGCCTCTCCGAGTTTCTCGTCGCGCGCGCCCGCGCCGCGTCGGACGGCCGGTTGGTGCTCGACGTCGTGGGCGGCTCGCTGCTCGCGATCGGCGTGGCCACGTGGCGCCCGACTGGCTGGATCAGCCTCGCGGGAGTGGCGCTCAGCCTCGTCGCATTCGGTTTCTGGGGGATCGCCGATCGCGAGCTGCGCGAACGCGCACACGGCTCATCATCGGCGACCGTGCGGGTACTCAGAGCCGTGCGCGCAGCGGCGACGCTGGTGGGAGTGTTGTCGGCCCTGACGGCGCTGTTCGCCGGTCTCGGCGTCGCCCTCGGCGTGTGGATCAGCTAGCGCAGATCCGGCATCCGTGATCAGCGATCCCGCGCGCGGCGTCCGCTTTCGGCAAGCGACCAGCGCCGACGTGCCTGCGATGACGCGCAGTCGCGCTTCAGACGCGGCCGCAGTTCGCCAGCGCGGGATCGCTGCGAAGCTCCTCTCCGGTTCGATCGATCCTCTGTTCCTTCGCGTGGGTGCGGTGCTCTCGCGCGCCGGCGTCGAATGGGCTGCGGCCGGCGGCTGGGCGATCGACCTTTTCCTCGGCCGGATCACGCGCCCACACCAGGACGTCGACATCGCAGTGTGGCGCGACCAGCAGCCCGCGCTGCACACCGCACTGGCAGACTGGGAGTTGTCGGTCGCCGAGTCGGATCGGCTCCGGCCGTGGCGACGCGGCGAGTACCTCGAGCTCCCGCTGCACGAGCTCCACGCCCGCGATCCCGATGGGAGGCAGGTGGAGTTCCTGCTCAACGATCGCGCGCACGGCGCATGGATCCATCGTCGAGACAGGCGGATCGAGCTGCCGCTCGCCGCGGCCATACATCACGACGCCGTCGCGCCCTACCTGTCACCCGAGATCGTGCTGCTCTACAAGTCGAACGCCCCACGGGCGATCGACGACGAGGATTTTCGCAACGCGGCACCGCACCTCGCGCCGGATGCGCGCGCGTGGCTCGTCCACGCGCTCACGATGAGTCATGACGCGCACGCCTGGCTCGATCGTCTCCGCGAAGTGGAACGCGCACGCTGATCGCGATCGCTCTACGCCGCCGCCGCCGGCCCGAACCAGGTGGTGAGTGCGTCGCCGAGCCCCGTGTCCTGGGTGACGTCTCCCACCCAGGCCACATACCCGTCGGGACGAATCAGTACGGCGGTCGGAGCAGTCACCATTCCGATCGCCGGCAGCTCCCACGTCCCATCGTACTTCGCGTCGATGATCTGCACCCGGTCTGCCCAGCGCGTGATGTCGAACTCACCGGGCTCGCCGAAGTTGAGCAGCACCGGTCGCGCGCGGTGGAGCAGGGAGAATACGCGCAACGCTCCGTCGGCGGTGACGAGGTCGAGATCGGGCACGCGACGCCCGAGCAGAGGATGTCCGGGCCCGAAGTCGTAGTGCACGTCGAGGCCGGACATCTCGGCGGCGAGTGTTCGGCGAGGCCCGTCCATCTTCAGCCACTCGGTGACCTTGTCGCTCAGCGCCCTGCTGCGGTCGTCGGGTCGGCGAAGCGCGACCTGCGCCATCGTGTTCTTCAACACACGCGCGCCGACCGGATGGCGCTCGGCGTGGTACGTATCGAGGAGACTGTCCGGCGACGTCCGCTTCACCACCTGCGCCAGCTTCCACCCGAGATTCACCGCGTCCTGCACACCGATGTTGAGCCCCTGTCCACCCACCGGTGGATGGACATGCGCCGCGTCGCCGGCGAGAAGGACGCGTCTGTCGCGATACGTCGCGGCCTGCCGAGTCATGTCGGTGAACCGCGAGATCCAGGTCGGACTGTGGATCCCGAAATCGGTTCCGTAGATGTCGATCAGCGCCTCGCTGACGTCGCGCAGCGTCGGTTCGCTCCTGGAGTCCGCGACGTGCTTCTCGGTCAGCACGATCCCGACCGGCCCGTCGGGCTCCCTCCGCCCGATGGCGTGGCTGCCGACGGCGTCGACGCGAAATCCCCACGCTGGCTCCTCGGTCGTCTGCACCTCGGCGATCAGCCAGCTCATCGTCGGATCCCATCCGGGAAAGTCGATGCCGGCTGATTTGCGGACCACGCTGCGTCCGCCGTCGCACCCGACGAGATACTCCGCGCGCAGCGACTGGCCGTCGGAGAGCGCGACGTCGACGCCGGTGTCGTCCTGTGTGAAGCCGGTCACGTCGCGTTCGCGATGGATCGGCACCCCCAGCTCCGCCACCCATTCGGCGAGGATGCGCTCGATGTGGTTCTGGGACAGCCCGAGGACGTAGTTGCGCCGGGTCGGGAAGTCGCTGATGTCGAGCTGGATCATGGCGAAGCCCGCGACCGGATAGGTCTGTCCCTGCGAGACGAACCGGTCGGCGATACCACGCTGATCGAGCATCTCGATGGTGCGCGCGTGCAGACCGCCCGCGCGCGACCCGAGGAGAGACTGGCTGGCGCGCCGCTCGACGATCGCAACGTCGATGCCCGCCAACGCCAGCTCGCCCGCGAGCATCAGTCCCGTCGGACCGCCGCCGGCGATCACCACTGCATGTTCGGTCATCGCAACTCCTGGCTCGGAATGAGCGCGAAGTTTGGGCTCGCCCGGAGGCCTTGCCGCAAGCCCCCGAGCCGGTGATAGTATCCATTGGCCACGATGATCGAACGCCGTCCGGCGGGGGCACGAGCCCCTCGCCGGACCTTTTTTCGGCCGTATTGCTATTTTTTTAGCATATGCTAGAATATTAGCACTCACGATCGGAACGGAGCGTTCACCTCCTACAGGACGAGAATCCGATGGGACGTCATCTGCCAGCTCTTCTGTGCGTCGGGGTGGCCGCCGCTGCCTGGCTCTCGGACGGCCCCGTGTCGTCGCCGTGGGCGAACATCGCATCGAAGGACGTCGAAGCGTTCTGCACCGACATCCGCGGGGTGCATCCGGGGATGGTCGATCCGCTGTCGCCGAGGTTCGCCAACCAGGTCGACCGGGCGTGCGAGACCGCGACCGAGCACGCTCGTGAGGCCGCCGCCTTCCTCGACTGGATGGAGATCATGCAGTCGCTCGTGACGAGCTTCAGGGACGGACATACGGGCATCACGTTCACCGTCGTCCCGACGCAGCTGCGCTGGCCCGGCTTCCTGATCGACGGTCAGGGTGGGCGATGGGTCGTCCGGCGCCCATCGTCATCGAGTGCGGCAACGGACAGCAATCCGCCGGAGGGGGCCGAGCTCGTCGGCTGTGATGGACAGCCGGCCGAGAAATTCCTCGAGCAACGACTCGATCGGAAGACGGTCGACTGGTCGAAGGAGCCCGAGCGCATCAGGCAGGCGTTCCGAGCCTTCACGACATACAGACTCGACGGTCCTCCACCGGCGAAGTGGTGTCGGTTCCGTCGGAATGGAACGCTCGTCGACGTGACGCTGGAATGGCGCCCGATCTCCTCCGTCGAGATGCAGCCGCTGCTCGCGCCGTACCTGCGACGCGGCGCGACGTCCCGCCCGATCGACGTCGCCTTCGCTCCCGACGGCCACGCCTGGGTGCGGTTCGGCAACTTCAAGAACGAGACGGCGCTGAAGGCACTCGAGTCCGAGCTGCTCGCGAAGCAGGCGATGCTCCGGTCGGCGCCGTACGTGGTGTTCGATCTGCGCGGCAATGGCGGAGGCAACTCCACCTGGGGAGAACGGTTCGCCTCCATTCTCTGGGGGAAGGAAGCGGTCGAAGCCCGTCGTCTGGCGACGCAGTCCTCCAACCCGGCAGACCACGGGAAGTACTGGCGTCGCTCCCAGGCCGCCGCCGCGAAGATGCACGCCGCCGCAGCCGAGTATGCCTCGCAGGGGCCGGACTTCGTCGACATCGCACGGTACTGGCGCGAGCTGGGCGACACGATCGCCGCGGCGAAGGAGGACGGCCTCTATCAGGACGAGTGCTGTCGGCCGAAGCCGCGCCCGTCGCTCGTGCCGAAGTCGGCGTACACCGGCAAGGTGTTCGTCCTCACCGATGCGGGCTGCTTCAGCTCCGGCGTCGTGGTCATGAACACGCTCAAGCGAATGGGGGCGATCCAGGTCGGCGAAGCGTCGGGTCAGAACGAGGTGTACGGCGAATCGGTTGGTCCCTTCAACCTGCCGTCGGGGCTCGGCTGGTACCGGATCCCCGTATCCATCATCAGACAACCGCGCAGCTCTCTTGGCGGTCTTCCTCCGGATATTCGCTGGACCGGACGAATGGATGATGACCGGGGGCTGCGAGAGTGGATTGCCGCCCTCGCATCGAGTGACAGCAGCAGATAGGTCGCGCGTCGCCGCCGTCGGCCCGCGAGCTTCGGAGACCCTCGCGTGGGGCCGTCGTTCGGATCATCATACCAGCCAATCGACGACGGTCCCTCTCCCGCGGAGGCGCGTGACGCGCTCCACCATCGCATCGGCTGCCGCACTCGCGCTGGCCTGTCTCGGCGCACTTCCCTGCCGCGCTCAAGGCCGGTTGAGCGAGAAGGCCGTCGTCGCGCAGACCGTCAAGTCGACGACGATCACGGTCGAGTATTACCGCCCCGTCGCGCGCGGCCGCACGCTATTCGGCGACAGTGGCGTCGTGGAGCGGGGCAGGATCTGGGCGCTCGGCGCGAACTGGGCGACCACGTTGGAGGTCGACCACGACATCTTCGTCGAGGGAAAGCCCCTGCCCAAGGGACGCTACTCACTCTGGGCTCTCGTCGACCGCGACGTGTGGACGCTGTCGTTCCACCGCACGTGGCACCTGTTCCACATGGCGCGCCCGGACTCCACCGACGAGCAGCTCCGCCTCACCGTGCGACCGGACAGCGCTGCGCCGACGGAGATTCTCACCTTCGACTTCCCCGAGATCCAGGGCGGCGAGACGACGCTGCGCATGCGGTGGGGGCGGCTGGCGATACCGCTTCATCTCACGATGATCGCGCCGCCGCTCAAGCTCCTCACGGATCGCGCCGAACGTGCGCGCTACCTGGGACACTATGACCTCGAGGTGAAAGGGGGATCCGGAGAAGGCGACACCCACGTACTCCTGGACGTCGCCGAGGTGAGCGACACTCTGCACTGGCGCGATACCACCAATCCTTTCGCGCCACTTCGCGACTTCATGCTCAACCCCGCCGGCCCCGACAACGAATTCACCCGCGCGCTCCGCTCGGCGGACGGGCAGTACTGGACCGATGCCGACCTCGCGGTGGTGTTCCAGCTGGTCAGCGGGCGAGCCGAGGGGTTCGAGCTGCAGCGAGACGGCACCGTCGTGTCACGTGCGAAGCGTGTACACTGAGGCCGTCCATGTGCGCGCACGCCGGTCGCGTCCCGGCCATCGCGCACGGCATGGAGCATCCATCAACTCGATCCACGAGCTCGCGTAGCGCATGCAGACGTACCGCCTCACCGTCGACAAGTTTCTCGATCACGCCGCCAAGTGGTTCGGGGACCGAGAGCTCGTCGAGGCGGACGCCGGTCGCGTCGTCGCACGGACGACCTACGCGGAGCTGCGCGAGCGCAGCAATCGTCTGTCGGGCGCGCTCGCCGCGCTGGGACTGCAGCTCGGCGACCGTGTGGGAACGCTCGCGTGGAACACGCGGCATCATCTCGAGGTGTATTACGCCGCGATGGGGATGGGCGCGGTCTGTCACACGCTCAATCCCCGGCTGACGGTCGACCATCTCGCGCAGATCGTCAACGAGGCGGAAAACCGTGTGCTGGCCGTTGCGGCTTCGCTCCTGCCACTCGCGCAGCAATTGCTTCCACGGTGTCCGACGATCGAGCAGATCGTCGTGCTCGACGAGCCACCACCCGTTGCGTCGACGCGGGCCGACATTCCGGTGTGGCCGATCGAGACGCTGCTCGCGGAGAAGGGAGCGCCCGTCGTCTGGGGCGCGTTCGACGAGGAGACTCCGGCCGGACTGTGTTACACCTCGGGCACGACGGGCAAACCGAAGGGCGTGCTGTACACGCATCGCTCCAACTACCTGCACACGCTCCGCGCGCTGCAGGCCGATGCGACCGCGCTCACCGCACGGGACACGCTGCTGCTCGCCGTGCCGATGTTTCACGCCAATGGCTGGGGCTTTCCCTTCGCCGCGCCCGCGGTGGGCGCCAAGCTCGTGCTGCCCGGCCGCACGACGGATGGCCCGAGCCTCACTCGGCTACTGCGCGACGAGAACGTGACCGCCGCGGTGGGCGTGTACACGGTGTGGCTCGGCGTGCTCGACCAGCTCGATCGAGACGGCGGTGAGCTGCCGGCGCTCGAGCGCGTGATGATCGGCGGCTCCACCTGTCCGGACGCGTTCATTCGAAGACTGGAGGATCGCCTGGGCGCGGAGGTGCAGACGAGCTGGGGGATGACGGAGATCTCGCCGATCGGCACGGTCGCGCCGCGAGGTGCGGCGCGCGCCGAGGTCAACTCCGGACGCCCGACGATGGGCCTCGACCTCAAGCTCACCGACGCCGACGGCGTGACGCTGCCGCAGCAGCGCGGCGTCGTCGGGCATCTGCGCGTCAAGGGTGCCGCGGTCGTCGATCGCTACTTCAAGGCGACCAGCGACGCGCTCGACGAGGAAGGGTATTTCGACACGGGCGATCTCGCGATGATCGACGACGCGGGCAATCTCTCGCTCTGCGGCCGGTCGAAGGACCTCATCAAGTCGGGGGGTGAATGGATCAACCCCACCGAGATCGAGGTCATCGCCGGCCGTCATCCCGCCGTCGGTGCCGCGGCGGTGATCGGACGGCCGGACGAGAAGTGGGGCGAGCGTCCCGTGCTGATCGTCGAGCCGCGCCAGGGGCACGAGCTCGACACCGAAGAGTTGCTCGGCAGTCTGCGCGGCAAGCTCGTCGAGTGGTGGCTGCCCGACGAGATCGCGCAGGTGCAGTCGATGCCGCTCGCCGCCACGGGCAAGATCGACAAGCAGCGGCTGCGCGCCGACTACGCGAGCGGACGCATCGGAGGCCGGTCGGTCAGGCGCTAGCAGCCCGCGGCATCGGCCGGCTTCGCCGGCGCCCAGAGACCGACGAGCCAGCCCCACGAGAGCGTCCCGTTGGCTCTGCGCCGGCACATCACCGCCTCGTTCAGGTCGTACATCCCGGGCATCAGATTGCGCTCGGGGGTCGGCGTCGCGGCAAAGTGCATGTAGCGCGCGTCGGGCGCGTACGCCGGCCAGTCGGGTGCGCTCTTCGCCTGCGGCCGGCCCGTGCGCGCGAAGCTCGTCCAGTAGTCGCCCATCGCGTGCGCGAGCGCGTCCTCCGCGGGCGTGTGCGCATTCTTCGGCCAGAGCGGCGGCGTGCCGTCGAATGTGTCGAACACGTATGGAAGCTCGCTCGCGTGGAACGCGTGCAGGCCGGCCGCGTCGGCGGCGGGGTAGCCGTGGTCCCACAGGTAGAGATACGACGACACGCCGAGCGAGGCCTGCTTGCGAGCGAGTCGCTCGGCGGTCCAGCCATAGAGCGCGTCGCGCGTCGTCGCGAAGATGCTCTCCTTGAGATTGTCGGACGGGTAGAGCTTCAGGAACGCGTCGGCGAGATCGCCGTAGCGCTCGCGAATCGCGCTCTCGTACACGGCCGCGCTCGCGGGCACGGGAGGGGCGAGTGCCGTGAGCGAGCGGATCTCGCCGCTGTTGAACCCCGCGAGCAGCGGGACGCGCGCCTGCTTCCCCTGGTCGAACACGTTCACGAGCTGGTCGGGCAGCACGTGGCCGTCGACGGCGCCCCACGGACCGTAGCCGAATCCGGCCGCGGCGGCGGTGATCTGGTCGCCGGGGATCGCGCGCATCGCCGCGAGGTCGGTCGCCTTGAGCTGATGCATGAGCGTCATGCCCGCCTGCTCGGCCGACGGCGCGCCGTGCACCGCAGTCTTGAGCGCCGGCGTGGAGATCATGTACGCGCTCTCGGCGATCCCCTTCGCGAACAGACCGCGCGCGAGCGGAGAGGCCATCAGGTACATCACGCTGAGCGCGCCGGCTGATTCACCTGCGATCGTGACATTGGACGAGTCGCCGCCGAACGCCGCGATGTTGTCCTTCACCCACGTCAGCGCACGGACCTGATCGAGCAGGCCGTAGTTGCCCGAGATTCCCTGCGTGGATTCCGCGCTGAGCTCGGGGTGCGCGAGCCAACCGAGCACGCCGAGTCGGTAGTTGATGGAGACGACCAC
>Ga0066652_100000325_pt1 | contig 23874 bp, 22 predicted proteins | sample GraSoiAngelo_101_FD_71413 | JGI IMG/M metagenome (GOLD analysis project Ga0066652, IMG submission 71413) | Grasslands soil microbial communities from the Angelo Coastal Reserve, California, USA - 14_0903_02_30cm | ecosystem: Environmental > Terrestrial > Soil > Grasslands | place: USA... | reverse complement strand
CTCCGACAGTTTGCGGGATCGTGGCCCCAGATAGCGCGCGCGGTGAATCCACGCCTGAGTCGGCAGCTCGAGCTCGCTGTCGACGTGGATCCACTTCGGATCGTCCGGTGCGAGCACGTGCGTCTCGATCCCGTGTGCGGGCAGGTGTGTGGCGAACTTCAGCGGCCGCTGCACGCCTCCCCCGCCCGCGGGCGGGAAGTACATGGTCACGAGCAGCAGCTTCACGCCGGCCGATGGTAGAGCGCGTAGCGCGCGTCGTCGTAGACGCGCGGCCACGGCACGCGAACGTGGAAGCGCGACTTGTCGACGACGACCCACGTCGCGAGCAGCCGTTCTGGGATCGTGATGTCGGCGGTGGCGAAGTAGCGGTTCGTCAGCGTGCGGCGGCCGTACGGCCGGTTCGAACTCGTATCCGCGACGTGCGCCGGGGGCGCCGAGGCGACGTAGACGGGCGCATACGCTGCAATCCGGTAGCTCGTCTCGAGGTCGGAGAAGACGACGGCGCGCTCCGGCACGTCCTGCCGCAGTGCCGCCAGCAACCCGGGCGTCGGCAGGCGCGGGTCGCTCGTCGGCTCCGGCGACCAGTGGCGGAAGCCGTGTACCGCGACCGGAAGGGCGAACACGAGCACCGCCGCCGCGACGAGCGGGCCGCGGCTCTCGCGGTGTACCCGGAACCGCAGTCCTACGACCAGCGCCGCCGCCGCCCCGCCGAGCCCGATCCACGTCGCGAGCGCCGGCCCGCTCCCGGACAATCCGGAGAATCCACCCGGATATGCCAGCTCGAGCGCGATTCCTGCCGCGAGAGCGACGGGCAAGACGAGGAAGCGGAGAACGCACGTCAGCACGGCCGCGCCGCCGGCGAGAGCGAACGCGAACGGCACGAAGCCGGCCGCGCGTCTCGCCTGCGACAGCGAGATCGCATCCGCGAAATGGGGAAAGACGAACGGCACGAGCTCGATGACGAAGATCAGGAGCGAGCCGCCGATCACGAGGGCGGCCCAGCGGCGCCGCGCGGCGAAGACCGCGAGCGGAACGAGCAGCACGGCTGCGACCGCGATCGCGCCGGTCCGGACGAACACCTCGGGGCGAAGGGTGTACGACTCGAGCGAACGCACGTGCAGCTCCGGTGCGTACTTCGCGAGCGAGCGGCGCAGCTCGGCTGTGCTCGGCGAGTGCGAGGCCGTCTGTCCCACGATCGGCGCGATCCACGCGAAGGCGGCCGCGGCCGGAACGACGAGCGCAGCGTAGGCCAGGGCCCCAGCGCGCAGGTCCCGCCGTGCGAGGAGCCAGCGCGCGACGAGGAAGCCGGCGAGGACGAGCGCGAGGAACACGGCCGTGCTCGTATGCACCAGGAAGACCGCCCCGCCGAGTGCGGCGAGCGAGAGGAGCAGGCGCCAGCTCGGCTCGCGTACACAGAGGAAGAAGGCGGTCAGCGCCGCGGGGACGAGGACCTGGCGATCGACCGTGCCCGGCTGGGCAAGGAGGCCGAACGAGCCGCCGTGCCCGCGGGCGAGCGAGCCGACCGTGACCGTCGCAATCACGACGCCGAGACCGAGCCAGGCGCTGCGGAAGAGCGCGACACCGGACTCGTACGCCGCGGCGAACGCAAGGGGAGCGATCGCACTCGGCTCGTGCACGATCACCTGCGTCGGATCGACGCCAGCGAGCTTCGCGACGAGCGCGAGGAAGCCGTGCCAGAGCGGAAACGCGTAGCCGGGATGCAGCCCGCCGTTCGCAAACTCGTCCACCGAGCGCACGTGCAGCGCGCCGAACGCATCGAGCTTGCGAACGCGGCCCAGATGGAACAGCGCGTCGCCGTGGACGGCGCCGGCGACGTGCCAGAGGGCGATTCCGAAGAGGAGTCCGGCGAGCGCGACCCCGAGCGTGTCCCACGCGGGCGGGCCCGCGACCTCACGCAGCGCAAACGGCAGCGCGACGACGGCGACGACCCCGAGCACGACGAGCCCGACCGAGATCGTCGTGTGCACGAGGAAGACGACCGCGAGCGCGAGCACGAGAGCCGCGAGCGACCACGCGACGGTGAAGGACAGACCGCGGAGGCGCAGCGCGCGGGCGATGAGCGCGCCGGGCAGCAGCAGCACGAGCGTCGCCGCCACGAGCCGGAGCCAGAGGCCGAAGCCGTCCGCAGAAAGGAGACGCGCGATCCCGAGCAGCGGCAGGGCGGCGAGGAGAAGCGCCGCCCCGCTAACGCGGTGGCGCGCCCACACGGCTGTTCCAATCCTCGGCGAGCTCACGGAGGCCTGGGCCGTCGACACGCCAGGAGTCTCGCGCGTGCAGGCGCATGCGTGCGCCGATGCCACGCGGCCGGCGCGCGAGCGGCGAGACGAGCGAGCGGAGCGCGTACTGCGTGCCGGTGAGGAGCGCTGCTGCCCGCGCGCCCGTCGTGGAGTGGTGCTTGCGCCAGTAGCGATGCCTGCTGCGCCATTGCTCGTTGATGCGGCGCTCCGGGATGCCGGCGCTGAACTGCGACTCGTGGTGGACGACGGTGACGTCGGGGAAGTACTCCACGGCCCAGCCCGCCTGTCGGAGGCGCAGGCACAGGTCGACCTCCTCGGAGTAGAGGAAGAACTCCTCGTCGAAGAGCCCCACCTCCGCGAGTGCCTCGCGCCGGAGGAGGATCGCGGCGCCCATCACCCAGTCCACCGGCCGCGGCTCCATCCCTCCGGACTGCCGGACGCCCACCTTGCCCAGCGAGAGGAGGCCGAGAGCGGCCACGGCCGGCGTCGGGAAGCGCCAGGCCGAGTGCTGCAGGCGTCCGTCCGGATACTCGAGACGAGGCCCGATCGCGGCGACGCGCGGATGTGCGTCGAGATGGCTCACGAGGCGGTCGAACCCCCAGTCGCCGGAGGTCGTGTCCTCATTCAGCACGTAGACGTAGCGACGGGTCGTCGCGCGGATGACGGTGTTGTGGTTGGCGCCGAAGCCGGCGCGAAACTCCTGCGGGATCAGGCGGACATCCGGAAACGCACGGCGCACTGCCTCGACGGAGCCGTCCTCGGACGCGTTGTCGAGCACGACGATCTCGACGTCCTCCCCAGGAAGCGACTCGAGGCACGCTAGGAGCAGCTCCCGGCTGTTCGTGTTGACGATCGAGACCGAGAGGTCCGCCACTACTCAGCGCGCAAGGCCACGCGCGAGAAGCGCGTCGCGCGCGGCGTCCACGCTGTCGGCCGCCTCGCGGCCTTCGAGCCAGGCGAGCAGGTCCTCCATGCCGCGCTGGAACGGGATCTCCGCCCGAAAGCCCAGCAGCTCTTCCGCCAGGCGAGTGTCGGCGTAGCAGTGGCGGATGTCGCCGGCGCGGTACTGGCTCACGATCTCGGGCTCGATCGTCTTCCCGAGGCCGCGCGCGATCGCGTCGGCGACCTGGCGCACCGACGTCGGGATGCCGGTGCCGACATTCAGAGTCGCGCCGTCCGCGCCGTCGGAGGTCAGTGCGAGCGAACAGCATCGCGCGATCTCCCGGACGTCGATGAAGTCCCGCGTCTGGTCACCGTCCTCGAACACGAGCGGCGGCCGGTCGTTCAGCAGCCGTGACGCGAAGATCGCCGCGACGCCGGTGTACGGATTCGACAGCGCCTGGCGCTCGCCATAGACGTTGAAGAAACGAAGCGCCACCGCTGGGATGCCGTAGGCGGCGCCGACCGCGAGCACCATCTCCTCGTGGTCTCGCTTGTTGATCGCGTAGATCGAGGTCGGGCGCAGCGGCTTGGACTCTGCCGTCGGTTCGGGCTCGAGCGGCGTGCCGTCGTCGGCGAGCACGTCCCACCGACGCCCGGCGAGCTGCTGCTCCGGCCGGATTCCGGGAGCGATCCCGGACTCTCCCGTCTTCGGGTTGCGGTACTGGCCCTCGCCGTAGATCGACATCGACGATGCGACGAGAAGCTTGCGGATCGCGTCGCGGCGCTCGAGGATCTCCTCGAGCAGCACGGCGGCGCCGATCGCGTTGATCGACGTGTAGCGCTCGATCTCGTACATCGACTGCCCGACGCCGACCGCCGCCGCGAAATGTACGACCGTGTCCACGCCGTCGAGCGCGCCGCGGACGGCCTCGCGGTCGCGCACGTCGCCGACGACGAGCTGGACGTCGTCCGCCAGGTAGTCGGGCCGCTCGCCCTCCGCGTGCACCTGCCGGTCGAGATTGTCGAAGGCGCGGACGTCGTTGCCCTCCGCGAGGAGGCGGTCCGCAAGGTGCGAGCCGATGAAGCCCGCGCCGCCTGTGATCAGCACCTTCATGGCGGCGCTGAGGCTATCGGAGCTCCGGCGCCCGCGGCCGCGGAAGCCCCCGCAGGTTCTCGACCGCCAGCACGACCGCGCCGGGCAGGGCGAGCACGATCGTCACGACGAAGAACAGGAAACCGGTCGCGAGCGCCGATTCCTTGTCCACGCCGAGCTGCGTGAGGAACGAGACGAAGAAGGCCTCCCGGACAGCGAGGCCGTTGATGGTGAACGGCACGAGCATGACGAGGAAGAGCAGCGGCCCCATCACGTAGTACGGCCGCGGCGACAGATCCACCCCCACCGCGCGGCCGGTCATCCAGATCGCGAGCACGCGGTAGGCCTGCACGACAAGGGTCAGGGCGAGCACGCCGAGCATCAGGCGCATGTGGCCGCGAAAGGCGTGAACGCCAAAGTAGAACGCGCGGAGCGGGCGCTCGAGCCGCAGGCGGCGCAAGAGGGGCAGGAAGCGGCGGAGCGGCATGCGCGCGGCGCGCGAGAAGAAGACGACTCCCAGCACTAGCGTCCCCACGACGAACGTGAGCTCGATCCAGACGTAGGCGCCGACGTCATATCGTCCGATCGCGAGCGCGAACCCGACTGCCGCGAGCGCGAGTGTGGCCACGCCTCCGAGCGCCCGCTCGAGCACGACGATCGCCGTCAGGTCGCCGAGGCGGCCCGGATGACGGCGCGCCGTCTCGTAGACGCGCGACGCGTCGCCGCCGACGGCGGTCGGGAGCACCTGACCGGCCGTGTAGGAGACGAAGTAGGCACGGTTGAGCCAGCCGAGGCGTTCGACGATTCCTCGCGCTCGCAGCAGCCGCTGCCATCGCCACGCCATCGGCGGTACACCCAGCGCCATCACGGCGACGGCGCCGAGGAACCATGCGATGTCCGCGTTGACGAGGATGTGCAGCGTGCGCCGCACGTCGAGCTGCCAGAGAAGGTAGGTGAGGCAGCCTGCGGTGACGGCGAGCGTCAGCCCGACGCGGACGAGCCGCGAGCGTGTCATCCCGCGAAGCGTGCGTGGACGCGCGCGAGCGCGGCGATGACGTCCCGGATGTCGTCGTCGGAATGGGCGGGCGAGAGCGGCAGCGACAGGACCTCCGCACCCGCGCGCTCGGCGACGGGGAGGGAAGGCTGGTCCGGGAAGCGCTCGCGGTAGTACGTCAGCTGGTGCACCGCGAGAAAGTGGATCGACGTCGCGATGTTCTCGGTTCTCAGAGCACGCTGGTACTCGTCGCGCGTCGCACCTGCGCGCTCCGCGTCGATCCGCACGACGTACAGGTGAAGCGCATGCGTGTCGCGGTCGTCACGCTCGAGAGGGTCGATCCCCTCGAGATCCGCAACCGCGTCGTCGTAGAGCGCGAACTGGCGCGCGCGAATCTCCGCGTGGTGCTCGACCCTGTCCAGCTGCACCAGCGCGATCGCCGCCAGCACATCCGAGAGGTTCGCCTTGTAGCCGGGCACCGGGATGTCGTAGAGGGAGCCGTCGCCGCGGCGCATCAGCCGCAGGTCGCCGATCCGTTCGGCGACGTCCGCGCGGTTCGTCGCGATCAGGCCGCCCTCGCCGGCGGCGATGTTCTTGGTCGCGTACAGCGAGAAGCAGGTGACGTCCGCGATCGAGCCGACCTTGCGTCCGCGGTAGCGGCTCTCCGCCGCATGCGCGGCGTCCTCGACGACCGGAATGCCGAGCGCAAGGATCGGGTCGAGGTCGGCGGGCTGGCCGGCGAGGTCGACCGGCAGGATCGCCCTGGTGCGCTCCGTGACGGCGTCCGCGACACGCTCCGGGTCGATGTTGAGGTCGCCGCCCCGGACGTCCACGAAGACGGGCGTCGCTCCGGCGTGCACGACGACGTTCGCGGTCGCCGGCCACGTGATCGGCGTGGTGATCACCTCGTCGCCGGGCCCGACGCCGAGCGCGACAAGCGAGAGGTGCAGCGCGGCGGTGCCCGACGCGAGCGCGAGCACGTGATCGGCCTCGAGGTATTCGGCCATCCGCCGCTCCAGCTCGGCGGCCCGCGGTCCCGTGGTCAGCCAGCCCGAGCGGAGGGTCTCGGTGACCGCGGCGATCTCCTCGTCGCCGATCGCCGGCGGCTGGAACGAGAGCATCGTCTCGCGTCTCGTGGACACGTCCTGCATGCGCCTCGCAGCGTACAGCGAGTACCCGAGCGGCCTTCTGGCCGGGGCTGAAAACGTCGTGGTCTGACCCCGGGTGTAAGAAGAGTGTGACTTTTCGTCCACAGCCGCCGGATACGCACACTGACGCACCGGACGTGCCGGGAAGGGTCAGACCCGTTCGAGCGGAGTCTCGACCGGCGTCACGTCGAAGCGGATGAGCTCGGCGGCGCGATCGGCGCGCTGCAGCGCCTCCTCGCGCGAGCCGCCGACGGCGAGGACCGCCCCGGCGCGGTCCGACCCGCGCAGGAACGGGCCGAACCGGTGGCCCCGCCTGCGGTAGAGCCGGATCCCCTTGATCCCCTCGAGCGCGAACGCGTCCTCGACTCCCCTCACGTCCTGAAGCTCGCCGGGCGGAGGCGCGAGGAAGCGGACGCACCCGCCGCCGGCCTTCGCAACGGGCGTCAGCTGCTGCGCGGCCACCTCGTGGCCGAGGGCCGCGGCCAGAGCAAGCCCGTTCAGGTCGACGCCGAGGACGGCACGGCACAGGTCCGCGTCGTGACCGCCGCCGAGCCTCGCGGCGACCTCGCCGACGCGGGCGCCGTCCTCGCCGACGAGCACCTGCGTGTAACTGGGGCCGAGCTCGATCCCAAGCGCGGCGACCGCGGCGCCCGCGGCGTCGATGGCGGCGCCGATCTCCTCCGGGCCGAGCTCACTGGGCCACACGTGCGCCAGCGCAACCCCGAACGCCGGCGGTTCCGCCGTGAGCCGGTCGGTCACCGTCAGCGGCCGGAACCGCCCTCCGAGCGAGAACCCGTTCACCGTCACCTCGCGGCCGGCGACGTGCTCCTCCACGAGCAGCGTGGCGCTCCGCGATGCGTCGAGCGCGATCTCGACAGCGGACGCCATTCGTCTCGCCTCGGGAACGAGCGTCAAGCCGCGCTGGCCCTGACGGTCGGGTGCCTTGACGACGCAGGGATACCCGATTTGCTCGCCTGCCGCCGCGGCCTCGTCGGCGCCCGAGCAGACGACGTACCGGGGCTGGGGGACGCCGGCCTGCGCGAACCGCTCGCGCTGCCGGAGCTTCGACGTCGAGAGCGCCGCGGTCTCCGGAGAGATGGCGTGCGGCAGTCCGAGTCGCTCTGCGACACGCGCGGCGATCGCGACCGGCCAGTCGATTCCCGGCGCGATGAGTCCGTCCACCCGCTCGGCTGCCGCGAGGCGCTCGACCGCCGGCTCGTCCTCCGTCGAGACGATCGCGCGGCGATCCGCGTAGCGGAAGCCGGGAGCCGACGCGTCCCGGTCGAGCGCGATCACATAGAGGTCACGCCGCCGCGCCGCCGCGAGCAGGCCGAGCTGCGCCGGACCGGCGCCTAGGACGAGGAGACGCGCCGCGTCTCGCTCTCGAGGATCCCCCGCCACCACGCCTCATTTTCGCGATACCAGGAGATCGTCCGCGCCAGACCCACCTCGAAGCCCGTCCTGGCCCGCCAGCCGGTGAGGCGCTCCATCTTGTCGGTCGAGCCGATGTGGCGGTCGACCTGGCCGAGGCGCTCCGGCACGTGGGACTTCAACGAGGCCGGCCTGCCGAGGGCGTCCAGAACGCTGTCTGCGATCGCCGCCACGGGGATGTCGACGCCCGTGGCGACGTTCAACACCTCGCCGGCCACCGCGTCGATCGGCGCCGCGATCACCGCCTCGATCGCCTCGGCGTCGTCGTCGACGTACAGCCAGTCGCGCGACGCGTGGCCGTCGCCGTGGACGGTGAGCGGCTCGTCGCAGAGCGCCTGCGTGATGAACCGCGGAATCACCTTCTCGGGATGCTGGCGCGGCCCGTAGTTGTTGAACGGACGGACGATCACGATCGGCAGCCCGTACGTGACGTAGTACGAGTAGGCGAGCCGGTCGGCTCCCGCCTTGGTCGCGGCGTAGGGCGACCTCGGGTTCAGCGGATGCTCCTCGTCCATCGGAGCGCGCTCCGCGGTGCCGTACACCTCGGACGAAGAGATGAGGATGAAGCGCTCGACCGGCGCCGAGCGGATGGCGTCCAGCAGGATCTGCGTCCCCTCGACGTTCGTCGTCACGAACTCGGACGCGCCGTCCTCGATCGACTTCTCGACGTGGGACTCGGCCGCGGCGTTCACGATCACGTCGACCTCGGACACGACGTCGCGGACGAGGTCGGCGTCACGGATGTCCCCGTGCACGAACGAGAGCCGCTCGTGCGACATGACGCTGCTCAGGTTCTCGAGATTGCCGGCGTAGGTGAGGGCGTCGAGCGACACGACGTCGTACGGCGTCTTCGCGAGCAGATGGCGGATGAAATTCGACGAGATGAATCCGGCCCCGCCGGTGACGAGCACGCGCATGTGGCTAACCCAGCTCCTTGTCGATCGTGTACAGCGGCCGTCCTTCGACGTCGCGCTGGATCCGCCCGAGGTACTCCCCGACGAGCGCGAGGATGAACCCCTGGATCCCGAGGACGAACAGTACCGCGACGCCGCCGAAGAGCGGCCCTGGGAAGTTCGAGTTGTCCACCCAGTACGCGATCCCGTAGGCGCCGAGACCCAGCGCCAGCAGCGAGCAGATCACTCCCAGGGCGACGCCGATCCACTGGATCGGCTGCGGCCAGAACCCGGCCAGGACGTGCAGCGCGAGGCGAGTGAGCCGGAGCGGCGAGTAGCGCGACCGCCCTTGCCGTGACGAATGCGACACGTCGACCTCGACGACGCTCGCTCCACCCGAGAGGACGAGCGCCTTGGTGAACTTCTGCTTGCCGATCGACCCCAGCATCGGCTCCACCGCAGACCGCCGGTACGCGTTGAACGCGCAGCCGAAGTCGTCGATCTCCACGCCCGTGAATCGCCGCAGCATCCCGTTGATCATCCGCGACGGCAGCGTGCGGCCCCACGAGTCGTGCCGCGCCTCGCGCCGGCCGCTCGCGACGTCGTAGCCCGCCTCGACAGCGTCGACGAGGCGCGGGATGTCCTCTGGGGCGTTCTGCAGGTCTCCGTCCATCGTGACGAGGATCCCCGCGCGGGCGCGGGCGAGCCCCGCATGCATCGCCGGGTGCTGACCGAAGTTCCGCTTGAAGCGGACCGCCCGCACGCGCTCGTCCCCGGCGCGCAGTCGCTCGAGCGCGGCGAACGTCCCGTCCGTCGAGCCGTCGTCGACGAAGATCAACTCGTAGCCGCGGTCTCCGGAACCGAGCGCCTCGACGACGCGGCGGTGGAGCTCGTCCACTGATCCCGCCTCGTTGAAGACAGGGACGATGATCGAGACGTCCGGCGCCGCGAGGTCCTCAGGAGCGCCGCTCGCAACTCCAACGGTCTCGATGTTGCCCATGGACAGGCAAGAGACTATCCGGCGATCCCTCGCCTGAGGGACGCGGGAGAGCGCGGCAGCGCCCATGGTGTGCATCGGTGTCTGCGGCGGCCACCCATCGGCGACTCCTGATCCTGCTCTCGACGGCCCTGTACGGGGGCGTCTTCGTCGGCTTCGTGATCTTCGAGGTGCCGGGCCTCGGCATCGGCCACTTCTTCTACATCCCGGTCGCCCTGCTCGCGCTCGCCGGCGGTACGTGGGCGGGCGTCGGCGGCGGGTTCGGCGCGGCCGGCCTGTACGTCGCCGCGATCTTCGTCACACCGCGAATCCCCACCCACGACGCGCTGACATGGGCGACCGTGATCCGGTGCATCACCTTCAGCTCGTGCGGCGCGCTGATCGGCTGGTTCGCGAACGAACACCGCGAGCACGTCGCACAGCTGAGCGAGCTGGCGGAGCGCGACTTCCTCACCGGCCTGCTGAACGTGCGCGTCTTCGACGAGTCGCTCGCGCGGCGATGCGCCGCGGACGAACACTTCGTCCTCCTCCTCGGCGACCTGGACAACCTGAAGGAGATCAACGACACGCACGGCCACACGGAGGGGAACCGCGTGCTTTCGCACGTGGCAGAGGCGTTCGCCGCCGCGGTCGCACCGCACGACCAGCTCGCGCGGGTCGGCGGCGACGAGTTCGCGATCCTCATGCAAGGCACCGTCGAGGAAGCCCACGCGCTCTGCACGCTGCTCAAGCAGCGGGTCGCGCGCGAGGGGATCGAGCTCAGCTTCGGCTGGTCGGAGAGAGCCGGCGACGGTCTCGGACCGCTGGAGCTCTTCCGCAAGGCGGACGACCGTCTCTACGCGGCGAAGCTGCTGGGCCGCAACCGCCGCGCCGTACTGGCGCTGACGGCTGCGGCCCACCAGTAAGTCTCGGCCTTAGGCCGCCGCCTCGAGGGCGACGTCGCCGACGGGCTCCGCTGCGCGGACGCGCCGCCTGCCGATAGCGAACGCCGACGCTGCGCCGGCGAGGACGACCGCGGCGCCGATCCAGAGCGCCGGCACCATGCCGTCGACGTAGGACGTGCCCGAGGCGTAGCTGCCGTAGTGCGACCAGACCGAGGCGAGGACGGCGACGCCGAACACGCCGCCGAGTTCGCGGATCGCGTTCTGCGCACCTGAGGCCTGCCCTTCCTCCTCGGGCCTGACCGCGGACAGGACGACGTTCGCCACCGGCGCCCAGAACATCGCCATCCCGAGGCCCGAGACCATGAACGGGAGCACGAGCTGCCAGTACGGGATCGTCGCGGTCGAAAGCGCTGCCATCGATCCCAGGCCCGCCGCCTGCAACGTCAGCCCGATGCCCATGAGGCGGTGGCCGCCGATCCGGTCGGAGAGCGCACCGGCGATCGGCGCCACGAACATCGGCATGATCGTCCACGGCAGGATCCGCAGGCCGGAGCCGAATGGCGAGTAGCCCTGCACGGTCTGGAAGAACTGCGACAGCAGGAAGATCGAGCCGAACATCCCGAAGAACATCAGCAGCGACGCGAGGTTCGCGAGTGCGAAAACGCGGTTGCGGAAGAAGCGCATCGGCAGCATCGGCGCCTCGGCGCGGAGCTCCCAGAGGACGAATGCCGCGAGCACGACCGTGCCGCCCACGAGCGCCGAAACGATCTCGGGCGACGACCAGCCCTGGCCGTTGCCGCGGACGAGACCCCAGACGATGCCGAGCAGTCCGACGCTCGCCAGGACGAGCCCCGGGAGATCGAGGCGACTCGACGGCCCATAGCTCTCCTGCAGGCGCAGGCGCGCCATCGGGATCAGCGCCAGGCCGATCGGCACGTTCAGCCAGAAGATCCAGTGCCAGGAGATGCCGCTGACGACCGCGCCGCCGACGAGCGGCCCGAACGCGACCGCGAGACCTGCGATGCCGCTCCAGGCGCCGATGTACGCGCCGCGGCGGTTCGCCGGCACGCCGGCGCTGAGGATCGTCAACGTCAGCGGCATGATGATCGCGCCGCCGACGCCCTGCGCCGCCCGCGCGGCGATCAGCGCGCCGGCAGTCGGGGCGAGCGCGGCCGCCGCGGACGCAACCGTGAAGATCGCGACCCCGACGACGAACATCTTCCGCCGTCCGAACCGGTCACCGAGCGCCGCACCCGTGAGCAGCAACACGGCGAAGGTGAGCGTGTATGCGTTGACGGTCCACTCGAGGCTCTCGACCGACGCGTGCAGGTCCTTGCGGATCACGGGGATCGCCGTCGTGACCACGAGGTTGTCGAGCGTCGCCATGAAAACGGCGACCGACGTGATTGCGAATGTCCAGAGGGTGCGGGTCTTGGCTGACAAGGTCACTCCTTTCAGGTGGTCTCAGTGATCGTGCTGCCGGTCGAGCGGGCCGGGCATTCGGTCTTCAGGCATCTCGGGGTACGGATAACCGGCCAATGCAGTTATTCCTCACTTACTTCGACTGGAAAAAAGGGCTCACGCCGGCTCCTTGCAGCCCTCGATCAGACGCTTGGCCCAGCCCTGATCCGCCTCGAGGAGCTTCATCGAGGCGATCACGTTCAACAGCATGCCGCCCGCGAAGAACTGCGAGACCTGCGCCGGCGGCAGGCCGGACGCGCGCTCGACGTACTCGACGAGCTCGCCGTAGCCCCGGCGGACGGCGTCGCAGATCTCGTCGTCCTCGCAGGCCGCATAGGACTGCATCTGCGCCCGCAGGTAGACCGGGTTGGAAAGCAGCTGGCGGTATGCCTCGCCGATCGCCTTGAACACCTCTTCGCCGGAAAGGCCGGCGGCGGCGGTGCGGAACATCTCCAGCGTGCCGCGGAGACAGCGGTCGACCGTGGCGATCGTGAGCGCCTTCTTCGTGCCGAAGAGCCGGAAGATGTACGGCTGGGAAATCCCGACGCGCCGGGCGATCGACTCGGTCGACATACCGGCGGCGCCGTGCTCCGCGAACTCGATCAGCGCGGCCTCGAGGATCGACTCGCGCCGCTCCTCCGCCGTCTTCCGCTCTGTTGCGACTGCCATTCGCCCCAGGTTAGCGACTACTCACTAACGTGTCAAGAGGGCCATGCCGCGCGCGAGCGAGACCGGCTCGCGGCCCTGCTCGCCGGCGAACCGGGCGAACGCCTGGTTCACGTTGACGTCGTCCGAGACGAGAACCCCGCCCGGGCGCAGCGCGGTCCACGCCTCGTTGAACTCGAACCACATGCATTCGAACGAGTGCTCGCTGTCGTGCATGAAGAAGTCGATCGCCCCGAGGCGCTGAAGGAGCGGCGGCAGCTCCTCCTGGCTCCGGCCGAGGATGAGCGTCCAGCGCTCCTTCAGCTCCTCGGGAACGAGCCAGCCCGGCTCCGAATCCGGCGGGATGCCCGCCCGCCCCTCGCCCTCGTAGAACGTCCCGGGCGCGTACTCGCGGCCGACCTCGCGCGGGAGGTCGATCGAATAGAGCCCGCCCTCGCCGTTCTCGCGAAACGCCTGCAGCAGGAATGCGGTGGAGAACCCGTTCGCGACCCCCGTCTCGACCGCGATCCGCGGCCGCAGCTTGCGAACGACCGCGTACAGATACGCGCCCTCGCGGTATCCGATCGCGCCGAGCGAGTGCTGCCCGCCGCTTCGCAGGACCGCCTCGTGGTGCTCCTGGCCCCTCGCGAACAGGTGGTGTATCAGCCCGCTCTCGCGCAGCTCCCGCTCGTAGCGCGCGAGCGTCCGCCGGTCGCCGTCGAGGAAACGCGAAACGAACGCGCTGCGGATCCTCCGCGCACGCAGGACCCTCCGCGGGTGCCGCACGCCGCGTGCAGCACGCGCAACCGTGCGTTTCAACGCGAGCGCCGACACGGGCGCGGATCGTATCGTTGCGCCGTGCTGCGGGTCCTCCACCTGCCGGTGAACCTCGCGGGGACCGGCTGGGCGCACGTGAACGCGCTCCGCCGCAAGGGCGTCGACGCCCGCCTCCTCGTCTTCTGGCCGCAGAAGTGGCGGCCGGACGAGTACGACATCGACCTCGACCTGCCGCGGAAGGGGCTGCTGCGCCAGCAGCTCGTGCAATGGCGGGCGCTCGCCCGCTACTTGCCGGAGACCGATGTCTTCCACTTCTACTTCGGCAAGACGCTCGTTCCGAAGTCCCTGCAGGTGCCGATCCTGCACGCGACGCGAAAGAAGTCGGTGATGCACTTCCTCGGCGCCGACATCCGCGGGAAGCCGCTGCGCGAGCTCGAGTACCGCAAGAGGTTCGACCGCTGGCTCGTCGGCTCGTATGCGGCCACACGGTGGGTTCCGGACGCCGAGGTCGTTCCGGTCGGGATCGACCTCCCCGACTACCAGCCCGTGCCGGCCGTCGAGCGCGAGCGCCCGCTCGTCGTGCACGCACCGTCGGATCTCGAGAAGAAAGGAACGCGTCACGTCGTCGCGGCGTGCGAGCAGCTTCCGGTCGACCTGGACATCGTGCACGGCGTGCCGCACGATCAGGCGGTCGAGCGGTTCAAGCGGGCGGACATCGTCGTCGACCAGATGCACTACCTGTGGCACGGCATGTTCGCGATCGAGTGCATGGCGTATGCCAAGCCGGTCGTCACCAACCTCGATCCCGACGCGGTCGCCCAGACCGAGCAGGCCTTCGGCGTGAAGGTGCCGATCGTCTCCGCGAGGCCCGACGACCTCGTCGAGAAGCTGCGTCCGCTCGTTGAATCCTTCGAGCTGCGCGAGCGCCTCGGACGCGAGAGCCGCGCGTACGTCGAGCGCGTCCACGACCTCGACAGGGTCGCCGACCGCTTGATCGAGATCTACCGCTCGCTGTAGCGGGACGCATACTTCGGCCATGTTCGAGCGGCTGAAGGAGCTTCTCCGCCACTCCGCGATCTACGGCCTGGGGAGCATCGTCGCGCGGATCCTCGCCGTCCTCCTCCTGCCGCTCTACACGCGGTACCTGTCGCCGGGCGACTACGGGCTGATCGAGACCCTGATCGCGCTCTCGGCCGTCCTGACCGCGCTCGTGGCCCAGGCGATGAAGAGCGCCTTCTTCCGGTTCTACTTCGACTCGCCGGAAGAGGCGCGCCGGCTGCTCGTCGTCCGCACCGCGTTCTGGTACGTCCTTGCCGCGTCCACGGCAACGCTGGTCGCAGGGATCGCGCTCGCAGGCCCGATCTCGTGGGTGCTCTTCCACACGCACGCCCATCGCGACCTCGTCATCGCCGCGTTCATCGGCCTGTGGGCCGCGCTCAACTACGAGCAGATGACGTCGCTGTTCCGCGTGGAGCAGCGGTCGACCGCGTACGTCGCGGCGACGCTTGCGAACGTGGCGATCACGATCGGGGCGACCGTCGTCCTCGTCGTCGCGTTCCACAAGGGTCCGCTCGGTGTCCTGGTCGGGAACTTCACCGGAACGCTCGCCGTCTACGCGGCGCTGCTCGTCTACAGCCGTCGCCGCCTCGGGTTCCAGTTCGACCGCCCGCTGTACCGCGCGATGAACCGTTTCGGCCTGCCGCTCGTTCCGTCCGCGGTCGCGCTCTGGCTGACGAACTTCAGCGATCGGTTCTTCCTCGTCAAGCTTGCCGACCCGCACGAGGTCGGCCTCTACTCGATCGGCGTCCGCGTCGCGTCGGCGATCCTGCTCCTGTTGACCGCGTTCCGCCTGGCCTGGCCGGCGTTCGCGTACTCGATCGAGGACGATCGCGAGGCGCAGCGGACGTACAGCTTCGTGCTCACGTACGTCGTCTACGTCGCCTGCTGGCTCGCGATTGCGCTCGGCCTGTTGGCGCCGTGGATCGTGCGGGTGATCGCGACGCGGCCGTTCTATCCGGCCGAGAACGTCGTCGCGCCGCTCGCTTTCGGAGCGGCGGCGTTCGGCGCCTACGTCGTCGTGCAGATCGGCACCGGGCGAGCCCGGCGAACGCGCTCGAACTGGGTCGTGACCGGAGCTGCCGCAGTCCTCAACGTCACGCTGAACCTCGCTCTGATCCCGTCGTACGGGCGGATGGGCGCGGCGATCGCCACGCTCGCGGCGTACGTGGTGCTCTTCGTGATGATGGCCTGGCGGGCACAGCGCGTGTTTCCCGTGCCGTACCAGTGGCGGCGCGTGGCGACGCTCGCCGTCGCGGCGGGAGGCCTGACCGTGGTCGGCAAGGCGCTCGACGTTCCGCTCGGAGTTGCGGTCGCGCTGACACTGTCGTTCCCGCTCGTCCTCGCCCTGCTCGGCTTCTACCTGCCGGCCGAGCGGCGGCGGTTGCGGCGTCTCTTTCCGAGGCAGGCCTAGAGCGTGCGCCGGTAGCGGACCTCGGGCGCGCCGAGCTCGCTCACGCGAGTCGCCCCATCCGCGGCCCAACCCTCGCGTTCGTAGAAGCGGCGTGCGCGGCCGTTTCCCTCCACGACCCACAGGATCGCCTCGCTCGCTCCGCGTGCGCGCATCGACTCAAGGGCCGTCTCCAGCAGACCCCGGGCCACACCGGAGCCCCACGCCTCGGGGACGACGTAGAGGCTCCGAAGCTCGCAGCCATCTCCTTCGCGGACACAGGTTGCGACCCCGACCAGGCCGCCGTCTCGCTCGGCGACCAGGATCCGAGCATCGGGCGACAGCTTTTCGAGCCCGGCCCGAAACGAGCGCGTGCGCTCGTCGGTCGACGCGAGCTCGCCTAGGCGCTTGCCGGCGATCGCGGAGAGCCCGGCGTCCCAAGCGCGCTCGTATGCGCGCACGAACGCGTCCGCGTCCTCGGGACGAGCATCGCGGATCGTGTCCGCGCTGCTCGCCATCTACGTTGCCGGCTCGGGGACTGCGGATGCGGTGGCCGCATCGCCGTTTCGAACAGCAGCCGAGAACGCGAGCGCTCCCAGAGTGAACCCGCCGGCGACAACCAGGAACACGAGCGTCAGCGACACGTACTGCAACCCGAATCCTGCCGCAAGGAAGCCGAGCGGGCCGATGATGCTCGAGATCGTCATCACGGCCGTCATCACCTTAGGGCGGAGCGCCTCGGGCGTCCGGACCGTGAGCACGGCGAGGATCGGCGCGTTCACGAGCGGCGCGCAGAACCCGAACGCGGCGAGCACGACGAAGACGAACGGCCACGGCATCGGCACGGCGAGGAGCCAGAGCGGGAGCGCCATCGCGACGATCGCAACGGAGCAGAGCCGCAGGAGCGGCACCTTCTTCACGAGCCCCGCGGCGAGCAGGCTGCCGGCGAGCGCGCCGCCGCCGAACGCGGCGAACAGGAACCCGACGATCTTCGCGTCGGCTCCGTACCGCCGGAAGACCAGGACCGGCAACGTGGCGACGAGTCCCTGCGCGACGAAGTTCAGCACCGAGGCGACCAGAAGCGTCGGACCCAGCAGCTTGTCGCGCAGCACGTAGCGAAGGCCGGCGAAGAGCCCTCGCGACGATTCGTCCTGCGGGATGCGCCGCCCTGCGCGGACGAACGCGAAGATCACGACAAAGGAGAACGCATAGCTCGCCGCGTCGATCACCAGCACCTTCGGCGCGCCGATCCACGCGATCAGCAGGCCGCCGACGATCGGGCCGCCGAGCTGTGTGAGCTGGTTCGCCGCCTGCACGAACGCACCGCCCTGGGCGACGAGACGCTCGTCCTCGCCGACGACCTCGGGGAGGATCAGCCGCGACGACGCGTAGTACGGCGCCAGGAAGCAGCCGACGAGGAACGTCAGTGTCAGCAGCGCTGCGAACGACAGATGACCCGTCCAGTGGAGGATCGGGATCGCGGCCATCAGCGGCGCCCTGGCCGCGTCGGAGATGTTCATCGTGCGCTTCGCCCCGAGCCGCGCGATCACCGAGCCGCTCGGGATCCCGAAGATCCCGACCGGCAGGAGCTCCGCCGCGAGCACCCAGCCCATCCGCGCCGTGGAGCCCGTCGTCGCCAGCACGAACCACGGCAGCGCGATGAAGGTCATCGCCGACCCGCCCAGGGAGACCGTCTCGGCCACGAGGATCGCCCGGAGGGACGGGTTCCGAAGGAGATGCACGGCTGCGATAATAAAACGTCCGTACGTTTTTGTAAAGTGGGTTTGTGCCGAAGGTCTCCGAGGAGCATCTCCAGGCCCGCCGAGCCCAGATCCTCGAAGGCGCCCGGCGAACGTTCGCCGCCCACGGTTATGAGGGCGCAACGGTGCGGCGGCTCGAGGACGAGATCGGCCTCTCGCGCGGCGCGATCTTCAACTACTTCCCCGACAAGTGGTCGCTCTTCCTCGCCCTGGCCGCCGAGGACCAGCACGGCTTCATGCGCGTGCTGGAGACCGAGGGCATCGACGGGCTCCTCCGGCGGCTGACTCAGGAGAGCCCGGACTGGCTCGCTGTCTACTTCGAGCTAGCGCGACGCCTGCGGACGAATCCGGAGCTCATGGAGGAGCTGCAACGGCGAAACCCGGAGGCCTCGCGGCGCGGTGACGAGTTGCTCGAGACGATGCGCCGCGAGGGCAAGGTCCGGGACGACGTCGACCTCGAGTCGATCATCGTGTTCGTGAACCTGATTGCGAACGGGCTCGCGCTCGCGGTCTCCATCGGCCTGCAGCCCGACCTCGATGCACTGCTCCAGCTGGTCCACACCGGGATCGACGCTCAGTAGCATCGGCCCCCGTGACGACGATCCTTTTCGTCGTGGGCGACGCGGACGAACGCGTCTCCGCGCGGGCGAACGAGCTGGGCCTCTCGTTGGAGCCCGTTCCGGTCGACGGGACGCGGATCGCGGACGCCGCTCGACGTGCGGGCGCCGCCGGCCTGCTCACGTTCGACGAGCGCGGCGTCGCTGCGGTCGCGAGCGCGGCGGAGGAGCTCGGGCTCCCGGGAATCGGCCGCGACGTCGCCGACGTGACCGCGCACAAGATCGCGCTCCGGCGCCGGCTCGCCGAGCACGGCGTCCCGCAGCCCGAGTTCGCGGCCGTTCGAACGCTGCAGGAGGCACATCGAGCCGTCGAGGCGATCGGTTTGCCCGCCGTGTTGAAGCCGGCGAACCCGAGCCCCGGACGCGGCCACTTCCTGCTGCGCTACGACGACGAGCTGGAGTCACATCTGCACGCGGCGCTTGCGGAGTCGCCCACGCAGGAGGCACTCGTCGAGCGCTTCGAACGCGGTCCGGAGCTGACCGCGATCGCGGTGACGAGCGGGGGTCACGCCCGGCTCGTCGCGGTTTCGGATCGTCGCCGCGCACACGATGGAGCGCTCGGCCCTGCAGCGTCCGAGAGCTTCCCGACGACCCTGTTCGGCGACGCGTTCGCACTGGTCGAGGAGACCGTGAGGCGCGCAATCCACGTCGTCGGGCTCCGGGACGGCATCGCTCGGGCACGGCTCGCCCTGAGCGACGACGGCCCGCGCCTGATCGGCCTCGTCCCGTGCCTCGATGACAGCGGCCTCGAGCGGCTCGCGCTGCACGGACCCGGCGTCGACCTGATCGAGATCGCGTTTCGGCAGGCGCTCGGGCAGCCGATCGAGCATCTCGTCGCCCCGCGGCCGCACGCGCCCGTGGCCGTGCGCTACCTGACGGCAGAGCCGGGCCCGCTTCCCACCGGCACCGTCCGGCGCATAGGTGCGCTCGACAAGGTCGAGGCGTTTCCCGGCGTCCTCGAAGCGTTCGTCGACGTCGCTGTCGGGGCGACGATCGAGCCCGTGCGGCGGAACGGCGCCGGCCACGGCTTCGTGGTCGCGACCGGCGAAACGAACCTCCAGGCAGCCGAGCGTGCCGAGGCGGCCGCGCGGCTCGTCGACGTCGAGGTCTGGTGAATCCGCTCACCGTCGTCGTGACAGCGGCGGGCGCGCCGGGGACGGCGGCGCTGCTGCGCGCCCTGCGTATGAACGGCGAGCGCGCGGTGCGACTCGTCGGAACGGACATGTCTCCACAGGCGGTCGGCCGTCACTTCTGCGACGCGTTCTACGTCGTTCCGGCCGGCGGCGATCCAGCCTTTGCCGAGGCGGTGCTCGGAATCGCACGCGGCGAGCGCGCCGACGCGGTCCTGCCGCAGTCGTCATTCGACCTGCTCGCGCTCGCACAGGCGCGCGACGAGTTCGCCCGCGAAGGCATCGCCGCGCTCGTCTCGCAGCCAGAGACGATCCGGCGCGCGAACGACAAGGCGCAGTGCTACGCGCTGCTCGAGCAGATCGGCGTCCCGGCGCCGGCGTGGCGTCGCGTCACCGGCGGAGACGCGCTCCGCGAGGCCGCGCAGGAGCTCGGCTATCCCGATCGCGCGGTCTGCTTCAAGCCGGTCTTCTCGTCAGGCTCACGCGGGTTTCGCGTGCTCGATCCCACCGTCGATCGCGCCAAGCAGCTGCTCGAGGAGCGCCCCGGCGCGGTCGCCATGCGCCTCACGGAGGCGCTCGAGCTGCTGCCTGCGGAGGGTGGTCCCGAGCTGCTCGTGATGGAGCTCGCACAGGGGCGCGAACGGACGATCGACGGGATCGCCCGCAGCGGGCGCATCGTCCTCGGCCACACAAAGACGCGCGAGTCGATGCGCGCGGGCCTCGCCATGTACTTCGAGACGCTGAAGGATCCCGCGCTGCTCGAGCTCGCGGAACGGGTCGCGTCCGAGCTGCAGATCGACCACTTCTTCAACATCCAGCTCGTCGGGGAGCACGTGATCGAGGTGAACCCGCGCATCTCGACGGTCGTCTACCAGGAGGACCTGAACCTTCCCTACCTCGGCGTGAAGCACGCGCTCGGCGAGCTCTCGGACGAAGCGTTGGCCGCGTACGCCGTGCGCATCCGTCCGACCCGTCGCGCGCTCCGCTACTTCGACCAGGTCGAGTGGGACGAGATCCGCCGTGTGGACGAATCGTCACCCTCCTGACACAGAGAAGCCGATGCGCACCCCCGCGCGCCGGACTACCCTCGAGGATCATTCCCCTTCAGGGTGGGTGGGGGCTAGGGATGGCTGGTCACGGCGGCGGCGACCAGATCCCGGGCGGACATGCACGCTCCGCCTCTCTCCTGGACGGCCTCGATAACGCGGTAGAAGAGCCGGTCCCAGCCACCCGAGGTCGGGGGGTCGAAGCGGTCGGGATGCCAGAGGACGGCAAACGCCGCGCGGCTCTCGGCGGCCCAGTCAAGCAGCTGCGCGAGACGCGGCCACGCCGCACGTGCGGTCAGCCCGAGGTAGCGCTCCTCCGCGAGCGTCACGTCCATCACCGCCAACGGCAGCTCCACGAGGTCGGCCGGGCGCTCGTGCTCGAAGTCCCACGGGCAGAACGGACGCGCGATCCCGGCTCGAAATCCCATCGCGTCGGCGTACCCGAGCGACGTGTCGTACCCGAAGCCGAGCCGTGCGAGCGGTGCGAGGTTCCGGTGCGGATCCACACGCAGGTAGTGGTACCGCTGACCAGCCGGGTCGACGCCGAGCGACCCGATCAGCCGCGTTTCGTCGCGTAACACGTCGAGATCGCCGGCGGCGGTGTATGAACCGTGCACGCCGACCTCGGCACCCACGCCGCTCAGCGTCTCGACGGCACGCGCACGCAGCCCGGCGTACCTGTCGGGCGAGGCGCCGTCGTGCGGATCCCGATGGCCGCCGAGAACGAAGAATGTCGAGCCGGATGCGCCGCGCCGCCGCGACTCGCCGACGATCGACTCGAAGCGCCAGTTGGGATCCGTTCCGCGCACGCGATGAACAGGCGCGAGTGCAAGCCCTGCTGCGCCGCGCGCCGCCGGCGCGAGCCGTCGTCCCAGCACGTCGTGCTTCAGGCGGGCGGCGGCGCCGCGCACCCCGGTGGCCGTCCAGCGCCAAACGGAGTCGACATCGTGCGTCAACGCGATCGCGAAGCGCGCGCCTTCGACCGGATCCGAAGCGACGCCGAGCTTGCGGCGCAGGCGTTCGAGCGGCGGATCCAGCGGATCGAGGCATGACGACGCGGCGCTAAAGCGTCCGTGCTCGTCGCGGCGCCCGCCTCGCTCCTCCACGCGGGCAAGGTGAAAGAACCCTTCCGCAATGTCGTCGCCGGACGGCCGCTCGCCTCGGTCGACGGTCTCCCAGGCGTCCGGCCGGTACGGCACATCGTCGCCGAAGCCCACGTCGATCGCACCCACCGAGTCGAGAACCCAGCGCGCGCGCCGGTCGACGCCCGGCGGTATCAGCGGAACACCCCGCGGAGGACACGCGCGAGATGGACCGCGGCGGGCTTCGGATCGTCCCGCGCGAACACCGCGTCGACGTAGGGCGGCCGCTGCCAGGCCGGCGCAGCGCCGGGCAGAAGCGTGATCGCCCACCGCCTCCGGTTCCCGTCCATCTCGGCCGACGGCGGCTCGTCTCCTAGAAGATCCGCGTACGCAATGCGCGGCAGGTCGACGCCGCACGCGGACGCGAGCCCGTGCCATTGCCACAGGCGCGGGTTGATCTCCATCAGCTTGTACGTGCCGTCGCGCGTGTCGTGCTTGAACTCGACCTGCGAGAGCCCGTGGTAGTCGAATGCGCGCAGGAGCCGCAGCGCCGCCTCGACGACCTCCTCCACCCAGACGGCCTCGCCGACACGGCATGTGCCGATTCCCGGGGGCATCTGGCGGAGCTTGCGGCCACAGAAGAGGCCGAGCGCACGGCCGTCGCGCGCAAGGTAGCTGCCGACGGTGTAGAGCCTGTCGTCGCCGCCCGGCACGAGCTCCTGCACCATCGGCCCGAACGCCTGCGCACTGGCATACGCGTCATCGAGCTCCGCCGGCGAGTCGCAGCGGAACGCCTGACGCCGGTAGCGCTGCTTGAAGCCGACGGGGTCGGACGGCTTGACGAGCACCGGAAACCCGAGCTCCTCACCCGCCGCGCGAGCCTCGCCCGCCGACGCCGGATTGCGCGTCGCCGGAATGCCGACGCCCGCGTCCTCGGCGCGCTCGAGCTGCACCCGCTTGCTCTGGACGAGCGAGAGCGTCTCCCACGCCGGACACGGAGCGACGACGAGGCCGTCGAGCTCGGGCAGGTTCCGCGCCACGGCGTTCAGACCCTCGTCGTGCGTCGCGAAGATCGGCATCGGCCGCCCCACGCGTCGCCCCAGCTTCGCGAGGAAGCGGACGAACCCCGCCTCGTCCGAGTGCGGATCCGGGCACACGACCTGCTCCGCATACCGGGAGCGGAACCCGAGTGCGCTCGGCCGGTGGTCGAGCGCGAGGACCGGGATTCCCGCGCGACCGAGGGACCGGATCGCCGCGAGCCCGTTCACCCAGCCCACGTCTAGCACCACCGCCGGGACGGGACCGGCGGACCCGTCGTTCACTGCAGCGCGTTCAACGCGGCGACGTCCTCGGGGCTCGGCTTCCACTCGCTTGCCTCGACGTTCGCACGCACCTGCTCCGGCCTGGTCGCACCCGCGATCACGGACGCCACCGCGGGCTGGCCGAGAAGGCCGCCGATCGCGACGGCTAGAAGCGAGACGCTGCGCTCGGCCGCGAAGCGCTCGAGCGCGTCGAGGCGGTCGAACGTCTCGTCGGTGAACACCTCGTCCCGATTGCTGAGCCGCGTTCCCTCGGGACGCGGGGCCCCGCGCTTGTACTTGCCGGTGAGGAGGCCGCTCGCAAGCGGAAAATACGGCAGGAAGCCGATGCCGAGCCGCGAGCACGTCGGAAGCAGCTCCGCCTCCGCCTCGCGGCGAAGGAGCGAGTACTGGTTCTGCGCGCTGACCGACCGCGCCAGATTCCGCGTCCGCGTCAGTGCGTCCACCTCCTCGATGTCGCGCGGCTGCATGTTCGAGGAACCGACGTAGCGGACTTTCCCCTCCCCGACGAGCTCGTCGAGTGCCGCGAACGTCTCCTCGTACGGCGTGACGCCGTCGGCGCGGTGGTACTGATAGAGGTCGACGTAATCCGTGCGGAGCCGCTCCAAGGACGCGTCGATCGCCTTGCGGATGTACGCCCTGGAGCCGCGCGCGACCGTTCCGTCACCCATGTCGCCACCGAACTTCGTCGCCAGGAGGACGCGCTCTCGACGCCCTTCCAGGGCCTCGCCGAGCAGCTCTTCGCTGCCGCCCCCGTTGCCGTAGATGTCGGCGGTGTCGAAGAGCGTGACGCCGGCCTCGAGTGCGGCATCGACGACTGCACGCGTTTCCTCCCGTCCCGTCCGTCCTCCGAAGTTGTTGCAACCGAGACCGACGACCGTGACGTCCGGCCCCTCGTTCCCCAACCGTCGCGCGCGCATGGCAATGGATGCTAAGGGTTCACGTATGCGCTACCGCCGGCTCGGCTCGTCGGACCTCGACGTTTCGGAGATCAGCCTCGGCTCGTGGCTG
>Ga0066652_100000324_pt1 | contig 23909 bp, 24 predicted proteins | sample GraSoiAngelo_101_FD_71413 | JGI IMG/M metagenome (GOLD analysis project Ga0066652, IMG submission 71413) | Grasslands soil microbial communities from the Angelo Coastal Reserve, California, USA - 14_0903_02_30cm | ecosystem: Environmental > Terrestrial > Soil > Grasslands | place: USA... | reverse complement strand
TGCCTGGAAGGTGGAATGAATACGGAGCTGGATGACGGGCGTATCATGAAACTCGATGCCGGGATGTGTTATTTCGTTGGAGATAATAATGAAGCACACCGGACATTTACTGAAAGCGGCTGTAAGTTATTTATTGTGGACTGATATGTAAGATCCAAATCTCAAGAACCAAGAACCAAAAAAGCAATAATTTTTTAACAATAAAACCGAATGATCGGGAGCATTTCGATTTTCGTCCCGATAACTATCGGGATTAATATTTGGAATTTATTTGGTTCTTGCTATTTGGTTCTTGATTTTTAAGAAGGCTTCGCCCCTTCATCAAAATCGAACCCAATTTCTTCCTTTTTATTCTTGTTGAACCAGGACCACATCGGTATCCCTGTAAGCATTAAGATCAACCCAAATACAGCTTCCCTGGTATGCGAAATGATGGTATTGCAAAAAAGTCCAATTGAAAAAAGAATAACAATGGCTGGCACTACGGGATAACCCCAAACTTTAAAGGGGCGGTGAGTATCCGGCATTTTTTTGCGAAGGATAAATAGTCCAAATGCAGTGGCCCCATAAAATACAAAGACCACGAAGATCATCATGTCGCTTAACTGGTCGAAAGAACCTGAGAATACCAGCAGGCATGACCACACGCATTGAATGATCAACGAGTTGGCCGGCGCTCCCTGGCGATTCAGTTTGCCGGCGCTTTTGAAAAACAGGCCTTCCCTGGCCATAGCATAATAAACCCTGCTGGTGGCAACAATGGTAGCATGATTGCAACTGAGTGTCGTGATAACGATCATTATCCCGATAAACAATTCTCCATTTCGCCCCCAGAAAACTTTGACCGCTTCTATAGCTGCTACGTTATTACTGGATTTAACGACCTCGAGTTGTTCAATGGACAGCAACGAGAGATAGCTGATATTGACGACCATGTACACGACAATGACAATAAAAATACCAATAGTGATCCCCAGGGGTATCGTTCGATTTGCATTCTTTGCTTCTCCACCAATATACCCGACAGCAGCCCAGCCCTGGTATGCAAAGAAGGCTGCCAGCATTGCATTAAACATTGCCCTCGGCGTTACCGGGTGATTATTCGTGTCAAGATTGAAAGCCGTTGAAAGGTGGGATTCAGCGCTGCTCAGCCCAAAAATGACGATGATGAATATCCCGATGAAAACGAGCGCAAGAATAAAGGTCCCAAGCCATGCACCCGTTCTTAATCCCCGTGTGTTGATGATCGTTAACAGTATAATGAGACCGACAGCTGCAAACTTTATATTGAAATCCTGGAATGGATAGATTACGCCGCCGATATTTATGCTTGATAAGGAAGCAAGCATCGGTGGCAGATGAACGACACTGTTCAGGGACTGGGCAAAAACATATGCAAGTGACGCAATAGCTGCCGATTCAATGACCGTAAATGTTGACCACCCGAACTGGAACGCAAAAAACTTGTTATATATCTTTTTGTAATAAGCATAATCACCGCCCGTATCGGCAAGTAATCCGGCTACCTCCGCATACGTAAGCGCACCAAACAAACTGATGATCCCGGCCAACACCCATGCGATCAGCACCCAGCCGGAAGAATGCAACTCAGCAGCCATTACTGCCACTTTTTTATAAACACCGGAACCGATGATATTGGCGATGACGAATACAACGACCAATCTTAATCCAAGTGAACGGTTAAGCTGTTGAGAACTCATAAACAGTTTTTACAAAAATGAACTTATGTCTTTTCATCCGCACTTGGACCATACATGCCTGGCACCGGCACATCAAGCAGGCGAAGATAGACGGATAATTGCCCGCGATGATGAATAAGATGACTAAAGCCCCAGCCCCGGATCGCCACTTTCTTTACTAGCTCATTTCTCATTTGATCACCCTTCCTGACTATCCAGGTTTTATTAAAATCCTCATCTTTCATGGCTTCGAGATCGACAATAGCCTGCGCCAGTTTTTCTTCGAAAATGTTTACCAGTTCAGTAGAAGTGGATGCGGTGTGTGAACTGAACCCACGAACCGCGAAGTCCCAGTCATCGACCGTAATGATCCGGGATATCCAATGCGGGATCTCGGCTACATGTGTTGCAAGGCGTCCGAGCGCCATTGATTTCTCATGCGGTCGCCAATCTTTTTTATCCAGCGGAACACGTTCCAGCATTTTACGTGTCAGTGAACCCTCATATTTCAATTCACCGATGAATGCGTCTTTTAGAGCCATAATGTTTTTTTATTGAATTAAAATCAGGCGGTGCTATCCGTGTCTTTAACACCCAGTATTTTTTGTTCCAGGTCATGCTTCTCGTGCTCGGGATGTGCCATACGATGAACGGTGTCTTTCTTCTTAAGTATCTTCCACAGTTGCAGGATCGCCGTGGCCGTGAAAATACCGCCGATGACCCAATTCATGATATGCTGGTTATTGCTGATCTTATTTGCGATCAACTGGCCTCCAAAAATAAACACGCAATTCCCCACGAAAGTGCCCAGCCCTATACCGATAATATAAATATTGTAATGATCATGGCGGGGTAGCAGGATCTTTTTGGAAAATAAAATAGTGCTCCAGCCAAACCAGAACGGGATCTGTACCGGGTTAACCGCGCTCATGACCAGGCCCAGCACAAAATGAGGTAGCGTTGATTTACTAAGAATGGCGTTCTTGCCTTCGGAAGGATGCAGGGCTGCATAAAAACTGGAAACAGCCAGTGCCAACACAATGACCAATGTAAGCCATTCGAGTATCTTCAGGATTTTTTGCTGTTTCCGCACCCAATCCATGGCTACCAGCGAGAGCCGGACATAAACTATCTCGGCCGTAAGCGAGCCAGCTGAAAAAAGCATAGCAGCAATAATTCCATCGCTGACCGAGATCTGCATAGCTGCAACATTCAGGGTGCCGAGTGGCAGAGAACCGAGAAAACTGACAAGCATCCCGGTGAAGAATATCTTCCATAAATGTCGCATGAAACGAAAATACGAAGAAGACTGACAAAGAATCTCCATAGTTATTGGGACGAATTCCAAAAATTCGAAAATCGAAATTCGATTTTTGAATTTCGTGCTTCGTTAATCAAATTTTTCCAGTAACCTGAAGTGTTTATTGGCTTCCTTGATGAATCGCCTGCCTTTTTGGAAAGACCAGTAAGGGACTCCCTGCTTATGGTTATACCGGCTGATCCGGTAAAGTGCCTTCCAGTGCTTCAGGATCGTGCCATAGGCCTTCCAGATACTCATATTGCAATCGTAGATATGATTGGGCTCCGCCCCTGCCCCATTGAATTCAAGAATAGAAAAATTCTTTCCCTGCTTCAGCTCCTCGATAGATGTTGCCTTAATATCGTATCGGCCATAAAAGAATTGCTTGTTGTAATGGCTTAGTTCGTCAAAAACCTTATGAAGATTTTCGTCTATTTCGTTATGCAAATTGATAAAATGAGCGCCCCTGTTGTGATTACCGGCATAAGACAAATAAAAGATCTCGTCCTGCGGGACCACCCTGTCGAAGCGATGACCATGCCGGTGTTTCATCTCATCATACCTGAACTTAGCCCGGGGATGATTTCGGATCAACTCCTCGAGTGTCGATTTCCCATCTCCTTTTACTTGCAACAGTTCCTTTTGGATAAATCCGCTGACCGTTCCTTTTTCTTCATTGGGATAGCGGTAGTAAAACACGCTGACTTCCACCGGCAGGTCTATCATGTCCTGGATAATATATTCAACCGGTATGCGTTCATGGTATTTCATCAATTGCTCCTCCGATTCGATCTTGCGGAACAGGATACCCTTCATTCCCACGTCCGGTTTTACAACGAAAGGATAATTGAAACCCGCATCGCTCACTTTCTTTTTTACTTCGTTGAACGGCAGGTCATGCATGATGTAAATAGTGCGGGGATACAGGTGCGGCGGCAACTGGTCGTACATTTCTTTTTTTCCCTCACCATGAAGCCCGCCAAAAGTGATCGTTGGATTGGATGTGCTGAAGAACCAAAACGAACGGCTTCTTAGGCAATACCATAGCCACACAGGGCCGATGGGAAAATATAACACGTTAAAATGCCAGAGCTCCCAGTTTGTCAGTCGTTGAATAATTTTTTTTATACCCATTTTCTGGGTTGCAAAAATAAGCATGGAATATTAGTATTAAAAACATTTCACAGCATAGTCTGCTAATTAAACTCTAATTGTGGGGATAACGGGCACATCAGGTCCATAGCAGTATCATCCTGCTGTATTTTAATCAGCGATAATCTATAATATTTCCTGGAATCACCGTTAATCCGCGATATTTTTTAGATAGGTTCCACCGGCATCTTCTGGTCTTTCTTAATCCGCGATAATCCACAATATTCCTTAATCTCCGATAATCCGCGATATTCTTTAGATTTGAAACAAATTTTTATAGCATGGATGTCCCCACGATGGCCGAACTATTTGCAAATGGACAGCAACCAGAGGTTTTATTCTGGGTGGGTTGTGCCGGCAGTTTTGACCAGCGGGCACAAAAGATCACAAAAGCATTTGCTACTATCCTTAATAAGACCGGGATCAGCTATGCTATATTAGGGAAAGAGGAAATGTGTAATGGCGATCCGGCACGAAGGGCAGGTAACGAATTTATGTTCCAGATGATGGCTTACCAGAATATTCAGGTCCTGAATAATTATGGAATAAAAAAGATCGTGACCGCCTGCCCGCATTGTTTCAACATCCTTAAAAATGAATATCCCGAGTTGGGCGGCAACTATGAAGTAATCCATCATACAGTTTTCCTGCAACAGCTGATCGATGAAGGAAAAATAAAAATAAAAGAGGGGGGCGCATTCAGGGGCAAACGTATCACCTTTCACGACAGTTGTTATCTTGGCCGTGGTAATAATATCTATGAAGCGCCGCGAAAAGTTTTGGAGGTCCTGGATGCAGAATTGGTTGAAATGAAACGTTGCCGTAGCAATGGATTATGCTGCGGTGCCGGCGGAGCCCAAATGTTCAAAGAAGAAGAAAAGGGAAACATTCGCGTCAATTTTGAAAGAACAAACGAAGCTATGGAGACCGGTTCGCAGGTAATAGCTGCTGCCTGTCCTTTTTGCAATACAATGCTCACCGATGGTGTAAAGAATGCAGAAAAAGAAGAGAGCGTGAAGGTCATGGATGTTGCAGAATTGATCGCCCAGTCAATGGAGTAGTCCTAAAAAGCCGGCACTACGGTACATTCGTTATGAAATTATTTCCATGGCGTAACTTAGCAACATGAATCTTGAATATAAACATCTTCTCGACAGTAGTTTTTCCGCTGATTCGCGGGTATGGATCTACCAGGGCAGCCGGCTGTTTACCATCGGTGAGGCATTGGAGATTGAAGAATTGCTGAAACAATTTGTCATGGATTGGAAAAGCCACGGTGTACCCGTAAAATCGGATGCCCATCTTTTCTTCGGGCAATTTATTATCCTGATTGCAGATGAGACAGCCTCCGGTGTTAGCGGTTGCAGCACCGATAGCTCGGTGAGATTGATTAAAGACATTGAGCAAAAGTTCAACGTAAGCATGTTTGACAGGACTACGCTGGCTTTTGTGATAAAGGATAAAGTGCAGCTGCTTCCGATGGCCCAGTTGCAATACGCATTCGACAATGGTTTTATCAGCGCCGATACTCCGTATTTTAATAATTTGGTGCAAACCAGGGATGAGCTGGAATCAAAATGGATCGTCCCGGTGAAGGATAGCTGGATCAAAAACCGGATCAGGCTAAACGTTGAAGGCTGATTTGTATATTCGAATAGAACAAGCGGAAGTAGCTCACCTGGTAGAGCGACAGCTTCCCAAGCTGTAGGTAGCGGGTTCGAGTCCCGTCTTCCGCTCTGAGGTTTTTTATGAAATATGCGTTAATGGCCGCAATACTGTCAATTCTCATCGTACATCGTGGCCATTCGGAGACGCTGACTCAATCAGCTCAGGTAGAATAAAAAAGCCAACGATTATTTTTTACCGATATTTTGCCCCTCTGGGGCAAATTGAACAATTTAATAAATGCAGCCTCCGATATCTCCCCCGATGGGTGAAGCTGCACACTTTGCTATCCCGTGGTCTCATTTTTATTCGTAGGATATATCATTAATATCAACGCTATGTCGTTGCAGAAATTTAGAGTCCTCAATTTGATTTCGTCCCAGAGGGACGAAATATCGGAGGCAGCCAATTCGCGCATATACGACCTTGCCCCATAGGGGCAAAATATTACGAAGAAAGCATGAGACTATCAATAACAAGGTTCATTCTAATTAAAATAATTTCGCGAAGTTTTTCACGTCGATTATATGAATAGAAAACCAGCCAAAAATAAAAATAGCGGTTCTGAAAGACAGGATCAAAAGCAGAAAATTTCTTCACCTAAACTGCCCAAAATGGAAAAATTCGTAAGCTTCGCGACAATAGCGCAAGGAATAACTGCAATCGCGTCTCTCATCCTCGCTATAGTTGCAATGCTACAAACAACGAAAATCAAGGAGCTTGGGGATATAGTTGATAAACTCAATAAGCAGAATGAAATTTACGAGCAAGAACTGGATGTAAATAAAAAGACCACGATTCTCAATCGTTCCCCTTTTTTAGTACTTGGTAGTGAGGGAGTCAGCAGTGGAATTTACACCATCAGCTTAAGGAATATCGGAATGCTGGCCTATAATTTGGAAGTGACAATTCCGGACCCAAATCCAAATTTTGAAGTATTGGGCTTTAGAAGTTTCGTAAATCAAAATGAGGAAAGGGAATTCCAAATTCGACTCTTTAAGCCCTATGTTGAGTCCTTTGATTTTATAGTTAAATATGAAAGTTATTTTGGACCAGGAGAGCAACGCGTATCGAAAAAAGATCGGGAACGGATAACTGTTTCGCCGCCTAAGGGTTTTTGACAATTCATCCAATAGAACGTTGTCCACTGTCGGTAAATAAGTCCCAAAAATTGACTATTTTTTTACCGGCAAATTAATCGGCTTCTTTTTCGCAACTTTCGTAAAATTATATCCAACGGTCAGTCGGAAATTTCTTGTCCTTGTCTCGCTGAAACTTTCGACGTTGAAATTTGTTCCGTAAGTAAAATTCCGGTTGCGCTGCTGCGAAAAGATATCGATCAGGTTGAAGGTTATCGTCAACCTCCTGTCAAGTAATTTTCTCTGAATACCCGTATTCATGCTCCAGTTCCAACGGGCATAGCCCTGTGGATTGGCAAAACGATTAAATGTGAAGCTGCCGGTGAAGTTCCATACATCTTTTGGAGTAAAGGTTGAATTGATATTGGAGGTAAAGGAACCACCATTACGATAATGATTATAGCTCCGGTCAAATGCGCTGTATTGATTGTAGGTATAACTGGCGCTAAGATTTACCCGCAGTTTTTTTGTAAGAGAGAGTCCTCCCCAGGTGCTTGCTTCATATTCCTTTCTTCCGCTGATATTTTCCCAGGTTATCTGGGTTTTGCCATCAGGTAATAAAGTCCTTACCCGGCTGAAAATATCTTTGACAAGATTATATCCCAGCCCGAAATTGACGAAAGAGCCAATTTTTGTTCGGCCAATCACCAGGTCAAAATTGTCCGCGGTCGAAGCCCGTAATTTTTCATTTCCAAAACGGATATTGTAAGGATCAGAAAAATCAATGGTAGGATTTAGCTCATTGATCCCTGGACGGCGAATGCTGCGACGATAGGAGAAAGTTAGATTAAGCTTTTCTTTCCAGCTCTTATTAAGATTGGCAAAAGGCAAAAAGGTCCAATAATCATTCTTCGCATCCCGTTGTTCCTTGAATAATTCGAACCAGATATTCGTTTGTTCGGTGGCGATCCCTGCTGTTGCACTGAAGCTGGGTATAATGATCTGCCTGATCGAAGAACGGAAATTGATCACCGTCTGGTGAAACCGGAAATCATTGCTCAAAAGAGCAGAAGGAACATAAATGACCTCAGGCTTTTTCAAATAACTGGCCGCTACATCAACATCGCTATTGCTACGGTTATAATAGGAGCCTAGTGACAGAAATGTTTTTTTATTGCCGAGTGGCCTTTCATAATCCGCTCTTATAACATGGCCTTCATTTTTATTCCTGTTCAGCTGTTGCTGCGTGGAGTCTATCCCGTTTGGAGTGTGATCGCCATAGAAAAACTGCTGATAAAAATCGCGATCGCTGTTGCTACTGGATAAATTGGTGGAAACAATGACCCTCAATTGCTCTCCCGGTCTTCTTGTTCTAAGCAAATAAGAAAGATTTAGCGAACCATTATAAGTGTTGCCATCCGTTCGGATGCTCCTGTCGCTTATTTTATAGACATCGCCAAAACGATTGATGTTAGTGTATTCCGTATTGCTCCTGTTCAGGTAATCGTTTGAATTTAGCTGAAGGACGACATTGATGGACTGGAATTTATTAAAGTCATAGTCCATGTTGAATCGGAAACTGGGCCGGAAGAAGTTATTTGTATAATTATTCGCGGTATTGAAATAATTGGACGAGTCGTTGTATAAATTAGTTCGTTGCGAGTAGCCATTGCCAAGATAGCGTCCATAACTGGCGCCTGCATTAAAACTCATGGCAAAACCCTGTTTTCGATAAGTATAGTTGCCATTCACACTGGCTTCACCCCTGGTTCCAGCTGATAAGCTCAGCCTTCCGGTCTTGCCCACCTTACCTTTTTTAGTAACAATATTTATAACGCCGCCCTGTTCATTAGCATACTGTGGCGGTGGGTTGGTCATCACTTCGATCTTTTCGATCGAACTGCCTGGCATGGATTCCAGGAGATCCTGCAATTGTTGCAGGTTTAATTCGACCGGTTTATCATCGATCAGTATTTTGGGTTCCTTTCCTCTTACTGAAATTTTGCCGTCAGGATCCTTTGTTACCAGTGGTACATTGGTTAATAGATCGCTTGCATTGCTGCCGGCACTCAAAGGAGATTCAGCAGCGTTAAATGTGATATTGCCGTCTTTGGACTGGATCAGGGGCTTTTCCGCAAACACGATTACTTCTCCGAGGCTTTCTGAATTAGCTGGCCTTAGAACAAGGTCGCTGAGATTAAAATCGGATCGTTCGGCCCGGAAATAAATACTGTCAATGGTCAAAGGCTGAAGCCCTACATAAGAAATACGAAGGCGGTAATAGCCATGTGGAACATTTTGAAAAGAAAAATTGCCTTCCTTATCTGTAAGAGTCGCCTGTCTTTTTGAAGAGTCAGTTAATAAAACAAGTTGGGAGGAAGCGCCTTCCAATGGCTTATTTCTTTCATCCATTACATTACCGGTAATCAAACCATTGGCAGGTTTATCCTGGGCAACTATTAATGTGACGAACAGCGTAGTGGCTACTAGGCAAAAAGCTCCTTTGAACATCGGCATTTAGACGACAAAGATAAATTGAACCTGCTGATAAGGCTAAGTTGATCAGTAAGTTTTGCAGTGTGATGAACCGGCTACCCGTTTGCCAGTAATCCTCAACTTCCCAGATCCTAAACGCTTGATGTACCTGATGCTGTCATCCTGTCACAATCTTGCCTGTTTTGGGTATATTTGCATCCCAATTAACCGGGAAAAATTAATTGAATGCTTGATTACGTTTCAGATAAAGTGCAGGATGAGAACAGGCAGGGCGAGGCTCTTGCCCCTTTTGCCAATGATCCTAATAACTATAGAAAAAGGTTTTATATCGAAAGCTATGGATGTCAGATGAATTTCGCCGACAGCGAGATCGTGGCTTCTATCCTTAACAAAGAGGGTTTTGGTGCCACACGGAATGTTGAAGAAGCCGACCTGATCTTCATCAATACATGTTCGATCAGGGAAAAAGCTGAACAAACCGTTCGTAAGCGCCTGACGGAATTCAGGAAGCTGAAAGTGGAAAAAAAGGGAATGCTGGTGGGTGTACTTGGTTGTATGGCGGAAAGGCTAAAAGCAAAATTTTTAGAGGAAGAAAAATTAGTTGACATAGTCGTCGGTCCCGATGCCTATCGCAGCTTGCCTGGCCTTGTGGAAGAAGCGGAAGGTGGACAAAAAGCAGTGAATGTTTTATTGAGCCGTGAAGAAACGTATGCAGATATATCGCCGGTTCGTCTTAACAGTAACGGCGTATCCGCTTTCGTCAGCATCATGCGCGGCTGCAATAACATGTGCTCTTTTTGTGTCGTGCCATTTACGAGAGGAAGAGAAAGAAGCCGGGATGCGGATAGTATAGTGAAGGAATGCAAAGAATTATTTGAGCAAGGATACCGGGAGGTTACTTTATTGGGGCAGAACGTGGATAGTTACTACTATGCCCCCCCACCCCCCAAGGGGGGATTAGGGGAATCATCAAAGATTGAAAACTCTTTCAAATTATCGGAGTCTATAGCCCCTCCTTTGGAGGGGCTTGGGGAGGCTTTCCTGGGGGGTGAGGGGGCCGTTGGGGCTGGCGTAGTGACATTCGCTTTGTTGCTCGAACGCGTCGCAATGATCTCTCCTCTGTTGCGAGTACGCTTTTCAACTTCGCATCCGAAGGATATTACTGATGAGGTACTTCATACTATGGCAAGACATGAAAATATTTGCCGCTACATCCATTTGCCGGTACAGAGTGGCTCTACAAGGATCCTTCAATTGATGAACCGGACATATACCAGGGAATGGTACATGGCAAAAGTGAATCGCATCCGCGAAATAATGCCTGACTGCGGCTTAAGTTCCGACATCATCGCCGGCTTTTGTACCGAAGAGCAGAAAGATCACCAGGATACGCTCGACATTATGGAATACAGCCGCTATGATTTTAGCTATATGTTCTTTTACAGTGAACGTCCCGGCACACTTGCGCAAAAGAGATATAAGGACGATATACCGGAAGAGATCAAAAAGAAAAGACTGCAGGAAATAGTGGAAATTCAAAACAGGCTATCACTTCAAAGCAATAAAAAAGATGTCGGCAAGACTTTTAAGGTGTTGATCGAGGGTGACAGCAGGCGAAGCGAGAAGAACTGGACCGGCAGGAACTCGCAAAACAAAGTAATCGTTTTTCCCAAGGAAAATTATGAACTAAAAAAGGGAGATTATGTTACAGTTAAAGTAACAGATTGCACACAAGCAACTCTTTTAGGTGAAATAGCCTGATATGAATATGCTGGCGAAATATTTTTTCCTGGCTTTTGGGATGGTTGCCGCAGCTATGGCCGTTTATAATGGAAATATTGCTGCACGTATTGTATCTGCCGGAACATTTATATCCTTTAGCACGATGGAAATTGCCGAATTCAAATCAAAGAAGTAAGAATGGACATTCAAGTAATAAAAAACCGGTTCGGGATCATAGGTAACTCTCCTTCCCTTAACTATGCGTTGCAGGTGGCTGCGCAGGTTGCCAATACAGATCTCACTGTACTGATCATGGGCGAAAGCGGCGTGGGGAAGGAGGCATTCTCCGTTATTATTCATTCATTATCGAACAGGAAGCACAATCCTTTTATCGCTGTCAACTGCGGAGCCATACCGGAAGGTACTATCGACTCCGAGTTGTTTGGACACGAAAAAGGATCATTCACCGGCGCTGTTGATTCAAGAAAAGGATATTTTGAAACTGTTAATGGGGGAACGATCTTCCTGGATGAAATTGGGGAATTGCCCCTCGGTACACAGGCCCGCCTTCTCCGCGTCCTGGAAGCAGGAGAATATATCCGCGTCGGTTCATCCAAAGTGCAAAAAACAGATGTAAGGGTTATCGCAGCAACGAATAAAGACCTTTTACAACTCGTACAGAACGGAAAATTCCGCGAGGATCTTTATTATCGTTTAAGTACTGTTCCTATCCGCGTCCCCGCCCTGCATGACCGGAAAGAAGACATTCACTTATTATTCCGCAAGTTCGCCGCCGATTTTGCCGATAAGTATAAAACAGCTTCCGTTCAGCTGGACGACGAAGCAAAAAACCTGTTAATAAATTATCCCTGGCCGGGCAATGTGAGGGAATTGAAGAATATTGCAGAACAAATATCAGTTCTTTCACAGGATAAATCGATCTCAGCGAGAGAACTCACCAAGTTTTTGCAACCCTATTCGAGCAATCGTTTGCCGGTGCTGGCGCACAGCAATGGCAATCAACAGGATTTTTCGAATGAACGGGAAATTCTCTACAAGCTCTTCTTCGATATGAAAAAAGATGTAACAGAATTAAAACGCATGTTCCTCGAAGTGTTGCAAAACCCCAATATCGTGGCGCAAAACCCGGCGTTGATGAATGAATTAAAGGAACTGAAAGGCCAGGATAACTTGCAACCGATGCTGATGCAGCCGTCCGTTCAATCCGTCCCTGCTGTACCGATGAACAATTACAGCATGAACAACGATATCCACGAGCACGTGGAAGTGGAAGAAAGCCTGAACATCATGGACAAGGAAAAAGAACTGATCATAAAGGCTCTTAAAAAACATAAAGGAAAAAGAAAGGACGCCGCGCTTGACCTGGGAATAAGTGAAAGAACGCTGTACAGGAAGTTGAAGGAATATGATATTGAAGAGTGAGTGGTGTTGCTTCGATACGCTCCGCCTGCCTGCAGGTAGGCAGGCTCGCAATGACGTGAGTGGCGAGTGGTTCGTTGATAGTTACCGGCTGATAAAAGATTTTGGAATGCACGCAATCAAAAAAATAATTCGTGTTATCTCTTTAGGAATGGTAGTAGTGGTAGCTGCTTCAATGACCAGCGGTTGCAAGGTTCATTACGGGTTTAAGGACATAACTATTCCACCGGGCGTTAATACGGTCAAGGTTAATTTCATTGAAAACCGGGCGCCCTATATTAATCCACAACTTAGCCCGCAGTTAACTGACAAGATCCGCCAGAAAATAGTCAGCCAGACAAGACTGAAACAAACCAATGGTGACAATGCAGACTGGGAGATCAGTGGCACCATTACAGATTATTCATTCAGCACTTCAGGTATATCCAACAACCAAACTACTACCAACAGGATAAATGTAGGGGTGCATCTTATTCTCAATGACCAGAAGGCCGGGAAAACCAAGGAATACAATGTGACCCGAAGTTTTGATTTTTCTTCCGGTCAATCGCTACAGCAGGCAGAATCTGTCCTTCTTCCCGACATGATCAAAGGAATGGCTGATGATATTTTTAACCAGATTTTCTCAAACTGGTAATTTATTTCCCGCTTCAAAAAAACAAACAGCATTCTCAAATTATGATGTATTGTTTTAACTTGTGCCCATGAATTCTGCTATCCATGAATTAGCCAAAGCAGTTCTCAAAAAGCCGTTGCACGATTGCAGTCTTGAAGAACTAGAGCATCTCACCCGGCAATATCCTTATTTTGCCCCGGCTCAGTTGTTATTGGCAAAGAAACTATCCGTCGAACAAAACGAATCGCCTGCCTATAACGAACAAGTCCAAAGAACATCTCTCTATTTTCCCAACCGCGTCTGGCTGGATCATTTGTTGAATGATTACAACAGCAACAGTAGTTATGAAAGTATTTCCAGGCACGATCCTTTACCGATGCCTGCTGAAGAAAGCACAGCTGCAGAAATGCAAACAGATGAAACCGCGAAACCGGGGCCGATAGATAAAATACCCGCGGAGATAGTCATTGAACAAACCGGGTTTGTTAATGAGATGATTTCGGATACTATCCCACCGGTTGTAGAACAGGCAGACAATGAAATTAAGGAGCCCGGTGACACCATGGATAAGGAGGAATTCCCGGCACCGGATCTACCGGCCTTTGAGTCTTCAACACTGAATAACCCGCCTGAACCGGCAAATGAAAAGTTAATATTCGAGCCATACCATACTGTCGATTATTTTGCTTCCCAGGGCATCCGCTTCAAAGAAGAAGATAAGCCAAAGGATCATTTCAGCGTCCAGTTAAAAAGCTTTACAGAATGGCTGAAATTGCTCAAAAAATCATCTCCAACTGAAATTGCGGCCACTGCCGATCCCAATGCAGAAAAGAAAGTGGAACAAATGGCAGAATTTTCTCTTGCCGAACGGCATGTTATTACGGAAGCTATGGCAGAGGTCTGGAGAAAACAGGGAAATAAGGCTCGCGCTGAAGAGATTTACCGCAAATTAAGTTTGCTCGATCCCTCCAAAACCGCTTATTTTGCAGCGAAAATTGAAGATTTAAAGAAAACGAGTTGATATGACTATTTTATTTATTATCCTTATCATAATTGCTTCTGTGGTGCTGGGTTTTATTGTATTGGTTCAAAACCCAAAAGGCGGTGGTCTGGCCGGCAGTTTCGCTGGTCTTAGCAACCAGTTTATGGGTGTGAAACAAACCACTGATGTGCTTGAAAAAGGAACCTGGATATTTGCAGCCATTATTGGCGTGTTATGTCTCGCTTCTACTTTTTTTATTTCAGGTAGCGCCGGTTCAGCACATATCCCTGAAACTTCCAACCCCACACAACAATCATCCGGTTTTCCAGCAGGAAATCCTAACCAGGGTAAATAATCAGGTAATTAACCTTAGTATAAATTTTCTCAACCCTGTCTGAAAGGACGGGGTTTTTTGTTTATTTTGTTATACATATCTATGAAAAAGAGAATCATACTCGGTACCTTGACTGTCCTTGCCCTGGCTGCTGCCTTCTTCCTGTGGAAATTCTTCGCGGCTCCTGTCTCCACTGAAAAAGAAGCCAAATACTTATACATCAAAACTGGCTCCTCGTTTAAAGACGTACAGGATGAACTGGTCAATAACAAATTCCTGAACAGCCCGGTCTGGTTCAGGATGGTATCTAAAGCCGCCGGCTATAAAACGGTAAAACCCGGCCGCTATAAGATCACCAAAGGTATGAGTCTTATGAGCCTTGTGCGCATGCTGAAGAATGGCCAACAATCCCCTGTAAACTTTGTAATAACCAAGATAAGAACACGGGAAATCCTGGCTGGCAAGGCCGGCAACTCATTTGAATTTGACTCCCTGGAAATGATCCGGTTCCTGACCAACCCCGATTCACTGAAGGCCTATGAACTGGACACGAATACAGTGATGGCGGCGGCATTGCCTCTTACCTATGAGATAAAATGGAATACGACTCCTTCAAAAGTCTTCCAACAGTTTTATGCCGCATATAAAAATTTCTGGACCGAGGAAAGAAAACAAAAAGCAGCCGAACACAATCTCAGCCCGCTGGAAGCAACAACCCTTGCTTCTATTATTGATGAAGAAACCAATAACCCCAACGACCGCCCCGATATAGCCAGTGTATATCTCAATCGCATTTCAAAAGGAATGCCTTTGCAGGCTGATCCTACCGTAAAGTTTGCGTTGAAAGAATTCGGTCTTCGCCGGATCTATGAAAGCCATACGAGAACTCCCTCACCCTACAACACGTATATCAACAAAGGATTGCCTCCAGGTCCTATTTGCACCCCGACCCTGGAAACGATTGATGCCGTCCTGGATTCTCCAAAAACCGATTATTTATACTTTGTTGCCAATAGTGATTTCAGCGGTTCACATATTTTTACAGCTAATTACGAAGACCATTTGAAATATGCGCGGCTTTACCAGGAAGAATTGAACAAACGAAACGTGAAATGATATCACTGCATTTCCTTACAAGGTTAAAAAGAAAAATACTGGTGTCTCCGCCAGTAAGCTTTTTAATCAGGAAAAGCAAAAGGATCATTCTCCCGGGTTTCCAGGGTATCCCGCTTTTTGATGTTATCCGATTTTTCTTTTTACAGGCAAAAAAAACAGGCTTCACAGAAAGATCATCAGCCATCGCTTTTAACTTTACCATGACTATTCCACCAGTGGTCATTTTTCTTTTTACACTGCTCCCCTACCTGCCCATTTCAAAAGATTTCATCAACCAGCTGTTCTTATTCATAAAAGATATTGTACCAGGGGAGAAAAATCATGCTGGTCTTATAAAGTTCCTTAGAGACATGTTTAACAAAGAACGGACTGGTCTTCTGTCTACAGGTTTCATTCTCGCCATGTATTTCTCGTCCAACGCCGTGATGGGGATCATGCGTTCCTTCGATCGGCAATACATCGGTTTTGTGAAAAGAAAAGGATTTCACCAGCGATGGGCGGCCCTACGGCTGACATTTATACTTTTTATCCTCTTCTTTCTTTGCATTACGTTACTGATCATGCAGGGAGCAGTATTGAAGTGGATGGGAGTCCGCAGGAAATTATTGATCACCATCATCAACGATTTCCGTTGGGCATTTATCGTACTGCTCTTCTTTTTTTCAATCTCATTTATCTATAAGTATGCCCCGGCAGTTCATAAAAAATGGAAGATCGTTAGCCCGGGCTCTATCCTGGCAACTTTCCTGATGATCGTATTCACCATCGGGTTTTCTTATTACGTCAGCAACTTCGCTCATTACAATGAACTATACGGGTCCATCAGCACTGTGCTTATACTCATGCTACTCATCTACTCCAACTCTCTTGTATTGCTAATTGGATTTGAATTGAATGTGAGTATTAACTCTTTAAAACACGAGGTGGATGAGAGGAAAAAAAATCTGGCGGGCGGTCCCCATGCGGAATAAATTTTCCGGAACTTTGTATAGAACGCAAAAACCAGGTATATGAAAAAAATATTTCTTTCAGTATTGCCGGTAATGGCTTTCACAGTACTCGCATTAAAGCCAGCAGGCGAGCCGCTCCCGATCGGTTCAACTATCCCAAAGCCTGAAATAAAAATGAAAGATATTTCAGGCAAGGAAGTATCTTTTAAAGACGCTACCAAAAAGAACGGGCTTCTGGTGATGTTTAGCTGTAATACCTGCCCGGTGGTAAGAAAATATCAATCCCGGACCAACGAGATCTGTAAATATGCCGCAGATAAACAGATCGGGGTCATCCTGCTGAATTCAAATGAAGGTTCCAGGGAAAGTGGCGATTCATACGATGACATGAAAGATTATGGAAAAGAGAACGGATATTCCTGGAGCTATGTCGTCGACAGAAACTCCACAATGGCTGATGCATTTGGTGCCAATCGCACCCCCGAATGTTTCCTGTTTAATAAAGACGGGAAGCTGGTTTACCATGGCGCCATCGACGATAATTCCAACGGACCCGACGAAGTGACCCGTAAACACCTGAGAATAGCAGTTGATGAGATCATGTCTGGCAAAGATGTTTCGATGAAAGTCACCCGGTCCGTAGGCTGCTCGATCAAACGACTTTAAGACCCCTTCTATATTCAAAAACCTGTTCTGCCGCCGGCGGAGCAGGTTTTTTTATGAAAACTTTTATGGAAATAAAAAAAGCCTGCATCCAACTTGTGCCGAACTTCAACACTTAACCTTTCCGCGCCCCGGTGCGGGAATTAAAACCTAGGCTTATGATCGCCCGCCCACACATCACAGTGCTTGTCACTTTAATTTTTATGGTATTGGTAGGTTGTTCGCTTGCATATGCAATCCAGTCGCAAAGCGTAACCGGATTAATATTGTCCGTGATCAGCCTTACCGCCGGTATCTATTGTCTGCATCTGCTGGTTAAAGCCAGGCAGGAACTGGAACGGGAAAAAGAAGAAACTGCTTAACCCGGTTGCTTACCGGGAGCCAAGTATAGCCATGATCTCTTTTTCAAGCTGGGCTTCTTTTATCTGTTCTTCGTAAAATTTCCGGTACCCTGTTTTGTTGTTTATGAAAAGTGTCGCAGGAATGGCGCCTGACCATGAGCTGTCTACTTTAGGACAGAAATAATCCGCGTTGGTTTCATTCAGCCAGACAATTGGCGAACTAAATTTCTTCTGCGAAGCAAGTGGCCTGATCTTAACATAATCTTCCTGCAAGTCAAGGCTCACCAACAATAATTTTATGCTGTCCTTCTCATGCTGCTTCACCAATCTTTCAAGATAGGGTATTTCCTGTATGCAGGGAACGCAAAACGTTGCCCAAAAGCTCACGATCAACGGTGTTCGACTTTCTTTAATCGTTTTTTCCAGCTCAGTAGCCTTGATTTTTTTTATTGCCTGGGAATACCCTTCGATACCGATAAGCAGGACAAGGAATATGATAAATGATTTTAGCACGATAAAGTTGCAAGTTTTAAGTTTTAAATTCGACACCTGCCTACCGGTCTCCGGTCGCTTGCGCAATAGCAGGCATGTTCAAAATTCTTTCAAGCCCCATTCATCAGACAATAGCTTATACCGTGTTTCATCCAGTTTTCGTTGCCGGTAGTGACCGGCTTCTGCTTTTTGCCGGAAGGCTTCATATAAACTCACCGCACAAGCCACGCTGATATTCAAGGAGCGAATGATGCCTGACTGTGGTATAATGAAATTTCCATCGGCCAGCGCCCTTATTTCATCGCTTACACCCGAATGCTCATTTCCAAAAACAAGGGCTACGCTACGGGTCAGATCAACCGAATATAAATCTACTGCATCAGTGCTTAAATGAGTGGTTAAAATTTTAGAATAGGTCTTCCGGAGAACCGAAAAACATTCCTCTGCATTTTCAAATTGGTGAATGGTCAGCCATTTGGCGGCACTGGAAGAACTTTTGGCCCCCCATTTTTTATGCCTGGGTATTTTTGTATTGAGTATATAGATATCCTGTATGCCTACCGCATCGCAGCTCCGCATCACCGCTGATATGTTATGCGGATCAAATACATTTTCCAACACAACCGTGATGTCGTCCTGTCTTTTATCCAATACCGAAGTGATCTTGTCCTTTCTTTCAGGTGTCATTGAATTAGAAGTCTTTAGCTTGCAAACTTCGTCAAAATAAGTATATTTATAGTTGGCAATTATACCAATCATAGCCCGGTCAATACACTGGCCGGTTCAAAACAAATATTATAAAGCCACAGGGCTAACATAAAAAATAGTTTCATGAAATACCCCGCTCTTACGAATTATGTCAACGGTCAATTTGTTGCTTCTTCTTCCGCCCGAACAATACCGGTGATATCTCCTATCGATGGCCGGCATTTATCGGATGTGCCGATGTCGACCTCCAAAGACCTGGATGAAGCCGTAAAAGCTGCCAAAGCAGCCTTTCCAGCCTGGAGCCGGATGCCGATCAAAGAGAGAGTACAGGTTTTTTTCCGCTACAAGTATTTGCTGGAAAAAAATATGAAAGAGCTCGCTGAACTTGTGCAGGAAGAAAACGGTAAAACCTATATTGAAGCTGTGGCGGAAATTGAAAAAAGTATTGAGCTTACCGAGTTCGCCGTATCGCTGCCACAACTGGTAACAGGTGAAGTGCTTGAAGTCAGTAGAGGAGTTGAATGCAGAACAGAGCATGTGGCGTTGGGTGTTGTTGCATCCATTGTGCCATTTAATTTCCCGAGCATGGTTCCCAATTGGACGATCCCGAATGCTGTAGCACTTGGGAATTGTATGATACTTAAACCTTCGGAAAAAGTTCCGTTGAGTTCTGCAAGGTTAGCTGCATTGTTAAAGGAGGCAGGACTGCCCGACGGCGTATTTAACATTGTCAACGGCGACAGCGAGATCGTAACGGCCATCTGCGATCATCCGGGTATAGAAGCGGTTTCATTTGTGGGGTCAACTAAAGTTGCTAAGATCGTTTACCAACGGGCTACTTCTAACTATAAAAGATGTTTGTCGCTGGGTGGGGCCAAAAATCACCTGATGGTGTTGCCGGATGCTATTCCGGGGATGACGGCACAGAACGTAGCAGCATCTATGAGTGGTTGCGCAGGACAACGATGTATGGCAGCCAGCGCGATGGTTGGTGTCGGCAACGTAGATCATATCATCGACAAGATATGCGAGGAAGCAAAAAAGATAGTTCCAGGTGAAAACCTGGGGGCAGTGATCAGCCGCGAATCAAAAGAAAGGATCGAGGGATATATAACCGAAGCTGAAAAACAGGGAGCTAAAATATTGGTGGATGGAAGAAACACAAAAGTAAAAGGCAAGGAGAACGGAACTTATGTAGGTCCTACCGTCATCGATTATGTAAAGCCCGATATGGCTGTGGCAACGGAGGAAATATTCGGCCCCGTTATCTCCATTATGCGTACCAAAACAGTTGACGAAGCCCTGGCCATCGAAAATGCAAGTCCATACGGTAATGCGGCTTCTGTATTTACGCAAAACGGTGGTATGGCCAGATACATCATCGACAGGGCAAGTGCCGGTATGATCGGTGTCAACGTGGGTGTGCCTGTTCCCAGGGAACCATTTTCATTCGGCGGATGGAATGAAAGCAAGTTTGGAGTAGGCGATATCACCGGGAAAAGCTCCATAGAATTTTGGACGAAGCTGAAGAAGTCGACGACCAAATGGAACCCGGAAGCGGGAGTGAATTGGATGAGTTAATGACGGCCTCCCCAACCCCTCCAAAGGAGGGGCTTAAATGCACTCTCTAGTTAACTGACGTGACATGGATAATTTGAAAAAAATATTTCCCGCGCTTTTCATTGTCGTAGCCGGCTATTTGACGGCTATAGGCCAGGATAATTATTTTAAGCCTGCACATAGCACGATCATTAATTCGTCTAAACGTGAATATATGTGCAGACGAGCTGCCAATGGTCAACAACAAGCTATTACCGGATATTGGGATATTCGATTGTCCGACCTTGAAAAGCTCGAGAATAATTTTAAAAAGGTATTAAAGCTCAAATCACAAGAAATATCAGTTAACAATCTTGCAGCGTTTGCTTTCCAGTATAGCGGCTTTATCATCAACGAGAAGAAATACATTTACATTAATGCATTTTATAATGACCCTAAATCAGATCCTGAACTTAGACGCAATAATTGGAAAAATGACCCGGTGATGGTTCGTGACGGTGGTCCAACCTACTGGCAAGCCATCTTTGATATGGATGCTTTAGAATTCATCCAGATAAGATTTAACGACTCAGCCTGAGAGCTGGTTCTGTTTTAGCTGAGTAGAATTACCGAACGTTGGAAAGGGACACAATGAAGCATATCCTTCGCCAAGCTCAGGATAGTAATGCAGCCGGCAACATAAAAAATAAAACATTATAACAGATAATACATGAGTACACAAACAATCTCCAAAGTATCAGAGTCTGAAAATCCTCCCTCGGGAGGTGGAGGGACCGTTATTCAAAATAACCAGGACTACACCCTATTCTCCTGGAGCAAACAAAAAAATACCAATCCTATCGCGGTGAAATCCGCCAAAGGCGTTTACCTGTATGACTATGATGGCAAGCGCTATATTGATTTTTCATCGGGATTGATGAACGTGAATATCGGGCATGCTGATCAGCGGGTAACAGCAGCCGTGGTAAAACAAATGCAGGAAGTGACCTATGTGACTCCTTCCTGTGTCACAAAAGTGCGCGGGGACCTAGGAAAGAAACTGGCGGAGATTTGTCCCGGCGATCTCAATAAAGCATTCTTCACGTTATGCGGCGCCACCTCCATAGAAAACGCTATCAAGCTGGCTAGACTTTATACAGGTCGTCATAAGATCCTGACCCGCTACCAGTCTTATCATGGAGCTTCTTATGGAGCAATATCGGCCAGTGGTGATCCACGCCGTTTGCCCGCAGATGCCCAACAGGCCCCAAATTTTGTTCATTTTGATCTTCCTTATCTATACCGCTGGGAATACGGTGAAGAGAACTTACTGAAAGAAACCGCCGCTTCATTGGAAAGACTAATAACGTATGAAGGACCCAATAATATTGCCGCGATCTTACTGGAAGGTGAATCAGGCTCATCTGGTTGTTTGAAATACCCGGTAGGTTACCTGAAAGTAGTCCGGGAACTGTGTAACAGGCATGGCATACTGCTCATCATGGATGAAGTGATGAGTGGATTTGGAAGAACCGGCAAATGGTTCGGATTCCAGCATCATGATATCATTCCCGATATGATCTGTATGGCAAAGGGACTTACTTCGGGATATCTGCCGCTTGGTTGTTTAATGGTATCGGATAAGATCGCTGCCAAATACGATGATGCGGTATTACCGCTTGGTCTCACCTATTCCGCTCACCCGGTCAGTTGTGCTGCTGCCCTCGAAATGCTGAAGATCTATGAAGACGATAATTTGATACAGAATGCCGAAGCAATGGGTAAATACATGGAAGCCCAGGTTGAGAAATTAAGACAAAAACATAAAAGCATTGGTGATTTCAGGAACACCGGGTTGCTGGGTTGCATCGAACTGGTGAAGGACAGGAAGACAAAAGAACCGATGGCCCCATTTAATGCAAAACCAGATGAAATGGCTGTGATGAATAAAGTCGCGGCGAAGATCAAAGGGTTGGGCATGTACACATTTGTGAGGTGGAGTTACATATTTGTGGCACCGCCACTGATCATAACGAAAGAACAAATCGATGAAGGATTAGCCATCATCAGCGAAGCTATTTCGATAGCCGACGGAGAGATGGAACACAGATGACACGGATCAGACCGATGTTCACGGATTACCTGTTGGTAATTTTTTCTAGCCCTTTTCTCATAGTGAAAAATGAGCGACATGAAACATCAGCAGATAACGGACCAAATCATTAAAGCTTTTTATAAAGTCTACAATACCCTCGGTTATGGTTTTCTGGAGAAGGTTTATGAGAATGCCTTGGATATAGAACTAACTGAAATGGACTTTAAAGTTGAAAGGCAAAAGAGAATTCTTGTTCATTATAAAAACCATGTGGTCGGCGATTTTGGATCAGACCTTATTGTCGACAATCTTGTTATTTGTGAACTAAAGGCAAACGAAATTCTCGTAAGCGATAACGAGTTTCAACTAATTAATTATTTAAAAGCGACCGATATTGAAGTGGGACTTCTTTTGAATTTCGGAAAAAAGCCTGAAAGAATAAGAAGAAAAATTTATGACAACGAAAAAAAAGAGTGGCACACCACACGCATAACTCCGCTGCAATAGTAAAAACAGTAGCGATTATTGAAATCCGTGCCATCCGTGTTCTAAAAAAATATGAACGAAAACAAAGACATATACAACTCCTCGCTCATCAACGAAGATCTTGCTCCGATTCCACAGGCAAAGAGGAAATGGGGTACCTGGAACTATGCGGCACTATGGATAAGCATGAGTCTTTGTATTCCGACGTATACCATGGCAAGTTCCATGATCAACCAGGGAATGAATTGGTGGCAGGCGATACTTACCATATTTATCGGCAACGCGATCGTTTTGATACCAATGTTGCTAAATGGTCATGCCGGGGCTAAATATGGAATACCATTTCCTGTTTTTGCAAGAGCGAGTTTTGGAGTCCGCGGGGCAAACATACCAGCTATGCTAAGGGCCATTGTTGCCTGTGGCTGGTTTGGCATTCAAACCTGGATCGGCGGGGCTTCATTGTATAATTTGATCAGGGCCTGGGATCCTTCACTGGCGCACATTAACACTGCAACTTTATTTCCGCAAACTATACCGGTAATATGTTTTCTCGCATTCTGGCTGTTAAATATGTTTATTGTTTATAAAGGTGTTGAAAGCATAAGAAAATTGCTCGTATTCAAGGCGATCTTTCTTCCCCTTGCTGCACTGGCACTGTTTGCATGGGCCGTGACAGCTGCTAAAGGCCTGGGACCAATACTTGATGAGCCTTCAAAGTTTACAACTACCTCTTCGTTCTTTAAGTTTTTTTTACCGGCGTTGACAGCAGTTGTAGGATTCTGGGCCACACTTTCATTGAACATCCCGGATTTTACGCGGTATGCAAAAAGCCAGAAAGCACAGGTAAGCGGGCAGGCCATCGGGCTTCCTCCTTCAATGACACTGTTTGCCTTCGTTGGTGTGGTGGTGACCTCGGCAACAGCCATCATCTACGGAAGTACCGAATGGGATCCTGTACAATTAGCCGGTAAATTTGAGAACAAATGGATGGTAACTTTTGCGATGATTGGAATTATCATTTCAACCCTGGCAA
>Ga0066652_100000323_pt1 | contig 23916 bp, 17 predicted proteins | sample GraSoiAngelo_101_FD_71413 | JGI IMG/M metagenome (GOLD analysis project Ga0066652, IMG submission 71413) | Grasslands soil microbial communities from the Angelo Coastal Reserve, California, USA - 14_0903_02_30cm | ecosystem: Environmental > Terrestrial > Soil > Grasslands | place: USA... | reverse complement strand
AGTCTCCCCCGCGCCGCGCAAGCGCTCATTGGCATAATCCGCGAGCATCGCAAGCTCTCTGAGCCCGCCGAAGCCGCCGCCAGCTAGTCCGCTATCGACTTCCCCATAACCACGCGTCCACGATGACCACCACCCACCCTTTTGGCTTTAATCGGGTAACCCGAGGCGGTGTACTAATTCTGCAAATCGCGGATCTTTCCGCAGCGGCTCGAATCTGCGTCCCGCTTTGATGTATGTAAGCTGAGGGTCGCGCTCCTCGTAGGCCTTTTCCAGCCAGGCGAAAGCCTCGTTCGACTCACCCAACGCTCCATGCAGAATCGCGACTGAGCCGGACGGAACACCTCCTTGCTCGTGCAGATTCTCCAGTTTGGCGAGTATTCTTCTGGCCTCATCTCGCTTGCCCGTCATGGCATAGGCGATACCCAGGTCCAACTGTAGATCCGCGTCCGCGGTTCCCGAGAGCCGTAGTGCGTTTTGAAACTCTCGAATGGCCTCCTCCTGCTTACCGCTATGCAGGTAGACCCAACCCAAGGTTTGGTGAGCTGGTGCAAAATGGGCATCCAGTTCCAACGTCTTCTGCACCTGCTTCAGTGCCTCATCGTAACGGCTGCCAGCTAGCAATCTGCCCGCCAGCGCGTTATTGATGGGCAAGGATAACGGATCGAGGTCCCGAGCACACCTTGCCTCAGAGATCCCGTCATCAAATCGCCCTACGTACATCAGATAACCGGCATACCAGTTGTGAGTCCGGGCGTCGCTTGGGTTCAATTCTAAGGCCCGCTTGTATTCTCGCTCGGCTGTGGCCCAATCCCACTCATGGGTCTCGGCGATGAACGCGAGAGATGCGTGTGGTTCGGTCAAGGTTTCGTCCAGTTCGATAGCTTTCAGCGCCGCTGTCTTCGCCAGCGACAGGGCATCTTTCGATGGGAAACCACCGCGAAATCCAAGCACCGCGTAGGCGTCCGCCAGGCCGCTATACGCCAGAGCGTAGCGTGAATCCCTCGCGATGGCCTGTTGGAAAGACGCGATGCTCTTGTTGAGCGCATCCCCTGTTCGCAGGTTGAAGTAGTAACGGCCTTTTAGGTAATTCTCGTGAGCTTCGGGATCGACTGGGTGCGTCGATGCCAGACGCGCCCGATCCTCGGGCGTGAGGCTGATTTGGATCTGCTCGGCGATTCTCCGACCGACCTCCTCCTGCACTTCAAGAAGGCTTCGGTATTCGCGCGGGTATTCTTCCGACCAAATGTGCTCGTCGGTTGCGCCCCGAATCAACTGTGCGTGAACGCGAATCCGGCTTCCCTCTCGTATTACCGACCCTTCGACAATGGCGTCCACCCGGAGCGTTCTGGCAATCTCTGGTACCGAGAGCTGCGTGTCCTTGAAGCGCATCACCGACGTGCGGGAAATGACGCGCAGATCGCGGATCCCCGAGAGGCGTCCAATCAGAGCCTCGGTCATCCCGTCAGCAAGGTATTCCTGTGTCGAATCGCCCGACAGGTTTTTCAGCGGCAATACTGCAAGGGAACTGATTTTGGGTTGCCTCGAATTCCCTGCGTGACTCCGGATCAGGACGTAAGTGACGGAAAGCAAGGCGAGCACCGCCATCCCAGTCACAAGAAGCCAAAGACGTGCCCGCGGGATCCCCTTTGGTCCGTGGTCACTTTCCGCATCCACCGGTGTTTCTGCTTTGTCTCCTTCGTCTTCTTCCTCCAAACGCAGTTTGCGGCTTTGCAACCAAGCATCAAGCTCGGAACTGAACGCGTAGACAGAGCCGCCCTTGTCGTGGACGTGGCGATGAACGGGCATGCCCTCGCGCTTTTCCCACCGCCTGACGGTCGTGACGTCACGCCCCAGATAGCCTGCGATTTCCTTCCAGGATTCCAGACGCCTGCCTTGGGCATCTGCACCGCTCCCTGGGCCTGGTGTGGCCTGAACGGACATGGGTCTGAGGGCTCCTGCTAAGTGGAAGAAGTATCACACCGGCTTGCTTCCGTGGCAACTGTCAGATTCGGCGAAAAGAGCAGCGCGTGCCGCACTTTACTCTTCTTTGCCTCTCTTTGCCTGTTGCGGTGAGGCGTATCCATGGCGCACCATCCCCGTACAAATTCCGGATTATCTCAGCAGCGCGGTCCCGGGACGCAAAACTACCTGAAAGGGCAACTACAATGACATCCAGAAGATTTGCTAAAGCCGCGGCAGGTGTCGCAGCCTTTGTTGCAATCATCCTTGCGGGAATGTTGAGCAGTACCCTGCGGGTAAAGGCTACTGGCGATGATGATGAAGAACGCAACGATTCCAGAGTTCATCGAGGACTTGAGATAGCGCCCGTCCCGCTGAACCTCGAAGGGAAAAATCGGGCGCTCGTCGGACTGGGCAGCTACATCGTCAACGCGCACGTGCCCTGCAATGAGTGCCACGGCGCCGGCCCTGCCCTCACTCAATTTCTGCCAGGCCAAAACCCATATTTTGGCCAGCCGGCGGTAATCAATCCGGCGACCTACTTTGGTGGCGGCAGAGACTTTGGTGCAATAGCGCCAGGCGCCGCGCACATCATCTCCCGCAACCTGACACCTGATAAAACGGGACTCCCCGTGGGTGGCCACACGTTTGCCGAATTTGTTCAGATCATGAGGACTGGCGTGGACTTGGATAACCTCCACCCGGCTTGTCCAACAGGAGTCGTTAACGCCACCTGCGTTCCGGCTCCATTCCGCGCAGACCTTCTCCAGACAATGCCTTGGCCTGGTCTTAGCCACTTAACAGACCATGACCTGCGGGCCATCTACGAATATCTCAGCGCGATACCATGCGTCGCAGGCCCAGCCAACCCAAGCGACCTTCCACCTCCTCTTCAGTATGCGTTCCCGGTTCTGCACAACGATTGTTTTTGACCCTGACGTCGCAACACTCTCCCTAATCTCCCTCAGTGCCTGACAAAGCACTGGGGGAGATCTACTCGTCCATGCTGCCATGGTCGAGAGTCGCGCAAGGGTTATCTGGATAAGGGGGGCGTGCGTGCGTCGCATGGGGAGGGGACATTCTAAAAGGGTTAAACGGGGTTTGACAGCCTTCGTACTTTTCGGTTGACTTTTCTTTAATCTGTGTTATACTTATTTCTGTAGATACCTGCGTCGTCGTATTTGGAATATCCGCGGGCAATAACTATAACTTCTCGAGCCTAACTATTTTCATTTGATGAAATTAACATGTTGCTTCTCCGGTCGTGGAATCTTGCGGCCCTTTAAAATCAATCACTTACGTGGAACCCATTTTATAAGCCCTTTGTTTTGATATTCATCCATGTAATGGGGGGTGGGTACCCCCCGACCCCTCTGCCGACACCGGGGCGCGAGTTCCTTGCTCTGTCCTTACTGATTTCTTGAACATGGAGGCGTGCGGCTAGCGGACGCTGAAGTCCAGGCTCGCAATGGCGCGGGAAATTACATTTTCCTGAATTTGAATGAGGTCGCTGTCGGCGTAGGTCATGGCCAGCACCGTGAACATGTCCTTGCCACGCGATATAACGACCAGCTTGCCCGACCAGTCGTGCTCGTCGGCTTTTCCGCGGTATTGATACTCCACGGCGGGTAATCCGCCAATTGCCGTCTTCCGCTGGGCCAGCCGCTGGTAATTGACATACACGTCTTGCAGCCGCTTTTCCACCGCCGCGGCCGCCGTATCCAGAGGTTCTTTCGTTTTCTCCTCGCCGACCACCATCAACGTGGATTCGTTGGACGTGCCCATTGCCACGATCGCGTTCGGAAGCGCCCCGCGCGCTTCTTCGATCAAGCTCCAGCTCGGCGCTTTGTACATGCGGAAGCCGTGAGTGTAATTCGTATAGAGATTGCCCTGGATCTCTTCGCGATTTGCCGGAACTTCTGGTTCTTTTGGCGGGGCAGGCGGTGCCGGAGGAGCCGCTGCTCCGCTTGCCGTTGCGGCTGGAGCCCCTTTGATAGCAGGAGCCGCGGCATTGCTCGCCGTGGTATTCGCCGGAACTTCCGGTTTCCCAGCAGCGTTCGTTATTTTCGGCGAAGCTTTATCCACTTTCCCTGCTGGGACGGGACTTACGGTTTTTTTGCTTGCATTCGTCGCCACGGTGCCTGTATCGGCAGAGGTTGCGACCGCCGGCTCAGCCTGCGGCTGCGAATCGCCTGCAGGCTTTGCGGGATGCTGGGCTGCATCTTTTTTCGCAGTCGCGGACTCTGATTTTCCTGCCGGCGTCGACGGAATTATAGATTCGATTTTGTCTTTTTCGATCAGCTCATATCCGTACTCGGTCTTGACCTTGAACATGTTGTCTTCATAGGCCACGATCACGCCGTACAGCTTCCTGCCGCCTTTCAGGCGAATCTCATCCGCTCGCGCCGGGAGCGCCACGGCGCAGAACGCCACGGCAAGGGACGCCAGAAATAGGGGGCCGCGCTTATTGGGGACAGCCATAAAGAAAGTATCCCGCCGCGCAATGCAGGCCGCAACCTTCACGCGCGGGGTGGTGTCCGGCGTGCTACCTCCGCCAGGAGCGCCCTCGTCCGGGCTGCCAGCCGCTCGATTTCGCCGATGGCTGCACTGAGCCGCGCGCGCAGCGGTTCCGGCAGTTGCGCGTGAGTTTGCTGCAGTGCCAGCGCCTCTGCAATCATGCGAATCTGCCCGCGGCTGCGCGGATTCAATCGCTCCCAGAGCCGCCGCTTGCTGCTGCGGTTTCGCCCCAGCCACTCCTCGCCGGTCCCCGCCGGCCGTCCCGTCTCCGGTTCCGCCACCGGCGCCACATTTTTTGGTTTTGTTTTGATCATGAAATTCATATTCAGATTCCAGTAGTCCTTGTTACCATGGGAAATCGTTCACCCGTCACGAATTCACTTCTTCAACGCCTCCAGCATCTCGCCCTTGATCTGCCCGTCCTGCTCGACGCGCCCGGTCACGCGCATCGTGCGCGTTTCAAACACCAGACCGCCATAGCGATCGTACGCATCGGGGAAAAGCACCACTTCATACACGCCGCGCTGGTCCTCCAGCGTGACGAACATCATGTTACGGTAATTTTTTGTTCCCACGTGCCGGTAAGTCACCACCCAGCCGCACAGCGTCACGCGCTTTCCGCGCAAGCCAGGAAGTTCGTCGCTCCAGGCTTCGCCGTTGCGCGGCAAAAAATCGAGCGGATGGCCGCTCACACACACTTCCAGAATTTCGCGTTCGTAGCGCAGTTTTTGTTCGAGCGTATATTCCGGGGTCTGCATTTCCGCCAATGCCGCGCCAATCGCATCCGTAGCGTTTGCTTCTGCAAATAACGTTTCCGTTTTTTCCGACAGCCCGATTCCTTGTCCCGGGCGAATTCGCGCAGCATTCGGTTGCGCGCCTTTGCCGGCTGCTTGCAGCAGATTCCAGCGCCACAGCAGTTCCGGCCGCGTCATTCTGCGCGTTCCATCGTTCACTTCATCAAATGCCCCGCACTTGATCAGCGATTCGATCTCATCGCGTTCCACCGGAACGCGCCGCAAAAAATCTTCGAGCGATTGAAACGCTCCGCCTTCTCCCCGCGCCCGCAAAATGGCCGTGATCGTTTCCACGCACAGTCCCCGCACTTGCATCAAGCCCACGCGCAGCGCGCGCTTCCCATCTTTACCATCTTCCGCCGTGTACTCCATCCGCGAATGATTCACCGACGGCAGCCGCACCGCGATGCCCCAGCGCTTGGCCTCCTCCACATACGCCGACACGTGATAAAACCCCGCCCCCGCGCTGCACATCGCCGCAAGAAATTCCGCCGGGTGATGCGTTTTCAGATATGCCATGCGGTACGAAATATCCGCATATGTCGCGGCGTGTGCTTTGCAAAAACCAAAGCCCGCGAATTTTTCCACCATCATCCAGGTCTCTTCGCGTTGCTGGCTGGTCAGCCCCATCATTCCCGCGGCTTTCAGGAATTTTCCGCGCAACCGGTCGCGGTCGCTCCGGCCGGAGAATTTCGCGGAGGCTCGTCGCACAAGGTCGGCTTCCGCCAGCGACATGCTCCCGAGAGATTGCGAAATTTGCATCACCTGCTCCTGGAAAATACATACGCCCAGCGTGTCGCCAAGAATTTTCTGGAGTTCCGGGTGCGCAAATGTGATTTCTTCCTCTTTCCGCAGCCGCTTCACAAATAATTCTTTCGATCCATACTCCGCAGCGCCCGGCCGGATGATTGCCAGGGCGATGGCCATTTCCTCGAGCGTCCGCGCGTTCAGCATGCGAAGCATGCCGCGCATGGCCGGCGATTCGATCTGGAAAACTCCCATGGTCCGCCCGGCCGCAATCACCTCGCACGTCGCAGGATCGTTTTCCGGTATCGCGTCAAAATCAATTTCACGTGCGGTGGGACAGACATTCCTGTCTGTCCGCTTTCTGGGTTGTGGTTCGCGCACGCCAAGAAAGGCAGGAATGCCTGTCCTACTTTTTTCGATGTTGTCCAGTGCCAGCGACATTGTGGTGAATCCACGCTGGCCAAGCAGATCCATCTTAATCAGCCCGAGCGCTTCGATGGCGTTCATGTCGTACTGCGTAACGACAATTCCTTTCGTGGCGCGCTCCAGCGGCGTCAGCCACGTCAGCGGACGCGCGGAAATCACCGTGCCGCAAGGATGAATCCCGAGATGCCGCGGCGCGTCGTCGAGACGCAACGCCACTTGCAGGATCGTTTTCCAGGGCTCATCGTCGATCGGCAGGTCGCGGCATTCCGGGAGCGCGCGAATGGCCTGCAAAATTTCACGCACCGGCCGGTGCGGCAGCCGCTTCGTGAAACGGTCCACTTCGCCCGGCGGCACGCCAAACACTTTTGCCACTTCGCGCACGGCGAGCCGCGCGTGCATGGTGACAAAACTCGAGATCATTGCAACGTGTTCCGAGCCCCAGTGCTCGTACACGTAATCGAGCAGCTCGTCACGGCGGGCGCCGCAAATATCGATATCGATGTCCGGGCAATCGCCACGCTGCTCATTCAAAAACCGTTCGAAATACAGTCCCCAGCGCAGCGGGCAGACGCGCGAAATTCCCAGGCAGTACGTCACCATCGAACTCGCGGCTGATCCGCGCGCCACCGCGGGAATTCCACGCCGCCGCGCTTCCTTCACGATGTCCAATACGAGCAGAAAATACGGCGCCAAGCTCCACTTCTTGATGACTCCCAATTCGCGCATCAGCCGCTCATGCACTTCTGGTGTTACTGAGTGATAGCGTTTCCGCGCACCCTCGAGGCTTACTTTTTCCAAATAGGAATCCGGCGTCTCGCCTTCCGGAACGGCAAACTCCGGAAAGATCCGTTTTCCCAGTTCGAGCTGCAAATTGCAGCGGTCCGCGATTTCCAGCGTTGCCTGCAGCCATTCCGGATGATCGGGGAAAAGTCTTTTCATTTCTGCAGCCGGCTTGAACCATGCCTCGCCGGTGGTGATTTCCGGTGGCGCCACCGTGGTCAACAATCCGCCGGTGCGGATGGCATTCACCGCGCGGTGATGCAGATGCTCTTCGGGCCGCAAAAAATGAACGTTGTTTGTTGCTACCAGTCGCACGCGGAGTTCGCGGCCAAGGCGTTCCGCTTCGCGCAATACACGTCCATCTCCGGGCGAGAGGTGTTGCACCTCGATGTACAGGCGGTCGCCGAAAATTTCCTTCAGTTGCGAAAAGTGATTTGTAATTCGTGACGCGGGACTCGCGGCAGGGGACAACGCGATTACACCGCGGCTATGGTCCGCCAATTCCTGCAGGGTCACAGGCCGGCCATTGGTTTCAGCCGAACTCGTGTTTTGTGACAATTGTGTTGTGCCGAGATGCCGCAGCGTGACGAGCTGGCAAAGGTTGCTGTAACCCTCCATGTCCGCTGCCAGCAGCGTGAGAGACGCGCTCGCCGAATTTTGCGTTTCGTTTTTCGAGTTTCGGAGCGCCTTTGCCCGGAGAGTCGCAGAAGGGTCAGTCGACATGAGAAATTCGGTACCCAGCACTACGCCGACAATCGCTTTTATTTTTGCTTCCTGCGCCAACTTGCAAAACTGTACCGCTGCATACAAACCATTCGTATCCGTCAGCGCCACGGCGGGCATGTTCTGCTCGACCGCGGCGGCGATAATTTCTTCCGGCGACGCCACGCCGCGCAGAAACGAGTAGTGACTATGACAATGCAAATGTACGAACACGGATGCCCCGGCGTGGAAAGGGAAGAAGGCATGCCCGTCTTTCGGCAGGCATGCTTGTTCATTCAAATCAGGTAGGGGAAGGGAAGAGAAAACTCAGCAAACTAGCCGAAGGGGCGGGGCTTGCCCCGCCCCGCCCGCCGAAGCCCTGCACCATTTGTAGCGGGCGACCCAAGGGTCGCCCCTACCGCGATAAGCATGGCGTCGAGAGGACCAGGCCGTTGGGCTTAGTAGCGTAATGTTCGCGGAGCTCGAGGCCTTTGCCGTAGAAGACGGCGTTCCAACCGTAGCGGCCACGGACGGAATCGAGGCCGCGGTTCAAGTACCAGCGGCGATTCGCGTTGGTGTCGAAAAGTTCGTGCTGGCGCTTATCGGTTTCAAGGTTGTGCACACTGACGCCGGCGAGACGGACCGCCACGCGGCGCGTGAACAATTTGGCGAACAGATCTTTTGCGGTGGTAAGCAGTTCGCGTTCGTCGTTGGTTGGTTTCGTCAACCGCACCGTCTGGTGCGCCGAAAAATGATCGACATAACGGATGCGCAGGCCGATGGTGCGCGCCTGCTTGCCGTATTCGCGCAGGGTTGCGCCGATGCGCTCGCTGAGATATTCGATCAAGCCGCCGAGAAATTCCGTGTCGATGGTGCCGCCTTCGATGGTCGTTTCGCGCGAAACAGATTTCGGCGTGGAAGGTAAGCCCGTTATGGGCGACTGCGAAGCGGTCGACACCTCGCGGCCATCGAGGCCACGGGCGCGCTCCCAGATTTGCAGGCCGATGGCTTCGCCGAAAGCGGCTTGCAGCGCGGGCTTGGGCACCTGGCGCAGTTGGCCGATGGTGGCGATGCCGCGCTCGGCCAGCGCTCCGGCATGGACGTGGCCGATGCCGTGGAGTTTTTCCACCGGCAGCGGGGTCAGAAAATTTTCTTCTTCGCCGGGCGCGATCATGCGAAAGCCGCGCGGGCGTTGCAATCGTGAAGCGATGGAGGCGACCACTTTGGTGCGCGCCGCGCCAATCGAAACGTTCAGGCCAGTGCGGGCGCGGATCTCCGCCTGCAAACGCCGCAGCGTGGCTTCATAATCGGGATAAAGGCGCCCGGTGCCGGCGAAGTCGAGATAGAAATCGTCCAGCGCGGCGGTTTCCACCGCGGGCGTATAGGTTTCGAGGATGCGCCGCACGCGCTCGGCAAAATCGGCGTAGTGCTCGTATTGCCCAGGCACGACGATGGCTTGCGGGCAGACGCGCAGCGCTTCGCGGAAGCCCATCGCCGTTTTCACGCCCACGAACTTCGCTTCGTAGCTCGCCGAAGCCACACAGCCGCGCCCCACCAGCACGGGCTTGCCGCGCAGCTTGGGATTCAATACTTGCTCGACGGACGCGAAAAACGCGTCCACATCCACGTGAACAATGTTGGGAATCGCGGTGGGAATTTTGCGGCTGGAATTTTTGCACGTTCCCAGCCAGGCCCAGGCAGACCACGGATTTTTCTCCGCCGCTGGTTCCGTCCGCGGCGGTTCGGGTGAATCCGCGGGGCGGAAGCCTAGCGCTACAGTTTCTTGTTCCGCGTCCGGCTCTTGATGCCCATGATGCGGGTCGAAAGATGCCGCGCGATGATTTTCTTCCGCGATTGCTTGAATCACGTTGACGGCTTCAATGGCGGGGGTGATGAATAATACGTTTTCGACACAGACGTCCATGGCGGCTCCTGATAGGGAAGCGGGACGCCTATACTGTCTCCGAGCGAAGGAGCCGACGTGGTCGGCCTTCGGGATCGAGGGATCGTCTTGCAAGTCGACCCCTCACCCCGCTTACGGCTCGGAACTTTCAACGGGTGGCGGCCGACTCGTGAGAGCCTAATCGGCAATGGAGGCGGCGCGCCACCCGTTTCCCGTTTCCTCTACCGCCCGTACTATAGGCGAACAAAAAGCGAAAGTCAAGAGCATTTCGAAAAGAGCTTCTGTGCATATTGTTGACAAATTCGGGCTCCTTGGGATGGACGGCCATGAGGGCCTATATCGTCGTGGCAACGGAACCTGGCAGGTCGCGCGACTTTGCTCGGCAGATCGCGGGCATGCCAGGAGTCAAAATGGCCGATGCCTGCTGGGCTCCCGCGAGGTATTCGCCGTGGTGGAAGTGAGAGGATCCCAGGAACTCAACGAGCTTGTGATGGATCAAATCCAGAGGCTGGTAGGGGTTAGAGAGACAAGCACCCATAGCCCTCGATTAGTTGCTTTTCGGCCGACTTCGTCTTCCAGTCAAAACCTTGCAGGTATTCACCTGTCCCTGATTTCAGGAACTCGCTGGATTCAATCTTCGTTTCTGCATCCGTAGGCTCCCAATGAGATGACTAGCACACTCCTCTCCCTGAGCTCTCGGCGTGAGGTCATCTGCATTGAAAACATCGCTCGACGGATTCCCCGGATGGGGGCAACAGATGACGCAAGCGGCCGAACTTGAGTACCCCCAAGTCTTAGCAAAAAACCGCTCCTTTGGAGCGTGCTCACCTTCACCGTCCATCGCAGGACTGCTAGTGGACGCATCCCGAAGCATGGCAAGGTCGGAGGCTCGCGACTGTCTAAGTGCCTCCCTGTGGCTAACCAGCCTTCATAGGCCGGGTGTCTTTGAAGTCGTTCCTGTGGAGAATGTCAGCAGATCCGGCATGAAGATAGTCACACAGGAATTCTGGGAACCAGCCGAGATGGTACTGCTTTCATCCCCGCCTGGATTTTGCGTCCAGGGCTCGGTCGTATATTGCAAAAAGCTCCCCAGTGACGACTTTGTCCTGGGCATCTCGCTCGATGTGCCGATCGAGAATTGGGCCGAGACGCTCGCATTCGGGGAATCCTGACGAAGCATACATCAGAGCAGGGGGTGAAGAGTGCCCGGCTTTCGTGTCCCCCAAGGCCGCAGCTCAAAGCGGCTAATATCGAAGAGTCCTGCCAGCCTGATCATCAATCTGGACCGCAGCCCCAAGAGACTGCCCTGCCTGGTCGTCGATTCTTCGAAAGGAGGCTTCCGGCTACGTGGAAGTTTCGATCTTAAGCGCGGCCAAGTAGTCGAACTTATCCTCGAAGAAGATATGCCCAGCCCAGAGCGCTGCATGGTGGTCTGGGTCGGCAAAGTCGGCTCCAAGCAGCAAGGCGAAGTCGGCCTGGAAACCGGAAGGCGATCAGGCAGTCGATAAACACGGGCAGCCGTAATCGGAATGACCTATCACCCGGAATTGCGGGGTTTAGAACACGCGGCCGAGCTGGAAAAACCATTTGCGGTGGCCGGAGTCGCCTACGCTGCCGCCGATAAAGAAGGGTCCCAAGGCCGTTTCTGCCAGGAAGCCTGCAGCAACATCGTCCGGGAGGTCACTGCCGGTGGTCAAACCATACATCTTTCCGATCTCATAAGCTCCGACGGCATAGACCTTCTTGCCCAAAAAGGGGGGGAGGATCAGCAGGTCACGCAAAAATCCGGCGCGAAATAAATAATACTGATTGCCCTGAAACTCGTTCTGGCCGTAGGCGCTCAGTCGCACCGGCCCGCCGAAAAAGAATTGAGGAACGCCGGTGCTCGTGGTGCCGAAGGTGGTGCCGCCTTCGCTCTGCAGGAAAAGCGATGCGGACCGCGCAATGGGCTGAAAAAATCCCAATTTCAGGTCCATCGAAGGAAACGCGCCGTTGGCTCCTGGACTTTGGTCGAACCAGCGGAAATTGGTTTCCGCGCTGAAGCCCCGCCGGGGAATCACGGGATCATCGGTGTGGTCCAGCAAGTAGCGCAGCCGGGTCTGTCCCACACGACCCGCCACGGAAGGAATTTCCGGTGCGCCCAGTCGCAGCTTGGTATTCAGCGAGCCAACCTGGTAGCCAACGCGCAATTCACTGAAGCGCCCGAAACTGTACCCCACGTCGCCGCCGATGTTGATGCGATAGATGCGGTAATCCGCCAGCGGATCATTTTTCGCGTAAATCTGAAACGTGGTGTCGCTAGCGTCGGCGTGTGGAGCAAAAAACCAGCGGCTCTCCGCGCGGAGTGGTCGGAACAATTCCGTCTGGATGCCATACGTATTGCCGAGCAAAATGTCGGTCCGCCATTCCGACCGGAACCCGGCTACGTCCATGAACGTGAAGCGCGTTCCCGCCGTGAAATCCACGTTGCCGCTCTGCGAGCCGTCGACTTCAAACGCCGTCTGGAACATGGGCGGCGCATAATTTTTCTCCACGACTTGAACCAGCAAGCCGGTTTGGCCGTTTTTCTCGATGAGCCGGTAGCCCGCGGAATCGTAGCGCCCAACTCCGGTCAGCCGCGTCAGCACTTCGTCGAGTTTCGCCGGATTGACCGGCTTGTCCTGGAAGCGTTTCACGTAGCGAGTGACGTCGGTGGCTTCGTGCGCGTTGGTGCCTTCGATTTCGATGAATTGCGGAGTAGGAACATCGCTGCGCTTCCGCGCTTCGCGCGCTTGCTGATGCTCTTGCCAATCTGCATCGCTGAGAGCAAACGCTTCGAGCAGTCGCGCGCGCGCATTCGCGGCTTCGTAACCGCGCTTCATAATCTGTGAGCTCTTTGCATAATCCAAGGTGTTGTATTCGGAGAGCGGAACGGAAACGACGGCGTCCGCTTGCGCCAGGCTGCGCAGCTCGTTTTCTTCGAGTACCACGCGAACGGAATGATTCAGCACGCCGAACACTGACTGGATATCTTTTGCGTCGGCGGGCGCGGATTCCAGGTGCACAGCAATGACGATCTCCGCGCCCATCTGCCGCACCACGTCCGTCGGCAGGTTGTTCAGCAGTCCGCCGTCCACGAAAACCGCTTTTCCATCGCGAACTGGAGAAAAGGCTCCCGGAATGGACATCGTCGCGCGCAACGCCACCGCCAGCGAGCCATCTTTGAAGACATATGATTTTCCGCTGACGAGATCCGTCGCGACGCAGCGGAAAGGGACGGGAAGCGCGTCGAACGACGGAACTTCGTCATAGGACAGCGTCATACGATCGATAACCAAGCCGATCTGATGCCCCGCGTTCAGTCCCGCGGGCAAGCGCAAGCCACCGCGCAAACCAAAAATGAGCGAATTGGGATACGCGCGTTGATCTTCTTTCCTGCGAAACGAGAGGTCTTCATAAGGAGTGCGGTCGCCCAGAATTTTCCGCCAGTCCATGCCCTCGATGAGCGTTTTCAATTCGTCGGGACTCATTCCGGTGGCATAAAACCCGCCTACCAGGCCGCCCATACTGGTTCCGGCAACGTAGTCCACGGGGATGTGGTGTTCCTCGAACCACTTCAGCACGCCAATGTGCGCAAGACCCATGGCGCCGCCGCCTTCCAGTGCCACGCCGATTTTCGGGCGCGGGCGCGCTGCGGCGTTCTGCTGCGCCCGCAATGCGCCGGGCAACAGAAGCAACAAAAGAATGAAAACCATTCGGCGCATGCGGGCCTCCTCAGGGATTCGTCAAAATTGCTTAATTCGCGAATGAATTACGAGTTTGGCGCAGCGCGGAGATTCCAGCAAGCGCGAAAGGAAGCTCAGGAAACTTTCTTTTCCTGCAGGATATTGCCGCCATCGATAACCAAGATTTGTCCGGTAATGTAGGCAGCCTCGGGTGAAGCCAGGAAGCAAACGGCTGCGGCGACTTCGTCAGGAGTGCCGGCGCGGCCGAGCGGCGTGTGCAAAGCGGCGATTTTTTCGGACTCCGTCGAAGAACCCGTCGCAATCCAGCCCGGCGCGACTCCGTTGATGGTAATTCCATCGCGTCCGGTTTCGATTGCCACGGCCCGCATCATTCCATCCATTGCGGCTTTGGCGGCACCATACGCCGCCGAACCCGGATTGCTCACCAGCGGCCCGGTCACGGAAGTGATATTCACGATGCGGCCGTACTTTCGCGCGGTCATACCGGGCAGAACCGCGCGCGTCATTCGAAACGCGGTGTGCAGGGTAATTGCGATCTGGTTCTGCCATTCCGCGAAGGAAGTTTCGATCAGCGGCTTGCTCTTCGTTGGGCGCCCGGTTTGCGTCATTCCGGCGTTGTTCACCAGAATGTCGATGCCGCCCAATCGCGAAAGCACGGAATCCACCAGCCGCTGGACTTCGGTCTCAACGGTGAGATCGGCGACGAAGGAAAGAACTGCTTCGCCACTGGCGTCGAGCTCGCGCGCCCGGCTATGAATTCGATCCGTCGTCGAAGTGATCACCACGCGCACGCCGGCGGCATGCAGCTTTCGCGCACACGCGAATCCGATTCCCTCTGCGCTTCCCGCGCCCGTGATCAACGCTGTTGGTCCGCTGAGTGTGGACCGCCCGCCGCGAGTGGAGCTCATTCCGGATTCCCCAACCGCATCATACATCGGCCGGAGATTCCTGCCGCTCTTCCGGCTACTTGGTTTCCAGATGCACGCTCGGCTTGATGGTTCCTTTTTCTTTAGCCACTCTTAGCAATTCAGGATAGAACTGAACGAATGAGTGTTCGACAGCCGCGCTTTGATCGTGGCAAGTCCAGCATCCGTTCTTGGCCGGTCTGAGAGCGCCTGAAGACGGCTGTGTGGTGTCGAATGCGAAATAGGCCCACTTTTCCGGGAAGCGCGATTGGTCTTTGACTTCGACGTCCAGCCCCAGGAACGCGTCCTGATAACTTCCATGCTGGTTGATCGAGCCATGTGAAGTGGAACGATACTCCTCGAGAACGAACATGGTTTTATCCGGCCACTTGCCACTAGCCAGAAAATAATCATAGGACGACGGTGTTACAAAAACATTGGTAAACGCCGGCTGCCCGTTTCCACCCACATCGGGGTTGTAACTCATTCCAAATCCGGAAGAGACGTATACCCAGCGGCGATAGCCCTGCGGACGCACCAGTTTTCCATCGGGCGTGTATTGCGGACCAGGACTTGCATTCTGCGGCAGCTGACTGCGGCCCGCACTCAACAGCACGCTTCCTGCAAGACAAACAATCGCGAGCACCGCGAGAACTGGTTTCATGGCGAATCTCCCCCACCGGCGGCCCGATTTTCGAAGCGAAATTCGTGCCCCGAAGTATATGTCGTGAGACGCCATAGAGTCTAGACGCCGCAGCCGTTCGAATGTTTCCGGCAGGTGTCCGATAGGCTCCGCCGTGCTCTGTTCTCTTGTTCCGGGCGCGGACGGGGCCAGGATTTCTGTAGATGGACGAACGAACACGCAGGCGCGCGGTCCCAGGTCCGAAATGAGCATGCGGCCAATCGTGGTGAAGTGTGTTACTGTCGTTGAGTAGACTCCCGAAGTAGAATTGTCTGGATTCCTGGAAGAGGCGCGTTTGGCGATTTTCCCTCTCCTGATTTCAGCCATTTCAGGCTAACGGCTCGTAGCGTCTGGGAAGCGGCCCTTCACCAAGATCCTGCGCTCGTGGTGCTTCGAAGAGTACAGGGAGATTCAAGATGAAGAGTTTATTTGTGGGCAACATGAGCTTCCAGACCTCGGAGGGCGAATTGCGCGAGCTGTTTGCCCCGTTTGGCCAGGTAACGCGCGTTCATATGGCCATGGACCGGGAGACCGGCCGCGCTCGCGGCTTCGCGTTCGTGGAAATGCCCAATGACGCTGAAGCGGCTGCAGCCATGACTGCCCTCGATGGAAAAGAAGTGGGCGGGCGCAACTTGAAAGTGAATGAAGCGCGCCCGAAGGGCGAAGGCGGACCGCCGCGTGGTCCGCGCAATTTTGGCGGCCCAGGCGGTGGAGGCGGACGTGGCAAGGGCGGAGGACGCGACCGTTTTTCAAACGAAGATTACCGTGAGTCGGCGCGGCAGCCACGCGAACCGCGCTGGTAGTTTTCGTTTTCATGGATAGGCTGGACGGCAGGGGCCAGGGCCCTCGCCGCACTCTGCTGTAAGGAGAGCTTATGACCACAACATTTCAGAAACGGCAGAAAGAAATGAAGCGCATCGAGAAGCGCAAAATGAAGGAAGAGAAGCGCGCCCAGCGCAAGCTCGATAAAACCACCACCACTGAAGTTGTTTACGATCCCGCTTCCGACCCGACGATTGATTGGAACCACAGCAACGAGATCAATTCTCAGGAGTAATCTCGACTGACTCTCGGCCCCGCTGCACCGGCGGATTTTCTTGGCTTCTCCGCCGGGCGCGGAGGCAGCCTTGTCTGCACACCAGCTCCCAAATGAAATAGCAATCCACGCCGGCTTCTGTATAATTTTCTTCCAGCAGTCAGCCCAACTTTTACGGAGCTCTTCACCGCCCCCGGTAAGAGAAGCGTCATGCAGCCTGGACGTCGAAATCTTTGCGCACTCGTTCTGTTTGCAGCCGCCGCCGCTCTATTGATTGACGTTCCCGCTGCTGCGCATGCGGTCCTGCTGGAATCAAGCCCCGCTCTGAAGAGCGCGGTACCCGGGCCGGACGTTCCGGTCAAGCTCCGCTTTAACGTGCGCGTCGACGCGCTCCGTTCCCGCCTGACGCTCATTCGTCCAGACGGATCGACGCAAGCCCTCGAAATCAGCAAGCAGACGCCTGCGGACACGCTCTCCGCCGAGGCCACCGGCTTGGCTGCTGGAGCCTACCGCCTTCGGTGGCAAGTGCTGGCGTCCGACGGCCACATCACGCGCGGCGAAATCCCTTTCACGATCACTGCGTCCTGATCGAGATTCATGGCCCGACTACTCCAAGTCTTCGGCTTCCTCTCGGTCCTGTTCCGCGGCGCGACTCTGACGTTTCAATCGCTCGCGGTTGGCGGAATTGTTTTTCTGATTCTCGTTGTCCGCAGAGCCGAAGAGGATTCGGCGGCCCTCCTCGAAGCCTGTCTGCGCTGGATTCGGCGCTCTGCGCTTGCGCTTGCCATTATGGAGATTTCCTACGTCCTTGCGAACTCGATCATTCTAAGACAGTCCGCCGACATGCCTCTTCGCGACGTCCTTGGCGCGAATTTTGTTCTCGCTGCCGTGATTGGCGTCGCTGCGGCCTTTACTGTCATCGTCCTGACCGCTCCGACGCGCTCCACCAATTACACCGATTTGCTTCTCCCCGCAGCCGCCATCATTGCCTCGTCCGTCATGACCAGCCATTCCATGGCCCGCCTGGACTATCGCGCGCCGCTGGTCGCGTTCACCGCCCTGCATCAAGCGGCGACAGCGACGTGGCTTGGCGGCTTGCCGTATCTGCTGATCGCCATCCGTCAAGCGCAATCTCCGGAGTTCGCTCGCCGGCTCAGCGCCCGGTTTTCGCAACTCGCTCTTGTGAGCGTCGCTGTGCTCGCTTCTGCTGGTTTCGCGCTGAGTTTGGCCTACGTGGGCTCGCTCAAGGCCGTCTATGGAACTTCCTACGGCGCGATGGTCGCCACCAAAGTGGTTCTCTTCGGTCTTCTCTTGTTTCTCGGTGCGCTCAATTTTCAGCTCGTGCGCCGCGGACCGGCCAGCTCCATTCTCGCCAGCCTGAAGCGCTTTGGCGAAGCTGAAATTGGAATAGGCATCACCGTGATCCTCACCGCCGCTTCGCTGACGTCACTTCCTCCCGCCGCGGATCTTGCTCAGGACCGCGTGACCGGTTCAGAAATCATTGCGCGCATGTCTCCGCATCCGCCAAGATTGGGCAGCCCGTCCGTTCAAGAGTTGCCCGAGGACGCTTACGCCGCGCAGAAAAAAGCTTTCGAAGTCGGGCCGCTCTCGACGGAATCCTACGTCCCCGGCCAAACCGGAACGCGCCCGAATACTCCCGCCGAGAAAGCCTGGTCCGAGTACAACCATCACTGGGCGGGCATCCTCGTTCTAGCGATGGGGCTTCTGGCATTCATCGCGCAGGCGGGAAAAATCTCCTGGGCCCGCAATTGGCCGCTCGCCTTCTTTGGCCTCTCGGCATTTCTCTTTCTCCGCAGCGACCCGGAGACGTGGCCGCTCGGACCGGTGGGATTCTGGGCGACCCTCGCGGATCCCGAAGTCTTGCTGCATCGCTTTTTTGCCGTGCTGGTTATCGTTCTGGCGATATTTGAGTGGCGCGTGCAAACCGGCCGCGTCATGTCGGGCCGCGCCCGGCTGGCATTTCCCGTCCTCATCGCCGTCTCAGGCGCATTGCTTCTCACCCATTCCCACAGCCTCGGGAACCTCAAAGAGGAAGTTCTCGCCGAGCTAAGCCACATCCCCATCGCCATTTTCGCGGTAGCCGCGGGGTGGTCGCGTTGGCTGGAACTGCGGCTTCCTTCAGAGAATCAAACGCGCGCCGTAATGGCCCGCCTCTGGCCGGTGTGCATCGCTCTGATTGGAGCGGTCCTACTGAACTACCGCGAAATGTGAATCGACGATTTCAACTCAAGGCAGGGAATTGGGGCGAGGAAATCTGGTTCCGGGACGTGGACTCGAACCACGATACTCAGCTCCAAAGGCTGATGTCCTACCGATTAGACGATCCCGGAACCGGCCCAAATAGTGTAGCAGACGCGCGCAAATGCGCCCAAGAGCGGCCCATTCACGAATTTGCGCGGCTCCATTCTCCGCGCCATTCCCGGACAGCCAGTGAAGGTGATAACGCCTCTAAACAGGACTGCGGCGTGTCGGGAACAGGCCGCGCATCTGGAAACCTTTTCAATCACTTGCGCGTAGAATGGACAGGGGAATCGCACGCATGAAGCGGCGGGTTTTGCTCCGAGAACCGATCGGCGTGGCCTTGGAGACTCTGCGCTCCCACAAGATGCGTTCCTTCTTGATGCTCCTGGGCATCATCCTCTCGGTTTCCACGCTTATCGTGGTCGTTGCCTTGATCTCCGGAGTAGACCGTTACATTGCGGACCGGGTCGCCAATATGGGCTCCAACGTCTTTCTTCTCACCCGCTTTCCCGTCATTACGGACGTCGAAGAATATGTCAAGGCTAACCGCCGCAACAAGAAGGTCACGTGGGACGATTTCGAAGCTCTCCGCGACAATCTGAAATTGCCTCTCCGTGTAGGCGTGGAACTGCGCATTGATTCAAAAGTCCGCGCCGGGTCGCACAGCCTTAACGACACTAATATCCGCGGCGTCACAGCCAACATGGCGGACATTGACCCTATCGTGCCGCGAGACGGCCGCTACATCTCCGAGGGCGACGACCAGAGTCGCGCCCAGGTCACCATGATTGGCAACGACTTGGCCAGCCAGCTCTTTCCCGGCGTTGATCCCATCGGGCACGAATTGATGATCGAAGGCCGGCCCTTCCTGGTAGTCGGCATTGCGAAGACCGTCGGAACAGCCTTTGGCCAATCGCAAGATAATTTTGCGTATATCCCCATCCAGACGTATTTCAAGATGTATGGAACCAACGACACCATTTGGCTCAACATTCAGGCGCGTGGGGCGGAATGGATGGAACGGACTCAGGAGGAGGCGCGAGTGATGATGCGCGCGCGGCGCCACCTCGCTCCCAACGAAAAAGATAACTTCGGCATTTTCGACCAGGCAACGCTGATGGAATTGTGGAAAAATCTGACCGGTGCGATCGCTACCGCCATGGTGGGCGTCGTTTCCGTATTCCTGGTTATTGGCGGAGTGGTGATCATGAACGTGATGCTTGCTACTGTCACGGAGCGGACGCGCGAAATCGGCATCCGTAAGGCTCTCGGTGCCCGCCACAACGACATTCTCCTGCAATTCCTGCTCGAAGCCACGGTCATGGCTGCCGTCGGTGGAGCTATTGGGGTGGTGGTCGCTTACGGAATCGCAGCCCTTGCCACCGCAATGTCCATCCCTATGAACGTTTCCCTTTCCGCCGTTCTTCTTGCCGAAGTGATCTCCGCCGCCGTCGGCGTTTTCTTTGGTGTTTATCCGGCACGCCGTGCCGCAAGCCTGCAACCCATCGAAGCCTTGCGTCAGGAAGTGTGAGAGCCATGCATATTCCCGTGCGCATGAACATCGGCGAGAACGCTCAAATGGCGCTCACCACCCTGCGTGAGAATAAGATGCGCTCGTTTCTCACCATTCTCGGCGTAGTCATCGGCATTACCGCTGTTCTTTCCGTGGTGTCTATCCTTGTCGGTGTCGATGGAGACGTGAACGCCTATTTGTCCGATTACGGTTCCGAAACCCTTTTCATCTTCCGTTTCGATCCTGGCATCCACACCGGCAGGCTCACTCCGGACGAACGAGCGCGCAAACCGCTCACCTTGGAAGACGCCGAGGCTATCGGGCAATTGTGTCCTGCCGTGAAGGCTGTAACCGCCAGTGTCTATCCGCGATGGACGGATGAAGGGCCCGGCACCGGGCCGGTCACGGCGCGTTATCTCAGCAAGGAAGTTTCGGGGATTGACTACAACGGGACGCTTCCCTCCAATGAAGAGGTTTTTAATTCCAGGCCCAGAACCGGGCGGTTCTTCAGTGATGCGGAGAATATGCATCGTGCCGACGTTGCCGTCATCGGCCCTGACATTGCCAAGACTCTCTACCCCGACATGGAACCACTCGGGAAACCTATTCTCATCAGCGGAATTTCTTACGAAGTCATTGGTGTTCTGGAACCGCGCAAGGGCCAACTCGTCAAGGATCAATCCGCGGATAAAGCCGTGATGGTTCCTTATCGTACGTATCATAAGCACATTCCGCAGGACGACGAAAACATGATCGGCGCGGTCGCTTACCCGGGACGCATGTCGGAAGCCGAGGACCAGATCCGCGGCGTGCTGCGCCGCCGCAGAAACGTGCCTTACAGCAAGCCCGATAATTTTGGAATTTCCAGCGCCCAGCAAATCGCGGACCAGTTTCGTCAGATTACGGCTTCCGTTGCAACCCTGATTTTTGCCGTCAGCTCCATTGGACTTCTTGTCGGCGGTGTTGGCGTCATGAACATCATGCTGATGTCCGTGACGCAGCGGACCCGCGAGATCGGCGTGCGCAAGGCCATCGGCGCGCGTCGCCGTGACGTCATCTGGCAATTTCTCACCGAAGCCATGGTGCTCACCGGTGCGGGAGGTGTCATCGGCGTGCTGCTTGGCGGCGGGATCAGTCTGCTTATCAATCTTGCGGTGCCCACTCTGCCCTCGTCCATTCCACTCTGGTCCATTGTGCTCGCCGTGGGCGTCTCCATGGGCGTCGGCCTTGTCTTCGGAATGTACCCCGCGATCAAGGCCGCCCGCCTCGATCCCGTAGAAGCCCTGCGTTACGAATAATCCGCTTGCCTTAATATCCCTCTGAATGGATCCCTAGAAGGGAAGCGCCGCCCCCAGCGAGAAAGGCAGTCAGCGCTTCGCGGTGCAATTGGTGAGCTTTGCTCAAGAGCGCCGTGAATTCGGTTCGAGTTCGCAGCGAATCAAGCCACGGGTCGCGCAACATGGCTTGATGGCAAAAAAAGCCGTTATCGATGGCCCGGGAAAGCGTTTCCAATGCTTGGGCTTCGTGACGCAAGTAAGCGAGTTGCCGGCCAAGATAATACATTCCTTCCGGATCGCGGAATGTGGCCTGCATCAGCTCTTCACTCACAGCCAAGCTCTCCTCGCGTTTGCCTTCCAACAGCGTCCGCAAGGAGGTTAGGTACAGTCTTCCGAGGCGCCAGGGCTTGTCCAGTTCTCGTTGCCGCAGCATGGTCACGGCTTCCTCAACGCGTCCGGTCATGCCGAGAACGAGCGCCGTCCCGTACCCGTAGTCACCTCCGGAATTTTCCAGCGCCCGCTCATAATCTCCCAGCATGAAGTACGTGTGCATCACGCTCGTCGGAATCAACGGGTCCAGGCGCCGGGCTTCCTGATGAGCTATCAGTGCGGGCCGCAAGAGCCCGCAATAGCGGCACACATGCCCCAGCCCGGCAAAGAGCTCCGCATCGCTTCTTCGTTGTTGAGCTCGGCCGAGGAGCCGTTTCAACGCCTCCAGCGAGCGGCCCTGGTCTATCTGAACATGGGTATATAAGTTGTGTGCGAGCGTTAAATTGGGATTCAGTCGCAGTGCCGTCTGAAACGCCTCATCGGCTGCGCCCAGGCCCTCAAGCGAACCCACCGTGTATTCATCGCAGAGCCAGCGGGCCCGGCCCAGCCTCGCCCAAGCCGGCGCGTACGATGGGTCCAAACTGACGCAGCGCTCATACATCTCGATGGCCCCGGGAAGATTTTCCCATTGTCTGCCGAATTCGTTCGCCTGCAAAAAAATCTGGTAAACCGTTGGGCTGGCGGGGCGGTCTTTTTGCAGTGACTGGTGTTCCTGGACGGTCAGGGAGGGCAGAATAGACTCGACGACGCGGCGTACCAGGTCGTCATGAAGCTCCAGCAGTTCGTGAGTCGTTGCCTGCGAGGAATGCGACCAGAGAAGCGTTCCGCTCGGTGCTTCCGCCAGCTGCGTTGTAATCCGCAATTGCGTGCCGACGTTGAGCAGCGCTCCAGTCAGTACAACGTCGACTTCCGCTTCGCGTGCGATTTTCTGCAGGTCGGGCGCATCGCCGGAATACCGCGCCGCCACAATAGACGAGCGCACTACCAGGTTTTCCAGGCCGGCCAGCGAAACCGTTATCGCCTCCGGCAAGCTGTACGCCAGAAACTGGATCTCCTCGCTTGGCCGCAACATCCGGAATGGCAGCACGATCATTCGCCGTAATGGGCGTGCCCGCGCGTTCGTCTCGATTCCATCCATCTGTAGCGTGGCGCGCAAATCGGCGGCCATCGCTTCCGCACTCGCATACCGGTCCTGCGGCTCGCGCGATAGTGAGCGATGAACGATCCTGCCCATTGCCGCTATGGCAGGCGATCCGCTCAGCGCGGGCGGTGAACCCTCGAGAACGGCATGCGCTACTTCACCGAAAGTTTCGCCTGAGAACGGCGGCTGGCCGGTCAACATTTCGAACAAAACCACGCCCAGGGAAAAGAGATCTGATCGCGCGTCAACCGGCCGGTTGAGGAATTGTTCTGGTGATGCGTACTTGGGAGTCCCAAGAAAGATTCCAGGCGCTGTCGCGTCGCCAAGAGTCGCTGCGGTTTCATCATTGGCATTTAACGCCACGTGCTTCGCAATCCCGAAGTCCAGCAGCTTTGTTCCCCCATTCGAAAGCACGATGTTGCTCGGTTTCAGGTCGCGGTGGACGATTCCTATCTTGTGAAACGCTTCCAGGGCGGATAGCACCGACAGCGCGATCTGGCCGGCCTCCTGAGCGGGCAGGGAACCGCGCTCGAGGCGTCGTGCAAGAGAATCTCCCTCAATGAACTCCATCACCAGGACCAAACGGTCCTGTTCCTCGGTTATGTCGTAAATTCGGCAGGCATTCGGATGAGCCACCTGCGCAGCCGCCCGCGCTTCTTGCCAGAAGCGGCGACGGCGGATTGTGTCTCCTTCGAATTCACGAATCACTTTGAGCGCCACCACGCGCTCAAGCCTCTGGTCTTCGGCCTTGTATACCACGCCCATTCCGCCTTCGCCAACCACGGAGAGGACTCGGTAAGGCCCGATGCATTCGGGAATTTCAGAGATTGCCATCTTGATACGCCGCGCCTAGCATACCCAACTCACTCGCCGCCCGCTACCTCAGCACCCATCGTTCGAATCCGCCCTGCGTCTCACGTTGGGCCGCTGGGCGGTTCCATGCTTCCCTCGCACTCCGCCAGGCGTGTCGCACTGCGATCCGGTGCGATGTGCGTCAAGCAACGGTTTCTGCTAAATTGGATTGGCTGTTTGTATCGTCGGAGAGGTGGCCGAGCGGTTTAAGGCGCACGCTTGGAAAGCGTGTGTAGGTTAACCCCTACCGTGGGTTCGAATCCCACCCTCTCCGCCAGAAAGCCGATTCCCTAGGGGTACATGATCCTCCGCACGGTCGAGCAGGTCCGGAGAGTCTTCCTTATGATTGCCGGATTCACCTTGCT
>Ga0066652_100000321_pt1 | contig 23983 bp, 16 predicted proteins | sample GraSoiAngelo_101_FD_71413 | JGI IMG/M metagenome (GOLD analysis project Ga0066652, IMG submission 71413) | Grasslands soil microbial communities from the Angelo Coastal Reserve, California, USA - 14_0903_02_30cm | ecosystem: Environmental > Terrestrial > Soil > Grasslands | place: USA... | reverse complement strand
ATTGGAATATTTAGTTGGCTAATTCCTATAATGGCCTTATTAATTAAACTTGATTCAAAGGGACCGGTTTTCTTTTTGCAAAAAAGAAATAAGCGAGGAGGAAAAACTTTTACTTGTATAAAATTCAGATCGATGATCCAAAACGAGTATGCAGATGTGTTACCTGCTACTATCGATGATGAAAGAATAACAAGAATTGGTCGTTTTCTGCGTCATCATTACCTGGATGAACTTCCGCAATTTTTTAATGTGTTGGTTGGTGATATGTCTTTTATAGGGCCGCGGCCGCATATGGTTAGCGATAATAATAAATATGAGGAGCTAATTGAATTCTACGATTACCGTCATAAAGTAAAACCAGGTATTACAGGTTTATCGCAGGCTATGGGTTATGTCGGAGAAATTAGAAATATACAAGCAATGAAAGACCGTGTGCAACTTGATCTATTTTATATACGACATTGGTCGCTGTTGCTTGATCTGAAAATATTCTGGTATACCTTTCGCCGAATTGCCGGTTTTTGATCCTCCATTATTTTTCGAAAAGTTTTACTTCTTCCAAAAAATAAATTAGAATTATCTTTCTGTTTTATCTTATTAAGCATTGATAGAAAAGCTTAAACATATTTTGCAGATCCTTACACCCGCAGAAAAGCGGAAGTTTTGGATTCAGATCATTCTAAATATTTTTATCAGTGTAGCAGATATAGCTTCACTGGCCTTTTTACTTTTAATAATTGATTTTTATATAAACGACTCTATTGATCGACTCCATTTCCTGCCATCATGGATGCTCGCTCCCCATTCGGTATCTCTTATTGCACTTTTTTTTATTTTTTTTGGATTCAAAAATCTATTAGGGATTCTTATTTCTTCGGCCCAATACAAATTCATTGGTCAGGTGGCAGTTCGTATTTCTCAAAACAAATTGGAAAATTATCAGAAAGGCTCATTTGGTGGATTTATAAACATTGACTCATCTGCGCATATTCGTAATATTGCTTTGAGTCCATTTGAATTTTGCCAGCATATTCTTTCAGGCATACAGCAGATATTTATCCAGGCAATCCTGATACTGGTTACCATTATCGCTATACTTTTATATAACGCAAAACTGTTTTTGCTTATTCTGGTTATTCTCCTTCCCCCCGTAATTTTCGTTTTTTTTTATATTAAAAAGAAATTAACAGCAACAAAGAAAAATATCCAGGCAAGTAATGAAAAATCATTTCAATATTTGTTGGATGCACTTAAAGGATATGTGGAGGGAAATATTTTTCAGCGGAATAATTTTTTTCATAAGAGATTCAGCAAGGCAAGACAAATATTCAGCAGACATTTATTTGAATCGCTTTCGGTTCAAACTATGCCTAACCGGATAATAGAAACTTTTGCAGTGTTAGGATTATTTGTACTGATCGTTATTGCAAAATGGTCTGACATAAACGATAGCTCCACAATTATTACGATAGGAGCTTTTATGGCGGCGGCGTATAAGATCATTCCCGGCATAGTGAAAATAATCAATGCAATGGGGCAAATGAGAGCCTATGACTTTTCACTAAATGAACTGGAGAGTTTTGCCGATAAGACAAAAAATGAAGATCAGATAAAACAACCGGAACCAATAAATGCAATTCAAATACGAGGGTTAGATTTTCAATACGCCGATAATCATGTGATCAAAGATCTTTCGCTTTCTATAAAAAAAGGAGATTTTATTGGTATCACCGGGAGATCGGGAAAAGGAAAAACAACTATTTTTAATCTGCTGTTGGGTTTTCTTTCACCTTCAAACGGAGAAATTCTTATAAATGATTCTGTTGTTTCAATCAACGAAATAAAAAATTACTGGCCACAAGTTTCTTACGTTCGTCAACAATCCTTTTTTATTCATGACACCATTTTGCGGAATATTACTCTGGAGGAAGAAGATTATAATAAGAAAAGATTGGAATCTGCACTTTGCCTTTCGGGATTAGACGAGTTCATAAATAAATCTCCTGATGGGCTTAACAAAATGATCACTGAGAATGGAAAAAACATCAGCGGAGGTCAGCAACAGCGCATAGCAATTGCAAGGGCTTTGTATAAAGATGCTGAACTAATTTTGCTCGATGAACCTTTTAATGAGTTGGATGACGCTTCGACCATTTTATTATCTCAACATTTCAAAGAGATCGCCGCTACAGGCAAAACTGTAATAATGATCACCCATGATAGCAAATGTCTTAATTATTGCAGCCAAATAGTTTCACTTGATGAATTATAAAACAAAAACACTGGTTATACTGACGCCTGGCTTTGCGAAAGACGAATCTGATAGCACCTGTCTGCCTATGCAGCAATCTTTAATTCGGTGCATGAACAAAATGTTTCCACATCTTAATATCATCATCTTGGCATTTCAATATCCTTATGTAAAAAAAATATATAAGTGGCATGGAAATACAGTGATAAGTTTTAATGGAAGAAACCGGGGTGGTCTTTCTAAACTTATTCTATTTCAAAAATGGAATACTGCAATAAAAAAAAATCACCGGGAAAATAAAATAGATGGACTATTGAGTTTTTGGTATACAGAATGTGCATTTGCAGGGAAAAGATTTGCAGATAAATATAATGTTACACATTATTGCTGGATGTGGGGACAGGATGCAAAAAAAGGAAATAAATATGTTTCATTGGCAAGGCTAAGATCTGACGAGCTTATAGCTTTTTCTGATTTTATGCAAGATGAATTTAAAAAAAATTATGGTATCAAACCATTGCATGTAATAACTCCTGGCATTGATATTAATGAATTTTCCTTTAATAATGTAAAAAAGGATATTGATGTAATTGCTGCTGGTTCACTTATCCCTTTAAAGCAGTATGATGTTTTTATTCAAGTCGTTGCTTATTTAAAAATAAGTATGCCACTTATCAAAGCGGTATTAATAGGAGGTGGCCCTGAAAAAAACAGGCTTCAAGATCTTATTGAATCAGCAGGTTTGCAATCAAATATTACAATGACCGGGGAATTATCGCATCCGGATGTTCTGCAATGGATGCAAAGAGGAAAAATATTTCTGCATCCTTCATCATATGAAGGCTTTGGAATAGTTTGTATAGAGGCACTTTGTTCAGGAGCAGAAGTAATTAGTTTTGTAAAACCCATGCACACAAAAATTGAGAATTGGCATATTGCAACAACAAAAGAAGAAATGATATTAAAAGCAACAGAGATCCTGGCAACTTCTAAGGATGAATACAAAAGTATAATCCTTTATAGAATAGAACAGACAGTAGAAAAGATGGCGCAATTATTTTCTTTTTAAATAAGATATCAACGCCTTTGTGATCTTCTTATAAGACATAAGGCTAAGTGGCTTTAGCTTCCATGCACTAATAAAACTTTCAACTGCTTGTTTATTCATTTTATACTTTAGGCATTTTTCTCCAAAATTAATATGGGATCTGAACAGCACATCAGTCGCTAATTTAGAAGGTAACATGTTTTTATTTAGGAACGATCTGATAACATCTATTCCTTGTTTATGGCTTGCTTCCCAGTTTACTACAGAATAATTTGTATCGTGCAAACGATGATAAATTAGCGGCTCATATAGAATGACCGCTTTGCAATGATATGAGATTCGAAATACGAATTCGGGATCGGTGAAAATGTGTGTTTCACTAAAAGGGCCAGCAATTTTTATACATTCACGTTTTACAAGCAATGCCTGCGTCCAAACTGCTACCTCGGATCTGAAAATGGAAAAAAAGATATTATCAAATCTCCTGCCTTCTCTTTGTTTATAAAAGTATTCAAAAGGTTCACCTTTTGTTTTGAAATTATATCCACCTGTTAAGCAAAAACCTGCTTCGGGGTATTCTTGCAAAACAGTGATTTGCTTTTCCAGTTTGGAAGGATGCCAAAGATCGTCATGATCAATAAAAGCAATTAACTCACCCGATGCTTTTTCTAAACCTATATTCTTTATCCTTCCATTTATACCAATTCTTCCAGCTTTGAATAATTGTATTCTTTCATCCTTAAAACTTGTAATGATCTCGCAGGTATTATCCTCGGAACCATCGTCAATTATTATTAGCTCCCAGTTTCGATAAGTCTGGTTACACACACTTTCTATTGTTTCGCGAATATATTTTGAGCCATTATATGTTGTTATAATGATACTTACTTTAGGGAGTGTAGTTGTGTTTATCATATTTTTTTACAGCCAAATGCTATCATAAAGAGTTTATGAGTTTATTGATCTTTGCGGCTATAGCTTCAAAAGAAAGCTCCCTTTTAAATTGCTGTAATACTTTTTCTCTTTCCGATTCAAGATTAACTTCATTTGTTTTTAGTAGTGATGACAGCAGATCATCCGGATCGCCAGGTTTATACAGAAATCCGCATTTGCCGGGACCTGTCATTCTCCGAAATGAGATGATGTCTGTGATCACGGGAATACAGCCGCATGACATCGCTTCGCAAACGGCGATACCACTGCCTTCATAATGCGAACCCGAAATAAAAAAGTCGGCTGCATTGTACCAACCCTGCAGTTGACCGTGGTCAATTTTACCAATAAGAAAAATTGCTTGTTTCGATTTGTCATCAGCAATTAAATCTTTTACATGGTCCAAAAGTTCATCATCCTGGTAAATCATATACAATTTAGCTTCCGGTTGATAAGACAAATATTTTTTAAATGCTTTAATAACGGTTAACGGGTCTTTATTTGAATTTAACCTGCCCACCCATAAAAAAAACCGATCACAATGAATATTCAATTTATTTTTTGCAGCAGTTTTATCTTCAATGTGAAAAGTGGAGGAGGATTGCATTGCTTCATGAATTTTCTTTCGACTCTGTATTATTCCTTTTTTTATCCATTCTTCACCAAATTCATCGGAAGCAAATAAATAAGCATCAACTGATCTGTCTGCTAATTTTTGCAAATAAGCTTTAATGCCAGTAAAAGGTTTTTCCGCCCGGTGTAATACGATGATTTTTACTTTTCTTCCCAATATCTTTCGCAGCTGCATAATTTGGACCGGGAAAATAAATCCATTTACAAATAATACATCTGGTTTCAGGTTTTTAATATAACGATGTAATTTTCCCGGAACCCAGAGCTTCTTTTTTTTAAAATTGAGAAAATGATAAGTGACTCCATTCTGCGTTAAACGACCATCATAGTTTATTTGTTCAATACTTTCTACAGCAAATGTCCTGGCCAATTCTTCCAATAGACCCGTATAAAAACTGATCCGGTCCAACCATTTTTGCGGATCACTAAAGGATTTTGTATTTACATAACTTGTGCTAACGATCTTCATTCTACAGAATATATTTTCTTAGTTTTAAAATATGAATTTGGTAAGAAAAATACTGAATAAGTTCAATGGACTGTACTATCCGCAGGAATATCTCTGTCTTAATAAGGAATCCTTCCGATACCCTCTTCATGCCTATATGGTTTCTGATAATCTTGTTATTAAAGATGTAACAACCGATCATTTATTTACGGGCTATTGTCCGCTTATCTTCACTTTTACCTGCGATAAAGTTAATTTTCCTCAAACTGAAAGAATAAATATAGTTTTCAGCCTGCAACAGTTTCAAACAAACGAACTGATACCCGAAAAGGATGCCATTGCAATTCTTTATTTACAAAAAATAAATGAACAAGGTTCGGGTAATGAGTCTTTTCATTATTATAAGGGTCTAAATGGCCAGTATCATTTCATTTCATCTTTTCATCAGTTTATTCTTCAATTGCAAAACAAGCTTTTCAATAATAAAACAGGGAATGTTTATTTAAAAGGAAATTTGTTAAAGCAAGTACAGATCGCTTACTCTGTGCCAAGGATAATTTCACTTATCACTTTAAGGCTTGATGGTCTGTACAATCTTTTCCCTACTGACCTTCACGGACAGATCAACGATAAACACTATATTATTTCACTGCGACAAGGTGGTAAAGCGGCACAACAAGTGGAGTTAACAAAAAAGATTCTTATTTCAGAAATAAACCCGGCTTTTTATAAAATCGCCTATTCTTTAGGGAAAAATCATATGCAGGATTTAAAAATTAAAAGTCAATTTCCATTTAGTGACAAATCCTCAGATGTGCTGGATCTGCCAATGCCACAATCTGCAGTTTGTTACCGCGAACTGGAATTGGTTAGCACTTTTGATCACGGAATTCACAGGCTTTTTCTTTTTAAAATTCTGGGCAAAAGACAAATTGACTATAAGCCTGCAGTTCTCTCACATATTCATAATGTGTACGCAACCTGGCGGCATAATAAAGGCCTGCCAGGCAACTATTTACTTAGGTGAACCGATATATAAAAGAAAATTAAATAGCTTTAGAATTATACATGAAAAATGTTTTATTTTTTAATCCCCGTGCAGCTGAATCAAAAGCAAGAGTTCCAAATTCTATCCTTTCTATAGCCGCTTCTATTGAAGGGAAATATGATTATGCGATTGTGGATGGTAATCTTGAAAAGAATCCTTTGAAAGAATTACTTGGCTATCTCAGTACAGGAGATTTTGATGTGTTTGCATGTACGGTAATGCCAGGGCCACAATTAAAACAGGCGATCCCATTTACAAAAGAGATCAGGAGAAAATATCCAGATGTAAAAATTGTTTGGGGAGGCTACTTCCCATCCAACCATAGCCAGGTCTCTATAAACTCTGGATATATAGATTATATTATTTATGGCCCGGGAGATGTTGCCTTTCCAATGTTAATGGATGTAATTGCTCGTTCAGTTTCTACGGCAGAAATTAATTCTTCACTTCGGCAAATCCCGAATTTAATTTTTAAAGAAAATAATTCTGTTGTCAAAACAAAAAAAGATGAACTGTATGACCAGGATCTCTTGCCGCCATTGCCGTATGAGAAACTGAATTCATTTTACCCGATGAAAAAATATATCGGCAAATCTGTACTTGGTGCAAAAACTTTTGCGTATCACAGTAGTGTGGGATGTCCTTTTAAGTGTGCCTTTTGCGGTGTTGTGCCAATTTACAATGCACGATGGAGAGGACGTTCGGCAGAAAAAATATATGATGATATAAAAGAGGTTAAAGAAAAATATGGAATAGATGCTGTCGAGTTTTATGACAGTAATTTTTTTGTATCGGAAAAAAGGGTTGTCGATTTTTCAAATTTGATAAAAAAAGAGAAGCTGGTATGGTGGGGCGAAGGAAGGATCGATACTATTGATAAATATTCCGATGAAAGCCTGGCTATTATGCGGGAAGCTGGGTGTGTAATGATATTTCATGGGGCGGAAAGTGGAAACGATGAAATGTTGAAAAAAATGGATAAAGGAGGAACCCAATCTGCTGAACAAATAAAAAGTTTTGCAGCCCGCATGGCAAAATTTGATATCATTCCCGAATATTCATTCGTGGTGGGAACTCCGGCTGCAACTGAAGAAGAAGTAAACAAGCAAATTGATTTTGATATTCAATTTATCCGTGAGATAAAAGAGATAAATCCCCGGACGGAGATCATCATTTATATATATAGTCCCGTTCCGACAGAAGGTTCTCAGTTATCATATGATGTGATCAAATCGGGCTTTCATTTTCCTCAAACATTGGATGATTGGACAGATCCTCAATGGGAAAATTTTGATCTGCACCGCAATCCTCTTACTCCGTGGTTGAAACCTTACATGATCAAAAAAATAAAAGACTTTGAAACCGTATTAAATGGATATTACCCTACAGTTACTGATACAAAATTGACACCGTTGCGGATCAAATTACTGAAAACATTTTCTTCGATTCGTTATAAAAAGAATTGGAATAAATTTCCTTATGAAATTAAGGTAATGCAAAGACTTTTTAAATATCGTCAACCGGAATTGGAAGGATTTTAAATGAGAACTGCGATAAAAAACATTGTTGGGTTTACTTATAAACCTTTCCTGGAAAAATATCTTTCCAAAAAAAGGATCTATACTTATCAGAACATAAAATTGCAGATCCCGCCTGAAGTTTTTCATCCTGGCTTCTTTACCAGCACACAGCTTTTACTTCAATACGTTCAGAAATTAAATTTGCGGGGAAAAAACTTTTTAGAGTTAGGGGCTGGTAATGGACTTATTTCAATTTATTCAGCCAAACAAGAAGCAAAAGTTACAGCTTCTGATATCAATCCGATTGCAATCGATTTTTTAAAGATCAATAGCTTAGAAAATAAAACACGGATAAATATTATTCTTTCGGACCTGTTTGAAAATATACCGCTGCAGGCCTTTGATATAATTGCTGTTAATCCTCCTTATTATAAAAAAGATCCTCAATCGCCACTTGACCATGCATGGTATTGTGGTGAAAATGGAGACTTCTTTTTTGATCTTTTCAGGCAGTTACCGCGATATATTCATACAGATTCCGAAGTGTATATGGTTTTATGCGACGGCTGTGATCTGGAAATGATCGAAAAAGCCGCAGGTCAAAGTGGGTTTAAATTGATCTGTGTTCAAATCAAGCAAAGTCTGATCGAGAAAAATTTTATCTATAAAATTGAAAAGCGTTGATGACAGAAGAGGCAACACATAATCCCATTGACTTCACTCAGCAATACATTTTGCTTCGCAGTAAGGAAGGAAGGATCTATTCTGATAAGGAAGTAGCGAATCTTCCTGAAATAGATAAAGAACATCAGCATTACCACGAATGGAAGATAAGAAAACAGACTGCCGGACGGTTGATAAAATATCTTGCAAATAAAAAAAAGGGTTTGAAAATATTAGAAGTGGGCTGTGGCAATGGTTGGTTAACTGCAAAGCTTGCTTCTATTCCATTTTCACAGGTAACTGGAATTGATATTAATGTTGAAGAATTAACACAGGCAAAAAGAGTTTTTTGTCAGATTGCGAATCTTGAATTCTTTATTGGTTCATTGCAAAAGGAGATATTGAACGATCAAAAATTTGATGTCATTGTTTTTGCGGCTTCCATTCAATATTTTCCTGACTTAAAAAAAATAGTAAGTGAGGCTTTACGGCATCTTCGGTTAGCCGGTGAAATACACATCATTGACTCTCATTTTTATAGAGAAAATGAAATTAGTGCTGCACGTTTAAGATCCAGCGATTATTACCGGTCCATTGGATTCACGGAAATGCAGGATCGATATTTTCATCATTCGCTTGCGGAGCTGAGATCGCTTGACTATGATATTTTGTATGATCCGAATTTGTTCATTAATAAACTAAAGAAAAATAAAAACCCATTTTATTGGGTTGTCATTCAAAGCAATGCTTAGCCAATCACTATATCATACCTATAAGAGATACCGTACTTTACAAACGGATAAGATCACAGCATTGCCTATAGTGATATTGATGCCGCATAGTGCCTGCAATTGCCGTTGCGCTATGTGTGATATTTGGAAAGACAATCATAATTTAAAGCAATTAGCCGAAGCTGACATAGAAGCATTATTGGATGCATTTCGAAAATTTGAAACACGACAGGTACTGATGTCCGGGGGAGAGGCTTTATTACATCCAAATTTTTTCAGGTTTTGTGAGATCCTGGACAAAGAATTGATCAAAGTTACTTTGCTTTCTACTGGCTTGACATTAAAGAAACATGTAAAAGACTTAACAGAACGGGTACATGATATAATTGTTTCACTGGATGGAGATGAAACAACTCATAATATTATTCGGAATATTCCCGGTGCTTATAGTAAATTGAAAGAAGGCGTTCAGGCTATCAAAACAATAAAACATGGATATAAAATAACCGGAAGATCAGTAATTCACCGTTTAAATTTTCTTAAATGGCCTGAAATAATTGAGAGTGCAAAGGAAATAGGATTAGATCAGATCAGTTTTTTACCCGCTGATGTAAGCAGTCATGCTTTTAACCGTGAAGTATTATGGAGTGATGCAAAACAACATGAGATCTTGTTAGATAAAGAGGATCTGCCTGAGCTCAAAAATGTTATACAATTTCTATTAAAGAATAATAGAAAAGATTTTGAAACTAAGTTTATAGCTGAGTCAATGGAAAAGATCCAGAAGATCTATGATTATTATGGTGCGTTTTATGGATTAAACTCTTACCCTTATAAAAGATGTAATGCCCCGTGGGTTTCAACAGTGATCGAAGCAGATGGAACTGTTCGGCCTTGTTTTTTTCACCAGTCTTTTGGAAATATTCATGATAATACACTTGATAAAATTCTAAATAGTGATGAAGCAATTGAGTTTAGAAAGGAACTGAATGTTGACAGTAACGATATATGCAAAAAATGTGTTTGTTATTTAAACCTGCATCCGGGCATTAACCCAGCGGCAGAAAATTGAATAAGAATGAAAAAAATTCTCTTTTCTCATTCATATTTTCTTCGTTTTGATCCTAAACAATGGGAAACAGGATTGCCTTATGCTCCACTCGGTACGTTATATGCCGCTTCATTAATGCGACAGGAAGGATACAGAGTAGCGATTCATGATGTGATGTTTGCAAATGGCGCAGAAGATATCATCCCCGCAATCGAAAAATTTCACCCAGATATTTTGGTTTTATATGACGATGGGTTTAACTATCTCACCAAAATGTGTCTTACGAATATGCGTGAAGCCGCATTTAAAATGTGTAAGCTGGCTAAGGAAAGAGGCTGCACAGTTATTGTTTCAAGTTCTGATTCAACAGATCATTATGAAAAATACATTGAAGAAGGCGCCGACTATATTATTCTTGGTGAAGCCGAAATGACTTTGCTTGAGTTGGTAAACATGTTGACAGAAGACCGAAAAGATCTTTCTTCAATTCCGGGTTTAGCTTTTAAACAAAATGATTGTGTAATAAAAACAATACGAAGAAATGTATTAAAGGATCTTGATAGTTTGCCATTACCTGCATGGGACCTCGTAGATATACAGACTTATCGTCAATCCTGGTTAGATCATGCTGGTTATTTTTCTATGAATATGGCTACAACCAGAGGATGTCCATTTAAATGTAACTGGTGTGCAAAGCCGATATATGGTAATCGTTATAATTCGCGGTCACCACAAAAAGTGATGCAGGAATTAAAAATGCTTAAAGAAAAGTTTCAATTCGATCACATTTGGTTTTGTGACGATATTTTTGGATTAAAACCTAATTGGGTAAATGAATTCGCTGATCTTGTCGAAAAAGAAAATCTTCATTTCAAATTCAAGATACAGGCAAGAGCCGATCTGCTATTACAGGAAAATTATATCCGTGATCTTGCAAGAGCTGGTTGTGATAATATCTGGATGGGAGCGGAGAGTGGTTCACAAATGATATTGGATGCGATGGATAAAGGAACAACCATTGAACAAATTCATGCATCTACAAAACTCATTCGAAAATATGGAATGAAACCATCCTTCTTTATTCAATTTGGATATGTAGGGGAAACGAAAGAAGACATAAAGAAGACGATAAGTATGATCAATGAACTATTGCCTTATGAGATCGGGATATCTGTTTCTTATCCTTTGCCCGGAACTGGTTTTTATGAGAAAGTAAAATCCCATCTGAAAGAAAAAACAAACTGGACAGATTCAGACGAAATGGCATTAATGTTTCGCAACACCTATCAGCCGGCTTTTTATAAACAACTGCATAGATATGTTCATAGAACTTATCGCATGCATATTGCTATTGAAAATATCAGGCAGCTATTTTTTCAACCCGCAAAAACGTCATTGAAAAAAATAAAAAAAGCTGTCTCTTATTTTTATTATCTCCCTGCAAGTATCCTGGCAAAAATAAAATTAAGTACTCTTGAAAAATCTTCAACATCGTGAATGAGACTATTCATAGTGTAAATGAAAAAGCAGCAGAGAAAGCTTTTAGCAAACAGTCCGCAATTTTTGATGATCTATATTCCGCCAATATTATTATTCAATACAAAAGGAAAAGGGTAAGGGATCATTTGGAAACATTTTTAAAACCTAATTCTCAAATTCTTGAATTAAATGCAGGTACAGGTGAGGATGCAATTTGGTTTGGGCAACAAGGTCATACTGTACATGCCACTGATATTTCCAAAGGCATGCAGGAAAAATTAATAGAAAAAGTTCGCCAGAACAAACTTGAAAAAAATATCACTAATGAGCTTTGTTCATTTACAGAACTAGAAGGTCTGAAAAATAAAGGACCTTATGATCTGATCTTTTCCAATTTTGCCGGCTTGAACTGTACAGGGGAATTAGATAAAGTCCTCCATTCATTTTCACTATTACTTAAGGCCAATGGTATTGTGACGCTAGTAATTCTCCCGAAATTTTGTTTATGGGAAAGCCTGCTATTTTTTAAAGGAAATTTTAAAACTGCTTTTCGCCGTTTTTTTAGTAGCAAAGGAGCGAAAGCGCATATAGAGGGTGAATATTTTACTTGCTGGTATTACAATCCCTCTTATGTGATAAGCAATATGAAAGAGAAATATGAAGTATTGTCTGTTGAAGGGCTTTGTTCTCTTGTACCACCATCTTATCTGGAAAGTTTTCCAACAAGGCGGCCCTCATTATTTAATTGGCTAAAACAAAAAGAAAATAAATGGAAAAGCAAGTGGCCGTGGAGAAGCATCGGTGATTACTATATTATCACCCTCAGGAAGAAATAAACAATCTTAATCTGGCATATAACTCACTACCTTTTTTCCTTCTACTTCTTTTATTCTTTTTTTATAAGTTTCAATAAAAGCGTTATGAAAAAATACAGGATTTGGCTTTGAAAAATGTTTATCCGTTTTTAAGCCCATTCGTTCGCCTTTTACATTTAGTTTTTTTCGTTCTTCTTTTTTTTGCCACCTGGCAGAGGTAAGTTTGAAAAGATAATTATCAAACCAATTACCAAATCTATTATTGAACAAAAACTCTATTAATTTCTTAAGCCACGGGTCTGGAAAATTTATTTCTTCTTTTACTACGGGAAGTGTCCGGTTAGGGAAATAGCTGTGCGACCATGAATTTTTTTCAAAAAATTTCTTTAAGCTACCATTTCCGGCCAACGGCATCAGTGTAAATAATTCAGTTGCTGTGTAGATATTCTTTTCTTTGATAACAAGATCCTCTTCGTCAACAAAATAGTTCATGCAATAATACTTATGACGATTTTTGAGAAAAGGATTTTTTCTGTAAAACACGAGAAGTGTCCTTGATATCCACAAACGATTGGCTTTGGTGATCAGAAAATAATCAATATCGGAGTTTTCGTCCGCGAAATTTTTTGATACTGACCCTGATAAACCAATTGCCCGTACATAAGGAAACTTATAAAGGAGTTTTGCAATTTCTTTTGCTTTCCTTATTAAAGTATCTGCATTTTCATTTCCTTTTTTTCTTATTTCCGCAAGCGAAATGTCATTTCTCAAAGAATAAAAGTCGCAAAGTTTAAAAATACGACTAGTGGACAATAGATCGTTGAATGATTCATTCAATTGTTCTTCGGAGAACGGATGATCAAGAAATGATTCGATTTCCTTTCGTGTCAGGGGATAACGAAAAATATCGAAGTACACAAGTACTTTTAATATGCTTTCTTTGCAGCTCAATTACTTTTTGGAATATAAATTATTAGGATCGTGATTGCTAAACTTTGGCGCTCAACCATTCTTAAAATGACATATCGAAAAATAACATTTAAGGGTTGCCTTGTAAAGGACAGACCCTGCAATAAAAAATTTAGAAGAAAATTTCAGGAGAATTTCAACCTGGCTTAGCCTGGAATTCTGGAAATGTTATTGAGTTGCTTCTATGTTTTCTTTAAATAACAGGGTTTTGGGTATACTATACTCATGCTCGATAAAATACATATCTATCTCGCCAATATTTTTTGCGCTGATCTTTCCCCTGTAGCTGCATTCATAAAAATCTTTGATCAATTCATAGGTGGCCGAAGAAATATTTACTTTTCCCGGTTCGCCATTGCTTTCCATACGGCTCGCAATATTTACTGAGCTGCCCCAGATATCATAAGCATATTTCTTTTTGCCCACTACACCTGCAACAACTGGACCTACATGTATGCCAATACGGACAAGCCATGGCTCTAAACCATTTTCCTCTCTTCGTTCATTATAGGAAGCCACATATTGTTGTATTTCAAGACCGGCTTTTACCATTTTCAATACATGGGTTTCATCAGGTGTAGGAATTCCCCCTGCACACATATATGAGTCACCAATAGTTTTAATTTTTTCGAGGTTATATTTTTCAATAATTCCATCGAAGGCAATGAAACAATCGTCCAACTCTTTTACAAGATCATCGGGTGGCATCTTATCAGCGATCGTTGTAAAACCTTTAAAGTCCGTAAACATTACTGATACGCTTTCATACTGTCTTGGCGTGGAGTGACCTGTTGTTTTCAATTCATGAGCTACTTCTACGGGCAAAATATTTAAAAGTAGGTTTTCGATCTCATTTTTTTGCCGATCAAGTATTTTATGGGTTTTTGCTTTTATCCGGTAGCTACGGAAAATTAATAAAGCAATGGTAAATGCAAGGACAAGCCCGATCATAAAAGCATTCTTTGCAAGTTTTTGCCTTTTCAGGCTGACTGCCTGCAGATCCTTGTCCTTTGTTAAAAGTGTTATTTCGTTTTGTTTCTTTTGCAGATCAAATTCAAATTGCAATGCTCCCAATTTTTTTTCCGATGTTTCATTAAAAAGCGAATCCTTTACAATGTTGAGTCGTGTTTGATAAACGTATGCATTTTTATAATCGCCTGCTTTTTCGTAGGTCGAGGCCATTTCCTCATATATTTCTTTCAACCTCGGGTTGTATTTTAATTCATTGGCTAAATTTTCTGCCTGGATGTAATAATATATAGCAGTTTTAAGATCTGACTTTTTATTATAAACATTTGCGATCCCCTGGTATGCTTCAACCATTCTTATTTTCACATCAAGTTTTTCTGCAAGGTTCAGGGCCTGGTTATGATACTTTAATGCTTCTTCAACATTTCCCTGTTTTAAATAAGTTTTACCGATCCCATTATAGGCGAAAGGGGCATTTGCATTATCGCCCATCACTGTGATCGCTTTTTTAAAATATTCCTGGGCTTTTAAATAATTGCCTTTTTCAAAATAAAGCTGACCAATATTTTCAGAAATGACACCAAGGGATTCGTTATTCCCGATCTCTTCACACAATGGCAATGCTCTTAAAAGATATTCTAGCGCCTTATCCTTAGTTTGATCCTTCGAAGAATAAATGTTACCAACCAGGTTCAATGCAGAAAGTATCCTCAACTTGTCACCTAATTTTTCTGCAATGCTTAATGATCTCAAAGCATAATCCAGTGCTTTTACATCATCACCCTGGTCACTATATACGGCGCCGATATTACTTAACAAATTGGCAACACCTGTTTCATCTTTCAGGCTTTCATACATTGCTAATGACTGTGTCCAGTAATCAAGAGTTTCCAGAGATTTACCCTGGTAATAATATCCAAGCCCAATGTTTTTTAATGATAATGCTTTGCCTTGTGGATAATTTATTTCATCTGCTAAACTCTTTGCCTGCATCGCTAAACTAATAGCACTGTCCGGCGATGTGCCAAGTTTTTCTTTACTTTTTCTCAGCAATAGATTGACAGAAGCAGTGTCTTTAGTGATAGTCAATTCATCTATAGTCGGCTTTTGTGCAAAGCTTCCTAAAGGCGCAACGAAGAAATAAAGCAATAAAAATTTTAGTTTTTGTTTCATGGTTTTTGGTTTACATAGTAGCGATTAAGTTAAAGCCGGCATGAACAAACCTGCCGGCTGATTTATTTTTTGTTCATCGGGAAATGATAATTTTTTTGTTTGTCACTTTTTCAGCATTTGAAATACGAACCAGGTATATTCCATTTATTAATTTATTTACATCTACCTGCTTTATATATTTATTTCCCGCTTCGCTAAAACCACAATTACTTTCAAGAACTTTTCCTCCATTAATGGTAAATATTTCAATTTTAGAAGCGCCGGCTTTTATAGGAACAAAGGAAACAATTATATATCCTGATGCCGGGTTTGGATTGATCGTAACATCAGGTGCAGATGGAGTAGTAGGTTGACTAGCCTCAAATGTCAATGAGGAACTTATAACGCGGCTTGATGGTAATGAATTAGGATCAATACAAGCCGTAAAGTTCTGGAACGAAGAACTACTTCCTGTATAATTATTTCCTCCACCGCCGCTGGCTCCCTGAACAAGTGACGATAAAATTGGAACAGGAGTACCAGCCCGATAATTCCCATTGATGGAAGTAACCTGACCAGATCCGCCTATCGTTGCATATGTGAATTGTGGTTGGTAAGCTGCAATTCCGTAGGTCCATTGATCAGAGAAAACTTTATTACTATAGAACATTGCTTTTACAACAGAACTGGTATTGCCATTCATTTTTATAAATCCATTGCTGGAATTAATGATCACTCCTGAAACAAAAATATCAGATGTGCTTCCAAAACCTAACGGGACTTTAGTGAGCCATGTATTATTAGTGGCATCATAATTTGTAATAGGTGAACTAACTGAAGCTGTCGCGATGATCTTTCCATTTGGTATTGGAAGATTAGTCACTAATGGCGTTGAAGCGATACTATTAAAAGTTACAGAAGCTGATTTGAATAAAAGATAATCTCCTTCTGCCACAAGCTGGCCACTTACCTTGGTTGTTAAATTCAACCATAAACTTGTTGGTTGTTGTGTTGTATTACCAAAATTCTTAAACGGACTATGAGTTAATAAACAAGCACTGTCTTCAACGATCGTTACATGACCAGGGGCATAAGTTATTGCAAAGTTGGAATTGATCAATGTGCCGCTTATTAATGACTGTGTGCCGATGTTCAGGCCTGTAATGATATTAGTGGAGAACATTGCACCAACAAAACCATCTTGCACTGATAAATCATCTGTATCTACAATAACAGCCGCATTCTCATTATTACCCGTACCTGAACTATAACTATTTACTAATTGTACAAGCGTTCCATTTACCAATTGTACCAATGTTCCATTAAGCATCTCATGGGCCACACCGTTCACAAGCTGAACAAGAGTGCCATTTTGAATTTGTACGGAATTTGTTAGAGGAATTGATGTACCATTTACCATTTGCACTAATGTACCATTCACTAGTTGCACCAATGTGCCGTTCACCATTTGTACTAATGTGCCATTTGCCAGTGGTGTCCCATTTACTAATTGAACAAGAGTACCGTTTTGTATCTGCACAGTGGATCCATTAACCACCGGCTGATTTACGCCATTCACTAATTGTACTAAAGTGCCGTTCACCATTTGCACCAATGTACCGTTTACTAATTGTACCAATGTGCCATTTGGAATTGGTACAAGCTCTCCATTTACTAGCTGCACTAATGTTCCGTTTACCAGTTGTACTAAAGTTCCATTTGTTAATTTTCCATTTACCATTTGTACAAGTGTTCCGTTCAGTACGGGTACATAACTGCCTGAAGTTCCGTTCACCATTTGCACAAGTGTTCCATTTACCAGTTGTTTGTTTGTAATATCTGCATGAACACCGCCAGATAATAATGCGCCTGCGCCAACAATAGCTCTTGAATGAATATTCGGATACGAAGGTTCAAATTTGGCAAGGGCCGGGTTGGTTTTAAAATCGCGGATTGCCTGTGCACCTACATCTACCAAATAATTTACATTAAACGTAGTGGAGTTAGCAGGCAACGGAGTCATTACGCCATTAACCACTTGAAATTTTCTTGAATTTTTTACGGATTGGAAACTTACCATACCACTCATATTAATAAGATCTGCATCAGTGAGACCTGTAGATCCCGGATAGCCATTTGCAACCGCAAGAACATTATTTGGAGTAAATTTTTTCTGCGAAGAATCAAGCTTATTAAGGAGAACGGCATCTGTGATAGGAGTACCGTTTTGATTGGTGTATTTATAAGATATATTATCGATTACATGTCCATAAACCACTGTTTTATCATTAGGGATAACTTTTATAGGAAGCTTGTCAATTGTTACAAATGCCCTATTAAATGTGTAATTATATTTTTTTAGAAGTGCCAGGTCAGCCGGATCATTAACATTAAAAATTCTTGACGGTGTAATTGCATAAGTGCCTACATCACTGTACTTCGTTGCAGTTGTCGATAGTGTTAAAGTATTAAGCCCAAGTTGTGCAAGTGTTAATGTAGTATCCTGAAGTAATGTAGTATCCCGAACCTGTACTCCATTTACTGTAATCGTATGAATGATGCTGATCACCGTATCGAGTGCGGGCAATGCTTCGCCATATTTTTTGGTAATATCTACTGCGCTTACTACAATATCTGCATCAAAGAAAAACAGGCTGTTTGAAAAACCTCCATCGCCAAAATCTGTCAGGTTATTTGTAAAAGCTCTTATTTCCGGGTTGCCTTCGAATGGACCGATCACTGCGTTTAACTCATTCTTATTTATAAACTGTGTTTGAATAACTGAATCATTAAAATAAATAACTGTATTGTTACTGAAATTCTGACCAATAATTCTCAGATTAAATTGTGACTCACCGGGAATAATATTTGAAGGAACTACTAATTGAATTTCAAACGGTGTTGGCGCTGCAAAAGTTCGCATCGCAGAATCTGCGTCTATCAATCCTGAGCCTGAATAAAAATCATAACCTACAAGACCAGCGGGCCTCATGTCAACTGCAGTTGATTGAAGAAGAGATTTTATTTCATCTGGTGAAGTTTCGGGATGACCTGTAAGATATTTTTTTCTTCCTTGCATAACCAATGCAGCTGCACCTGCTGCATGTGGCGCAGCAGCCGATGTACCAAAGAAATTTGAAAATCCATCCAATACCCAGTCAGGATAATCCTGTCCTAATTTTACCGTTGTATTGCCACCATCTGGACCAACGAGATCTGGTTTTAATCTTTGCGTTCCGCTTACTGATCCTCCCCCTTTAGAAGAAAACCTTTCTATTTGTGGTTTTGTAATTGTTGATAAAGTTGCTGGCAAATTTGGATGCCCCGGAACATGATTAAAACGGGTAGCACCAATAGCGATAGCACCTGTAGCGTTTGCTTGTCCAACAATTGTTGAATTTCCTTCATTGTATTCCATAAATCTGACATCACCTTTGAATGCAATGTATTTGATGCGTGAAGGATTACCAGAAGGAGTATTGTTTACAATAAGCATGTTATAATCCTTGGCAGTCGTATCGGTTGGGCTATCTCCTAAAATTGTAATTGGAATAAACTCGATGGGGTCACCTAAAAAATTGTCCCTGTTAAAACCAACCAGGCCTGTACCGTCAGTGTTTTTAGTCAGAAAAATGTCCATATCATATTGGGTACCGCCGGTTTCACCAAAAGAATAAATATTATCCACCCATTGAAATACAAAAGTGTAATTGCCTGGCTTTAGTTTTAAATGTTGGAAGAGATCTACATTACTGGCGTCTCCGAAATTGTGTGCTTTTTTACCAGTGAAACCAATTGAAGTAGCATCTGCAGGATTAAAATCTTTTTCATAAGACCTGTTGGCGAAATTTCCTGCAGCAGAAAAATAAGTTACTCCCTGGTCTTTAACTTCATTAACAGTTCTGGCAACAATTCCATCTTTAAGGAATGGTTCAGTAACATAAGTAATATCATCCACGATAATTTTACATCCAGCGTTTTTTAATTCTCTTATACCATTTGCAAAATCACCCGGAGTAAAAAATCCTGTGCGGAAATAGAGTTCTGAAGCGGGAGCCACATCATGAATAATTTGTAACATAGCTCTTCCTTCATCGGTACGTGCCACAGGGAAATCCTGTAACACATGTACATTTTTACGATAACCGTTTGGATTAACTGCACCCAGGGTATCACCCGGCAGATCTCCTTGTCCAATATCCTGTGCTGCAGATTGTGTTTTGAAAGTTTGAGGAATTGGATTAAGAGTACCTACGGTATCTAAAGTTGTCGGGTCAATTATATACGGAGCTATTTTAATTGGCCGCAGCGGCAAGGTCGGTGTAGTTCCACTTAAAATTGTATTATAGCTATCCGATATTACACCTATTTTAATACCATCACCATTTAGTCTATATCCTGGTCTTACAAGATTTGTTTTCATTGTTGTATCGCCTGCTGTTTTTACCAGTCCTGTAAGTGTATCTCTTTCGCTGAATGTGTATGGCAAGTAATAAGGCCTGCAGTAATTAATAATATTACCCAGTGAATTCAATTTTAATAAATTAATAATAGGCAGATCGCCAGTTATAGTTAATGGACTAAGTCCGCTCGGATAAATATTTGTAAGACCATAAGTCGGTTTTGCCAGTGTATCAAGAACCTCTTGTCTTTTTCCCGCAAAAACGATCACATCGATTTTTACTTTACCATTTTGAATAAGAAAGAAAGGAGAAGGCGGTGGTGGGGAATTCGGATTGTTATTTTGATAAATAGAAAGTAACTCGGCGCCAATAACATTCCGGGCTTTACTTAATATAATAACTGTGTCTTTAGAAGAGCAGCTTGTGCTGGTGGAAGCGGTAACTATGTAAGTGCCTGCTGATGAAATTGCGATCGTATCATTATTGGGATTTGAAACAATGATCCCTCCATTAATTGTTTGCCAACTAAAGGAAACACCGGGAGTATTTGAAATAGCAATTACTGTGTCCAGAGTCGTAAAATTCAATGGTCGGTCAACTCCTGCATTTATATCAGGAGGCGAACAAGGGTTAAATGCTGCATAATTAAGAGTAACGCCACTTTGAATACTTACCTGTCTACTGCTAAGAAGAGCACCAGTTAAATCACTTGAGCCTGTACCTGAACCAATGTTTATTCCACCGTTAGTCGCATATACTGTGCCTTGCCATTTAGACCCGCCGCCAGATGAACCATTGGCAATTATAAAACTGTTACCAGGTATTGATGTGCCAGTTCCATCACCATGAGTCTCTGCATAAATCCTTGATGCACTTCCTCCATTAGTAAGACTTGCACTTAGTTTACCAAAGTCAGCATTGCCGTGCACATAGATATAAAAATTGCCGACTTTATTTTGAAAATTAAAAACAAGTTTGTTAGAATTTCCAGTCCATAGAATTGTATTAAAGACGTACACACCAGGTCCATTTAATGTTAATGTTTTATTCCCTGAATATGTAACATTGCCATACGATCCCGGAGATATAGATTGATTGTTAGTAATATTTGTACTTCCAGCCGCAGGAAATATAGTAGCTGCAGGCATTGATGGAAGAGTTGGGATCGATGGAGTCCCAAATACTGTTCCGCCTCCCGGAGCAGGGCCGCTATAAGTATTTCCTACAGGCAGAGTTACAATTCCGGAAACCGTACCGCCACCAATAACAATATTCCCTTTTACATCTATATTTCCGGTAATTAAAGTGCTTGATCCAACGGAAAGAATTGTGCCAGTAGATAGTGATGAATTTGCCGCAGCTATTCTTCCATTTATAACATTACTATTTGTTATTATTATTTTATCTCCCGAATAAATATTTGAATTGATGGTCGCATTGCCGGTTGTTTGAAAAAGCTTATATGCTCCTAAGGATCCATTATTAATAGTAATTGAAGATCCAATTAATGTGGTTCCCGGTCCATTGGGGCCTGAAAGCACTACGAAATCAGCTGGAGTAAGTTGACTTATTAAACTCTTTTGAATAAATAATGATCCTAATACAAACAGGAAGGTTTTTGCAGTTAGCTTGATTTTCATAATAATGATATTTAGATCTAATGGCCTGGCGTTCCAGATATTTTTTTAAGAAAACATCAATTCAACAAGCAAACGGTGGTAGAATCCAAAAGGCAGATATAACTTAAGACAGCGCTTAAGTCGCTGTCCTATTTATTTTAAAGCAGATTAAGATTTTTTCAAAGGGAGAATCGAGTTACTAATCAGGAGTTTGTTTTTTTTAAGGTCGGAGTGTAGGATTAAATATACAAAGAAGCTTTTATTCCCAGACGATTTTGGTCAAATTAAAATTTTCAAAATGATTTTAAATGTTAGAAGCTTAACTTTATTTCCTTTGAAGATGAAACTATAAGGAATCTCAACCAGGGCTAATAGAAAAGGAGATGATCAGCAAACCTAAACCTAGGCCATCAGAACAGAACGTTTATACTAGTTCATCTTTCATTCGTTGCATCACATTCTTGTCAATCATTTTTTGGGCTAGCACGATCATGTTCTTAAATGATTTTGCCTGTGAAATGCCATGACCTATGATAACAGGTTTGTTTACACCCAGGACGGGTGTGCCACCATAGTTTTCAAAGTTAAACCTATCAAAATATTCGTGTTGGATCTTTTTGCTTTGGGCAATATCGTAAAGTGATTCTGCAAGCTTTAAAATGATATTCCCGGTAAAACCTTCACATACCATTACATCAGCTTTATCCATAAGTACATCGCGGCCTTCCACATTGCCAATAAAGTTTATATGCTTATTTTCTTTAAGAAGGGGATAAGTGGCCTGGCAAAGAATATTTCCTTTACCTTCTTCTTCGCCAACATTCATTAAGCCGACTTTCGGATTCTCAATTCCCAGTATAGTTTGGGCAAACACCGAACCCATGATCGCAAATTGGTTTAGCTGCTCTGGTTTGCAATCTGCATTTAAACCCACATCAAGTAACAACCCAGTGCCGCCATTTTCTTTTGGAATTATGGTTGAAATTGTTGGTCGTAATACTCCTTCCAATGCTTTAATGCTGAATAATGCTCCAACAAGCATGGCACCGGTATTTCCTGCACTGATAAATGCATCGATATTTCCGGCAGCCAAAAGTTGAAAGCCAATGGCGATTGAAGATTTTTGTTTTTCTTTTAATGCTTTGGTTGGATGCTCATGCATATCGATCACCTGTACTGCATGAACTACTTTTATTTTATCTGCGGGAATTTTATACTCTGAAAGTAAGGGCTCAAGTTTGGATTCATCCCCAATAAGAACCACCGTGGCCGAAGAATTCCCTTGCTGAAAATATTCCAATACACCTTTAACCGCCTCAAGCGGGGCAAAGTCACCGCCCATCATATCAAGACCTATCGTCATAATGTTGCAATGTAAAGAAATAACAAATTCTAAATTTCAAATTCCAGCATGAGTTGGAAGCTTAATAAGAATAAATGCAAAATTCCAAACCCCAATGAGAATTATCCCGATCAGAATTTGGAATTTGCTGATTAAGTAGAATTATTTTTTTATAGGAGTCTTTTCACTAACTACTTTACCCTTGTAGTACAATTTACCTTCGCTTACATGTGCACGATGTCTCACATGTGTTTCACCTGTAGTTCCATCAACACTTAATGTGGTTTCTGTTGCTTTATAGTGTGTCCTTCTTTTGGCACTTCTTTGCTGACTATGTCTGCGTTTGGGATTTGGCATAACTCAAAATTTATTAGCTAAAAAATTATTTATTAATTGTCTTCAAGGTTCTTAAACTTTTCCAATCCTTTCCAGATCGGGTTTTCTTTTACTTCTTTTTCTTCGGGTTCCAGTTTCTTCAGTACATCCATGGCTGACGGATTGCAATAGGGCCCGTCCATCTTCTCATAGCTGCAGGATTTATGCATCGGAATACTGAGATTGATGAATTCATAGATCCAGTTAGCAACATCAACATGGCTTTCGCCGCGGCTAATATAATAGACGTCGGGATCTTCTTCCTGCTCATTTGCCACCTCTGGATCTTCCACCATTTTAACTGTAATATTGAATTCATCCCACAACTGAAGCGGAAGAAAATTATTACAACGGTCGCAAATCACTTCAAGACTTCCGCCGATCTCAAACTTCAGCAACATAAAATTGCTTTTTTTATCAAGATGAAGTTTTACATCAGCTTTACAGTTACGAAAATCCTGTTGCTGGAACGGCTCAAAGAACTTATCAATGATCTCATAAGAGTACTCATGAACTCCGGGTTTCAGCCCCACA
>Ga0066652_100000320_pt1 | contig 24020 bp, 17 predicted proteins | sample GraSoiAngelo_101_FD_71413 | JGI IMG/M metagenome (GOLD analysis project Ga0066652, IMG submission 71413) | Grasslands soil microbial communities from the Angelo Coastal Reserve, California, USA - 14_0903_02_30cm | ecosystem: Environmental > Terrestrial > Soil > Grasslands | place: USA... | reverse complement strand
TCACATCGAAGGCCCCTGGATAAATAAAACACGGAGAGGCGCCCATGTAGAGCAGTTGATACATTCGCCGACAATACAGCAGGCAGAACAGCTGTTGAATTATGGCAAGGACGTTATTAAAATGATAACCCTGGCACCAGAAGTTTGCAGCCAGGAAGTCATCGATCTCATACTTTCCCATAATATTATTATATCGGCCGGTCATAGCGATGCGACCTACGAACAGGCGACGAACAGTTTTGGCAAGGGCATCAAAACAGTGACCCATTTATACAACGCCATGAGTCCGCTGCAGCATCGGGCCCCTGGTCTGGTGGGAGCTACAATGGACCATGATAAAGTTACAGCGAGCATCATCCCCGACGGGTATCATGTAGACTTCGCCGCCATTCGCATAGCCAGGGCCGTGATGAAGGAAAGATTATTTGTCATTACCGATGCGGTTACGGAAACAGACATCGGACAATATCCGCATCAACGCGCAGGGGACAAGTATGAATCCAATGGCATACTCAGCGGTTCGGCGCTGACCATGGCAAATGCGGTAAAGAAACTGGTAGATAACTGTCATATTGAATTGGGCGAAGCGCTCCGAATGTGTAGCTTATATCCCGCAAGAGTTTTTGGAACGCCCGGCGAAATGGGAAAAATTGAAAAAGGCTACCCGGCCAACATGGTTGTGATGGATGAAAACCTGGAAGTGATGAAATTGATTTCGTGGCACCCGGTTTATTCAGGTAGTCATGAGTAAAGTTTTACATACAGCTTTTACTGCGATCGTTTTGCTTGGTAGTTTTATTTGCCCGGGCCAGGATAAGAGGGCACAATACCCCGCCCTGCTTACCAATTCCTATTTTGGCGTCGACTTAGGCTATATTGATTACCGTTTTTCACAAAAACAGTTGGAACCTGGCTTTACTTCTTCATCTATTCATATACCGCATGCTGCAGTAAGAGTTCTTTTTGGCCACCAGTTCAATAAATACTTATCCGCTGAGCTTAGTTACATGCGGCCCGTGGCCTTTGTCGAATACAGGAATGTAAATGGCAGCAATGAATATGAAGTAGGAATGAACGTTGCTGGGCTGAGCCTTAAACCCCAACTACCCATTTCAAAGAATGTTTCGCTTAATGCAGAAGCAGGTATCGCGCTTATCACGCGAGGTGGATTTATAGTAGTTGACCGGCCGGGTGTTAAAGATGCATCTTATGCGGGCTTATTGCTGGGAGCCGGTTTAAAATATCAATTGAATAGTAACTGGGAGCTTTCACTAAACAGTTTATGGGCTTCATCCAGTGATAAACTAAAACAACCAGCTAGTTTTTTTGCTTCGGCGGGATTCAATTATGTGATGCGTCCTCTTGCAAAAGAAACAGTGGAGCGAAATGCAGATACCGGCCATGTTTTTCCAAAGCATAGTATCGGGATAGCTTTTACTACCGGCGGACTGGGATATGGGATTAATAATTTTGTCTCAAAAGACGCCCATATTTTTTGGGGCGGAGCTGCCCGGGTGAAACGAGGTTTTTCAATTAACTATCGAAGTAACCTGTTCCATACGCGAAAGGTTTTTTCGCTTGATTGGGGTGCTGGTGCCGGCTGGTGGAAATCCGGCAATGAAACATTTTATACGTTGTCGATCTATCCTGCGTTCCGGTTTACGTTTACCAGGACAAAACCACTTGACCTGTACTTCGATTATTCCTTTGCCGGTCCCAGCTTTATTTCAAGATCCACTATAGATGGAAAGGATATGGGCGGCAAATTTACTTTCCAGGACTTCATGGGCATCGGTATACTCGCGGGAAAGAAAAGAAATTTGGAAGCAGGTGTAAGGATCGCTCACTATTCCAACGGTAATATATTCCCACAAAATAATGGGGTGATGATTCCTTTGACATTTGGGTTAGGGTATACATGGAATAAAAACTGATCGAATCAATTGAGATCATATCTTAACAGATCTTAATAATCATAACGATCAGCGTTCTGGCCAGGAGTGAGAATGCTGATAAGTACGCAGGTAATTATGATTGAGATGATACCTTAATCGAATAAACGAGAAAGAATATTATCAATTATCAAATTTCGAACTCAATGTCTGTGGTGATCTGATACTTCAAACAATTACTTACTACAGTTGATGCAGTTTCAGTGTTTCAGTCATGGTTTTGTCAGAAAAATCCCTAATCTTTAGCCGCCAACTTTTTTGTCACCATCCAAACCACCACTTTCATGAGAAAATTTGCTGTCTTATGTGCATTGCTATTCGTGAGCATTGCGAGTTTTTATTTTTCGTCGTGTAACAATACTGGGAAAGAAGCAGAAACCCAAACCACACAAAACAAGGACTCGGTCGCCAGGATTGAAAGAGGCGAGTATCTTGCCAATCATATTGCTTTATGTGTCGACTGTCATAGCACAAGAGATATTACAAAATGGTCCCTGCCGGTAGTTCCCGGTAGTGAAGGCGGTGGTGCCGGTTTTCCATTTACTAAAACAGAAATGGTTCCCGGGGTAGTATTCGCTCCCAACATCACTCCTTTTGGGTTAAAAGACTGGAGTGACGATGATATTATAAAGGCGATGACTACTGGCGTAAATAAGAAAGGAGACACACTTTTTCCGATAATGCCTTATCATAATTACAGCCGCGCAGCGAAGGACGATATCTATTCTATCATTTCTTACATACGTACTTTAAAGTCGATTGATAGTCTCAGGCCGCCTCGCAAACTGGACATTTCTATGAGTATGCTTGGTCCTTTGGCCCAACCTGACCTTTCTAAGAATGTACTTCCTGATCCTTCTGATAAAATAAAATATGGAGAATACCTTGTAACCCTGGCTTCCTGTAGCGACTGTCATACACCCAGGACTCCGCAAGGCGTCCCCCTATTTGATAAAGCTTTTTCCGGCGGTTTCGTTTTTGCTACACCTTTCTTTAAAGTGGCCGTTGCTAACATCACACCCGACTCCTCTACAGGCATAGGAGGCCTGTCAGAGGATGCTTTTGTACAGAAATTTAAAGCCAACGCAAATCCCGAAAAGATTAATATTAACCCCGGGAGAGAAAATTCAATTATGCCCTGGTCCATGTATGGTACCATGAAAGAAGAAGACCTGCGTGCGATCTATTCATACCTGCACTCAGTGAAACCTGTTACTAACAAGGTAGAAAAATGGCCTAAGTAATAAACAAACAAAAGCCTGACCGTTGTTTAAACCGGGGTTATCTTAGTCATTTATTTAATTTGTACTTGTTAAAAAAATATTTTCCCTATTTACAAACATAGGAGTAGCTGCTATGTTGGGGGTAGCCTTATCGAAGGAAGGCGGCAGGACATGGTTTTGTTTTTACTCTGCGGCTCTCCGTGGCCATTCTAACTAGAGGACTATTCCAGTTTACCATCGCATGAGATATTCCATTAAATTTGTACCTGATAAAAATGATATTCCTATGTCACTCTTGAACAACAGCAATAAAAAGGGCAAAAAAAAGGACCAGCAGCAACGAAACAATCCGGGTTTTCCCTCACCCAAGGGCAAGACAAACAGCAAGGCTATAGCGAAAAACACCAAACTTACCGGTGGTTCTCAACGCGGTTCATAGAGTATATTTTTTTCTTTCGCTCAACTTGTCCAATCTCCCCCGGCATTGGCGGCTATCATGTAACTTGCACGCCTGTCACCTCTTTAAATACAGGTGAAATTTAAATGATCGATTATTTACGTGGCTTGAATGAGCGGCAGCAGGAGGCTGTATTACATATCGATGGTCCCTTAATGATCGTAGCAGGCGCGGGCAGTGGCAAAACCAAAGTGCTGACGACCCGCATCGCTCATCTTATGGCCAATGGAGTAGATGCATTCAATATTCTTGCGCTGACCTTTACCAACAAGGCGGCAAAAGAAATGAAGGAAAGAGTGGAAAGAATCCTCGGTAATAATGAAGCCCGTAATTTATACATCGGCACCTTTCATAGCGTATTCGCAAGGATACTGAGGGCTGAAGCGGGAAGACTCGGATATCCCAACAATTTCACCATCTATGATACAGACGATGCAAAAAGCGTTGTAAAAACTGTTATCAATGAGTTGAACCTTGATGACAAACACTACAAACCTGCGACCATTTACAACCGGATATCGGCGGCCAAGAATGCTTTGGTGGGTCCGGCCGAATACGCCGACGATTACTACCTGCAGCAGGAAGATACACGGTCCAATCGCCCGGCCATCAGCCAGATTTATTTAGCTTATGTCCAGCGTTGTTTTAAAAACGGCGCCATGGACTTTGATGACCTGCTGTTGAAATTCTATGAGCTGCTAAAAAATTTCCCGGATAGCCTGAGCAAATACCAGCATAAGTTCAAATACATTTTAATTGACGAATACCAGGACACTAACCCGGCCCAGTACGAGATCATCAAGCTGCTCGGAGCCATGCATGAGAATGTATGCGTGGTAGGAGATGATGCACAAAGTATTTATAGTTTCCGCGGCGCTACCATTGAAAACATCCTGCAGTTCCAAAAAGATTATGACGATGTAAAAGTGGTGAAGCTGGAGCAAAACTACCGGAGTACACAAAGCATCCTGCACGTAGCCAACGAAGTGATCCGGAATAATAAAGGGCAGATCGAAAAAGTGTTGTTTACCGAAAACGCGGAAGGTGAAAAGATAAACCTGGTGCGTACAATGACCGATAACGATGAAGGAAAATTTGTGGCCGATACGATCCAGGAACAGAAGCTCCGCAATCATTATAGCAATAAGGATTTTGCGATCCTCTATCGTACCAATGCACAAAGCCGTGCTTTTGAAGAAAGTCTTCGCCGCATGGGCATTCCCTACACGATGTATGGAGGTGTCAGTTTTTACCAGCGAAAAGAAATAAAAGACCTGGTGGCTTATTTGCGGCTGCTGGTGAATCCAAAAGATGAAGAGGCGCTAAAACGCATCATCAACTTCCCCGCAAGAGGAATTGGCAAAACAACAGTTGATAAAGCGATACTGGTGGCCAACGAAGGCAATATTTCCATGTGGGAGGTCCTCGAGAATGCAGCGAAGTACGGATTCAGAACCGGGACCCTTCAGGCCATAGAGGATTTTGTGACCATGATAAAGAGCTTCACCAGCATGCTCAAGACAAAGAACGCTTACGAGGTTGCTTCGCATGTTGGCAAACAGACAAATATTATCAGGGAGCTATTCAATGACAAAAGCGCGGAAGGTGTTCAACGTTACGAGAACATACAGGAATTACTGAATAGTATTAAAGAGTGGACCGAAAGTCCCGACACCGATGAAGGAGAAGTGGGAGACAAGGGTCTGGGTTCTTACCTGCAACAGATCACTTTGCTTACGGATGCGGATGAGAAAGATCCTAATGCCGATACTGTAAAATTGATGACCATCCATGCGGCAAAAGGCCTCGAGTTTGGTTGCGTATTCGCAGCCGGCCTGGAAGAGATGCTCTTTCCAAATGCGATGAGCATTAATACAAGAGAAGAGCTGGAAGAGGAACGCCGCCTGTTTTATGTAGTTATTACAAGAGCGAAAAGCCGGTTGTGGATCAGCTATGCCAATACGAGATATAAATTTGGGTCACTGGTACAAAATGAGCCCAGCCGCTTTATCAGTGAGTTGCCGGAAAAATACCTGGACCGAAGTTTCGCCGGTGGTGGATCAAGGAACCAGGGCAGCTTTAGCTCCTCAGCTTTTGACAGAATGACAAGAGGGTTTGGTGCGGGATGGCAATCAAAGCAATCAACGGAATCTAAAAAACCTTCCTACTTATCACCCGTTTCCCGGCCACAAACGAAAGAACATGTTCCTTCTGCCGATTTTATAGCCAGCGACACATCCAAACTCCAGGTAGGTCAGAAAGTGGAGCACCAGAAATTCGGCTTTGGAGAAGTAACTAAAATGGAAGGAGCCGCCCATAATCCCGTAGCAACAGTGAAATTTGACCTGAATGGAGAGAAAAAGATCATGCTGAACTATGCCAAGCTCCGGATAATAGAATAAAAGGTTGCCACGGATACACCGGATGATTTCATTTTTTTCCGTGAATCCTCGCCAATCTTAGTTTATCCTTTTATCTGTTAATTGATTAATAGGTGTGTCCCCTCGCATTGTGGCAGCCAGTTGGTCTGTAACGTTAAATCATTAAACCTTTCAACCCTTAATCCCTGTATCTGTGGCAGCCTCGTCATTACACGAGGTACTATCCAGATTGCCTTTTTCCTTCAAGAATGCTTACCTTGCTTTCAGTCATAACTGCGTGTGAGAAAACCTGCTATCATATTATTACTCCTTTGCTTTTTACTGCAGACCGGGGGACTTTTGTTATTTCTTTTTTTCCGTCAACAGGAACTAAAAACGGAAATGAAAGCAAAACTCCGCGCTAACCCCGACCTCTTTGCACAAACAAGATTTGAATTCAGGCTGGTAAAGGGAAAAGTTGTGGAACCAGGCCTCGAATGGGAAGAGGAAAATGAAGAGTTCCAATACAACGGTTCTATGTATGACGTGATCCATGCTGAAGTAGCCGGGAATATACTGCATGTCCGTTGCGTGAATGACGAAAATGAAACAGAGATCCTGAACCAGATTGAATATCTCCAGCAAAAGGAACACAGGAATAAAAAATCCTGGCCTTTACAATTCCAGAAATTATTGTCTGTATTACTTTTTTACCAGGATACAGGGGGCAGTCTGACACAACTTGCCTCACTACATCACCAGGATCATTACCGCGAAACGACTCGACTGGTCGTATTGGATATCCTTTCCCCACCACCACGCACGCTGAATTCTTTTTGTTGACGGTTCCCATGACGGGACTGTATTTATTGAATTCACCAAACCCATAGTATGAAAAGACTATTACTATTTACCGCTCTTGCGGTGACTGGCCTCGTGAGCTATTCACAGCAAGTGAAAGGAAAAATTTTTGATGCGACGAATAATAACCCACTTCCGGGAGCTACTATCAACCTGGCAGGCAAAACTGTAACCACAGGTGCGGACGGGATGTTTTCTATTGATTGTAAGACAGCCGAAATAACAGTGTCATTTGTAGGATATGACATCTACAGGCAAAAAATAAGGAACTGCGATGAAGAATTAAGCATTGGACTTATGCGTTCCGGTCATACGCTGGACAGCGTCGAAATATCAGCTACCTCCGCGCAAAATAAATCCATGTTATACCAACCTGTATCCATCACCAAGCTGGCCCCGGCTGAATTGAAAAGAGGCCAGGGGATTTTCTTTGATGATGTCATTCAAACGAGCGTTCCAGGCGTGATCATGAACCGGAGATCGGTATCGGGAGGCCAGCAATTTAATATTCGCGGGTATGGCAATGGATCAAGAGGAACGAGAGGTATCAGTAGTAATTTCGATGGGCAGGGATATAAGGTTTACCTGAATGGAATCCCCGTCACCGATGCCGAAGGTATAACGACACTGGATGATATCGACTATGCCTCTATCGGCAATGCCGAGATCGTCAAAGGACCGGCCGGAACTCTGTATGGACAGGCAATTGCAGGGGCAATTAATTTGCAAATTACTTCACCAGAGAAGGGAAAAACATCACTTGCACAACAGGTGATGTTGGGAAATTATGGGTTGCAGCGCTATACTACCATTTTGCAAACAGCCAACCAGCGCAGTGGTATTTTTCTCGCCTATGGCAAACAAAAATCAGGTGGTTTCTCGATCCACAACAGCTCACACAAGGATTTTGTCAACTTCGTTGGCGATTTCCAGGCAGGTGAAAGACAAACCATGACCACCTTCGTTGGGTATACGGACAGCTATGATGAGAGACTGGGAGAGTTGACCATGGCTCAATACCAGGCAAAGGACTACTCAGGCAATATTGAATACATCAAGAGAAATGCCCATAGCCATGTCAGCACTTTCCGTGCAGGGCTGGCGCACACTTATCGTTTCGGTAAAGCGATTGCCAATACTACTTCCATTTTTGGGACTGGTTTCAGGAGTGATGCAAGCTCAGCAGGCGGCTGGACAGACAAGACCTCAGTCAACTATGGTTTCCGTACTTCCTTCGATACACGGTTCAATGTTGGAAATGGAGCTTTACTCAGCGGTATAACAGGAATGGAGATCCAGCGACAGGACGCACAAATAGTAGGATACAACATGAAAGCCAATCCCTCGGACCCAAACCCGGGTGGGCCATGGGTGTATGGTGTAAGTCCTTACTGGATCGTAAATGTTGTCACTTCAAATACTGCTTTCGTGACAACACCAACAGCGTATTTTACCGAATGGACACTTGGGTTGAAGAACGATCTTTCCATCACTGCGGGCATTGGTTTGAGCTCGCAACGAATTGTGTTAGACGACAGGTTTAATTCGCCTGCAGCTACTGTAACAAGACCTGCGCATTTTGATACAAGCTATAAACGAATGGTTTCGCCACATGTTGCGATCAATAAAGTGTTCAACAGGCATGTATCTGTGTATGCTTCCTACAGCAGCGGATATAAAGCTCCCGTAAGCTCATATTTTTTCATTGCTACGCCACAAGTTGGTACAACGCCAGCTACGGCAAGAGTGAATGACGTTTTGAAGCCGGAAAAAGGAACTCAGTTTGAGATTGGTGCCAAAGGAAATATCCTGAATGATAAATTGATCTTCCAGGTTGCGTTATTTTATCTTAAGTTCTCGGATAAGATGACGGCGGTAGCGGTACCAGTGCCGGCTACGCCACCTACGGCTACTGCTTATAGTTATATGATAAACGGAGACGCTCAACTCCACAAAGGTGCCGAGGCTTCTATAAAATATTCCGTCATTAAGGATGGCAATGGAATATTTACGAATGTCACTCCATTTGTCAATTTCACTTACTCTGATTTCAGGTACGGAGACAATTTCATTTTAAAAACCGGGACGTCAACTGCGGCGGGAGGTATTGATACAATGAATTACAGCGGTCTTGATGTCTTTGGTGTGCCGAAGCTAATGATGGCCTGGGGTGTTGATGTTGCCACGAAATATGGTGTGTACGCAAACTTCTCTCATTTGTATAAAGATCCCCAGAATATCTCCCTGGAAAGATTGACAAATAATCCCGAAACCTTTGCCCTGCGGAAAGCGACCAGTTATAACCTGCTGAATGCAAAGATTGGTTGCAGGAGAACACTTTCGACTCATTTTGATTTCGATCTTTTCGTCGGGATAAATAACATAACTGGTGTTCAATACCCGATGATGATCTTTGTAAACCAGTTGCCAGATGCATATATACCGGCTCCGCCCAAAGCCGTTGTATATGGTGGATTGAATTTGAAGTACGGATTTTAAATGCATGAAGAAGGGCGGCCATCATAGGGCTGCCCTTTCTTAAAAAAAGAAGTATGAAAAAGATTTTATGGATATTGTTCGCGGCATTTTTTTTAATCTCCTGCGGTCGGTTTGGCAACAAGGAAACCGGTGATAAAAAAGACCAGCGTATCGTTTGTTTATCAAAACACCTGACGGAAATGATGTTTGCTCTCGGGAAAGGACATGATTTAGTTGCAGTCGATCTGAGCAGTACCTACCCCGATAGCGCCAAACTATTGAAGACAGTAGGTTATCACCGCGCCCTAAGCCCGGAAAGCATTATCGCGATGGATCCCGACCTGGTGATCCATAGTAATGATATTGGCCCGGAAAACGTATTGCCACAGATCACCAAAACGGGGTTGAACATACATGCATTCGGCGGGGCTAACACAATTGATAGTGCAAAGCTGTTGCTGAAAGAGTTGGGTAAATTCTTTGGTGAAGAGCAAAAAGCAGATTCCATCGCTAATAAAATGGAGAGAGATATTTCCGCTGCAGCCGATTCTGTAAAAGCGATGAATATAAAAGACAGTTTGCGTGTCATGATCATTCATTTCGGCAGGGCTAACAATGTTTATTTCGTAATGAGCGGAAGAAGAGGTGTGGGTGATAAGATGATCGCATTGGCCGGCGGCAGGACTGCTATCTACGATGCTAAAGGAGCCAGGCAGATAAGCGCCGAGGCAGTGGCCACAGCTAATCCCGATGTCATTATCGCTACTGACTTTGGTTTCGACCAGATGGGCAACATGGACAAATTCATCGATGGAGTGCCCGGAGTAGCATTAACCAATGCCGGGAAAAATAAACGCATCGTCCGGTTTGAAGAGCATGATCTTGTCTATTTTGGCCCGCGAACGGGAGAAAATATTATGAAACTGACTAAACTTTTATACCCAGCCCGTGATAAAACGAAATAGATTTATTTTCCCGGTGTTGATCATTTTGTTTGTGATAGTAATGATCACTGCGATTGCATTTGGCGCTGTAAGCATTTTGCCGGCAGAGATGCTTTCTTCCCTGAAACACTTTTTTGGAGGACAAAAACCGGCGAACATTTATGAGGCAGTTTTTATTCAACTGAGGTTGCCGCGGGTAATACTTTGTGCGATTACTGGAGCCATACTTGCGGTGAGTGGGGTATTGATGCAGGGATTATTCCGCAATCCTATTGTTGAACCCGGTTTGATCGGGACAAGCAGCGGGGCTGCATTTGGAGCTGCATTCGTCTTTGTAATGGCAGCTAAATGGCCTCCTGAATTAAAAAGCCAGATCGGTCCCTTCCTGACGCCCCTGTTTGCATTTATGGGTGCATTACTGGCAACTTACGTTGTTTATATACTTGCAAGAAACGCGAGACGTGTTTCCATTATCTCCTTATTACTTGTAGGAATCGCGATAAATGCTGTTGGATTGAGTGGCACCGGGTTTATGAGTTATATCGCCAGGGACCCTCAGGCAAGAAGTATCACGTTCTGGAACCTGGGCACTTTGTCAGGCGCCAATTGGTTACAGGTAGCTATCGTTGGCACTGTAGCTGCAGTCATGTTTATTATTTCTTTCCGGTATTCCAAACAGTTGAATGCATTGTTGCTCGGCGAGGAAGAAGCATCTTACCTGGGCGTAGATACGGAAAGAATAAAGAGACGGGTGATGGTTTTAAACACTGCAATGGTATCTGTTGCAACCGCCTTTGTCGGTGTGATCAGTTTTGTAGGATTGATCGTCCCTCATATTTTGCGATTACTGATAGGTAGCGACAACAAGCGATTGCTTCCTGCATCGATGATCGCAGGCGCGGTTTTATTAGTGTTAGCTGATATGTGTGCCAGGTTGCTGCTTGCACCCGCCGAGATCCCCATCGGCATTATCACTTCGTTGGTGGGAGCACCTGTGTTCATTATTTTATTAAAACGCTTCAACCTTTTACAACAAAAAGGGGGATACGATGCTTAAAACCGAAGGTATTTCCTATTCAATTGGGCGGAAACAGATCTTAGATGATATCAATATCTCCTTTCAACCCGGGGAGTTTACCATGATATTGGGTCCGAATGGTTCGGGTAAATCAACTTTCCTGAAAATATTCAGCGGGGAGATACATCATTACAAAGGCGCCGTATATTATAACGGAATAGCAATAACTAATTTCCGCAAGGAAGAACTGGCAAGAAAGAGAGCCGTATTAAGCCAACATGCCGACCTGGGTTTTCCCCTTTCGGTTGCAGAAGTGATAATGATGGGCCGTTACCCCCATTTTACTTTTAGTCCAAACAAAAAAGATATTTCCATTTGCGAAGATGTGATTGAACAAATGGATCTGATAGATTTCAGGGAGAGGAATTACCTGACATTAAGTGGTGGTGAAAAACAAAGGGTGCAATTTGCACGCATCCTCGCGCAGATCTGGGAAAAACCTGCCGAGGGAAATCGTTATTTGTTCCTGGACGAACCGCTCAATAGCCTTGATCTGAATTACCAACAGAGTTTTTTGAAACTGTCTGCTGCATTTTCGAAAGCAGGCACAGTGCTGGTGGCCATCATGCATGATATTAACCTGGCATTGAAATATGCTACCCGCATCCTGTTTATGAAAGAGGGTCGCCTCGTGTATGAAACCGAACCCGCTGGAGTTACACCACCCATGATAAAAAATATCTTTAATGTTGACGCGACCATTATTCGCCCGTCAAATGATCTTCCCCCGGTTGTAATATACCAGTAGCTTTGTCAACGATATGTTTGATGTAATTGTTATCGGCGTAGGATCGATGGGCTCGTCTGCCTGTTATTACCTGGCAAAGAAAGGCCACAAAGTTTTGGGCCTGGAACAATTCGATATACCACATGAGCGGGGATCTCATGCAGGCCAAAGCCGCATTATACGAAAGGCCTATTTCGAACATCCCGACTATGTTCCTTTGCTGAACCGTGCTTATGAAAACTGGAAAGAGCTGGAAACCGATGCACAGGCCCGGCTCTATCATCAAACAGGAATTGCATACTTCGGTTTACCCGGCAGCGATATCATTAAAGGAGTAAAGCTTTCAGCATCTCTCTATGATATTCCCGTCGAATCCCTGCAACCTCATGTAATCCGCGATAGATACTCCATGTTTAAACTGCCACAGGGATTCGAAGCACTGTTTGAAGCTGATGCAGGATTTATCACTCCGGAAAAAGCAGTACGGCTTTATAAAGGTCAGGCCATCAAAAATGGAGCTGAGATACACACAGGAGAAAAAGTGATTAAATGGAAAAATGAAGGCAGATATATTGAAGTAATTACTGACAAAAACAATTACCACTGTCAAAAAATAATAATAACCACCGGAGCCTGGGCTGGCAAAATTATACCGGGATTTGATGATAAGATAAAAGTAACCAGGCAATTCATGGCATGGATAAAGCCGGAAAAGGAAAGCGATTTTACGCCAGCGAATTTTCCCTGCTGGATGATCGCTGATGAAAACAAACCGGGTTGTTATTATGGCTTTCCTTTTTTATCATCCCCTGAATTTGGTGAGCCGAAGGGTTTAAAGCTTGCTTATCACTATCCGGGGAAGATCACGGACCCCAATCGTGTAAATCGCGAAACTGTCGCCGGAGATATGGAAACACTCAATTATTTCCTTTATAAATATTTGGTGTGTGGATTTGAAAAGCTGTCTGAGAAAACCTGTTTGTACGCCAACAGCCCCGATGAGAATTTTATCATTGATAAGCTGGAGGAAAACGTGGTGATCGCATGCGGTTTTAGCGGACACGGATTTAAGTTCGTTTCCGTGGTAGGTGAAATACTCGCTGACCTGGCTACAAAAGGAACCACTGATCAACCTATTGGCTTCCTGCGTGCCAGCCGATTTGAAAATTGAATGAGATAAAAAAAGAGGTTGTTTTTGACAACCTCTTTATATGACGACCAGGGAAAATTACTATTGCTTCATCACACGTTTCGAAACCTGCTTGCCATCAGCATAAGCGCGGATCGTATAGATCGCTCTTGACAATACTCCCGATGTATTGATATCATATTGCGCCTGTCCGCCCGGGAAATCATAGCGTTTTACCAGTTTGCCAGCCATATCCAGGAACGAAATAGTGACCGGGCCTGCCGGCGTCCTTGAAAAACGTACTGTCACCGTTCCCGAGAATGGATTGGGTGTAACAAATATTTGGTTAGGTGCATTGTCGCGCCTGATAAAGACAACATTACTGTACAGTATATAACCATCAGTATGCAACATCTTGATCCGGTAATAATTGAATTGCGTGTTCTCATGATCAACGGAGCCATAACTACTTGGAGTTAGCTTGTTGAACGATGTCTGCACCTGGCCTATCTTCCTGAAATTAGTACCATCATACGATTTTTCTATTTCAAAGTATGTGGCGTTTATCTCGGCCGATGTCGTCCATGCAAGATCAACATCCACATTATTGGAGTTGGCGGTACCTGTTAACGTAAGCACCGTGTTCATTCTTCCCGGAATACCAAAACCATAACCTGAAAATCCATTTTCAAGCAGGAATGAAAGGGTATAATAGCCTGGTCCGAATGTTCTCCGGACAGGATTCACAACCTGGATTGTTCCAGGTCCGTCCGGTTGGGCATTCAACGGGCTGACGTTGCTGATACGAGACGGTAACTTGACCAGTTGGATATTGCTCCATGACTGGGCGGTAGCCGCTTCCCATCCATCTTTTTCTGCCTGGGAGAAATAGAACGTTACTTCATATTTACCGGTAGCGTTATTGGTTGTCGGCAGGATCCTGAAGGTTTTATTCATCAGGTAATTTGCTGTATTAGTATTCCAGAATTGCGAAACACCGTTTCCAGCCCTGTCTATCACTACTTGCGTACAACCATAATTCTGGTTGGAAAGATTGACTATTCGAGCCAATATCTCTCCCGCATTTGTATAATAGAAAAGGTCTGTATTGGAAGTCAGGAATTCAGTCTTGGTGCTATTCAGTGCAGTTGCGACTGGATCGCCAAAGCTTGCGGCGAATGTGGCATTGACACGGTTATCGTCAACAAACGCAGCAGCAAGATAACAACCCGGTGATGTACTGGTAGTGAAATTGGAATAAGTCGCAGCCCTCACCCCGGTTGTGAACGGTGCACCCATTCCTTCTACCACATCCGTGACACCCTGTGCAGTGCCACTTGAGTTATCAAAACATATCTGCACGACTATGTTCGAACTGCCGTCCCAGGCAAAAGGAGAAAGGAAATTGAATGTATTATCACCAACTACTGTTGAATAGTCGCCGGAATAAACGGTCTGGAAAGGAACGCTGATCACAAAACCGCCGTTGACATTTGCAGCCCCTGTGTTGGCTATTGATATATTGAGGTTCTTGAACGGTTGCGTTGTATTCTTCGTTTTGACCCTTATTGTCATCGAACTCAGTTTAGCTGCAGTGGTGATGCCTGCTGCGTTCAATTCACTGGCCCGGTAAAGAAGCTGGATCCGGTGCTTCAGCTTCGTTGCATCGAAAGGTGTGTTGAGAGATGCCAGATCAGTATTGAATGTGCCGATTGTAAAATTGCCGGCGGTGTAGGGAATGGGGAAACGGTCGTTGTCATTGATCGTCATTGTATGTGAACTCACCGGTCCTGTTGCCGCATTCGTCGTGCCGGTAACAGTTAGTGTTAGTGTGAGGGTCTCAGGTAACTCAACCTCGGCATCATCATAAATGCGTACGGTAACTGTTTTTAATTGTCCCGGTCCGGTAACGCCGCTTGGAAATACGATTTGATTAGATGGAGTTGTAAAATCTCCGTTGGTAGTAAAATCGTAATCTACCCCACGCACAGCAGTTCCTCCCTGTATGGCCACTGTTACGTTTGCATCTCCCGTGGGAGAATTGGCGATACCAAGGGAAACAGGATAATCCCGATAAGACCGGCAACCGTTTGTGGCATCTGTCTGTTCGGTTACGCTGCTTGAAGATTGTACAAAGCTTACCTGTGGATTGGCGCCAGGAAATATTGCTGTAAACAATCCTCTTCCATAAGTAGAAGCTACAACGGTCCGGTCACTTGAACGCATTCTCAGCATTGCGATGCGCGTGGTTGGCAAACCTGGGTTTACATCCCATACGGTACTGCCTCCATTTACCTGGTCTGTCGTCCAAACTCCTGTTTCTGTAGCCAGGATTAACCTGTTGTCATTGCTTGGATCAAAGAGCGCCCACCATACGGGCATATCTGGAAGATTACCATCAATGGCAGTCCAGGAAGTTCCACCGTTGCTACTGTACCAAACATTATTGATCCCGAAATTTGACATGGTCGCAACCAGGAAATTATCTGAAGAACCAACATTGATACAATGGATATTGCCAGCTGGCATCCCCGCTCCGGTGAGATCGGTAAACGTTGCTGTCGCATTCGCATTATCAACACGAACAATTTTTCCCGAAGTGCCACCGAGATAAACACGGTTCAATGTATAGGGTGAAACTTTTAATGCACCGGCCTGTCCGCCACCAAGCAAAGGCACAGCCAGCGTGTTGGATGTATTCGCCGTATTTGCATTGGGCCAGCGTAAAATATTATTGCCAGAGAAACAGGCATACATGATATTTTGCGCATCGTCATAATCATAAGGGTTGGCAAATAAACCGGTGCCTGTGTTCAGGTTGACAGAAGCCCAGGTTTGTCCTCCATTTGTTGTCCTCCTGTATTGATTATATACATAGCTGCCGAACTGGATATTCGGATCAAGCTGGTTGATATAAACGTACATGCCATCGCCACCGGTCACCTCGGTAGAATAACTCACGCCGGGGTTTTTTAATTGATGGCAACCATTATCCTGTGCGCCAGCAAGCAGGTAAGGAGAACCGGCAGCAGGATGGATAGCTGCGGCATAAAATTGTTTTAATCCCAGATTTCTGTTCTTGTCTAACCAACTTAAACCTCCATCATTGGAATAAAATATCCCTCCATCGCAACCGATCACTACCCTGCTTTCATTTCCTTTTTTCCACCAGCTCATATAATGATGATCGGCGTGTACATAAGGAACCGAGGTCACCCAGAATGTAACTCTTGTTGGCCATGTTACTCCATCATTGGTTGATCTGTATGCATCAAGTCCCCCACATAAAAGTTCATGTGAATTTTCAGGATTGATAGCCAGCGTTTCATTATACCACGCCTGACCGCTTAAGATTGCGGCCGGCATAACTGCCGTATTTTGTTTTGTCCAGGTAAGACCGCCGTTTACAGACTTATAACAACTATCAGCATTATAGGCTGTATTACAGGTTACACCATACAACGTATCTGCAAGACAGGCCAATTCCAGTCTTACAGCTACAGGCGATCCAGCAACGCGGAGACCAATGCCCTGGATCCAGGTTGCCGGTGTAACATTTGCCGGGTCACTGGTAACAAATGGTCTTACTGTTGTACCTGCAGTTCCATAACCAAAGCTTGCATGTAGTTTACCGGTGCTGCTAAGTTCAAGGTCAGTACACGTAGCTGTCGCGGTAGCTGTTCCAACGACGGTAGGTGTAATGTTTACCCATGTCGTTCCGCCATCACTTGAGCGCATCAATCCATTTGTTTGTAAAGCCGGCGTCGCTGTTGTACGAGCTGCGAGATAGACTTTTCCTGTATTATCGCAAATGATTTTAAAGTTGCGTATGAATGTTACGGTTGAAGGAAGGAAGGCCCATGATTGTCCTTTGTCAACCGACTTCCATACACCCTGGCCGAAATGCGCATCTGCATTGCTCGTTGCTTCACCAGTGGAGAAATACATGATGGAAGGATTGGAAGCGTCCTGGCAAATGGAAGAGATTGCCATATTATCAAAATAATCAAACACATTCCTCCAATCGGGAATAGCTGAAAGGAAATTCGTGCATCTCCATACACCTCCGGATATTCCACCTATGATCACAGTATTGCCGCTGGGATCATTTAAGGTATCTATCAGGATAGCTGCTATTCTTCCCGAAGTATAAAGATTGCCGCCACGGGTATTACCATTGCTGGGACCGGTTGAATCATAAATAGGACCTCTTTCCTGCCATAAAAGAGCCAGGCGCTGAGTGGAGTTGTGCTGTTTCAGTTCGTTAGTATATTCAATCGCAGATTTTAATCGGGTGTATGGCACGTAACCAAGCGCAGGGTCTATCATCTGGTCAAACTCCATTTGATCTTTTGCCGCAGGACCGTCATACATTCCCTCCTCATGTTCTTCTCCTTCTTCTTGCTCTTCGCTTCCCTTTGTCTCGGTTATTGCCGCCCTGTGCGATGGCTGCCTGTTGAAAGTATAAAAGGCAATGCAGGAAGCCAGCACAATTAAAATGAACAACAGAAAGTAAATTTTTTTCATGGTTGTGTTTTTTGCGAATGCGATGAAAATTATTTTTTATAAAAGGAAGCAGTTTCCCGCAGAAAGGAAACTGCTCTTTAATTAGTTTACCGGATAATGACCCTGCCAACGGCGGTTTTCAGGTCAAACTTATCTTTTACTTCAACGGTATAAATGCCTGATTGCATCCCGGTGAAATCAAAGCTTACTTCCTGGTAAGTCTGATTGGCATAATATTCTTTCTGAGCCACGACAGCGCCCAGCGAATTGTATATCCTGATCACTCTTGGATTGCCCAGGTAGCGGGTATATAGCCTGACATAGAACTTGCCATCAGGTGAAGGACTCGGGTAGACGAATAATTTATCGCTTCCCAACCCTGTCAATGATACTTCATTAGTCGTGCTCGAGCAGCCATTGATATCTGTTACCGTCGCTTTATATTTTCCCAGGCCTTCGAGATTGCTTACCTGTAAAGTACTGCCTGTTGCGCCGGGAATAGCGACGCCGTTGAATGTCCACGAATAAGTAGCGCCCACAGGATTACTGGTTGCAAATAAAGTTGCCGGGAGCCCTGGTTGTATTTGCGTAAGCGGAGCCGCAGAAAGTGTTACATCCGGTAGCGTGTTTACTTTTAAAATACCGTACCCGGATGTTACAGATCCACAGGATGCCACAGTAGCAATTGCTCTGTACCTGTTCAGGCTCATATTGTTTGAAACCCCTTGCAGGTTTAGTGTCGATGAAGTTGCATTGCCCAGGCTCGAATAATTAATGCCGCCATCATTGCTAACCTGCCATTGATATTGTGGCGATGATCCTGAAGCGGTGACTGTGAAAGCGGCATCGCCACCCTGGCAAGCTATTACATTGTTTACCGGGTTGGCCGTGATGGAAGCGGCAGTATTGATGGTCAGTGTTGCCGCCGACGAAGTAAGATCGGGCGCCGTACAGGTACCATTGATGATAACCCTGTACATATAACCATTCATGGAGGCTCCTGCGCTTGCTATGTTTAATGTATTGGTTGTTGCACCGGAATAGGGTGCGGTATTCGTGACATTGGCATAAGTTCCACCGCCATTTGTACTTACCTGCCATTGGTAAGTGAGGTTGGATCCCGTAGTCGCAATGCTTACGACTCCGCCGCCTCCATTACAGATGGCAATATTGGCAGGCTGGGTTGTAATAACTGCTGCGAAGCAGGGTTGAATGTCCACGCTATAATCTTCAACCTGGCCGGTAGTTGAAGCGCCGCATGAACCGGCATTAGGTCCATTACCGGTATCGTGCAGGCGGATGCGGAGCCGCGTGCGACCTTGCAGAACTGTGGCGGATATCGGTGGAATTGTAATATTACCTGCAACAGTTCCGGATGCCAAGGGTGTCGAAGAAGTGTAGACAGTTTCACCCGGGTCACTGAAATCGCCATTATGGTTGAAGTCGATGAAAAGTATAACCTGGTCGGTTGGAATAAATGAAGAAACGTTGACGGAGAATGGAAGTACCGAATTGGGAAACAGGCTTACCGTCGTCAGGAGATTGCTGAAGTTTTCGTATATCGCTGTGGAAGCCGAGTTATTGTTGACCGTATTGTAAGTGAAGTTCGAGATCTTTTCTCCTGCAGTATTTGTACCCGACGCAGAACAATAGGGTATCCAGCGATATATCTGCCCGCTGGCCGGTTTGGCTACGATATCTGATTTTTCAACGGATGCACTTACCAGTGGAGCGGTGCCTGAACTTGTAAGCGACAGGAAAGAGTTTGTTGCCGTGCCCGCCAAACCGATAGTAGCACCGCCGCTGTTACTGGCAATTGAACCGGCTTCCTGGTTATATATAAACTCAATGATATTTGAAGTTTCGTAGAGTTTTACCTGGAAGGACATGACAGCACTAACAGCATTATAGTCCCATTTACATCCCGCCCACTGAATGGTCATCACCCTGGTTGGAGCCGAACCACTGAGTAGGTAACTCACGGTCCCACTACTCATATCCATATCATCCCATAACGGCGCTATGAACGGGCGCTGGTTGGCGGCAGGTCCAGAGGCAAGATTGTTGGTCCAGGTATCAGTATTATTTGCTGTTGCCGTCGTGCTGAACGTGGCCCATCCATTGGCGCAGGGTCGAATTGCAGTGTAGTTGATCCCATTATAATTAAAAGCAAATGGAAGTGGTACCGCGTTGGCTGGGATGGCTATACCATCATCGTTATTAGCCGCCCCATTGTAAGTAAGTGTGACAGCCGTACCACCTGCGATGGGGGTGTAAGTGCCGATCACAGCCTGGAAGGCATAGTTAGGCGCCTGTCCAAAAGATCCGGAGGTGACAATAAAGATTACGGTAAAAACGCAGAGTAGACGTTTAATCATGTGTATAGTTTTGGTTAACGAAGGAATAATTGGTGTGGAAAGTTAGCGGTCGTCCTAATTCGGTTGATAGGAATCGAATTCAAAATACGACGAAAACCCCAACAAAAAACTGCGGTTTTTTGAAAAAAACTTCAATTCCCTGCTCTGGAATGGTTGTGGGACCATTGAACTTAGAGTAAGGGGCATCTGAACAAGAGGGTAATTTGCTGGCAGTCACCAATAATATTTCAATTTTGTAGGCTGGTCGATCAAATCCAACCGGCCAACTCTTTATAATTTCAGGCACTAAGCGGTAATGTTTGATCAATATGTAATGCAACGCAGGATTATTATTCACAAAACCTGCAATTTGGAACAGCATTTGCCTCTAAATTATACCGTCCCATACCCCTTGAAAGATTTAAACCAGTGAGATATGACAAGTAAAGAGAGCCATTTTTCAAGCCGGCAGCCATGCTACTTCCTGACCTTTAACACAGTGGACTGGATCGATATCTTCATTCGTCCTGTTTATAAACAGATCATTGTTCATTCCCTTAATCACTTCATAGAACACAAAGGCCTGAATGTGTATGCCTGGTGCCTCATGTCCAATCATCTTCATTTATTGGTGCAGGCAAGGGAGAATTGTGTGATCGCCGAAATAGAAAAAGAGTTCAAATCATTTACGACAAAAAAAATACTGCAGGATATAGACACTGAACCTGATACCCGTCGCAAATGGATGATGCAACATTTTGAGAATTTCGGCAACCTCCTTGGATTCATGAAAAAATTCCATGTATGGCAAACCTGCAGCACCCCGGTTTTTGTCGATCCATTTAAAAAGGAATCGCTTATTGAATATGCTGATTTCATCCACTCCAATCCCGTCCGTGACAGGATCGTTGATAGCGGTTCTGATTATTTGTATAGTTCGGCAAGGGATTACGCGGGAATGAAAGGGTTGGTGAACGTTACCAAGCTTCCTCATATCGAACAGATGATAACAGCAGAGACGACCAGCACATTCTACGGAAAGTTCATTCGCAACTGATCCAGGTTTAACCCAGGTTTTTCATTACTTCGTTCCGGAATAATTTCCCAATAGGTATTTCCATATTGTTTATTTCTATCAAATCGGAAGTAAAGGATTTTATATGCCGTGCAGAAACGATATATGAGCGATGGCTGCGTATGAAATCTTTTTCCGGCAACATCGCCTCTACCGAACTGATGGATTGCTTCGTAATGATCATACCGTTTGCGGTGAATATCTTAACATAATCCTTCATGCTTTCGATATAAAAAATATCCTGTAGCATTACCTTGATCATTTTCCTGTCTGCCCTGAAATAAACAAATGACTCGGATTTCTTCTCCTCAACTGGTTCCTGCCTTGCCGGCGTTTGCTGGTAAACCTTATTTACTGCTCTCAGAAACCGCTCAAACTGGATTGGCTTTACCAGGTAGTCCAGCACATCCAACTCATAACCTTCGACGGCATATTCAGGATAGGCTGTTGTAAAAATGACTTTTGGCGGATTCTTCAATGTTTTCAGAAAATCATTGCCGTTCAACTGGGGCATACGGATATCGAGAAACATCAGGTCGACCGGTTCTTGCCGTAAGAGGGCAAAAGCCTGCATGGCATTGGCGCATTCGCCGGCCAGTTGCAAAGTCGGTACCTGCTCAAGGTAACGCCGGATGATCTCCCGTGCCGGGGGCTCATCATCGATTATAAGACATCGTATCCTGTTAGGCTCATGCATAAATAACCCGCTTGTCTGCTATTGGTGGTTTTAGTAGCTGCTCCTTTCCCTGTTCTAATTCTATTTTCAAATTGATGATAAAAACTTCCGGATCGTTAGTGACTATGAATTCATGTTTCCCGGGATAGAGCAATGATAATCGTTTCTCCACGTTGGATATGCCAATCCCTTTCTTTTCACTCTTGATCTCTTCTGTTATTTTCCCGTTAAGCAGTTTCATCCGCATTTCGGTTTTCTCGATCGTGATCTGCAGGCTAACCCAGGGCTGCTCCAGCATATGACTGGTGCCATGTTTAAAACAGTTTTCTACCAGGGGCAGCAGGAGCAGAGGCGTAATATAGAGATCATTATTTTTTTCGGGCAGATCGAGATGGATATCCAGTTTATTGCCATATCGTATCTGTTCAAGATCGATATAATCCTTAATAGTTTTAAGTTCACTTGATAATGGAACGACGCGCTGGTTGCATTCGTACAACATAAAGCGCAGCAGGTCCGACAATCCCGATACCATTTTTGCTGCGACTGGTGAGCTGTTCTGTGTATATGAATAGATATTGTTTAATGTATTGAATAAAAAATGTGGATGTACCTGCGCTTTTAAAAGCTGCAGTTGCGATTCCGCGTTTTCTTTTTGCAATTGCAGGTTTCTCTGCTCTTTTATATACCAGTGTTTCATGAGTTTGATGGCGGCAGCGATACCACCAACGGTCAATGCACCACGGAGTCCGGCCAGGAGAGACAAATGAAGTTTAACTGAAGACAGGCGGTAGGGACCTAACTTATAGGAGTCGCCAATCAGGGATAAGCGTAACGGGTCGATGATGAACTGGCTGATCAGGGTGGATATAGCCGCTGTACCTAAAAAGCAGAGGATCGTCAAACCGGCAGTTTGCCAGTATTTTTGTTTTAATAAGAACCGGGGAATGACAAAGTACATCAACGAGTAAGCCAGGAATATATGAGCCAGGAGGAAAATAAATGACTCGAGTATGGACAGAGGCAATCGCCGGAAATACGAATACCCGTTTTCAGTTGCAATAGACGCATACAGGAAGCCCTGAAATATCCCCCAGAAAAGCCAGAAGGCCAAATGCCGGCGGACGCGGTGTTTCCACTCATCAGAAAATATGAAAGGATATTTTTGCATGTGAACCGTAATAAAATTACGACGCTCCTGCATTGATTCGAACGGAAGGATTTGAATTGTCGTCATACGGTTGATTTTTGGCGACGAAAGGTTTTTAGCCACGAATGCGGATATAAGAGTGAGAAACAGAGCGGGAGCGGGAGAAGAAAGAATTCTGAGAAATATCGCTCTCCGATCTGTCTGCCCGCTCTCTGTTATCTAAATGCTGTCGATACATATGCTTTATTTTCCTCCGGTATTTTATTCTTTTCCCAGGCGGTTAAAGCGGATTCCAGGGCTATTTTCAGTTTCATTTTTACCTTCTTTTTCTTAAGATTGATCTTCATACCGGTAACGGTCTCTGTATAAATGAGCGTATTGTCGTTGTTATAAAACCGGATAACGTGATCAAGTGGTTGATGTATGTTACTCTCGAGTACCCAGTAGCCGTTATCGGGTACCCATCGGGGGATGGTTGATTGCTTTTCTGCCTGGGCCATAAGGCCAAATGAAGCAAGGCTTAATGCCGCTACCAGCAGGAATGGTCTAATTTGTTTCATAGCTAAAATTTTAAGTGTTATTATTTGATAGCTTAAAACTATTAACTGGGAAAAGGAAAATTTTGACTTAACGACCAGGAAAGGACCAGGTATGCCCGAGACTCAATTATAACTGACGAAAGATTACGACGAGGATATATGACGTTTGGCGACGATAAATGGCGTAAGAGTGTTAAGGTTTTCTATATAGCGATGACAAAAATGGAGATAGTTTACCGCCCTGTTTATATTTGCTTTGTTTACAAAGCCGATTCCTTCATGCCGAGACGTAGACGAAAAAATAAGATCAGCCGCCTCATAGTTATTATTCTCCTTATCATCTTTTTACCTTTCGCGGTATGGATCGGGTATCGCTGGTGGAGGTACGAGAAGGCGAAATTTACCCGCTATCCCGAGTTTGGGATTGCGATCCCTAATGATTATTCCATACATGGCATCGACGTCTCAAAATACCAGGACATCATTGCCTGGGAGGAGGTAAGCGCCA
>Ga0066652_100000318_pt1 | contig 24125 bp, 19 predicted proteins | sample GraSoiAngelo_101_FD_71413 | JGI IMG/M metagenome (GOLD analysis project Ga0066652, IMG submission 71413) | Grasslands soil microbial communities from the Angelo Coastal Reserve, California, USA - 14_0903_02_30cm | ecosystem: Environmental > Terrestrial > Soil > Grasslands | place: USA... | reverse complement strand
CGCCGAGCTCCTTCGTGGAGGTATGGAAGCTCGTGATGTACTTCTGCCATTCCGCCGTGCTTTTCACGTATCCGACCTGGCTATACACCTCGTGCACCAGCACGTCACAGCCGTTGCACGCCTGCGCCACCGTCTCGCTTGGCGACGCGTCGCCCGAGACGACGATGGTCCGGTCCGGCGTCTCGAACCGGTAGCCATAGGCATTCTTCCATGACCCGTGCTTCACGGCGAACACGGTCACCTTGACGTTGCTGTCCTGATACACGAAGCCGGGCTTCACGTCGTACGCGTTGACCTCGTCGCCGGTCTCGTTCGCGTGCTCGAGCCCCTTCTGCCGGATCGCGCGGTCTTCCTTGTACGCCTCGCGCAGGTGTTTCGCCATCGCCGAGATGCCCGGTGGGCCATACAGCTCGAGCGGCTTGTCGCGACCCATGATCCACGGCGTGGTGATGAGGTCGGGCAGGCCAATCGTGTGGTCGCTGTGCAGGTGCGTCACGAACACGAACCGGATGTTCGGCGCGGCGAGCGCGGAGATGCCCTTCGTCGCCGCGACTTCGGCGGCACGCCGCACGACTCCGGTGCCCGCGTCGACCAGATAGGCGGTGTTGTTCACGACGATCGCGAGCGATGTCCCCATCCGCGCCGGGTCGGGGCGCGGATTGCCAGTGCCCAGAAACACGAGCTGCGTTCTGGTTTTCGCGGCTGACGTCTTCGCCTGAGCCGCGACTGTGTTGACGGCGGCCACGGTGCCGAGTGCTGCAATCGCTGCAATCAGTGCTGTGCGCATGCGCGGGTAAGGAACAGGGGCAGTGAACATGGCAAAACAAAACTCCTCCCGCCAATGCGAGAGGAGTCTCGTGTACTCGTGTACCGCTTCCGACGTCAGGGGACGATCGGCCGTCCGATCTCGTACTCCTTCGGTGGTTCCGCGCCGAGCAGGTTGCGCACGAAGTAATCCCAGCGGCGACGCATCATGTAATTCGATTGCGACGCGTAGCCGTGACGCTGGTTGGGCAGCACCAGCAGATCGAAATCCTTGTTCGCCTTGATGAGCTCATCGGCGACGAGGTACGTGTTGTACGGCGGCACGTTGTCGTCGAGCCCTCCGTGCGCGAGCAGGAGCTTGCCCTTCAGGTTCTTCGCGAGCGCCTGGTTCGACTCGGCGGTGTAGTTGTCGCTGGGGCCGTGTCGCTCGAGCAGGCCCTGATACCGCTCACCCCAGTCATCCTCGTAGTTGCGGTTGTCGTGATTACCCGACTCGGAGATGCCCACCTTGAAGAACTCGGGATACCGGAACATCGCGTCCGCGGTGGCGAAGCCGCCGCCCGAATGTCCCCAGATCGCCGCGCGATCGATGTCGATGAAGCCGTAGCGCTGAGCGAGCTGACGCATGCCGTCCACCTGATCCGGCAGCGTGTTGTCTCCCATCTTGGCGTAATAGGCATCCTGGAACGACTTCGAGCGCCACGGCGTTCCCATACCGTCGATCTCGACGACGACGAAGCCGAGCTCCGCGAGCGCCTGGTCGTCGCCGCGCGCCGGCGAGAAGTTGCGCGTCGCCACGCTGCCCGTCTGCGGCCCCGGATAGATGTGGTTGATGATCGGGTACTTCTTCGTCGAGTCCAGTGTCGAGGGCGTGAACATCAGACCGTAGAGGTCCGTTCTGCCGTCGCGCGCCTTCACCGTGATCGGCGTCGGCGGCCGCCAGCCGGTCGAGAGCAGACGCGTGGCATCTGCCTGTTCGAGCGTGAGCAGCAGCCTGCCGTTCACGTCGCGCAGCACGGCAACCGGTGGGGTCGCTGGAGTGGAGTAAGTGTCTACAAAAGTGCGGCCGTCGGGCGCCATCGAAATGTTATGGTTCGCGTTCTCCGAGGTCAGCAGCGTCACCGCCCCGTTGTCGATCCCCACCCTGTAGAAGTGCTGGAAATACGGATCGCGCCCCGCCTCCCGACCGACACCGCTCACGTAGAGCGTTCGGCTGCGCTCGTCCACGCGCATGATGTCCGCGACGTTCCAGCTGCCCGTCGTCACCTGCTTCTTGAGCGCGCCGGTACGCAGATCGTAGAGGTACAGGTGCCCCCAGTCCGAGCGCTGCGACCACCACAGCACTTCGTTGGACGCGGGCAGCACGCGCCAGTTCACGTTGCCCACGGGCGAGATCCCGGATTCGTACTGCGTGTTCACGTGCTCGTGGAGCACGTCGCGCACGGCGCCGGTCGCCGCATCCGCAATGCGAAGCGTCGCGTCCTTGTGGTCGCGCGAGACGGACACGAACGCGAGCGCCGACGCGTCAGGATACCACGCGACGTCGCTGTAATCGCCGTCGCACGAGATGTGGTCGCAGATGCTGGAGCGGTGCTGATCCGGCTGCATCTGGAAGCGTACCACGCGCGGCCCGCCGGCCGCCTCGACGTCGATGATGACGCGATGGATGCGGAAGATCACGCTGTCGCCGGGCAGCGGATAATGCCACGCCTGGAGCCGCGGCTCGCCGACGTTGGTCGAGACGAGATACATCATGCTCGTGCCGCGCTCGTCGTGCTGGAACGTGGCGATCTTCTTCGAGTCGGGCGACCATGCCAGCACCGGTCGCGGTCCGTGTACCCACCCGGCGTTGTTGGTGGCGTAGCCGAAGTCCTTGACGCCGTCGCGGGTGAGCTGCGTCTCGCGCCCCGTGGACAGGTCCTTCACCCACAGGTTGTAGTCACGGATGAAGGCCGCGCGCATCCCGTCCGGTGATACGATCGAGTTGGCTGGCGGCGTCGAGATCGCCGCGGCCGTCGTGTCCACGGACGTGCACTGGTACGCCTGCACGTCGCAGCGGTAGCGGCGATTCTGCGACTCCACGACGATGACGCGTCCGGTCTTGTCGAGCTCGAAGGCCTGGAAGGGCAGCCGGTTCGGATCGATGCGTCCGGTGGTCACAGCGCCGAGCGCGGTGGCGAGCCGCGCCTGGTCGAACGCGCTCGTCCGCGTGCGTCGCGCCGGGTCGACCATCACGAATTGAAAGCCGTTCGCGGTGCTCGTCCGGTACCAGAACCGGCCGTCCGCGACGAACGTCGGTCGAACCCCCAGACCGGACACCAGCGGAGCGGCGTTCTGACCGAGGAACCGTTCGGCGCGGCCGTAGTCCTGCGCGGTGTAGTTGCGTGTGACGCCCTGCGCGGCGAGCGGAGCCGCGGCGAGCAGGATGAGAGAAAGGATGCGGATCTGCATTCCTGAAAATACGGACCCGACGAGGATTGCGTAGTCGCGCGGCGCCAACGGATCGCAAACGCATGGGACCAAAGCCACATATGGCCATGCCGCGCGAGCGACCAACTCTTCCGCTCCCAACCCCGTACGCCAGGCAACATGAGCACCCGATCTGACATCGCACCCTCGATCGAGCCGAAGACCGGGTTGACCGAGATGAGGCACGTTCCGGGCGGCGCCTTCATGATGGGCTCCGACCGGCACTATCCGGAGGAAGCGCCGGCGCACAAGGTCAAAGTCGCGTCGTTCTGGATCGATGTGCACCCCGTGACGAACGCCGAGTTCAAGCGCTTCGTGGACGAGAGCGGCTATGTCACGCTCGCCGAGCGCGCGGCGAACCCGGCCGACTATCCCGGTGCAAAAACGGAGCTGCTCGCTCCCGCATCAGTGGTCTTTCGCAAGACACGTGGGCGGGTGGATCTGCGCAACCCATACAACTGGTGGACCTATGTGCCGGGTGCACAGTGGCGCCACCCGCGCGGACCGGCGAGCTCGCTCGACGGCTTGCTGGATCATCCGGTCGTCCACGTCGCGTTCGAGGACGCCGGCGTCTTCGCGAGGTGGGCCGGCAAGCAGCTGCCAACGGAGGCCGAATGGGAGTACGCCGCTCGCGGCGGCCTCGATGGGGCGGAGTATTGCTGGGGCAATGAGTACCGGCCCGAGGGTCGCCAGATGGCGAACAGCTGGCAGGGCGAATTCCCATGGCAGAACACCCTCGACGACGGGTTCGAGTGGACGTCTCCCGTCGGCTCGTTTCCACCCAACGGGTTTGGCCTCCACGACATGGCGGGCAACGTCTGGGAGTGGACGACGGACTGGTACCAGGAACACGGGAAGATCGAGAAAACGTGCTGCACGCTCGACAACCCGCGCGGCGGCAAGCGCGAGGACAGCGCCGATCCACGCATGACCGATGTTCGCATTCCCCGGCGCGTGATGAAGGGCGGTTCATTCCTCTGCGCGCCGAACTACTGCCATCGGTATCGTCCAGCCGCGCGCATGGCGCAGCCGATCGATACGTCGACCTGTCACGTTGGATTTCGCTGCGTCGCGCGTGACGTCGCGCCATTCGGCGCGACCTCCTCCATGGAGTCGGAGTCTGCGGCGCGCTCGCTCGTCGGCGAATGAGAGGATTCACTGAACCGACAATGGCCGCCAGCGAACAGGTCCGCGCATTCTACGAGCGGATGCCGTATCCGCCGCCGACCACGACGCTCGAGGCGCAGCGCGATCTCTACCGGAACCCGGTGCGCCGCCGGGCGCTGCACCACCGGTTGTGGCCGACGACACCGCAGCGACGGAATCAGCGGATCCTGATCGCCGGCTGCGGCACGTCGCAGGCCGCGCGATACGCGCTCCGGGAGCACGATGCTCGGGTGACCGCGATCGACGTCAGTGCGACGAGTCTGCAGCATACGCAGGCGCTGAAGCGAACGTACGGGTTGGACAATCTCGAGATGCATCGGCTCGCGATCGAGGACGCGCGGGAGCTCGGACGCAGGTTCGACCTGATCGTGTGCACCGGCGTGCTCCATCATCTCCCGGACCCGGACGCCGGCCTGCGCGCGCTGCACGACGTGCTGCAACCGAACGGCGCGCTGCACGTGATGGTGTATGCCGCATATGGCCGCGCGGGCATCTACATGATACAAGAGTATTGCCGGCTGCTCGGCGTCGGCACCTCGCCGCAGGAGCTGCAGGACCTCGGCGCACTGCTCGAATCATTGCCCGCCAACCACGCGATCGCAGATGTGTTGCGACACGCAAAGGACTTCCGGCAGCCCGATGCGATGGCCGACGCACTCCTGCATCCTCTGGATCGCGCATTCACTGTTCCTCAGCTGTACGCGTGGCTCGAGCGCTGCGGCATGACCTTCGGACGCTGGATCGAGCAGGCGCCCTACGTGGCGCAGTGCGCGCGGTCGCCCGGAGCCCGCACGCCGCGCGCCTCGCTGCCCTGCCGGCGCCGCAGCAACACGCAGCCGTCGAGCTCTTTCGTGGCACCATGGTGTCGCACAGCGCGATCGCTTACCGGGACGACAGCGCCGGCGCCCAGATCCAGTCGATCGCGTTCGACGATGATCGCTGGCGTGGCTATGTCCCGATTCCGCTTCCGTGGACTGCCACGATCCGCGACGGGCTCCCGCGCGGCTGCGTCGCGGTGCTGCTCAATCGCGCGCATACATTCGCGGATCTCGTCCTTCCTGTTACGGCCTTCGAAGTCGCGGTGCTGGACGCCATCGACGGCTCACGAACGCTCACCGAGATTTTCCGGTCCACGACGAGCGGCGATGCCGGAGCGCGGCTGGCGCTCGACTTCGTTCAGCGACTCTGGTGGTATGACCAGATCGTGTTCGACGCGTCGCGCAGCACATAAGGCTGCTCACGCTCAGGTCAGTGCAGGGTGCTGATAACCTGAGCCCTTGGTCCAATGCAGTGCGCTGCGGCGCCGCACGAAAGTTCTCCGCGATCGGATCCCCGACGCGCGCGCCCGCGTTTGCGGAATCCATGGATCCCCTTCTTCGGAGACGAATCATGCCAGAAAAGAAGCCGAATATCGTCATTCTCTGGGGCGACGATATCGGCATGTGGAACCTCAGCACATATAGCCGCGGCATGATGGGCTATCAGACCCGCAACATCGACCGGATCGCCGACGAAGGGGTGACGTGCACCGACTGGTATGGCCAGCAGAGCTGTACCGCGGGGCGTGCAAGCTTCATCTGCGGTCAGAATCCGATTCGCACGGGACTGACGAAGGTGGGCATGCCTGGCGCTACGGTGGGCCTGCAGAAGGAAGATCCCACGATCGCCGAGCTGCTCAAGCCACTCGGCTATGCCACCGCCCAGTTCGGCAAGAACCACCTCGGCGACCGCGACGAGTATCTGCCGACCATGCACGGCTTCGACGAGTTCTTCGGCAACCTGTACCACCTGAATGCCGAGGAGGAACCGGAGCTCCCCGACTATCCCAAGGACCCGGAGTTCAAGAAGAAGTACGGCCCGCGTGGGGTGCTCCACTGCCTGGCCGACGGCAAGGGTGGACAGACCATCGAGGACACCGGCCCGCTCACCAAGAAGCGCATGGAGACGATCGACGAGGAGATCACGACGCGCGCGCTCGAGTGGATGGAGACGCAGGCCAAAGCGGACAAGCCGTTCTTCCTCTGGTACAACTCGACCGCGATGCACTTCCGTACGCATCTCGCCGACAAGAACCGCGGCAAGAGCGGGCAGGACGACTATAGCGATCGCATGTTCGTGCACGACGAGCAGATTGGCGAGCTGCTCGACAAGCTCGATGAGCTGGGCATCGCCGACAACACGTTCATCATGTACTCCACCGACAACGGGCCGGAGAACGACACGTGGCCCGACGGGGCGAACACGCCATTCCGCAGCCAGAAGGACACGAACTGGGAAGGTGGCTGGCGCGTTCCATGTCTGCTGCGCTGGCCGGGCAGGATAAAGCCCGGGTCGGTGCTCAACGGAATCGCGTCGCACGTGGACATGTTCCCGACGCTGCTCGCGATCGCGGGAAACCCGGATGTCACCGAGCAGCTCCTCGAGGGAACGACCGTCGGTGGCAAAGCGTTCAAGGTCCATCTCGACGGCTTCAACCTGATCCCCTGGCTGACGGGTGAAGTGAAGGAAAGTCCCCGGACGTCGATCATGTACTTCAGCGATGACGGCGACGTCATGGCCCTTCGCGTCGGCGACTACAAGTTTGTCCTTGGTGAGCAGCGTGCCACGTCGACTGGCGTGTGGGCGGAACCGCTGGTGAAGCTGCGTCTGCCGCTGATCTTCAACCTGCGCCGCGATCCGTTCGAGCGAGCGCAGCACAACTCGAACGTGTACTACGACTGGCTCATGAATCACGTCCCGCAGACGTATGTGATGCAGGAAGTGGTGGCGCAGTCGATCGCGGATTTCGCCAAGTTCCCGCCGCGGCAGAAGCCCGCGTCCTTCAACCTCGACGCCGTGCTGGCGCAAGTGAGCCGCGTTCCGGCCGCCGCTCCATCGAATGGCAAGACGGCAGCGGAGCCTTCCCGGGGGGGATCGGAGGCCGTGCGACCGCCAGAGAAGATCGCCGCGTCAGGCCGTTAGGGTGTTCGAAGCCCAGTCGCGCCGCGTCCGATGAGCATGCCAGCGATCCCGACTCCGCCGCCGCGCATCACGGCGGCGGCGCCGCACGACAGCGTCTCCATGGAGCTGTCGGAGCGGCAGACGGGGCTGTCATTCCAGCGAACGCGCATGAGCGCCGACCGGACACTGATGTCGGTCATTCGCACCTCGCTGTCATTGATCAGCTTCGGTTTCACGATCTTTCAATTCTTTCGGCATCTGCAGGAGACCAGCATCATTGCGGGCGGCCACGACGCCGCCCGCAGGTTCGGCGTTGCCCTGGTCTTCATCGGCGTCGGCATGCTCGCGATCGGAATCGTCTACCACCTCGTGTTCATGAAGGGCTTGCGCCACGAGCGAACGGAGATGAAGGCGGACGGCCTGATCCACGGCGAGAGCGTGTTTCCCGTCTCCCTCACGCTGATCACGGCACTGATGGTGCTCGTGACCGGTCTCCTGGCGATCGGCGGCATGATGTTCCGCCTGGGCCCGTTCCATTGACGTGTCCTGTGATTCCGCGGAAACGTTGAGCTGGGGAAGCAGGCAATGCCGCATCTTTCGCAGGAGCTGCTTCCTTCGCAGCAATCGGTGGCGACTGCCGTGCTGCGTGCCGCCGTCTGGCTTCGCATCGCACTACAGACGATCGGCGGAGCAGTCATCGCGGTGGGAGCGGCGCTGACGGTCACCCGGTCGGTGCGAGGCTTTCTGGGCCGCTTGCACATCAGCTCGAACGACGTGCGGCTTGGCTTTGCGCGATATCTCGCTTTGGCACTCGAGTTTCAGCTCGCCGCCGACATCCTCGATACGGCAATCACGCCTTCGTGGCCACGCCTCCAGTTGCTCGCCGCCGTCGCGGTGATTCGGACGGCGCTGAACTACTTTCTTGGCCGCGAGATGCGGGAGGAGCGTGCGCGCTCGGCCTCGCCCGAGTCACTGCTCGCGGCGCCATCGCGCAGATCTGCGGCGTAGCCGCGCAACGATGTATGTGCTCCTCCCAGCGCATTCCCATTGACATCCTATGGGACGCCTCCTATCCTCCCCATAGACATCCTAGGGAGCTTGGCGCGTGGGCAAGTCGGACATCGAACTCCTGCAGGGTACGCTCGACGTTCTGATCCTGAAAACGCTGAGCTGGGGCAAGCCGCTGCACGGCTACGCGATCGCGCGATGGCTGCAGCAGGTCACTGACGACGTCCTCCGCATCGAGGAAGGGTCGCTCTATCCGGCGCTGCATCGCGCCGAACGAAAGGGCTGGATCGGGAGCGACTGGGGACTGTCCGAGAACAACCGGCGGGCGAGGTACTACACGATCACCACGGAGGGCCGTCGCCAGCTGCGCGCGGAGACCTCCAGCTGGGCGGTGTTCTCGCAGGCGGTCTCGAAAGTGCTGACTGCGACGACGGCCGCGGTCTGACCGCGGAGTATTGAATGGCTGGACCTACCTGGCGCCGCTACGTGCGCTTCTGGCGCACCGACGTCACCGCGGACGTCGCGGACGAGCTCGGCTTCCATCTCGAATCGCGGATTCAGGAGTACCTCGCGGCGGGGATGTCGCCGGAGCAGGCCCGCTCTGAAGCGCTGGCGCGATTCGGCGATGTCGAGCGCGTGCGCAATACGGTCGAGCGCATCGACCGCGACCATGACCACGAACGGAGACGAGCATACATGTGGGAGGAATTCACGCAGGATTGCCGGTACGCCCTCCGCGGACTGCGCCGGTATCCTGCGTTCACGGCCATCGCGGTCTTCACGCTCGCACTCGGCATCGGCGCGAACAGCGCGATCTTCAGCGTGGTCAACGGCGTGCTGCTGCGGCCGCTGCCATATCGTGAACCGGATCGTCTCGTGCGGGTGTTCACCGCCTTTCGCGGTCAGGGCGTCGAGAAGTATGGCATGTCCCAGCCGGAGTTCATGGACTACAAGGGACTCACGCGCGTCTTCGAGAACGCCGCCGCGTATACGGGTGCGGGACTGACGCTCACGGGGACAGGTGAGCCAGAGACGGTCCGCGGCATCGCGGCGACGCGGGACATGCTTCCCGTGCTGCGCGTCTCGCCGCTGCTGGGCCGCAATTTCGAGGGGGACGAAGGGCGCACTGGCGTGGAGCCGGTGGTGATCGTCACGTATGACTTCTGGCAGAACCGTTATGGCGGCGATCCCGCGCTGATCGGACGGTCGCTCGTCCTGAACGGTATCACCCGCCGCGTCGTCGGCGTCCTGCCGCGCGGTGTCACCATCGCCCGCGCCGAGGCGATCATCCCGATTTACATCAACCCGGACAGTCTGCAGGGGCGCACCAGCAACTACCTCAGCGGCGTGGCGCGGCTGCGCGACGGTGTCACGCTCGAGCAGGCCCGCCGCGAGCTGAACGCGCTCACGCGTCGCGTGGCGCAGGAGAACCAGCGCGCGTATCCGGCGAACATGGGCTACGGCGCCACGATCGTGCCGATGCACGAGGAGATCGTGGGCGACGTGCGTCCCGCCCTCCTGATCCTGCTCGGGGCCGTGGGACTCGTGCTGCTCATCGCCTGCGCGAACGTCGCAAACCTGCTGCTTGCCCGCGGCGAAGCGCGCCAGCGCGAGATCGCGGTGCGGACCGCGCTCGGCGCGCCGCGCTCGCGCATCGTTCGCCAGCTGCTCACCGAGAGCGTCGTGCTGGCGCTGCTCGGCGGACTCGCGGGGCTCCTGATCGCGTGGTGGGGTATGCGCACGCTGCTCACGATCAACCCCGATGCGATTCCGCGCCTCGAGCTCGTGCAGATCGACGCGCCCGTGCTCGCGCTGACGTTCACCCTCGCCGTGCTCACCGGCCTGCTCTTCGGTTTCGCTCCGGCGATGCACATGGCGAAGCCGGAGCTGCAGTCGTCGCTCAAGGAAGGCTCACGGGGCGGGACCGTCGGCCAGGGCCAGCAGCGCATCGGGCGGGCGCTGGTCATGGCGGAGCTGGCGCTGGCGGCGGTCGTCGTGATCGGAGCGGCGCTGCTCATCCGAAGCTTCTGGACGTTGCGCGCTGTGGATCCCGGATTCCGACCGGATCATCTGCTGGTCGTCGACGTCGCACTGCCCGCCGCGCGCTATGATCCGGAGAAGACGACGATCTTCTATCAGCAGCTCACGGAGCGCGCGCGCGCGTTGCCGGGCGTGCAGGTGGTGGCCGCGGCGTCGGACATTCCTCCGCTGGCGTCCGGCTACAACTGGGACGTCGCGATCGACGGCAAGCCGGTAGTGCCCGGCGATGCCGCGCCGTCGCCGAACATGCGCGCGGTCACGCAGGACTACTTCCGCACCATGGGGACCACGGCGGTGCGCGGACGCGTGTTCGGTGCGGAAGACTCGCGCGCGTCACCGCCGGTCGCCGTCATCAACGAGACGTTTGCCAAGGCAGTATGGGCCGGCGTGGATCCCGTGGGTCAGCGGCTGCGGTTCGGCCGCGAGCTGCCGTGGATCACGATCGTCGGCGTCGCGCGCGACGTGCGCAGCCAGGGCCTCGGCGAGCCGGTTCCACCGGAGATCTTCGTGCTGCACGAGCAGCTGCCGACTGCCGCCGGTGGTACCGAACGCGCGATGTATCTCGTGTTGCGCACGACAGGCGACCCGAACCTCCTGACCGGGGCGGCGCGCCGCGCGGTACGGGAGCTCGATCCGGCGATCGCCGTGCCGACGATTCGGACGATGCAGGAGGTCATGCGACGCTCGATGGCGCGGCAGCGGTTCACGATGGTGCTGCTGGGGGTGTTTGGTGGCGTTGCGCTGACGCTCGCCGCCGTCGGTATCTACGGGCTCATGTCGTTCGCCGTGCGACGTCGCACGAGGGAGATCGGCATCCGGATGGCGCTTGGCGCGAGTCGACGCGATGTGCTGCGACTCGTCGTCGGGCAGGGGATGCGTCTCGCGATCTACGGCCTGTCGATCGGTCTGGTCGGGGCGTTCCTCGCCACGCGCATCATGTCGCGCCTTCTCTACGGCGTGAGCGCGACCGACCCTGCGACGTTCGTCGCCATCGCGCTGGTACTCGGCGGCATTGCGTTCGTGGCCAGCTGGGTGCCCGCGCGCCGCGCGGTGGCAACGGATCCGACGATGGCGTTACGAGCGGATTGATCCGTCGTTTGCCACTGCGCGCCGGCGCATCAGGTCAGCGCCTCGAAGCGTTCCGCAGCACCACCGCGTCGCCGCGCTTGATGCCATATCGCTTCGCGAAGTCGCCCTGGTTCACCGAAAAAGACACGAGACCGCGTGAATGGATCACGACGAGCGATGCACCGACCTTCACGTCGCTGAACGTGGAGCGCCACGGCAGCCGCAGGCGTCGTGTGCCGATCATGACGTCGATCGAGTCGCCCATCGACGCGATGGAATCGAGCAGCGCGGCGGGAACGTTCGCCACCACGTTGCCGTACGGATCCTCGACGTAACGCACGGTCCCCTCGACTCGACCGCTGGCGATGCGAGCGGCGCGCACGTTGAGCCGCACCGGCGTGATGGAGGGCCCCAGCGAATCGAGGGGAACGCCGGCGGCTAGGTGCGCCCCGACGGGAGAGAAGATGTCGCGGCCGTGGAAGGTGAATGACGTGCGTGCGTCGCGGAAATAGCGCACGTTGCGAAGCTCTACGGCGCGATCGAGACCCTCGCGGTCCACGATCAGGGTGAACATCCCGTTGTCCGGTCCCACGAGCAGGTGCCCGGCCCGCGTGCGGATGGCGATGGGCTTCCGTTCGCTCCCGACGCCGGGATCCACGACTGCTACCGCGACGGTACCGGACGGATAGAACGGAACCGCCTGCTCGAGCACCTCACCCGCGGTCTGGACGTCGTACGGAGGATTCTCGTGCGTGAGATCGACGATGCGAAGATCGGGCAGCACGTCCCACATCACACCCTTGCACACCGCGACGGCGCCATCGCGCACGCCGAAGTCGGTCAGAAACAGCAACGTCTTCGGGTTCGACTGCGCATGCGCTGCCGGCGCGACGGCGACCGCGATCGCGAGAGCGCACGCCAGCAGTATGCGTCGCATCCTACGGCGCGAGCTCCCGGATCCAGATGTTGCGGAAGCGCACCGGATGTCCGTGGTCCTGGAGCGACAGCGGCAGCTTGTCTGCGTGAGCGGAATACGGAGGCCGCGCCCTGTTGGCTGTGGGACCGACGAGCGCCACGTTGTCCTGTACGAGCACGTTGTTGTGGAGGACGGTCATTCGCGCGGGCGCGAGCAGCGCGCCGCTGGCATCGAAGCGCGGGGCGTGGAAGACGACGTCGTACGTCTGCCACTCGCCTGGCGGGCGGGACGCATTCACCAACGGCGGATACTGCCCGTACACAGCAGCCGCCTGGCCGTCGGGATACGTGTCGTTGTCGTACGAGTCGAGCACCTGCACCTCGTACATGCCCATGAAGAAGACGCCGCTGTTGCCACGATCCTGGCTGGTGCCTTCCGCAGGCACTGGCGCGCGCCACTCGATGTGCAGCTGTGCGCTGCCGAATCCCCGCACCGTCTCGATCGAGCCGGTGCCTTTCACGACCTCCATGTAGCCGCCCGTCACTTTCCAGCGCGCGGCGCCCTTCGTGGAATCCGTCGTTCGCCAGCTCGACAGCGACTTCCCGTCGAAGAGCACGATCGCGTCGGACGGAATCGGAACCGGGCCGGGCATCGGCGGCACGCTCACCTTCGTCGGCCGCGGCCGATCCATGGAGTGTTGCGGCCAGTCACCCACGGTCTGCGCTCCGGCAAACGAGGACACGAGCAGCAATACGGCAGTGGTGCATGAGAGAGTATGCGTCATGTGTCGGGGGCGAGTGAATGCGCGAAGATGCCGCGCGCCCGGCGCTGAGGGAAGGTCGGTCGCCCGTGAGCAATCCTTCCCATCACTTCGGCATGGCGGTGGTCATGCCGCGTGCGTAGCGCCATCGTCCATCCGCATCACGCCGCATCACGAGGAAGGCGCGCTGCTCGAAACGCTGGACGTCCCCGCCACCACGTGGGGTCAGCGTCATGCGCTCGATGCCACGCTCGAAGGCCCAGTCACCGGACACGACGGTCTCGACGACCTCGAGACTCTGCTCGATGTCGAAGCGCGCGAGCGCGGCACCCATGGCGGCCGCCGCCGCGGCCGGCCCCTTCAGAGCCGGTGCGCCACCCGACCAGACCTCGTAATCGTCGGTGAGCAGATCAGCGACGGCCGACGGATCGCGCCGCGCGACCGCCGCGATCCATGCGTTCCGAAGCTCGTCGATCTCGGCCGCCACGACTCCCTACTCCCCGGGGTGATACCGGCGGTCCTGATGCGCGCGTACCTGGGGCCGGTAGAAGTAGACCTCGCGAAGATCGCCGGTCGCGTAGCGCTGCGCCTGGTCGTCGAAATGCGGCGACGCCGGATCGCCGCTCTCACCGCCCGCGGTCACCGCGCGCGCCCGAACGCTGTCCCGACCGAACTCCACGACGGCGACGAAGCTGTTGCCGCTCGTACCGTAGATCTTCTTCGAGCCGTTGTACGGCCGCGCTCCGAACGAGGCGAGCGATCCCCAACGCGCCGACGTGAACGCCACCGGAATGGACGGCCCGCTGTCCGTGAACGGGTGCACGATGTCGTCGGTCAGCCGCTGGAAGCGGTTGATCTCACCCCACGGCGTGCGCCAGTTGCCGAACCGCGCGATGAGCGTGTCTGTCGCGGCGGCGAGCGCTTCCAGCCGCTCGGTGTCGTTCGCGCGCGAGACCATGTAGTCGTCCAGCGTCAGATCCGCCTCGTCGGCCTCGGCACGCACGCGCCGGCCGAGCTCTTCGCCCCAGAAGACCGCGACCGATGTCGGCACGCTGGCGACGCTCCAGCGCATGTCCCAGGCACGGAGCAGCGCGATCTGATCCGCCACGCGCTGCCGCAGCGAATCGCCCGACGGTCGCGCGTCGTACGCCTTGAAGAGCGGCGGCAGCAGCACCGCGAAGCCCGGGAGATCCGAGTCGTACGCCGCCGCGCGCAACGACTCGAGCGTGAACTTCTTCTGTGATTCCAGCACATGCATCGCGTGGATGCCGCGGAAGTTCTCGGTGCCTGCGTCGACGTAGGCGGGATACTCCGACTTCCTGGGGCTGTTCGTCGCGCCGGCCGCGGAGTAGGGCCAGTTGTTCGAGTTGTAGACCCAACCGTTCGGCGGATTCACGACGAGCGGCGATTCGTCGATCGACAGTGGTGGCCCCCACTCGGTGGCTGGATTGCTCCCGTCCACCGGGTTGCGCCAGTCGAACGACGGGTCGCGCTTCGGGATGAAGTTCGCGTGGAAGTAGGCGATGTCGCCGCCACTCGACGCGAAGATGGTGTTGTTCGACGAGTTGGTGTGCAGGTCCATCGTGCGCCGGAACTCGGTGATGTCCCGAGCCTTCGTGCGCGAATACGATTGCGTGAGCGCCGCGATGGGGTCCTGCATCAGGCGCACGGTGATCCACTTGCCCGCCGCCTGGCGAACGACCGGCCCGTGATGCGTTCGATACACCGCGATCCGGCGCGCCTTCATTCCCGCGGGCGCGGCGTACGGGATGTCGACGGTGTCGATCACGACGGGGCGCTCCTCGGCGCCGAAGCGGTAGACGTAGCCGCTGCCACGCTTCTCGGTCGTCTCGATGAATTCGTCGATGTTGTCGACGTTGCTGGACGTGTGCATCCAGCCGACGTTCTCGTTGAATCCCTGATAGATGAAGAACTGCCCCCAGGTAGTCGCGCCGTAGGCATCGAGTCCCTGCTCGCTCACCATCTGGAGCTCTGACCGGAAAAAGAACGACGTGTGGGGATTGATCAGCAGCAGCGTGCGGCCGTTGGCCGTCCGCGATGGTGCGATCGCGATGCCATTGGATCCGCGTGGCTCGTCGATGCCTCCGTCCTGCGCGTCGCCATTCGCTTTGGTCGCCTTGCCGCCGTACACCTCCTCGAGCCCGCGCAGCGAGATACTCTCGATGTCGCCGCCGATGCTGCCCTCCGTGAACGACAGTGCCATCCACGGCTCGAAGCGCTTGATGACCTTCGGCGTGACCGTGGGATGCGTGGCGAGATAGTAGTTCAGCCCATCCGCCCATGCCGTCATCAGCGCCTTCAGGAACCCCGGGCTGCGCGCATACCATGCTTTGAGCGAATCCGGGCGGATGTAGAGCTTCATCCGAAGATCCTCCCAGATCGCGGACTCGCCCATGAATTCCGCGGAACGTCCCATTGCCGTGATGTAGTTGCGCTCGACGCGATTGAAATCGTCTTCCGCCTGCGCGTAGATCGCACCGAACACGGCGTCGCCATCGGTGTGGCCGTAGACGTGCGCGATGCCCCACGTGTCGCGGATGATCGTGACGTTCTGTGCCTGCCGCTGCCAGCGCGCGAGGTCGTCCTGCGCGTGCAACGGCCGAAGGGCGAGGGCGAGGCTGAGCCCAACCGTCAGGCCGAGTGAAGCGCCTGCCCTCGAGCGTGGCGCCTGCCCTCGAGCGCAGCGCCTGCCCTCGAGCGCAGCGCCTGCCCTCGAGCGCAGCGCCTGCCCTCGAGCGCAGCGAAGGGAAGGGAAGGGAAGGGAAGGGAGGGATCTGCGTTTCGGGGAAGTGTTTCTCATGACTCTAGGTTTAGGCGACTGCCCGGGCGCGCGCCAGCAGGGTGTCGATCTCGTCGTAGCCGCTGGGATACCTGACGCTCGGCGCGTTCGCGTTCGCGCCGGCGCGCAGCAACGCGACTACGGAATCCGGCGCCCGTCGTCTCGTCCAGTAGGAGTCCACTGCCGCTTTGACGGCGAGCGCGAGCGGCGTGCGGCCGCGGGCATCGCGCGCATCCACGGATGCGCCCCGCTCGAGGAGCAGACCAACCACGTCGTGTCGCGCGAGCCACGCTGCCACGTGCAGCGCCGTGCTCGCGAGCGCGGTGTCCCAGTAGCCGTTGGGCACGGACACCGTCATCCGGGGATCGACGCCGAGATCCAGCAGGTGCCGTACTCCGTCCATGTTCCCGACGCGCGCGAATGGGGCGAGGAGGTCCGCTCCCAGCGAGCGCAAATGCTGCACGAGATCCGGGTCCCGCGACGTGATCGATTGAATCGCGGCGTCGTCACCGCGGGCGCACGCGGCCACGAGCGACTCGATGCCGTCCAGCTGCGGCCGGAACCCGCGCCCCGCGAACAGCTCGAGGAGGTCGCGTCGCCCGTTCCATGCGGCCATCGCGACGGCCGTCTTTCCGCGCCCGCGTGCCGCGTGCCCCGCGGCGACCTCGTTCGGACGCGTGGGATCGGCGCCGCTGTCCAGCATGGCTTCCACGATCTCGATGCCGTTGTCGCTGACGACCGCGTTGTGCAGCGAATTGTTCCCCCACTGGGTCATGCGATTCGGATCGGCGCCGTGCTTCAGCAGCATCCTGACGCCATCGAGGTCGTGCCAGTCGGCTTTCCGGAGCAGCATCATCGCCAGCGTCTCGTCGTTCACGCGGCCGCTGTCGAGCAGCGCCTGCAGCGCGCCATTGTCCCACGTCTCCGGTGTGTGATAGCCCACCTCCGGATCGTTGACGTTCGCGCCGCGCGCGACGAGCAGACGCGTGACCGCCGCGTCGTGTGCCACGCCCGCCGCGCCATACAGGACGGGCTCCCACTCCGGCGTGGGCGCGTTTCCCGGCTCGTTGAAGCCGGCGTTCGCATCGGCGCCGGCGGCGAGGAGCGCCTCGGCAGCGCGCGCGAACCTCGGCGATCGATCGGGCTCGAGCCGGAGATAGCGCGAGAAGCACAGGTGCGTGAGCGCGTCCCAATCGTAGGGACCGCCGCGTCGTGTCGCGATCGATGCGTCGCCGCGGATGAAGCTCCTCACCAGCTCGTCGTCTCCGACGATCGCCGCCGCGTGGATACTCTGCGACGGAAGCGCGGGATTGGCGCCGAGCACGCGGCGTGCGTCGTCGAGCGTGCCGTCGGCATGGCTTCCGCTGCGCGGGACGCACGCCGCGCGAATGAATTCGTCGAGCGCCTGCGCGCTCGCGTCCGGAGGCACCGTCTCAATCCTCCACGAGTGCCGCGGGCACGATGCCCTTCGCGCCGAACCGCTCGCGCACGCGATCCACGGTGCGTGCGATCGCGCGGTCACGATCCGTCTCCGCCAGCGGGTCGTCGCGCTCGAACAGCGTGAGCTGGTCCGCCTTGGGGTCGGCGGCAAGGGACGACAGGGCGACGCCGATCAGTCGCGCCGGAACGCGGCGCGCCGAGCGCAGCTTGCCGAGCAGCTCGCGTGCGACTCCCATCACGACGCGATCGGACACGACGGGCTCCGGCAGCGTGCGGCGTGCGGAGCGTGTGCGGAAATCCATGTCGCGGAGCTTCACCGTCACCGTTCGGGCCGCGAGACCATCCGAGCGGAGATCGAACGAGACGCGCGTCACCAGCGCGAGCAGCTCGCGCTCGAGCTCGCGATCGTCCGTGATGTCGCGGGGAAAGGTCTCGTCGCGTGACATGCTCTTCGCGTCACCACCGCCCTCGACCTCGGACTCGCTCACGCCGTGCACGCGATCCCACAGCCAGTCGGCGGTGTGGTCGCCGAGCCAGCGTCGCAGCGTCGCCGGATCGTGCTGCTTCGCATCCCCGACGCTGGTCATGCCCAGGCTGCGCAGCTTCTCCTGGAACTTGGGACCAACCATCGGCAGGTCGGCGAGCATGAGCGTCGCGACGAACGCCTCTTCGTCGCCCGGCGCCACGATGTGCACGCCGTCGGCGGTGGTGCCGGGCTTCGGCTTCGCGCGCTCCACCGCGAGCTTCGCGATCAGCTTGTTCGTGCCGCCGCCGATCGACACGGACATCCCGGTCTCACGTTTGACGGCGTCGCGCATCCGGTGAGCCGTTTCCCTCAGCGGCTCGTGGTGATACATCCCCTCCGTGCCGCCGAGGTCCATGTACCACTCGTCCACGCTCGCACCCTCGACGATGGGCGCGTAGCGCTCGAGCACGGCCCGTATCTCACGGCTCTTCACGCCGCATGCCTTGCTCGGCACAGGGACGCACATCGCGTCCGGGCAGAGCCACAGCGCGTGCGCGATCGACATGGCGGAGCGAACGCCGAACCTGCGCGCTTCGTAGGACGCGGAACACACCACGCCACGACTCTCGCGCGTGCCGCCGACGATCAGAAGCATTGCCTTGCCGGCTCCGTCCGGATCGACCATGCGCGCGACCCCGACAAAAAACGCGTCGGCGTCCGCAAGCAGGATTCTGCGCGGCTGCGTCACACCCGGAATATGTCGTTGTCGCCCGGCGAAATCCCGTTTCAGCGACCGCGCAGCCTGCGCAGTTCCGCTTCCGACACGATGAACCCGAACGCGGGCCAGCCGCCCGACGCGACCGACTTCCTGAACCAGTCGCGCGCCGTCGTGGTATCGGCGTGCACGAGATACCAGTTGCCGAGGCCGTAGCTCAGGGTCGCGACCTGCACATCGCCGGTGTCGGCGGGCGTGAACACCTCTTCAGGCCGAATCTCACCCCGATACAGCTGCAGGCGTCGGGCGTACGCGTTCGCGATCGGGAGCGAGTCGGGACGCCGCGCGAGCATCGCGCTCGCATCAGCCGCTCGGCCGGCGCGCATGAGCGACATCCAGAGCCAGTCCGTTGAGCCGGCCAGCTCACCCGCCTCCGGGGCGCGGACCTGCGCGCGCGCGAACGCGTCCGCTGCGCCGTTGAAGTCGCCCTTCACGAATCGAACGATGCCGAGATGGTAGAGGACGCCATAGTTCGTCGAGTCGATGGCGAAGCCACGACTGAGATCCCGCTCTGCGCGCTCGAATTGGCGCGTGGACAGGTAGCGGTGTCCCCGCCAGCGGTACAGCATGGCGCTGCCCGGCTCGATCTCGAGACCGCGCGAGAACGTCCGGATCGCCTCGCGGAACTGCCGGGCGCCGGACTGTGCGACGCCGAGCGCGATGATCCGGTCGACGTTCCGCGCGTCGGTGCGAAGCGCGCTGTCGGCGCGCGCGATCGCGCCCGTATCGGCCTGCGCGCGATACTCGATGCCGGCGGCGGACTTGTACTGCACGGATTGCGCGGACAGGGACGAGACGGCGGCGACGAGCAGCGGGAGCAGTTGTAGGCGCATCGGAAGACGGTTGGAGGCGCTCGAAAGTGCGACGAAAACCGCTCAGCCGCTATGTTGCAGCCGTGACCTCAGTCGTTCGTGCGCTCCTCATCGCGAACATCGCGGTGTTCTTTCTCCAGGCGACGCAGCCCGGGATCGTGTACGCGTTCGAGTTCTTTCCGCAGCTGGCACTGGTCCGGCCGTGGACGTTCATCACGTACATGTTCCTCCACGGCGGATGGATGCATCTGCTGTTCAACATGCTCGCCCTGTACTTCTTCGGGCCGCGTGTAGAGGTGCGGATCGGCTCGCGACACTTCACCTGGATGTACTTCCTGAGCGGTGTCAGCGGTGCCGCGCTGTCGATGTTGTTCTCGGGCGCTCCGATCATCGGCGCATCGGGAGGCGTCTTCGGAGTCATGATGGCGTTCGCGTACTTCTGGCCGGACGCGCCGATCATGATCTGGGGCATCATTCCGGTGCCGGCGGCCGTGCTCGTCGTGATCACGACCGTGTTCGCGCTGTTCAGCGGTTTCACGGGGGCGCAGGGCGGCATTGCCCATTTCGCGCACCTGGGCGGTTATGCGGGCGCGTTTCTCTACCTCAAATGGATGCAGCGGTCACGCGCCGCGTTTCGGAAGAAGGCGCTTAGCGGACCGCCAGTCCGCGATGCGCGGGTGCAGAGCTATAAGTCGATCGACGTGGGCAAGGTGCACGAAGTGAATCGGGAAGAGCTGAACCGGATTCTCGACAAGATCTCGAAATCCGGCCTCGGCTCGCTGACGGAGCCGGAAAGGCTGTTCCTCTCGAATTTCGTGCCGCCGGATGACCGGGTGCCGCCTGTGTCGTGAGTCTGCCGCTCCACCGCTCTACTGCTCCACCCTGACGGTCGCGATGACGTCCCCTTCCATGATGTCATCCACGACATCCATCCCGGACGCGATCTCCGCGAAGACCGTGTAATCGCGATTCAGGCGGAGGTTGTCGCGGAGATTCACGAACCATTGCGCGTCGCCGGTGTCGTGGCCGCGCGTGCTCATGCCCAGCGTGCCGCGCACATGCGGGACGTTTCCCAGCTCGTCACGCAGGTAATCCCTGTAGCCCACGTATTCGTTCGTGCCCGGGCCGGCGCCCTGGATGACGAAATCGTGCTCGACGCGGTGCCAGTGACCGCCATCGTAGTAGCCTGAGCGCGCGAGCTCGAGCACGCGCGCCGCCATGATGGGCGCGATGTCGCCGCGGAGACGTACGACGAACACACCGCCGCCGCTCGCCTCCGCCATCGTGACGCGCAGGCGTACGTCCGCTCCCATCGCGATGGTCACGGTGCTCGGCGCGAGCCGTCCCATCGGCGCGGGTGGGCGATCGTCGGACGGCGGCCGCCCAGCCGCGTCGAGCAGCGCCACGCGGACGTCACGCTCGGACGCGTTGCCGTGTGCGGTCCACTGGTCGAACGCGATCGCGAGACGCGCTTTCGCGTCCGGATGTACGGAGCCCTTGAGCGCGTGAGCCGCGGCAATGACCCGCGGCGGCCCACCGGTCTCCAGCGCCTCGATGTACAGATCGTCGTGAAGGTGCCCGGTGCGAGCCGCCAGCGCCGTGATCGCGAATTCGGCCACGTTGTCGTCGGGATCGCGAGCAAACTCCTCGAGCATCGCGGAATCCGACGCCAGTCGTCCCGCGTCGACGAGCTTCGCGGCGGCGCGAGCGGCGTACAAGCGCATCTCCCAGCGCGGGTCGGCGAGGAATTGCTGTACGCGCGCGCGCGTCTCCATGGGACGGAGCGCTGCCAGTGCGATCGCCGCGTGCGCGGCCGCGTGCCACGAGGGCTCGCCACGCGTGTGCCGCTCCGTATTCGCGGAAGGCGCCCACAACCACACGCGCAACGTCGAGACGATGCCCGCGTCATCGGCACACGCGGGCGACAGCAGGTCGGTGGCGCGCAGGCGAACCGCCCAGACGCTGTCATCGAGAGCTGACCGCAACGCCGCGCAGTCGCTCGTTCGCGTCAGCTGGCGATATCGCAGGCGCCAGGCCGGCTCCGGCCACACCGGAGGAGCCGCCAATCGGGGGAGCGAGTCGCGTGCGGCGAACAGCGGATCGCGAATGCGCGCCGCCGCGCGCCATGCCAGCCAATGAACACCCGAGTCCGCGCTGGCGAGTCCCTGCGTCAGGGCAACGTCCCCGCCGTCGCGCCGATCTTCCGCGAGCAGGATGCGCGCGACGATCGACGTGTCTTGCACCCGCGTGCTGGCGGTGGCGGGGGTGGGGGTGGGGGTGCTGGAGGGACTCGGGGTCGTGGTGGCCGCACCCGGTGCACACGCGATCGCACCGAGCCATGCGAGCGCGAGGATGCGGCTTCCGCGCGGGATCACCCGGATTTCCAGTGGCTGGTCCTGGCTACGCGATCGCTTCTGCGCCTGTCGAGCCGACTGCCGGCGCGCCGGACGCGAGTCGCTTCCGGAACTCGCGCTGGAGCAGGAGCAGGCTGAGGACGAGCTGCACCAGCACCGCTCCTACGGCGACGTACCACAGCCATGTGAGCTGGAAGCCGGGCATGCGCGAGATGATCACCGCGGGCACACCGACCAGGATAATACGGATGACGGACGCGATCACCGACGGAATCGTGTTGCCCAGCGCCTGGAACATGCTCGAGTTCACGAACAGGATGCCGGACGCCACGTAGTTCCACGACACGATGCGGAGATACTCGTCGCCGACGGAGATCGCGGCGGGATCCTTCGAGAACACTCCGATCAGTGCCGCGGGAGCGATGTGGCAGAGCAGGGCGAAGACTGCCATCCCGACCGTCGCCATGACCACCGCGTCCTTGTAGGTCGCGCGCACTCGCTCGGGGAGACGGGCGCCGACGTTCTGTCCGGCGACCGGCGCCACCGCAAAGCCGAGGGCGACGATCGGCATGAACCCGGCCTGGATCACGCGCTGTCCAATGCCGAATCCGGCCTGCGCCGCGGCGCCGAACGGTCGCGTCACGGAATAGACGATCACCAGGTACACGGCCATGAGCGCGAACTCAAATCCGGCTGGAAGCCCGACGGCAAGCATGCGCTTCCACATGCCGAACTTCGGTTTCCAGTCCGCGACGACGAAATGCAGGTACGCGCCCGGCTTGAAGTAGTACAGGAACCAGACGAGGCCGACGACGACGGAGACGAACGTCGACATCGCCGCGCCCGCCACACCGAGCGGTCGCCCCGTTCCCCATCCAAAGATGAGTACCGGTGCGAGCAGCATGTTCAGCACGACTGTCGCGGTGGACACGACCATGCCCGGCTTGAAGTTGCCGACGCCGCGCAGCGCCGATCCCATCGCGACCATCGCGAACTGCAGCGCCATCGCCGGCACGTACCAGGCGAGGTAGCTGTTCGCGAGCCGTGCCGTCTCCGCGTCCGCACTCATGGCGCGCGTGTACGGATGCGCGGACACGAGACCGACGGCGAGAAAGGCGACGCCGACGACCATCGCGAGCACCTGCGACTGATTGAACACGATCAGCGCGTCGGCGTGATCCTTCCGGCCGGCCGCGTGCGAAATGAGCGTCGTGGTCCCGACGCCGAGCATCTGCGTCAGCGCGAGCACGATGAAGGTCAGATTGCCCGCGATGGCCACGCCAGCCACCGACGTCGTCCCCAGCCGGCCGACCCAGTACAAGTCGATCAGGAAGTACAGGGTCTGGAAGATCATCGTCACGAGCATGAAGCCCGTGGTCTTCAGCAGGTGTCTGCTGACGGAGCCGGATGTGAGGTCATGCATGCGGCGTAGCGTAACGTCAAATACGCCGGGCGTCCATCACGCCGATTGCCGTTACGCGTGACCCGCCCAGTTCTTCTCGCCAGCCGCGTACGGCACGCACGGGTCGTAGCGGCCCGGCGTTTCGATGTAGCGCTGCGCCTGCGTCATGCCGATCTCCGACGTGAAGTAGCCGAGCAGTGTCAGCTCCTTCATCATCCGGAAGTAGTGCTTCGGCGGATCCTCCGTGATGCCGGCCGCGGGATTCGTCTGCGACGGCGTACCGCCCGCCGCGCCCTCGGAGCGCTGGTCGCTCAGCCACGCGAGCGATCGGTTGCGCGCGTTCGTTTCGCGCGTGTCGCTGATCGACTTCTGGTCGCGATCCAGCTGCTCCAGCACGGACAACCGCTGCTGCGGCGTTGCCTGCATGAAGCCCACGTTGTGCGCCTTCTTCGTCGCGTCGTCGATCGCCTGCATCCCGTCGCGGAATGTCTTCCGGTCCTTCTCGTCATACGTGTCCCGCACCATCATCGCCATGAACGCCCCCGTCTGCGCTGCCTTCGCGCCCGGCGTGCTCGTGGTCGGCAGGATGGTGTCCGCGACTTCGTCGAGGAACGCGATCTCCTCGGTCGTGAAGGGCTTGTCGTTGTTCACCGACCCGTCCGTGCGGCAGCCGGTGAGCAGCGACTCACCGCCAATCAGCGCGATACCGCCAAGGATCGCGGATACGCGCAGGATCGCCTCGCGGCGGGTGATCATCTCTTTTTCGGTCAGGCCCTGATTCGCCATTCTGGCCTCGTCTCGTAGGAAGTGGGTTGTCATTCTGAGGCCGCCCCGGCGGCCGAAGAATCTGCTTTCATCAGAGCAGATCCTTCGCTTCGCTCAGGATGACAGCACTGGCTTCGCTCAGGATGACAGCACTGGCTTCGCTCAGGATGACAGCACT
>Ga0066652_100000317_pt1 | contig 24169 bp, 20 predicted proteins | sample GraSoiAngelo_101_FD_71413 | JGI IMG/M metagenome (GOLD analysis project Ga0066652, IMG submission 71413) | Grasslands soil microbial communities from the Angelo Coastal Reserve, California, USA - 14_0903_02_30cm | ecosystem: Environmental > Terrestrial > Soil > Grasslands | place: USA... | reverse complement strand
GTGCGGGCGATGCGTTCATCCCAGAAATTGACCCCATCCCAGTAATGAGATTTGAAATACCGGTAGGAAAACGTGGAATCATACTTACCACCCGGCTGCTGGCTGGCGGGGGGTACGACAGGTTCTTCCATCAGGTGAAGTAATACGGCGAGAATGTTATCGGGATTCTTTGTAATAATACTTTTCCTGTAGACATTGATCGATGTATCGATCTTTTTCAATTCTGCACTCCAATGAGCGGAATCTTTCGCGGTAGTGGAAGCTGCCAGGTTTCTACGGGCTGAGTCTATTTCCCTGCCCAACTTTGCCATTTCTGCCTGGTAAGAATCGAACAACACATTATCCGGCGAGCCAATGAATTGCTTTTTCTTCCGGATCGTAGCTGTGTCGGCAATGATGGAGAAATGCTGTTGTTTGTCAACAAGTACCTCGAAATAATTGTTCTTGGCAGGAAATACAACAATATAGATACCGCCGCCCAACTTCTTTGTTCCCTTGAAAACCGCTTCGCTTTTATCATTCAGCCTTGCAGAATCTACAATAGGAAACTGCTTACCGGAATAATGACCGAGATAGATAAATTGATTTTTAAAAGGCTTTAAAGTGACTTTTATCTCGTAACCATTTTGGGCGAACGCAAGGGTGGTCAGTAGTAAAACGGGGATCGACAACAATTTTTTCATGAGCCAGAATAATCCGGTAAAGATATTTTAAAAGGTTTAAAAAGTTAAATGGCAGATGTTTAAAGTTGGTTAATGAGAAGACTCGTTTCCAGGCCGGTTAGTTGCCCCCTTCTTCAAAAATATCGATTAGCCTCCTCTGGGAAGACTCCCGTTATCAGAAACCTAACCTTTTAACCTGCCTACCGGCAGGCAGGCCATTAAACCCTCCAACCGTTAAACCCTTAGTTTTGCGCCGTGAAAAGAAAGAGAAAAAATACGGTCCTTGAAAAATTGCTTATCGAGGACTATGCGGCGGAGGGCCGTTCGCTGGGCCGCTGGCAGGGAAAGGTGGTTTTTGTAGAGAGGACAGTGCCCGGTGACATAGTAGATGTGTTCCTTTTCAAGAACAAAAAAGACTGGGCGGAGGGTTATCCCCTGGTCTTTCATCAATTATCGCCTTCGAGGGTGCAACCATTCTGCTCCCATTTCGGAGATTGTGGCGGTTGCCAGTGGCAGATGGTATCATATGAGCAGCAATTGCAATTCAAACAGCAGCAGGTGAAGGATGCCCTTCAACGCATCGGCAAAATCCCTCTTCCCGAAATCCTGCCAATTGTGGGAGCCAAAGAAAACAGATATTATCGTAACAAACTGGAATATACTTTCGGAACTTATCGATATATACCTGAATCAGAATGGTCATCCCACCCCCCGAAGCAGATGCCTCCCCCAACCCCTCCAAGGGAGGGGGTTTGGAACCCCAACGGAGACGAGACATTAAAGCAAGGTTTTGATGAAGGTTCAACTTCTCTTAAAGAAGAACATTACAAAATATCGCAGTCTTCCCAAACCCCCCCCTTGGGGGGCAGGGGGGCCGAATATCACAAAATATCGGAGTCTATCCAAAACCCCCCCTCGGGGGGCAGGCGGGCTGGAGGGCCCGGAGGGGCAGGCTTTCACGCCAAAGGCCTGTGGGACAAAATCGTCGACATAAAAAAATGCTACCTCCAGGCCGAGCCCAGCAACCAGGTCAGGGAGGTGATAAGGGAATATGCTGCGGCCAATCAACTTTCTTATTATGATGTTCGACATCATACAGGTTTTTTGAGGAATATTCAACTGCGTATTTGCACTACAGGAGAGGTAATGGTAAACGTGATCGTTGGTGAAAATGCGCTCGAAAAAATTGAAAAACTTTTATCATACCTGGAGCAGCAGGTACCCGCCATCACCACTTTACTGTACACTATCAATACAAAATGGAATGATAGCATGCACGACCTGGCGCCGGTCATTTATTCCGGTAAAGGGTACGTGACAGAGAAGCTCGAAGATTTCCAATTCAAGATTGGGCCAAAATCTTTTTTTCAAACGAATACCCGGCAGGGCGAAGAGTTGTACAGGATCGCCAGGGACTATGCGGAGTTGACAGGAAAGGAGACGGTCTATGATCTTTATTGTGGTACCGGTAGCATTGGCATTTTTGTAAGTAAAGGAGCCAAAAAGATCATCGGCGTGGAAATGATCGAAGAGGCTATTGAAGATGCTAAGGAAAACGCGGCTTTGAACAATTTGACCGCTGCGGAATTTTATGCGGGGGATGTGATTGATATCTGCAACAATGATTTTTTTGTTGCGCATGGCCGCCCGGATGTTATCATCACAGATCCTCCGAGGGCAGGCATGCATGAAAAACTGGTAAAGAAGATCCTCGATATCGCAGCTCCGGTGGTTGTGTATGTAAGTTGCAACCCGGCTACGCAGGGGAGAGACCTGAATTTATTGGGTGAAAAGTATGAGGTCACCCGGATTCAACCCGTGGATATGTTCCCACATACACAGCATATCGAAAATGTGGTTCAGTTGAAACTGAAAAAATCATTGGCAAACCTTTGATCCAATTCCGTGTTTCGGTTAAGACATATCGGCTAAATTTGCAGCATGAGTAATGTTCGTTTTACCCGGTCACAGAATTTTCCGCCAATCGTTAAAAACCTGATCATCATAAATGTTCTTGTTTATGTTGCACAGATGATGTTAGACAGTCAGTATCACCTGACAGACAAATTTTCTCTTCAACCAATAATTTCCGATCGTTTACAGGAGGCCTTACGCGAAAACGCCCCTACTGTTGTCATCCCGCATTTCTCTCCTTACCAGATATTCACACATATGTTTACTCATGCGCCATTACCGCAGTTCTGGCATATTCTTCTTAATATGTTTGTGTTGTGGATGTTTGGAAGGGTGCTGGAAAGCGTATGGGGTTCGAAAAGGTTCCTGACGTTCTATTTGATCTGTGGAATTGGGGCAGCTGCCTTTCATTTGCTGGTGGCTTATATTCGTTGCGAATATTTATTACTTCCGGATGTACTGAATGTTAACCAGGCCGGTTTCAACAAACATGGGGGCGCCCTGGCTGGGGCCATTGGGGCATCGGGTGCGATCATGGGCTTGGTGGTTGCTTTTGGTTATCTTTTTCCCAATACCGAATTATATCTATATGGAGCCATTCCAGTCAAAGCCAAGTGGGCTGTATTACTGTATATAGCCTATGATTTGTTTGCAGGTGTCGGCGGCGGTGATAATATTGCCCATTTCGCGCATTTGGGCGGTGCTATTACGGGATTCATTATGGTATTGATTTGGAACAAAACCAACCGAAAAACGTTTTACTAGGTAAGCTAAGAGGAAAGGAGAAAAGGAGAAAAAGAGTGAGGCTTATACTAAAACCTGATGGTCCTCTAATCTGCAGGGAGTATAAACACTGAAAAGCGTTCTATTAGCTAAGAGAAAAGGAGAAAAAAGAGGGAAAGGGTGAGGATTGTACCGTTATTTGCAGGTGATTTGATCCGATTGCAAAAATTATACAGAAAGAAAAGTTATATCGCTTTTTTTCTCTTCCAGGACCTTATCTCTTTTGAACTCTTGGCGTAATTTTATCCTCCGGTTGATCTATGCCTTATTACGAACGACAATACAAGAGAAGTCCACTTTTTAACCAGGACAATAGTGCCCTGCTTACACTGGTTGCTATTAATCTTATCATCTTTGTGCTTCTTCAATTTGCCAGAGCGCTTTATTTCCTGAGATATGGGAATGGACCCTCTGGAGATGACGCATTCAATACAGGCGTAGTTGATTGGCTTGCAGTTCCGGCAGAAACGCATAAGCTGCTATCGAGACCCTGGACTATCATCACCCACATGTTCACTCATACAGGTCTCTGGCATATTTTCGGGAACATGCTCTGGTTGTGGATGTTTGGCTATATACTCCAGGACCTTACGGGGAACAAAAAAGTAATTCCTGTTTTTTTATACGGCGCATTGGGTGGAGCGTTCGCTTTTATTCTTGCATATAATATAGCACCCGGATTGAGACCGGAGTTGCCCGGTGCCGAAGCGCTGGGGGCTTCTGCAGGTATAATGGCAATTGCAGTAGCCACCACTTTCATTGCGCCCGGGTACCGGATCTTCCCAATGCTGGCAGGTGGTATCCCTCTCTGGATCATTACTTCGATTTACGTCATTATCGATCTGGCGACGTTGCCTGTTAGCAACCATGGGGGGCATATTGCTCACCTGGCGGGGGCATTGACCGGTTTTTTATATATGTTTTTTTTCCAGCGCGGGTACGACTGGGGTGCCTGGATGAATAATCTTTGGGATTGGTTCTCCAATCTTTTCAATCCTGATAAACCTAAAAAAAGAAAACTTGTCAAACAGGAGCTTTTTTACAAGTCAAACAAGCAACCTTACACAAGGACACCAAATGTAACGGAGCAAAAGGTGAACGAGATACTTGACAAGATCAGCCAGGTGGGATATGAATCACTTTCCGAGGAAGAAAAAGAACTGTTGAAACGAGCAAGCCAGGAATAGATGATAAATACGAAATTGGGGCTTCTGGTTTCCTGGCCGGCTTCTTCTGGTAACGACAGGGTTTTCATAATTTGCATCAATGGCCACAAGATTTCGCCTTCTCACCAAGCGATTTTTGATCCTTTGCAATGCCGCGATTGCTCTCCTTTTTATATTGGCCTGTTTGGCTCCGTATATCAATCCTGAACGCTGGTGGTTCATTGCACTTCTTGGTCTCGGTTTTCCTTTTTTGTTAATCATTGTAATCGCCTTCCTGATCTGGTGGTTGTTTATCCGGAGAAAATGGGCGCTGATATCGGCTATAGCTCTATTGCCGGGCATTAAAAGCATAACGGTTCTTTTTGCTTTTCATTCGCCCGCTAAGTTTAACTATGCAAAAGAAGCCGGTAGCCTGCGCCTGGCCAGCTGGAATGTGGCCCGGTTTATTGAAATGAAAAGAAACAATAACAAAGGAAGCCAGACAAGATTAAAGATGATGGAACAGATCGCCGCACAGAATGCCGATGTGTTTTGTATGCAGGAATTCTTTCATTCCAACGATTCCGCCTGGTATCCCAACATCGTTTATATACAAAACCATTTCAATTATCCCTACTATTATTACTCGCATGATAACGACGGCGACAATCATTTTATCGGTAGCATCATTTTTTCACGCTACCCTATCATCGATAGCGGAATGGTTCGTTACCCCAGGCCTTCGCTGCCCGAGGCACTGATGCATGCAGACATAAAAGTGAATGACGATACGATCCGGGTATTCACCACCCACCTTCAATCCCTGCAATTCAAGAAAAGCGATTACGAAAAAATCAACAAGATAAAAGAGGCGGAAGGGGAAGTAGTGTCCAATTCAAAAACCATTTTTTCAAAACTGAGAACGGGCATGAGTTACCGGAAGATACAATCCGATATAGTCCGGAAAGTGCTTGCGGACAGTCCTTATCCTTTTTTGTTTTGCGGCGACCTGAACGATGTGCCCAATTCTTATACCTATAATACCGTTCGCGGCGACTTGCAGGATGCTTTTTTAAAAAAAGGCTTTGGGATCGGCCGCACATTTTCTGCGCTGTCTCCCACCCTTCGTATCGATTATATTTGCGCCGATGAGAATTTTACCATCAACCAGTTCAACAGGGTGATAAAAAATTACTCGGATCACTACCTGATCCTTGCAGATCTCAGGTTGAAAAAATAGCATACGCAGTCCCTGGTGAGTTCTTTAGCCCACAGACCTGCCTGCCGGCAGGCAGGGAACCACCGAGAATACACCGAGAGCCGCTGAGATGGAATGAATGAGATAGAAAATAACTCCGTGGTCCTCTGCGTGCCCTCCGCGACTCTCTGTGGCCAATCATAGAAACACTATTTTTGCGACACATTATGCGTGAACTGAAAGTTTATAACTCCCTGTCGAGAACCAAGGAGATTTTTACTCCCTTAATATCTGGTCATGTAGGCATGTATGTGTGCGGGCCTACTGTTTACAGCGATGTGCATCTTGGCAACTGCCGCACATTTATTTCGTTCGATGTCATTTATCGTTATTTCCGGTACCTGGGATATAAAGTCAGATATGTAAGAAATATTACCGATGCAGGTCATTTGGAAGGCGACAGGGATGAAGGAGATGATAAGTTTTCCAAGAAAGCCAGGGTTGAGCAGCTGGAGCCGATGGAAATAGTACAGAAGTATACTCTAGGCTTTCATAAGGTGATGGAACTGTTTAATAATCTTCCGCCGACCATTGAACCAACGGCTACCGGGCATATTACCGAACAGATAAGAATGGCACAATGTATCATTGATAACGGGTATGCTTATGTTGTCAACGGTACGGTTTATTTTGACGTTGAGAAATACAACAAAGAGAAACCGTATGGCATCCTGACGAATCGGAAACTGGAAGAGTTATTGGAAGGAACAAGAGACCTGGGAGGACAGGATGAGAAGAAAGGGAGACTGGATTTTGCGCTTTGGATAAAAGCCTCATCCGAACACCTGATGCAATGGCCTTCGCCCTGGGGCATGGGCTTCCCCGGTTGGCATATTGAATGTTCGGCGATGAGTGAAAAATACCTGGGAAAACAATTCGACATACATGGCGGCGGAATGGATCTCGCAGCTACCCATCATACCAATGAGATTGCGCAATCGGAGGCTTGTTATCACACGGCACCGGTGCGTTATTGGTTGCATACGAATATGCTCACGGTAAATGGAGTGCGAATGAGCAAAAGCGCTGGCAATGGATTTTTGCCGGGCGAATTATTTACGGGTTCCCATCCATTGCTGGAAAAAGCCTATTCGCCAATGAATGTCCGGTTCTTCATGCTCCAGACGCATTATCGCAGCACACTCGATTTTAGCAATGAGGCATTACAGGCAGCCGAGAAAGGATTGAAAAGACTACTTGAAGCTTATAATCACCTGGAAAAGTTGTCGATCGATACGAAGGGGCCAGCCGGTAATAAAGAGTTGGATGAAAAGGTGAGAAAGCTGGTGAACGAGTTCGACGAAAACATGAGTGACGATTTCAATACTGCGAAAGTACTGGCCAGCATGTTTGAACTGGTACCCGTTATTAATTCAATAAAGGATAAAACTGTTGATCTTTCATCTTTATCGAAGGACACATTGACATTGATGCAGGAGAAATTCAAAAATTACCTCTTTGATGTGTTTGGCCTGAAACAGGTCACTGAAACTGACAATAGCAAACTCCAGGGAGTAATACAACTTCTTATTGATATCCGGAGGGAGGCAAAAAGCAAAAAAGATTTTGTGACTTCGGATAAAATAAGGAACCAGCTCTTACAGTTGGGTATTGCTATTAAGGATGAAAAGGACGGCGGTATGTCTTGGAGTGTTGAGTGATTGTTTTGAATATTAAATTTGAATATTGAATGCGGGATGTCTTTTAGGTCGAAGAGGACTGGTTCTTAGTTTGCTGTCTTCCTCGCTATCGCTCTGTTTCCCGCTCTATTCCTGGGATGTCCTTACCTTTCCGGTCAAACAACCGCTTCATGCGAAAACCATTTCTCTCCCTTGTACTCATTTTCCCGATCCTTGTTTTTGCCCAGATCAAAAAGGCCCCGGAAAAAAATGACGGTGAAGGTCCATGGCCGCAACTCATCATTCGTGGAGTTATTTTGATCAATGGGACTGGCGCGCCGCCGATCGGGCCGGTGGATATTGTGGTTGAAAAGAACAAGATCAAACAAATAGCAGTCGTCGGCTCACCAGGAATAGCAATAGACAGCTCGCGAAGACCAAAACTCGTTGAAGGAGGAAAGGAATTGAATTGTGAGGGAATGTATTTATTGCCCGGATTTATTGATATGCACGGTCATATCGGCGGAAAGGAGCAGGGCACACCGGCAGAATATGTTTTCAAATTATGGATGGCGCATGGTATCACCAGCATCCGTGATCCTTCGGCAGGTAATGGACTGGACTGGGTATTGGAGGAAAAAAGATTAAGCGCTGCCAATAAAATAACGGCGCCCCGCATATTCGCTTATACGGCTTTTGGACAGGGAAGCAAAGAACCTATTGCAACACCCGAGCAGGCGAGGGAATGGGTAAGAGATAATGCAAAGAAAGGAGCAGATGGTATCAAATTTTTCAATGCAGCACCTGATATTATGAAGGCAGCGTTGGAAGAAAACAAGAAATTGGGTTTGCGCTCCGCCTGCCACCATGCCCAAATGGATGTGGCCAGGTGGAATGTATTGAATAGTGCCAGGGCTGGCCTGACAAGTATGGAACATTGGTATGGCTTGCCCGAAGCGTTGTTTACAGACAAAACCATACAGAATTACCCGCTTAATTATAATTATCAAAATGAACAGAACCGTTTTGAAGAAGCCGGTAAACTCTGGAAACAGGCGGCACCTCCATACAGCGAACATTGGAATAAAGTAATGAATGAACTCATCTCGCTTGATTTTACGATCGATCCTACGTTTAATATTTATGAAGCCAACCGGGACCTGATGCGGGCAAGAAGAGCCGAATGGCATGATAGCTATACGTTGCCTTCCTTATGGAAGTTCTATGAGCCCAGCCGATTATCTCATGGGTCGTACTGGCATAGCTGGGGAACCGAGCAGGAGATACAATGGAAAGAAAACTATCGGTTGTGGATGACATTTGTAAACGAATACAAGAACCGGGGTGGAAGAGTTACGGTGGGAACTGATGCAGGATTCATTTATGAACTCTACGGATTTGCCTATGTAAGAGAGCTGGAGTTGTTACGGGAAGCTGGCTTTCATCCGTTGGAAGTGATCCGCTCCGCCACTTTATATGGTGCGCAGGCATTGGGAATGGAAAAAGAGATTGGAAGCGTGGAAGTCGGGAAGCTGGCAGATTTTGTTATCGTGAATGCAAATCCATTGGAAAACTTCCAGGTTTTATACGGAACCGGCGCTATAGCGCTCAATGAAAAGAATGAAGTGATAAGAAGAGGCGGAGTCAGCTATACGATCAAGGACGGAATTATATACGACGCAAAGAAATTGCTGGCAGATGTGAAAAAAATAGTTGATGAAGAAAAGGCAAAGACGGGAACGAAGCTTACACAACCAGGTTTTTAGTCTATAGTCTATAGTCGTTAGTCGATAGTAAGTAATCGGGACTATAGACTAATGACTAACAACTTTCTTTTCCTGCTCTAATCATTTCGCGTTTACCAATCGGTCCTGGAACCTTCTCAATTTTAAATCCTGCTGCTTTCATCGACCGTTGCACATCTCCCTTGCTGCAATAGGTAACAAGTATCCCTTCGGGTAAAATCATATTGTATAATTTTTCAAAGATATCTTTCGTCCAGAGTTCAGGTTGGGCGGCAGGAGCGAAAGCATCGTAGTAAATGAGGTTGAAATGTTGATGGGTTGAAAAGTTGAGAAGGTCGGCCTTCGTTTTGTGAAAAGTGAAAGAAGAATTTACAACGATATCTTTTTCCCATTCACAGCTATGCAGTTTTTCAAAAGCGGACTGGTAAACAGGTTGCCGGGACTGTTCGCAATAGTTTAATAATTTAATTTCACTCTGGTCCAAAGGATGAAGTTCGATGACAGTATAATGAACGGGTTGTTTGACCTTATCCGCTTCAATCAATGTAAGCAGGGCATTCAGCCCGGTACCAAAACCCATTTCAAAAATGTTGATTGTTTTACCGGGTGACTTGTTAAGCAGGTATAATAACCCCGTTTCAATGAACACATGCAAAGATTCCTGAATAGCTCCGTGAATAGAGTGATAGGTGACATTCATTTCCGGGATAAAAATGCTTACCGAACCGTCTTTAGTCATGATTATCTTTCGTTCCATTTTCGGGCGCCGGTGTTGGACCGGAACGAAGATAAATTTCAGCAATATTTCTTAACTGAACCACATTAATCCTCCCTAACTTAGGCTCATGCATTATGTAAAACATCTCTCAAAAGATGAAAAATTAAAAAAGCTGATCAGGGAGCATGGCGTATTTGAATTAAAAGGACAAAAGAATCTTTGTCTTTATCTCTGTTACTCTATCATGAGCCAGCAACTGTCAACCAAAGTAGCAAAAGTGATCAAACAGCGCTTTATTGACCTTTATGGCGGAGAGCCGACCCCACAACAGGTAGTTTCCACGCCGTTTGAAAAACTGAGAGCGATTGGCCTGAGCAATGCCAAGGTGAGTTATGTGCAAAACGTTGCCCGTTTTGAAATGGAACATGGCATGGATCATAAAAAATTATCGAAGATGAGCAACGAGGATGTGATAGCATATCTCACCCAAATAAAAGGTGTGGGTCGCTGGACTACAGAAATGCTTCTGATGTTTGCCCTGGGCAGGGAAGATGTATTTGCTCCGGATGACCTGGGTCTTCAAAACGCCATTATCGGGTTATATGATCTCAGGCATCGCAAAAAAAAGATAATGATTAGCAAAATTGTCAAGATCGCAGAGCAATGGAGCCCATACCGGACCTATGCGTGCATGTACCTTTGGAGATGGAAGGATAATCCACCGCTGGTCACTAAACAGAAGCCAAAAAAAGCATAAAGTGAAGAGTTGATAGTCGATAATCTATAGTCAGGATCCAGCGCCCAGAACGTTGGCTTAACATAGAACAGGTTCTCAGAATTGATATTTCAGCGCGATTGATGGATAGAACTGCCAGCGATCGTCTTCTGCCAATAGATGATAATAGATATTGATCTTCGATCCACCCGAAAACCCCCTGTATAGTTTAAGCCATAATTGAGGATCGCTGAAAACGGAAAACCTTTTCCCGGACTTCATCATAGTAAATGAATCTCCATGATTCCTGTTCTCAGTCAACCCAACGATATTACCCGTAAAGCTGTTTGCATATTTTGAAAAAAAGATTAACCAGAAGAATGCGCTGATATTGTCGTGACTGGGTTTTTGAAAAGCCGTGTATTTATAACAACTATAAATATTGAAGAACGCGAGATTGTTCCATTGAAAACTATAAGACAGGCCCAGCGAAAAAGCATTGGTTAAATAATAACCATATGATCCGGGCTCGGCGATACCTAGGCCACCATTGTACTGAACCTGCAGGTAAATTTTTGGCTTCCAGAAACGGAATCCCTGTGAGATCTGCATATAATATTGCCCCATGTTATTCCGCTGACCTGAAAGTTCGGATTGGGCTTTTAACAAAAATGACCCGGGTTTTACAGCTCCGTAAAAAGAATCCGCTTTGGGCGGGCGAAAATATTCAAAATAAAAAGCAGGGAAGTTTTTGTGGGTGTGATCAGGGTCTACTGAATGCCGGAGATCGTAATGTAGTTGTAACTGTTGTGACCAAACAGGATAGCAACTAGTGGACAGGATAAACGCAAGCAGGAATTTCATGTGCGATAAAATTGGAATTGGGTTGTATTTTTAAAAAGCAAAATTGATGACTGCTGGATCAAACAGCCGGAAGCAGCGTGGAATTCTGCTGGAATTGTAGATTTGGAAACGGAAGAAAGCATAAGCCTAATGCTATGAATGATTTGGATACATCTGTTTTCATTGCTTTATTTAAAAAAGCATACGAAAAATGTTTTGGCCATCCGCTGACCGGCCGCCTTACCGAAACGGAGAGTAGGCTTTTTTCAGAGAAGATCCTGGATCAGACCGGGCTGGTAATTGGCGCTAAAAGCATAAAAAATTATTCGTTATTCGTTCACGGTCCCGTAAACGGCAAAGAGGAAAATCCCTCGGTGGCCACTCTTGATACGTTTGCCCGGTTTCTGCTGGAGGCGCCTTATACGGATGAAGTGCTGCGAAAGAATAAAGAAAGTCATTACCCCTATTGGTTTCGATACCGGCAACAGTTTCAGCAGCCGGCAAAGAAACTGCCACGCAGAAAAAGGCGAGCGATCATTCTTGTCATGGTAGCATTAGTGGCCTCAGTCGTCACAGCATCAATTTTATTTGATCCGGCAAAAGAACACAAGGAGGATATTACTGATGATTTTCATGAGCTACAGGAGGATTCCTTATCAAGCCGTGGATGGTTTGTAAGGGCGAAAGATGCTGACCACTGGAATCGCAGAAATGAAAGGCCCGGTCATTTGACATTGTTTACATTGAAAGGCGATAACTGGCCCGATTCAGTGAACCGTCCCAATATCAAAGACCTGTTGTTGAGAAAAAATAACGCTGATTGTTTCGTCACAGAAATACATTTATCCGAATTTGTACCGCTCCAAAACTGGCAACAGGCTGGTATATTGTTGCTCGAGGATACTTCTTTTGCCGGCAAAAGTCTTCGCTTGTCGCTTGTCTATAACGATTTTTACGGGGGTTTCCCGCGATCGAGAGAAATCATCATCCAGGCTATCATATCCGGCGGTAAGATATCCGACAAACCAGAGGAGATCGTACACCAGTTGCTTTTCAAAATAGATTCCGCCAACGAAGAATTGGTCAGGCAAAATCTCCTGCATTTCGCCTTGCGAATTGAAAAGAATGGCAGGAGTTTAAGGTTGCTGTTCGCCAATGGTAGCATGCCGAATTCGGCATTCAGAGAGATCCTTCGGAGGGATATTGATCTAAAACCCGCCTATATCGGGCTGTTTGCACTGAAAGGTTTTGTTGATACCAGCACGATTATTCCTGCACGGTTTGATTTTTTTAGATATACATCAGGTGGCTGCACCAGGTAGCCAGCCTCTCCCTCCGACTCCCTCTCCAAGGAGAGGGAGAGTAAGTGGCATAAAAAATTGCTTCGCTCCGCTCGCAATGACAGTATCTAGAATCATTTAACTAAAAGCATTTAAATTGCGTCTCCCGTTGCCTGTTTTTCAAAAGGGCAACAACTTAAATTTAATTCTATGCACAGGCTCTTATTGACGTTCACATCCTGCACTATTGCTCTTTTATCTTTTTCCCAGGACAATGCACTAACCGTAGAGGATTACCGGGATGCGGAAGATATGATGAGTTATAGCACCCAGCAGTACATAGACCGGGGAAACGTTACTCCTAACTGGTTAGACGGGGATAAATTTTGGTACCGGGTACTCACGCCGGAAGGAACTGAGTTTGTGGCGGTCGACGCGGCAAAAGGAACCCGTACTGTTGCATTCGATCAGCAAAAATTGGCAAGTGTGCTTTCAGCAGCAACTGGCAGAACGTATAAACCTTCCATGCTCCCCTTTCAAACGATCAATTATTCTGCGGACGGAAATTCAATCTTTTTTCGCGCGGATGGAAAGCAATGGAAGTATAACCTGCAGGATTTTTCGGTGGTAGCCGATACCACGCAGCTTACCGGTAACCTAAGCAGACCAGGCGGCGGAAGATTTGGCCGGGGAAATGAAGTGCGGTCGCCGGATGGCACAAAATCGGCTTTTATTAAGGATTATAATTTATGGGTAAGGGATATAAAGACTGGCAAACAAACGCAACTCACTACAGATGGCATCACGGATTTTGGATATGCAACCGATAATGCCGGCTGGACAAGCAGCGACAGGCCCGTATTAAGATGGTCGCCGGATTCAAAAAAGATCGCCACATTTAAACAGGACCAGCGTAATGTGGGTGATATGTATCTTGCTACAACCAATGTTGGCCATCCCGCATTGAAAGCCTGGAAATATCCTTTGCCGGGAGATAAGGATATCCCAATGATCCATCGTTGCATAATCGACGTAGATGAACCCAGGGTCATCATGTTAAATGTTCAGCCTGATCCTCATCGCGCTTCGTTAAGTGATGACATCTCCAGCAGCGGCACCTTTGATGACGTGGATTGGAATGCTGATGGTACGGAGCTTGCATTTCTCTCCACATCGCGCGATCATAAAAATGAAAGAATGCGCATTGCAAATGCAGTAACAGGTGAAGTGAGGGAGGTCTTTGACGAAACCGTGGCTACGCAATATGAATCAGGACAAGGGGCCATCAACTGGCGTTATCTACCAAAGACAAAGGAGTTTATCTGGTATTCAGAGAGGGACGACTGGGGTCATCTATATTTATATGACGCTACTACCGGCAAGCTGAAGAACCAAATCACGAAGGGTAATTGGGTTGTGCTACGCATGACAAGAGTAGATGAAAAGAGCCGCAACATCTATTTTATCGCAAATGGGTTGCAACAGGAGAATCCTTATTTCAGCCAGCTTTGCAGGATCGGTTTTGATGGAAAGAATTTCACGGTGTTAACGCCAGAGGCGGGTACTCACCAGGTGAGCTGGTCACCTTCGGAAAATTATTTTATAGATACCTATTCGAAACCGGATGTGCCTTCAATATCGGTATTGCGGGATAAGAACGGGAAGAAGATTATCGAACTGGAAAGAACGGATATATCCAGGTTAAAGGCAAAGGGCTGGAAACCTCCTATACCTGTGACGGTAAAAGCACATGATGGCAAAACAGATATTTATGGGTTGGTATTCACACCTACTCATGTTGATCCTAATAAGAAATATCCTGTGGTCGATTACATCTATCCCGGCCCGCAGCAGGGTAGTGTGGGCAGTTGGACGTTTTCGGCCGGAAGAGGCGATCACCAGGCGCTTGCCGAGCTGGGATTTGTGGTCGTGCTGATTGAAGGCACCAGCAATCCCGACCGCAATAAAAGTTTTCATGACATGTATTATCCCAACATGAGTGAAAACACATTACCCGACCAGGTCACTGCCATCCGCCAGTTATCTCAACGGTACACTTACATGGACACAAACCGCATCGGTATCTGGGGCCATTCCGGCGGTGGGTTTGCTACTGCGGCTGCTATGTTCCGCTATCCCGATTTTTTCAAAGTAGGTATCTCCGAGTCCGGCAATCATGATAATCGTAATTATGAAGATGATTGGGGTGAGAGATATATCGGGTTAATGACAAAAGGACCGGATGGCAAAGACAATTATGAAGCGCAGGCCAACCAGGTGTATGCAAAAAATCTCAAGGGGAAGCTGATGCTGGCGCATGGATTGATGGATAACAATGTCCCACCTTATAATACCATGTTAGTGATAGATGCGCTGACAAAGGCCAATAAAGATTATGACCTGGTTGTATTTCCCAATGCCCAACATGGCTATGGAGAATATTCACCCTACATGATGCGCAGGCGCTGGGACTATTTTGTAAAGAACCTGTTAGGGAAGGAGCCACCGAAAGAATACAAACTGGAAACGAAAACAGATCCGAGAACAGGTGGGAGCCAGTTAGGATTCTGAGAAGAAATGCGGAGAAGCAGTGTTTTCTATGTAGTATTTGTGCTCGCTCCCGCTCTCTTAGGTTACAAGTACAGCCTTAATACAATTATCCAGTTTCCTATCGAAAACATCGTACGCTCTTGCGCCATCGGCTAACGGAAATGTGTGCGTAATGATATCTTCGATTGCGTAACGTTGAGGTAATTCTTCCATCAGCAACTTTTCTGCATAGTAATGTGCAGGGCAACGACCGCTCTTGTAAATAAGATTTTTATCATACGCTTCGCCGGGAGAAAACGCAAAATATTTTGCTGTATGAACACCCACTGAAGATATCGTGCCTCCCGGCCGCAGTATATCAATGGCTAGCTTCAGTGTTTGTTCACTTCCCACTACTTCCATCACTGCATCTGCGCCTCGTCCCCGTGTGGAACTTAGAATTTGTTCTTTTACGTCAGTCAGCGATGCATTCAACGGTATAGCACCGAACTGTTTTGCTTTGGCTAATCGTTCGGGTATGGTGTCAATTGCAAATAATACTTCTGCACCCAGGTGTTTTGCAGCAATGATGGTCATCAATCCAACGGGTCCGCAACCGATCACAGCATAAACGTTTCCCGGCTTTATGCCCGCATTGTCAGCACAGAAATAACCGGTAGAAAAAACATCACCTGACAACAGTCCTTTTTTTTCGTCAATGTCGCTGCTTAATGGCAGGAGAGTGGTATCGGCCATCGGGACACGGATATAGCTGGCCTGAGCTCCCTGCAAGCCATGGCCGTGCTCAACCCATCCAAACAGCTTGCCTTTTTCACAACGGCAGGTGAGACCAATGAGGCAATAGTAGCATTCACCACAGGAAGTGGTAAAGGGACTTAGGACTCTTGCTCCTTTCTTAAATTTTTTTACTTCAGCGCCTGTTTCTTCAACAGCGCCAACAAATTCATGACCCATCACTGTTCCGGGGTCCAACCCGGATTCCCTTCCATGATACACATGAAGATCGGAGCCGCAGATACCGGCCATTGTTATTTTGACAATGGCATCGGTGGGTTGAACTAATACGGGATCGGCAACCCTGTTGTATTCTATAGTTTCTTTTCCAGCGAAGGTGAGGGCATGCATGATGTGAAGATAATGATTGCTGTCCCGTCAGAATGGCCACAGAGAACACAGAGAAAAAAAGTCGTGCCCTGCCGACCTTACTTCGATATTGCTACACCAAGGCAGCCGCAGAGAGCCACGGAGCTTTTTTCTCTGGGGGCAAATTTAAATCCGATAGCTATCGGGTGAAATACTACCGAAGCAAGAGGGTATTCATAGCCTTCTATTGATCATATGATTTTCAACCAACACTTTTTTCTTTTAAAAACTCATCCAGTCTTTTCTTTTGTCTTAAATGATGCCGAAAGTGTATTTCGGCAAATTGAAGCCACTCACCTGCGGTAAGATAGCCAAGACCAAAATGTTTTGTTTTACCGTTGCCCTGATTTTTTTCAACAAGGGTTGACACTTCAATAAACCTGTTCTTTAAATCTATCAACCCTTGCAGAATTTGATCTTTATTGAGAGGTTGCGGTGTTTTCGCATTCGAGGGCGGGCCTTCAATGAATATATCAGGGAGCTCATTGTCCCTGAATATTTTTTCAGCAGCCAGGAATTTTTCACCGCTCATATTATCATTGCCTGTTGTACATGTTTTCGCTTGCTTCAGGGAATAGCCCGTAGCCTCAATCAAATGAAGGTAGAGCTGTCCCATTGACCAGCCCGCAGCAGGCTTGGCCAATAGTTGGTCTAAACTATACCTGTCCAGTTCTTTTATCCACCCATCGAGAATATTGCTAAAGGATTGACTAAGCATTGAAAATATTTTTTATTGTTTGTTCAAAAAATCTTCGACAACTGCCACGGTCAGCTCATGTAGTTTACCGCCAGCATCGGGAACTTCCGACGCACCAATATAGGCTCCATGCATAGCCGGTAATATCATCAATCTTGCATTGGGAATAAGTTTAGACATGACAACCGCATGTTCAGCGCTAACGACGTCCCGGTCGCCGCTAATGATCAGTGTTGGCGATTTTATAGAACGCATCAGTTCATCGCTCCAATCCCTGAATTGCAGCATGCGCTCCCTATCTTTGTTGAACATGGTCAATAAAGCGTTGCTGTCCGGGTTTATTTTGAGAAAAGCATTTCTTAAGGGCTCAGGCATATCGCTCAATGTAGCCAGTTTCATCCCTTCAAAAAAACCAGCAGGAAATGCTTCTCGTTTGTAGAATGTTGAAGCCAGGACCAGTTTATTGACCAGTGCAGGGTGACGGACTGCAATTTGTATCGCAGTGTTCCCGCCATTGCTGAAACCAAAAATAGCTGCTTTCGAAATTTGAAGGATTTGCAGCAATCTTGCTACGTCATCGGCGTCCTGTTCAAAACTCTCTGGTGCCTCCCTGTCGCTGGTATGTCCATGTGCCTGAAGTTCGACAGCGATTACTTTGTTTTCCTTTGCCAGTAAGGGAATTACTCTACCGAATGTAGTTCCAAGCGTAGAACCTCCTCCATGGATCAGGACCAGGTAATCCCCTTTGTCGCCATGCATCTCGTAATACATTTTTATACCGTTGACATCCGAGTAGCCGTTTTTGAAGTAAAGAGTGTCGTTGGATGACATAGCTGATCCATTTTTATTTTCAGATGTATTGTTATGGGTGCAGGAAGCCAGGTATAGGGCCGCGAAAGCTGGAAGAAGAATTTGTTTCATTCAAAATTTTAATCTTGGATGAAGTTATATTTTTTTTCGAAAACGCGTATTTAGGGTTTAAGCGAATGAATTTTAACTGGTATATATTTTTTCTAAGAACAAAAAATAGACAAGAGTATTCCGTTACAAGTTGGGTTTCATTCTTTACTTTTTTGCCTTGACGCAAAAAAGTAACAAAAAAAGTCAAGCCGATTTGAAATATCAGTCCCTATTGTCAGCACAGTCATACTGCAAATCGACCTTAGAACACTCCGTTATTAAATTATAGTGATAGGTCAAGCGCCTTCCCGCCAGTTGGCGGGACGCGCCTCCCGGGTGGTCGCATAACACGTAGCGAGGACATCGACCTTGAGCCCTTCGAATAGCGGGGTGGTTTCGCCGATTTGTTTTAGGAAAATTACAGTCATCGGGAATGGCGACCATCAAATCGGCTTGATCTTTTGGTTCTTTTCCATCAAGGGAAAAGAACAAGAAAAAAAACTATGGAAAGCATGGTTAATTACAATAACAAGTAAAACCTATAGGTAGTAATTCACATAATCCCCCTCCGGCCTCGGAGCATTTTTAAAGTGTTTGTATTTTCCTAGAAGTTTGCCAGTATAGTAAGTAATAGGAATGATCATTTTTTTCACCAGGCGTGGAATACCAGGCAGATCATATTCCTTCCTGTATCGTTTGATAAGAAAAGCGCTATCGAATTGTTCTGGTTCGGCTTTGCCGGATTTATTTTGAGCGTTATAAAAAGCACTTAGAAAAAAGACAATAGTGTTGGCGGGTTTGATCCATCCTTCGCAATGCAACATTTCTTCACTCGCATTCCAGAAGCGATGTGGAATACCGCGTTTGAATAACACGGTTTCTCCTTCCTCTGCATATTGAATCGGTTGTCCGTCGATCTCGTAGGCCAATTTCCCTTTTATTACCGTCAGCGATTCATCCTGTTGCAAATGTGTATGCATTTGTGGGCCATTGCCCGGCGTAACATAATTTTCAACAAAAACCTTATCGCCATCAAGATGTTTCTCGACTTTCCGGAAGATCAGTTTTTCGCCTACACAGTTTTGAATTACATGAGGATAAGTGATGTTCATGCGACCAGTTTTTGATGCGACTAAGATAGATTGCCTCTGGTATCCGCACCACTGTAAACAGGTGAGTGGTGGTTTTCTGCGCATGTGTTGAGCAATAAGCTATGCGAATTGTGAGCCCGGTTGCAATGGTTGGTTGGTTTTCAACTCGCTTGCGTCGATTTTCCGGGTTGGATCTACCAGTAGCCACAACAGGGACCCGGTAAACAATACTGCGGCTATGATAAACATAGGAGTGTCAAAACTGTGTGCCAGGTCCGCGATCTTCCCAAAAGTGAGAGCCAGGAAAAATGCACCCATTTGCCCGAAAAAATTCATTATCCCTGTAACAGTTCCTACCCGGTCGCCGCCAATATCTACACAAACCGAGAAAAAAACCACCGGGATAAAGGAATAACAAAGTTGAGCGACATAGAGACTGGCGACAACAATTATATTACTGGAAGTAACGGCTGCTGCCAGGAAAGAAAGTGTCAGTATGCTTAATGCTAAAAAGCCTAATAATTTCCGACCAAACAATAACCCTCTTTTTTTAGCGATCCAGTCACTTAACACACCTGCCGACAATACGCCTGCTATGCCGACCGCAAAAAAATAAAACACGATATTCTTCATTTCATTTTCTGTAAAATGCCTCCCTTTTTGTAAATAGATCGGCATCCAGGCAACAAAAAAATACTGCGCCCATTGGGTACAAAAAAAAGCTACGACCAGAGCACGAAGGCTCTTGCTTTTCAGCGCTATCTTCCAGGGAAAATATTTCTGGTGTGTAACAAATCGCCTGGTTGTTTCTATATACTTTTTCTCTTCTTCACTAATACCTTTTATTTCCGAAGGATTGTTCCTGAACCATAAAACACAAACAACCACCCAGATCAACCCGATCAACCCGTTTACAAAAAACGAAGCACGCCATCCCAATGCTATGGCTATAGGAATAACAATCAGTGGTGCAAGGGCCGATCCTGCATTCTGACCGATAAATAGAGCCGAAAGGCCTCGCGAAGTCTCAGTAGTCGGAAACCAATGGGAGATAACGGCAGAACTGGTAGGATAAGCTCCCGATTCCCCAATACCAAATAAGAAACGGACAACAATTAATGAAAGCAAACCATTAGTCAAGCCAGTTAAAATGGTGAACAGCGACCACCAGGTAACGATGCGTATAAAAACAGCTCGCTGACCGATGCGGTCACCCAGTATGCCGGAGGGGAGTTCGAACAGGGCATAGGCAAGAGAAAACGCGCCCACAACCCAGCCCCATTTTTCATTTGAAAGATTAAATTCTGATTGTATCCTTACTCCGGCAAGAGAAATACAAATCCTGTCGAGATAAGTGATAAAAGTTAAAAAAAACAGGAAGATCAGGATGCGGTAACGATATGGGAATTTTTTATTCATGGTCCGTTTGTCAAACAATGCCCCGAATCCAGCCGCCATCTACTGGCAACGAGATGCCCGTGATATAACTGGCTCTTTCACTTGCAAGAAATGCAACAGCGGCACCAAATTCTGCGGGTGTACCAAATCGTCCCAGGGGTATCTCATTTTTTACCGAAGCGAAAGATGGACTATTGTTCATCAAATCTTTCAATCGCTCAGTTTCGGTATAGCCCGGCAATACATTATTGGCGGTTATATTGTATATGCCCAGCTCATTGGCCAGTGTTTTTATTAACCCTGTGACCGAGGCCCTGACTGAATTAGACAACAGGAGATTATTGACTGGTTGTTTGACAGTAATTGAAGTAATGGAAATGATCCTTCCCCATTTTTGTTGTTTCATTCCCGGTAAAAACCCAGTGACCAATGCGACAACACTTGCCAGCAGGCTATTGTACGCATGATCCCAGTCCTCTTTTTTCAGATCTTCAATCCTGCCGGTAGGCGGGCCGCCGGTATTGGTGACCAGGATATCTATTTTGTTATATGCCTGCAGAGCGCTTGTGATGATCTTGTTTCTTTCAGTCTCTATCGACAGGTCGCCGGCAATAGCGAGGACCTTTGCATTTGTTTGTTCTTCAATTTCCTGTTTTGTCTTTTCCAGCTCCTCTTTGTTTCGTCCATTGATGATAGCTATTGCGCCTTCGCCTGCCAATTCCAGAGCAACACTTTTTCCAAGCCCTTTGCTTGAGGCTGCTATAAAGGCCACTTTATTTTTTAAGCCGAGGTCCATAAACGTTCAATTTACAAAAGATATGGAGCAGAAAGTGCATGAAATTTTGATTACAGCTGGTTGATACAATAATATTTTGCCAGCAACCGTAACACATCGGCATCGTATTGCGCACCTACGGTGCGCCGGCAAACAATACACAATGATTCTACCGGGATTCAACCCCTACGGGGTTTGGCGCACAACAGTCTAAAGGCTTGGTCAGTCTCTGACGCACTTTCGATAGCTATCGGGATCATTGTTCCGTTCATTGCTCGTCACTATTGAGTAACAACTATTTTCTTAAATAATCATCGGTTTTATCTATCCAGTCCTGTCGTGGAGGCGACCAGGTATCTATTTCTTCTACATCGCCGATCATTAATGCTTCGTGTGGAAGGTTAGAGGGGATAACCACAACATCTCCGGGATAAAGATCCATTACCTGCTCTTTATTTTCACCAAACCAAAAACGCATTTGGCCAAAGATCACCTGGGTTACCTGTTCGTGGACATGATGGTGTAAGGGTACAATAAACCCGTCCCTGAACTTCATTTTGGCGATCATTAGTTTTTCTCCCCACAACATTCTTCGTTGCATGGAAGGATTTACCTGTTCAAGAGGTACGTCATCCCAATTTACTTTCTCAAGCATAACTTTATTTTAGGAATTGATGAAGGTTATTCGAGTCGATAGTCGCGATGCAAACTTATAATTTAAAACTTACAACCTGCCTGCCGGTCACCGGTGGCCAACGCCTCTGGCGACCGATCGCAGGCAGGCTTACAACTTTTTACCAACGTTCCAGAAACTGATCTTCCGTCGAGTAGCAAAGCCCATTTTTTCATACAAATGAATGGCGCCAGTGTTTGTTTCAGCGACATGTAGAAAGGGGTGCTTATTTTCTTCCAGGATCTTGTTTACAACAAATGCTATGAGTTGCTTTGCATAGCCCTGGCCAACGTAGTCGGGATGTGTGACAACAGCGCTGATCTCTGTACATTCATTCATCTTCATTCTTTCACCTGTAACAGAAACCGGCCGGTCATTCTTAAAAATACCATAGTAATCTCCCAATAAAACTGTTTTGTGCCGGAAATAGCCTGGCTGAACAAGATTTACAAGTTCAAATAATTCGTTTTCATATGCACCATTCAATCTTATGAACTTTTCGGTCAACAGTTCAGTGGGTTGCTGATCAATGATCATCTGGAGACAAACCAATTCATCCTTCAATTCCAGGATGGGAGGAAAGGCCGGCTTTTCTCCTACAATAAAAAAATTATCAATCAGCGCCGCATAGTCTTCGAGGTAATTCGAGATGCTGTCTCCAGGTTGATATCCGCCAAATGGGCAGTAGTCGGGATGGTAGCACTTTAAATTATTATAGTTTATAGACATCCCGGCGTGAGTTTCGTTGAGGGAGTGCCAAACGGGGTTGTCCAATTTATTATCGTAGCTCATCTTTTATTTGCGATTGCTTGTGGATGGTGTCGCCGAGTTGCCTAATGGCTTTGCGGAGCTCGCGAAATGTCTCTTCCTGAAATTTTCGGCTTTCCTCCTGCTTCTTTCTAAACTCAGGATTATCCCTGGTCTTTATATTAAACAATTCGATTATTGGGGTAAGCCGGAACACATTTATTTTTGAAAAGAACGTATCCTGTTGTTTATTTTCCAGCAGGTAGGTAAACCAAACGGTATAGATCGTATCATTCGGGTTGCCCGCTAAAGTATCGGTTTTATGAACAGAGAATGAATTTAATTCCAGCACATTTGAATCGGGAAATTGTGATTCCAGTTTTGAGAAAGCGATCTTAATATAACTTTCGTCAGGGTTTACCCAGGAATTCATGACGCCACGGTTGTATTCAACGTTGCCGAATTTTTTCTTATGTGCCGATTCCTTATAATGCGAGACTGTATTTAGTATGCCGATCAGTAGGAAAAGCGAAAGACTAAAAATATTACCACCAACCATAAAGCGGTTTCTGGAAAAATTCCTTTGCTTTATTTGCACATAGTTAGCGGCATTATAGGCAAGGTATCCGAACAATTCACCCAGGAGTATAAATATCATAATCACCTGCCATGAAGTTATTTGACCCAACTTCCTCAAAAAATTGACGTCCTGCAGCTGATTAAAAATAAAAGCAATTAGCAGGTATAATGCAAGAAACAAGATGAACCGCTTGGCGACTGTCATATTTTAACGGATTCAAACCGGGAAAGGATCTTATCATCGATCGTGGCACCAAGTCCCGGCGTTTCCGGGACTTTTATGACTCCATTTTTTTCATAGATGATCCCACCCGTCACAGGATCTTCAATAAACATCAGAGCCGTGTCGAAATCGTAGTGCTCGATCAAAGGGCTGCATAAGGAAAAATGGGCAAAGGCTGTCATTGCCAGGCGTGATTCGAGCATGGCACCCACCTGCAAATGGATATTGTTGGCTTCGGCCAGTTTTACCATTTTCAATGCTTTAAACAAGCCGCCTGATTTCGCCAGTTTGATATTAAAGTAATCACAGGCGCCGATATAGATCAGCCTTTCCGCATCATGTTCATCTCCGCAGCTTTCATCGCTCATGATTGGAATAGGACTGGCTTTTCTTACTTTAGGTAATTGCATAAAATCCCATTTGGGGATGGGTTCTTCGCAATGTTGGATATCATATTTGGCTAATGCCTGTAATGTTTTAATAGCTTCATCCACATTCCATCCCTGGTTGGCATCGATGCGCAAAGGAATCTCGTTGCCGACAGCCTCGCGGATCGCTTTTATCCTTAGCACATCGGTGTCACCGTTGTTACCCAGTTTTATTTTTATAAAAGGATAGCCCCACTGTTTTATTTTTATGGCATCAGCCGCCATTTTTTCGGGATCGCCGATGCTTACAGTGTAGTCGGTGACGATCGTTTTATTGTTCTTA
>Ga0066652_100000316_pt1 | contig 24235 bp, 19 predicted proteins | sample GraSoiAngelo_101_FD_71413 | JGI IMG/M metagenome (GOLD analysis project Ga0066652, IMG submission 71413) | Grasslands soil microbial communities from the Angelo Coastal Reserve, California, USA - 14_0903_02_30cm | ecosystem: Environmental > Terrestrial > Soil > Grasslands | place: USA... | reverse complement strand
CTCCCTTTCCTTTGGAGAGGGAGAAGGAGGGAGAGGCCGGATGTTACTATCACTCCCTCGTCATTATGAGCGTAGCGAAGCAATTGGATGCTGCTACACTCCCTTTCCTTTGGAGAGGGAGAAGGAGGGAAAGGCCGGATGTTACTATCACTCCCTCGTCATTGCGAGCGTAGCGAAGCAATTGGATGCTGCTACACTCCCTCTCCTTTGGAGAGGGAGAAGGAGGGAGAGGCCGGATGTCACTATCACTCCCTCGTCATTGCGAGCGTGGCGAAGCAATGGATAGGTATCCACCATTCGTGAAATAAATTCCAACTAATTTCTGCCATAAATTTCCACAGCCTGATATTATGATTAAGGACAACCTGTAAGCCTATAGGTTTTATTTCAATTTTCACCTCTATTTGCTGGCATAATTTTTTTACTTCTTTACCGTAATAAATTTTTTTATTCAAACTTCATTTTATGCGTGAAAAAAATAAACCCGGTAATGTAGCACCTCGTAAGGGCAACACAACATCCGGTTCCCGGAAGGGAATGAGAAGCGGCCAGACTAACACCAGCAATGATACCGGTGAGATCAACCGCGGCAATACAATGAATATCGGCGGCAACACGAGATCCGGTGAGCTCCATACAAAGAAATCAGTCAGCGGCTCGGATTCAGACGGGCAGGCAGAATAGGCCGTGGCCGATGGTCAGAGTTAGGGGAATCACAATTCTACAAGGCCGGTAAGAAATACCGGCCTTTCCAGTAACTTGAGCCAAAGTTTGCAATATGAAAAAAGCTTTGCTCATCTCGCTGGCTATTTTGTCCGGCATTCTATCTTATGCTCAGACCGGCGCTAACAGGATTTCTATAATTCCCCAACCAGTCTCCATAGTCACTGGCACAGGAAACTTTGTGCTGCCTTCCGACCTGGCAATCATCACCGGCAACAACGAGGACGTGAAAAGAACTGCCGGATTTCTCTCTAAAACACTCTCTTCGTTAACAGGAATCAATGTTGCCATAAAGGAAGGAAGCGGAAGCACTTCAAAATCCATTTTCCTGACTCTCGGCGCTGATAAGACGATCCCAAAAGAAGGATATCGTATGAAAGTAGCGGCTGATGGTGTATCAATCATTGCATCCGATGCGGCCGGTATATTTTATGGGGTGCAGACTTTGTTACAGTTGCTTCCCAATAACAATGCAGTGAGAGAATGGGTAATACCTGCTGTGACAATCACAGATTATCCCCGTTTTGGTTGGCGAGGCCTCATGCTCGATGTATCCCGCCATTTCTTTACCAAGCAACAGGTAAAAGACTATATCGATGAAATGGTGAAGTATAAATTCAACCTTCTTCACTTACATCTCAGCGATGACCAGGGCTGGCGAATTGAAATAAAAAGTTTACCAAAACTCACAGAAGTAGGCGCCTGGAGAGTTGATAAGACCGGGACGTTCGGCCGTTTTTCCAATCCTCTTCCGAATGAACCCAAAAATTACGGCGGTTTTTATACACAAGACGATATCCGGGAAATCGTGCAGTACGCAAAGGATCGCTACGTTAATATATTACCTGAAATAGACATGCCGGGACATAGCCTTGCCGCTATCGCTTCTTATCCGGAACTGACCTCCACTCCCGGCACCTATGCTGTGAACTCCGGTGAGCAATTAATGGTTTGGCCCGGTGGCGGCCAGCATTTTTATGGTTTAATTGACAACTCTCTTTGCCCCGCTAAGGAAAATGTCTACGATTTTATCGATAAAGTATTTACCGAATTAGCCCAATTGTTTCCTTTTGAATATATACACATGGGCGGCGATGAAACTGCCCGCAACTTCTGGGAAAAAAGCGATGACATAAAAGCATTGATGAAGAAAGAAAAACTCAAGGACCTGAACGAAGTGCAGAGTTATTTTGTTAAAAGAGTAGAAAAGATCATTAATTCAAAAGGGAAAAAACTGATTGGTTGGGATGAGATACTTGAAGGAGGCCTGGCTCCAAATGCGGCCGTGATGAGCTGGCGTGGCATGAAAGGCGGTATTGAAGCAGCTAAGCAGGGTCACGAGGTGGTAATGAGCCCGACCGATTTTGCTTACCTGGATTATATGCAGGGAGATGCGGCCATAGAACCGCCCGTTTATGCAACGCTTCGCCTGAAAAAAGCATATGAATTCGAGCCGGTACCTGATGGAGTGAATGCTTCGCTGATAAAAGGTGGTCAGGCTAATCTCTGGACAGAACAGGTATATAACATACGGCATTTGCAATATATGATGTGGCCAAGAGGATTTGCGATCGCCGAAGCGCTTTGGTCACCCAAAGACAGGAGAAACTGGAATGATTTTGCAAAAAGAGTCGAGTCACATTTCGGGAGGTTGGAAGCGGAAGGAGTTAATTATTCACCCAGCATCTATGACCCGATCATCGAAGCAACCAAACAAGATACAACGGTGGTTGTAAAATTAAGTACGGAAATTGAAGGCTTATCTATTCATTACAGTTTTGACAATTCATTCCCCGACCAGTTCTATCCTAAATACACGTCACCGTTAACAGTTCCAAAAGATGCATCGGTGATGAAACTGATTACTTCAAGAGACAATAAGGTAATAGGAAGGTTGATCGTTATACCGGTTGCTGACCTGCGAAGAAGAGCAGGAATCAGATAAATCCGAAGATTTAAATGTCGAAATTAGAAATTTACTTCGGACGCTCACTTGCAGATTTTTGAATTCGGATCTTCGAAGGTTCAGGTTTTCGGGTTTCGAATTTCCATCGGATTTTGTTTTTCATGATTCGAATTTTTTAGAGAATGTCATTTAATAAAGAACGATTAGAAAAAAAATTCCTGAGCGACTACGAGCGGCTGAATGAACAGCAGCGTATCGCCGTGGATCATATTGACGGACCGGTAATGGTGATCGCCGGACCGGGAACAGGCAAGACACAAATTCTCGCGGCACGAATCGGTAAAATATTACTGGACACGGATGCTACTCCGTCGAACATACTTTGTCTCACTTATACAGATGCTGGTGTTATTGCGATGCGTCGTCGTCTTTTGGAATTCATCGGGCCTGATGCTTACAAGGTCGGTATCTATACTTTTCATGCCTTCTGCAACGATGTGATACAGGAAAACCTTTCCCTGTTCGAAAAAACATCGTTGGATCCCATCTCCGAGCTGGAACGGGTAGAATTATTCAAACAACTGATAGACGCATTTCCCAAAAATCATCCCCTGAAAAGATACCGTGGCGACGTATACTTTGAAGTCAACAACCTGCAATCACTTTTCAGTACGATGAAACGCGAAGGCTGGGCACCTCTATTCATCAATCAAAAGATCGATGAATATATCCATAGCCTTTCCACCCGTGATGACTTCATTTATAAAAAGAAATACCGGGAATTCAATGCCGGCGACCTGAAGAAAGATAAGCTTGAGGAAGAGAAAGAGAGAATGGAGAAACTCCGGGCGGCCGTCAATGAATTCGACCGCTTCCAGGCATTGATGCGGCAAAAAAACCGGTATGATTTTGACGATATGATCAACTGGGTGATCAAAGCCTTTGAAGAAAACAGGAACCTGTTGGCCAATTACCAGGAAAGATTCCAGTATATCCTGGTCGACGAATACCAGGATACCAGTGGCACACAAAACCGCCTGGTGGAACTGTTGATCAGCTATTGGGATAAGCCCAATGTATTCGTGGTTGGCGATGATGATCAAAGCATCTACCGTTTCCAGGGAGCAAACGTAGAGAACATGCTACAGTTTGCTGACAGTTATAAAGCCGACCTTCTCACCGTTGTACTGACCAATAACTATCGTTCTACGCAGCCTATACTTGATATCTCAAAAACATTGATCAACCGGAATAATGAACGCCTGGTAAAACAATTGCCGGACCTGAGCAAAGACCTGCAGTCATCACACCCTTTGAGAAAAGACCTGGATCATTTGCCCGCTTTGAAAGAATATGAAACGCAGAGGCAGGAGATGATCGGTATAGTTAAAGAGGTTCAGTCTTTACTTTCCTCCGGGACACCTTCCGGCCGGATCGGCATTATCTATAAAGAAAACAAATACGGCGAAGAGCTGGCCCAATATTTTAAACTGCTGAACATACCGGTTTACAGCAAAAGACATCTGAATATTCTTGAGCTGCCGCTGGCTCAAAAGATCATTTTAATGTTCAAATACATAGCCGCCGAACATTACATCTCTTTCAGTGGTGACGAAATGTTGTTCGAGATATTGCATTTTGACTGGTTTCATATTTCCCCGATCGATATTGCCAAGCTAAGTGTTGAAACCGCGGAAAAAAAATATGGTGACCCAACAGCTTCGCTTCGCCGCTTCCTCCATGATAAATCCAAACAACCCGCGAAAGATCTTTTCAGCGTCAACCTGCCCGAAGGATTGAAGGAAGCTTCGGAGATCATTGAACGGCTGATCGCCAAAGCGCCCAATCTTACGCTACAGCAATTATTTGAAAATATTATCCGCGAAGCCGGTGTATTAAATCATATCATGAAAAGTGCGGATAAACACTGGCAATTGCAAATATTGACCGGGCTGTTTGAATTCGTCCGCGATGAAACTCATCGTAACCCATTCCTAAGCCTGCAGGACCTGGTGAAGCTGATCGAACTGATGGAAAAAGAAAAAATTGTTTTGCCCCTGGTCCAGGTGAGCGGCAGCGACAAAGGTGTGAACCTGATGACGGCTCATGGGTCAAAGGGACTGGAGTTTGAACATATTTTCCTCGCCGGTTGCAATGCAGCTTTCTGGGAAAAGAAAAGAAAGCCGGGTGGTGGTTATAAATTACCCGACAACATTTTTACCTCGCATCCTTCGACTGGTCGCGATGCTACCGACGATGAGGAACTGAGACGTCTGTTTTATGTGGCATTGACAAGGGCCGAAACGCATCTCACTATTTCTTACAGCAAATTCAAAAACGATGGCAAGGAAATGGAACCATCCATGTTCATTGCCGAAATACTCGATCAGCATCAGCTTTCGATAGAAAAAATGATTCTTGACCAGGACACCCTTTCTGAATTCGCCGCCCTGCATTTTGGAGAGGCCGAAGCTCCGGAGATCGGGAAGATCGAAGAGGAGTTTATTAGCCGGTTACTGGAAAAATTCGTAATGAATGCTACGGCGCTGAACAACTACCTGAATTGCCCGCTTGAATTTTATTTCAGGAATCTTATACGTATCCCTACACCAAAAAACGAAGCCACCGAATTTGGTTCCGCGGTACATTATGCATTGGAAAAACTTTTCCGCAAGATGCAGGATGGAGGCAAAGAAACCTTCCCATTGAAAGAGGAGTTCATTGGCGATTTTGAATGGTACATGAAACGGCACCGGGAGAATTTTACCAAAGAACAATTTGACCGCAGGATGGAATACGGGCAGGAAGTGTTGGGTAACTATTACGAAAAATACATTAACAGTTTTAACAGGATAGTAGCTATCGAGCGCAACATTCGGAATATTGTTGTGAATGAAGTACCCTTAAAGGGTAAACTGGATAAGCTGGAATTCGACGGTAAATCGGTGAATGTCGTGGACTATAAGACCGGCGATCCCGATAAAGCAAAGGACCGGCTGAGAGGCCCATCGGATAAAGAACCCAACGGGGGTGATTACTGGAGACAGGCTGTGTTTTATAAGCTGCTTGTCGATAACAACGAGCAGAAAGGATGGAAAGTGGTGAGCGCGGAATTTGATTTTATTGAACCGGATAAAAAGAAAAATTATCGCCGGGAGAAAATCCTCATAACACCGGCAGACATTACAACTGTGACACAGCAGATAGCTACCACCTGGCAAAAGATCAGGGATCGCGAATTCTACATCGGCTGCGGGAAGGAAGATTGTCACTGGTGCAATTTTGTCAAAACAAACAACCTCGCAGTAGCCCTGCACGAGCTGGAAGAAGAGACCAGCGATTTAAATGATTGACGGGTCGGATGTTTTATGATTTTAAAAACAGTTCTTACCTGCAAAGCATTTAAGTTTGCAGCTGTTTATGAAGTTCAGCCCTTTTATATCATTTCTCTTTTTCATTTTACTTATTTCAGCCTTTTTCACAGGTAATATGGGCTGCGCGAACATCGTCCCCCCGCAGGGTGGATTCAGGGATTCGCTTCCCCCAGAGCTGGTACGGGCAACACCGGCTGATTCAACGATCAATTTCACAGGCAACAGGATCAATTTTTCGTTTGATGAATATATAGATGTCGACAATTTCCAGCAGAACGTCATCATTACTCCCATACCCAAAGTCCAGCCCACCGAAATTCACAGGCTGAATACGATTTCCTTGCGATTAAAAGATACACTCGAGGCTAATACAACCTATACGATCAACTTCGGCAATGCGATCAAAGATGTTAATGAAGGCAACGTGATGAAGAACTTTGTTTATATTTTCTCAACAGGACCGGCGATAGATTCTCTTAGTTTCCGTGGAAATGTATTGCTGGCGGAAACAGGCCAGGTGGATTCCAACTTAACTGTTATTCTTCATAGAAATCCGGATGATTCAGCGGTAAGAAATGAGCGGCCACGCTATGTGACCAAATTGGACCACCAGGGAAACTTTGTTTTCAGGAATCTTCCTCCAGGCACTTTTTATGTATATGCCCTGGAAGACCAGGGAAGACAATATCGTTACTACGATACCAAAAATTTATTTGCGTTCGCCGATTCACCTGTCATCGTCAATCACAATACAAAACCCGTAACGCTATATGCTTATGCAGAAAAGAAAGCAAGTGAAGCTACCGGGACATCTACCAGCACGACAGGCAGAGCCAATGTAACTGACAGGCGCCTGAAGTTCCAGACAAACCTCGCTCATGGTAGCCAGGACCTCAATCAAAAATTCAGTTTTGTATTTGAACGCCCATTAAAGGAATTTGATTCGACGAAAGTTCGCTTTACGACTGATACTACTTTTACTCCAGTGACTGGCTATTCGTGGACGATAGACAGCAGCCGTAAAAAAGTCACGCTTAACTACAATTGGCCGGAAAGCACTTTATACCATCTTATATTATCAAAGGACTTTGCAAAGGATACATTGGGCTTTCAACTGCTCAAAGCAGATACGATAAAGTTCAGGACCATGGAAAGATCGGACTATGGCCAGTTGGCAATCCGGTTTCGCAACCTCGATTTCTCTAAAAATCCCGTCGTGCAATTCGTCATGAATGGCGAGGTTACCGCATCCTATCCGTTAACCAGCGCCAATTTTTCCCAATCATTGTTTTCTCCGGGAGAATATGAACTTCGAATTTTATATGACGCTAACAGAAATGGAAAATGGGATCCGGGACATTTCTTTGGCAAACATCAACAGCCAGAGCTCGTAAAGCCAATTACCCGAAAGATCACCGTAAAAGCCAATTGGCAGAATGAGTTTGACATCTAGAGGCCGATGCCGGATACTGGATTCAACCATTTATAGGGGTTCTACCACAATCCAGGATCTGCCATCTCGCATCCAGCATCTAGCATCCATTTATTATCTTTGTCCAATGCAGTTTTCATCTTCTTTACTTGAAAACGCCGTTAGCGAGTTTGCCAAATTGCCAGGTATTGGCAAAAAGACAGCTTTGCGCCTGGTATTACACCTGCTCAAGCAAAATTCAGGTGATGTAACCAACTTCAGTGAAGTGATCGCCCGCATGCGTAGCGAAATAAAATTCTGCCAGCGTTGCTTTAATGTTGCTGATGCCGATATCTGTTCTATTTGCGCCAACAGTATGCGCAAACAGGAGATCATATGTGTAGTTGAAAGTATACGTGATGTCATAGCGATTGAAAGCACGCAACAATATAACGGAACCTATCATGTATTGGGTGGAGTTATTTCCCCATTAGATGGTATAGGACCTGACCAGTTGAATATTGAGTCGCTGATCAATCGCGTGCAAAAAGAAACAACAGCAGAATTGATCTTTGCACTTAATCCCACCATACAGGGAGATACAACCATTTATTATATTCAGAAAAAAATTTCCGCGGGTGCCGCAACACTTAATCTTCGCATCACCACTATTGCAAGAGGCATTGCATTTGGCGGCGAACTGGAATATGCAGATGAAATGACATTGGGACGAAGTCTGCAGAATCGTTTGCCCGTTGAAAATTATGTAGCGAATAAATAACATTCGGTAGTGTATTTAATTCCTCAATTCTTAGCCCACTCTTCAATCCTTTAAGCTGATTCCTGCTTGCATGAATTTTGTGGCTTTTCCACAAAGCTTTTAACCATTAACCCATGGAGGATCTGTCCCATATCAAACTCTCCGATTTATTCGATATGCTTGCCGAATACACGGACCGCTATATGAAAATGCTGTCTGATGGAGCCTCCCGTGAAGACTTTGATAACTGCCGGGAAATGATCATCGATATCCAGACCGAGATCCAGTCAAGACAGGCACACGGTGAGAATTCTACTGCCGATAGCGAGAACATTCCTTTTAACTAGCCCTCCGATTCCCCGAACCATGGAATTCATTAAAACTACTTGCCCTTTGTAATTAATAATAGATATAGTAGCTTTGCAGTCCACAGGCGGATTTGTTTATTGTTCGGCCTGAAACCCCGGTGACCGGGGAACTGAACTAATAAACGTCAAAGAAACTCCTCTTACGGTTTCCCAGCGTTTAATAGTTTAGAACTAATGATGATACCAGCGATCGTAAGCGGTGTCATGGTCTTATAATATGAATCAACAATGGAGGTAATTATGTCAAACATCCGCGATGTATTAAACAAAAGGATCCTTATCATCGATGGTGCAATGGGTACCATGATCCAGCGTCATAAACTGGTTGAAGCCGATTACCGCGGCGAGCGGTTCAAGAACTGGCATTCCGATGTGAAAGGCAATAATGACCTTTTAAATATTACCCAGCCACAAATTATTACGGGCATACATAAGCAATACCTGGATGCCGGGGCAGATATTATAGAAACAAATACATTCAGCAGCACATCCATTGCCATGGCCGACTATGATATGCAGTCGCTGGCTTATGAGTTGAATGTGGCCGCAGCCAAATGTGCCAGGGAAGCAATCAGTCAATCGGGCAAGCAGGCCTGGGTGGCGGGCGCTATCGGACCATTAAACAAAACATTATCCCTTTCTCCCGATGTAAACAATCCGGGTTTTCGGGCAGTGACCTTTGATGAGGTAGTAGCTGCCTATTATGACCAGGTCAGGGGATTGATGGATGGTGGTGTCGATATATTATTGATTGAAACGATCTTTGATACATTGAATGCCAAGGGAGCTATATTCGCGATAAAAAAATATTTCAGGGAGCATCCTGCTTCTTCCCGGCCTGAAATCATGATCAGTGGTACGATCACAGATGCATCTGGCCGTACTTTAAGTGGTCAGACCCTGGAAGCATTTTATACTTCGGTCATGCATGCGAGACCATTAAGCATTGGACTGAACTGTGCATTAGGTGCAAAAGAAATGCGTCCGTATATCGAAGAGCTGTCGCAAATCGCGAGTTGCTATGTTTCTGCTTATCCCAATGCAGGGTTACCCAATGCAATGGGTGAATATGACGAACAACCGGAAGATACCGGGCATTACCTGGAGGAATGGGCCCGCGAAGGTTTTGTAAACATCGTTGGCGGATGCTGTGGTACTACGCCAGATCATATCAAACATATTGCGGATCATGTAAAAGATATAATACCAAGACCGTTACCTACGGTCGAACTAGCTTATTAAACCACAAAGACACCAGCCACCATGTATTCAAAGCGTCCTGGTGGTTCGAACAGAGAAATATATGACTACAATTAAGCCCTATTTACGTTTATCAGGATTAGAACCGCTGGTTGTCAGGCCTGATACCAATTTTCTGAATATCGGTGAAAGGACCAATGTAACAGGTTCCAAAAAGTTCGCCCGTCTTATCAGGGAAAACAAATACGAAGAAGCGTTAAGCGTAGCCCGCCAACAGGTAGAAAATGGTGCGCAAATACTGGATGTGAACATGGATGATGCGCTACTCGACGGCGTACTGGCCATGACAACTTTTTTAAACCTTCTTCAAAGCGAGCCGGATATCGCCAAGATCCCCATCATGATCGACAGCTCCAAATTCGAGATCATCGAAGCCGGTTTAAAATGCGTACAGGGCAAATGCATCGTAAACTCTATCTCGATGAAAGAAGGCGAAGCCAAATTCATTGAACAGGCTTTTATCTGCCAGAGCTATGGAGCTTCCGTAATCGTGATGGCTTTCGACGAACAGGGACAGGCCGATACAAAGCAGCGGAAAGTAGAAATATGCCACCGCGCCTACAAAATACTGACCGAACAGGTTGGTTTTGATCCGCAGGATATCATTTTTGACCCGAACATTTTTGCCATAGCTACCGGTTTGGAAGAACACAATAACTACGGTGTGGATTTTATCGAGGCTACGAGGGAAATAAAACAATTGATGCCATTGACAAAGATCAGCGGAGGCGTCAGCAATCTTTCGTTTTCATTCCGGGGTAATGAGCCCGTACGGGAAGCTATGCACTCTGTATTTCTTTACCATGCCATCAGGGCCGGTATGGATATGGGCATTGTGAATGCGGGTCAACTGGTAGTATATGATGAAATTGAACCCGAATTGAAGAAATTATGCGAAGATGTGATCCTTAACCAGAACAACGAGAACAATGAGACTACAGAAAAGCTGATCGTTTTTGCAGAAACCGTAAAAGCAAAAGGAAAAGTAGAAAAGAAGGACGATGTATGGAGAAGCACTTCGGTTGAAGAACGGTTGAAGCATTCGCTGGTCAACGGCATTACTGATTACATTGAAGCCGATACAGAAGAAGCAAGGTTAAAATATCCAAAGCCCCTGGATGTTATCGAGGGACCGCTAATGGCTGGAATGAACGTGGTGGGCGATCTTTTTGGCGCCGGCAAAATGTTTTTACCACAGGTGGTTAAGAGCGCCCGGGTAATGAAAAAAAGTGTGGCTGTTTTAACACCCTATATTGAAGAAGAAAAAAGGAAGAACCCAAAGGCTGGCGATGGCAATGCTCCAAAAATATTGCTCGCTACTGTGAAAGGCGATGTGCATGATATCGGCAAGAATATAGTCGGAGTTGTACTGGGATGTAACGGCTATAACGTGATCGATCTTGGAGTCATGGTACCTGCTGACAAGATCCTGGACACCGCCGAAAAAGAAAAAGCTGATATCGTTGGGCTAAGCGGGCTTATCACTCCTTCACTGGATGAAATGGTGCATGTGGCACATGAGATGAAACGCCGGGGTATGCAACAACCGTTGCTGATCGGTGGCGCCACAACTTCGCGTATGCATACGGCTGTAAAGATTGCCCCGCAATATGATAATGGTGTATTACATGTGCTGGATGCTTCAAGAAGCGTAACGGCAGTAACATCCTTACTGAATAAAGAACAGAAGCCTGGGTTTATGAAGAATGTTGACAAAGAGTATACAGACCTACGCAACCAGTTTTTAAGTAAGAAAAAAGACAAGGCATTTATACCTTACAGTGAAAGTATCATAACAAAGGAATACTTCGACTGGAAAAAATATAAGAAGACAACTCCAGCTGTACAGGGCACCAAAGTTTTCCGGCAATTTGACCTTGGGACCATCGCAAAGTATATCGACTGGGGTCCTTTCTTTATTGCCTGGGAAATGCCGGGACGTTTCCCCGAGGTGCTATCGGACAAAATATTCGGCAGCGAAGCCACCCGCCTTTATAATGACGCACAAAAACTGGTGGAGAAGATTGTAAAGGAAAATTGGTTCAGCGCCGATGGTGTAATTGGTTTTTGGCCTGCGACAAGTAATAATAAAGACACGATAACCCTTCAAACCGAAAATGGCGAAGTAAAACTGGAATGCCTGCGCCAGCAGCTAAAGAAAGCTGTCGGGCAACCGAATTTTTCCCTGGCTGATTTTATCTGTCCTGATGAATTGGGTACTGATTACATGGGTGCATTTGCCGTCACTATCCATGGTGCAAAAAAATGGGTTGAGAAATTTGCCGCTGAAAACGACGAATATAACAAAATACTGGTCCAGATACTCGGTGACCGGTTCGTAGAAGCTTTTGCAGAATGCCTTCATCAAAAGGTAAGAAAAGAGTATTGGGGTTATGAAAAAGATGAAAAGCTGACAAATGAACAATTAATAAAAGAAGAGTATAAAGGCATACGACCGGCGCCTGGATATCCTGCCTGTCCAGATCATACCGAAAAAATAAAATTGTTCTCGTTGCTTAACACGACAGAAAATATTGGTATCGAGCTGACCGAAAGCCTGGCAATGAACCCACCCGCTTCTGTTTGTGGCTGGTATATCGCACATCCACAAAGCCATTATTTCGGGCTTGGAAAAATTACGAAAGACCAGTTGGAAGACTATGCCAAACGAAAAGGAATGAGTATTGAAGAAGCGGAGAAATGGTTGAGACCGGTGCTGGAATAATTATTTGCCACCCGAAGCACAATTCAATCAGCAGCATCCAATATTTTTAGTTTTACCAATTCTTCCCTGAGCTGAGCTGGATTTTGAAAATGGATGCCTTTTATTCCAACAGCTTCCGCTCCTTTTACATTCCGCAAACTATCGTCGATAAACAGGGCTTCGGAAGGGTTGACATGATACCGGTCCAGGAGTATTTTATAGAATTCTGGGAAAGGCTTTCTTGTTTTCTCTTCACCGCTTACCACTCTCCCATCAAACCAATGCAGGAAATTATAGCGTACCAGTGCAATATCAAAAAGACCAGCCTGCCAATTGGTCAAAGCATATATCTTATATTTACCGCTTTCCTTTAACTGGCGAAGTATTTCAACGGTTTCATGAACAGGTCCTTTCAACATTTCTGTCCAGCGACCGTAAAAATCACGGATCGGCTGCTCCCAATCGGGATGCTTTTTTACCAGCTCTTCGGTAGCTTCCACAATAGATCTTCCTTCGTCCTGCTGCTCATTCCAGTCAGCGGTGCAGATGTTTTCGAAAAAATGGTTACGCTTTTCTTCTGAATCAAAATAGTCTTTGTACACGTACATCGGGCTCCAGTACACAAGCACATTCCCGAGATCGAAGATAATAGTGTTGATTGCCATTGAGGTGTCTGTTGTCGGGTGTCTGTTATTATGCGCCGGGCAGTGCACAGCTGACACCTGATATCTATCTGTATTCTTTAAATTTTTTTAAATCATTCGCTGTAGCAGGTAGCAGGCTAATAGCTGTTCCACCACCCGGTGCTAATTTCAATTGCAGCGAAGTTGCTTTATCCACGATAAATTTATCAATAACGTAGGCTTCAGGATTATCATTCCAGCTGGCATTTTCGGCATCATGATAAATAGTCGCTACATATTTTTTCCCCGGATCCAAAAAATCAAGGGAAGTGGTAAAGTTTCTTGCATTTTCATCCGTAATGGCTCCAAGGAACCAACTGGCTTTACCTTTCGCTTTCCGTGCTATGATGACATAGTCGCCCGGTTCCGCATCCAGTATCCTGGTATCATCCCAGTCAACAGCCACATCTTTGATAAACTGGAATGCATCCATATGAACTTCGTAGTTTTCGGGAAGATCAGCAGCCATCTGCAGCGGACTGTACATAGTGACATATAATGCCAGTTGCTTGGTCAATGTCGTATGTACCTGTTCCTTTTTTTCGGGGTTATAATAACTCATCTTGATCTTGAAAATACCGGGTGTGTAATCCATTGGTCCGCCCATTAATCTTGTAAAAGGAAGAATCGTTTCATGATCGGGGGCATTGCCGACACTCCAGGCATTGAATTCATTTCCCCGGGCCGCTTCGCAGGCCAGCCAGTTCGGGTAGGTCCTTTGCAACCCGGTTGGCCGCACAGGTTCATGCATATCTACCATGATATGATAATTCGCGGTCTTTTGCGCTACGCGTACGTAATGCCTGATCATCCATTGACCGTCATGATGCTCGCCACGCGGGATAATTCTTCCGACATAGCCCGTTTTCACTGCATCATAACCATATTTCTTCATAAACTTATAGGCAGTATCCATCCATCTTTCATAATTGGTAACCGAAGCCGAAGTTTCGTGATGCATAATGATCTTTACACCTTTCGACCTTGCATAGGCCGATAATCCTTTTACGTCAAAATCAGGGTAAGGCGTGACGAAATCAAATACATCTTCTTTCCAGTTGCCAAACCAGTCTTCCCAGCCTGTATTCCATCCTTCCACCAACACCGCGGGGATTCCATTCTTTGAAGCGAAATCAATATATCTTTTGACATTGGCGGTATTGGCGCCATGGGGAACCCTGGTCGCCTGTTGGGATCCAACCTGTCCACCGCTATAATCCCAGCTCGATTTGCCAACATGCATTTCCCACCATACACCTACAAACTTCTCAGGCTTGATCCAGGAAACATCTTTAATCTTTGAAGGCTCGTTCAGGTTCAATATTGTTTTTGAGGCAAGGATATCGGTTGCCTTGTCGCTGGTTATGATCGTTCGCCAGGGAGTGACAGCAGGTGCTTGCAAATAAGCCGCATTACCCACGGCATCTGGTACAAGATGAGAGCGAAATGTATTGGTAGACTTGTCGATGATGAGATTCATAGCGGGATAATTCACCAGCGCAGCTTCGTGGATATTGATATATAAACCATCATCCGTTTTCATCATCAGCGGTGTTTGCGCAGCATTCTTGTCATAAAACGTTTTGGCGGAAATTTCCTGCGCTTTTCCTCCACCAGTTGCATCGATCCCGCTGATACGTGTCGTATAGTAAGCAAACTCGTTTGTGTCATAATCACCCGGGATCCAGAACGTCTTGTGATCCCCTGTCATGGCAAATTGTGTGAATTCATCAGCTATCACGAAATAATTCAATTTATCCTGCTTAGGAAATTCGTAACGAAATCCAATGCCATCATTAAAGACCCTGAATACAATTTTCAGCATAATACCGGAGCCTGTACGGTCTCTTACCTGTAAGACCAGCTGTTTGTAGTGATTACGTATCGAACTCAACTCGCCCCAAACCGGTCTCCATGTTTCATCGGTCGAAGAAGAATCAATGGTAATGATATCGAACCTGTTTAATGAGAGCTCGGGCAATTTAAATGCAAAACCTAGCTGGGAAGGGGCTATTACCGTCCTATTTTTGAATGAAAGATCGTAGACAACACTACCGTCATTCTTATTATTTACCGACAGACGGATATTGCCATCCGGTGACCGGATAACAACAGACTGGTCGGCATAGGTGGTGTTTAAAAAAAGAACCGTGCAAAAAATGACAGGCAATTTTTTGAATAACATAAAGCGGAATTTAGAATGAGGCGAAAGTTAGTCTAAAAGAATACACGAATTCGTTTATCGCTTTTCAAATAGCCACCGCAAACGTTTTCTGGGTTTTATTTTATAATTAGTAGTGATATACGAGCGTATATGTTCTATTGCTTCGTCCTCGTTGTCTGTCAGCAACACCAGCGACATATCCTCTTCAGCAATGGTTCCCTGTTTGGCCATATCGATGATGGCTTCCATTAATTCCTTGTAATAGGCTTTGCCAAAAAGCACGATAGGAAACCCGGTAATTGTTTTAGTTTGTACGAGTGTGAGGGTTTCAAAGAACTCATCCATAGTGCCAAATCCGCCAGGCATGATAATAAATGCATACGAATATTTCACCAGCATGACCTTTCGTAAAAAAAAGTATTCAAAAGTGATGGAGCGATTGAGATAAGGATTGGCTTTTTGTTCAAATGGCAACTGGATATTGCATCCAACGGATATTCCATCAGCTTCAAAAGCCCCGCGGTTTGCTGCTTCCATGATACCGGGTCCTCCGCCTGTCATCGTTGTAAAGCCTAATTGAGCTATCCGTTTACCCATCGATCTCGCCTGCTGGTAATAAATATTATCTTCTTTGAATCTTGCCGAGCCGAATACGGTGATACAGGGTCCCACGAAATGTAATGTGCGGAATCCTCTTATAAATTGCCAGAACACCTTCCAGGCAAAGGTTAATTCATATCCCCGGCTCTTGGGTCCTTCCAGGTAAACATGTTCCTTTGGTGGGATAATGGGCGCTGCCTTTTCCGTTGCTGCTTTCATACTTAAATGTAAATTGCCTGACAATTTAATCATTAATACAATGCGCATCGTTAGTTACAATGTTAATGGCATTCGTTCAGCGATCAACAAAGGCTTTTTAGATTGGCTGAAAACAGATCCCGCTGATGTTATCTGCCTGCAGGAAACAAAGGCAGCAAAAGAAAATGTAGATCATGACATCTTTAGCAACCTTGGTTACGAAGACTATTGGTTCAGCGCACAAAAGAAAGGATATAGTGGTGTTGCGGTATTAACCAAAATAAAACCGGACAATGTACAATACGGAACCGGGCATAAGGTAAGCGATGATGAAGGGCGTGTTTTACAACTTGATTTTGGCGATACCAGGGTTATCAATGCCTACTTTCCATCCGGAACCACGGGAGAAGTAAGGCAAAATTTCAAATACGTATGGCTGGATGAATTCTTTGTCTACCTCGCGGAATTAAAAAAGAAATATCCTAAACTCATACTTTGCGGCGACTATAACATCGCACATAAAGAAATCGATATCCATGATCCGAAGGGCAACAAGAAAACATCCGGTTTTTTGCCGGAAGAAAGAGCCTGGATGGACAAATTCTTCAGCCATCAGTGGATAGATGCCTTCCGCAAATTTCATCCTGAACCTCACCGGTATAGCTGGTGGAGCCAACGATTTCCTACTGTTCGTTTGCAAAACAAAGGATGGAGAATCGATTATATTAATGTTACTGAAAACTTAAAATCATCGCTTGCTGATGCCGAGATATTCCCGGATGTGAAACATTCTGACCATTGTCCGGTATATTTAAAGTTGGAATTATGAGTTGAGCGAAGATTGACATTGGGATTATGTACAGGTTGCTCTTACAATTCGTGATGCATTCACAAAAAAATTAAATCATCCGTGCATCCGTGGCAATTTTATAGCGTGGACTAAGAGACTAATTAACCCGTGTCGATCTGTGTGCATTCTTCACCAAAACCAATTTGTATGGAAGGTTTGATGCTTCTTGTCATACTCATTCCACTTGCCTTTTTTATTTTACTATTCGTCATTCTTTCTAAAATCAGTTCAAACCAGGAGACCCTCGATGTATTGAGAAAAAGACTCGGCCAAATGAAGGACCAGTTGTCTGATCTCGATAAACAATTAAAAGAGCTGAAAACTCGCCAGGAAATTGAGCTGGTCACTGGAGAGCAGGAAACTAAACCTAAAACGGATGTGCCGGCAATCGATAAACCCGGACAAGAACCGCCTATTATCGAAAATAGGGCATGGCGCCCCGGGAAAACATTTGCCCATGAAGAGAAAGAATCGATCCCAGCAAAGCAACCCGTTATTCCCTCACCTGTTGTGGCTAAAGAAGAATCCACGCTGACAGAGGTTGAAGAAAAAGAAACAACACGCACAGATTGGGAAAAATTCATTGGTGAAAACCTGGCAAACAAGATTGGGATCGCCGTTTTAGTGCTGGGTATTTCGTTCTTTGTAAAATTCGCCATCGATAAGAACTGGGTCAATGAGGGGGGTCGTGTAATTATCGGGCTGATCAGCGGTGCTATCCTTATTGGCTTTGCGCATTACATAAGAAATACTTACCGGTCGTTCAGTTCGGTACTGGTAGGTGGCGGGCTAACTGTTTTTTATTTCAGCGTCGCCTATGCTTTCCACCAGTATCATCTTATTAGCCAGGGGGCCGCATTTATCTTTATGGTGATCATTGCTGCCTTTGCAGTATTACTTTCTATTTTTTATAACAGGATTGAGCTGGCTGTACTTGCCACCATTGGTGGTTTTGTGACGCCATTCCTGGTAAGCACAGGCCAGAATAACTATGTGTCATTATTTACTTACCTGTGTATTTTGAATTCAGGTTTGCTGGTATTGTCCTGGTTCAAGCGGTGGAAGGCCATAAACATCATTGCACTTTTCTTTACTATTATTATATACGGAAGCTGGTTGTTCAGACAGGTTTATTTGATAGATGAGACCTTCCCCTACCGCTGGGCGATTTTTTTCGCAACCATGTTCTATATCCTGTCTGTCGCTATCAATATTATCAATAACCTGAAGTTACAGATCCCGTTTGGAGCCTTTGATTTCATTCTGTTACTTTCAATCAACTTTCTTTATTACGCGGCGGGTATGGTGATCCTGCAGTATTGGGATGATGGAGCAGCTAAGGGAGTGTTCACTGCATCTCTCGGCGTAGTCAATCTCCTGCTCACTTCTTTTTTCATCCGGCGAAAGCAGGTAGACAGGAATTTTATTCGTCTACTGGTCGGCCTGTCTATAACTTATATTTCTCTCGCAGCGCCCGTACAATTAAAAGGCAATCATATTACGCTTTTCTGGGCTGCAGAATCTGTTGTATTATTCTGGTTATACCAACGTTCACGTATCGTCCTGTTAAAGACAGGCTCCCTGCTTTTATTATTCCCTTTGCTGGTTAGCCTCTTCATGGACTGGTCACAGGTGTATGGGTCGGGATCAGCAATAATCCCATTGTTCATCAACAGGGGATTTGTAACCACGTTTGTCACCGCTGCTGCTTTCTTCTTGTATTATAAATTAATGAGGGCAGAAAAAGACGAGCCTTATTTTCCTGCCGGCCTTTCCAACAAGGCAGTCAGGACCGGCTTGCTTGTTGCCGCAATACTTCTTTCCTATTCAACAGGCGCATGGGAGATCAATTACCAGTTTATGAGCCGTTTGCCTGGCACTTCATTTTATGTAGTCTACCGGGACTTATATACTGTATTGTTTATCGTGCTGATTTTATACTTCTTCAGACGGGCACGCGGTTTTACCCTCCTGAAATTCCTCCTGACTATGGGTGGGTTTATTTTGTATTGTTATGATCTTTCATCAACCAATCTTATTTCTGGGGAAATACTTTCTAGCGGCGATCATAAAACCCATTTTTTAGCTCACTGGGCGGGTTCGGTGTTGCTTATCTGGCTATTTTATGACCTGGTTGTGTATTTCCGCAAGCAGAAGGAAGTTGTAAAGGACTATGGCGTTCCTTTTGCCTGGATTGTAGCCGGCATTATCATTTTTATTTTAAGCGCAGAGATGTATCAAATCATGCTGTGGACGACCTATCATAACGAAGAAGACCAGGTATACTGGCAAAACCTTTATTATAAAGCCGGTCTAAGTATCCTCTGGGGTTTATGTTCCTTTGGTATGATGTGGCTGGGAATGAAGTACAGTTTTAAGGCGCTCCGAATTATTTCACTCAGTTTATTCTCTGTCACGTTAATTAAATTGTTCGCTTATGATATCCAGAATATTCCACCGGGAGGAAAGATAGCCGCGTTTATCCTGCTGGGCCTGCTGTTGTTGATCATTTCTTTTATGTACCAACGACTGAAAAAGATCCTTATTGGAGACCCGGAAAAAAATGATACTATAGCCAGGACCTGAAAATTCATGATATGATCGTCTTTAATATTTCCATGAAAGTCGAGCCATCCATCGAGATGGAATGGGTATCCTGGCAAAAGGAAGAACACATTCCGCAAATTATGGCAACGGGCCAGTTTGTCGATTATAAATTCTATCGGCTGCTGGAAGAACAAACCGATGCACCAACTTATATCGTACAGTATTTCGCGCCCGACATTCAGCATTACAACAAGTATATTGATTCGTTTGCAGCAGATCTTCGGAAGAAAGCTTTTGATAAATGGGGGAATAAATTCGTTGCATTTCGAAGCGTCATGCAAGTTGTGAATTGATTGTGCAAAAGAATATTTTCATTATTGTGCAGTTGGTAAACAATTGTATATTCCCCGAAATCCTTGTCCCGCCTGCATTTCAGCTTGCATACGATGAAACCCGCTACAGTAAAGGGTTTCAGAGGAATCAATTTAAAGGCCTTTACTTTCTTCAAACCCGTAAATCCCGCAAGACCCTTGCCTGACGTGGCTTCGGTGAAAATGGAGTGTGCTGAAAAAAAGAACATTTTTTTTTGCCAGCAATAAAATCCGTCTAATTTTGAAGATGTTACTCAAAAACATATAAAATCAACATTATGAACAAAGCTGAATTAATCGCAAAGGTTGCCGATGATGCCGGTGTAACCAAAACCCAGGCAAATGCATCTCTTGATTCTTTTATCGAAGCAGTTACAAAAACATTAAAAACCGGCGGGAAAGTCACTCTTGTTGGTTTTGGCACTTTTTCAGTTTCCAAAAGAGCTGCGCGCAATGGCCGCAACCCTCAAACTGGTGAAGTAATCAAGATCAAAGCTAAAAAAGTAGCCCGCTTTAAAGCAGGTAAAGAATTAGCAGCTAAGCTGTAACGGAAACCCTTACGTTATTAAAAAGCTCCATCTCGCCAGGGACGGGGCTTTTTAATTTGCAGAAGAAGGTTACTTTTGCAATTCATTAATTATAAACCTGGTTATCCGGTACGTATGATAACGGATACTCACTAAAACAATTTTATGGGAAGAGGAGATAAAAAAACGGCCAAAGGAAAACGCTTTAAAGGATCATTTGGAAAAAGCAGGCCAAAAAAGAAAAAAACAATACCTAAAAAAAAGAAGGACTAATCTGATAAGTTATGGTTAGTCTCCGACTAACCATAACATTATATCTTATCTATCTATTTTCCGGATCAACTGATCGCGTTCTTCGGCTGCCATATTCAACATACTTTCCAATTCCCCGATACGCTTTAGCTGTACCTCAAGCTTCTTATTAGCATCCGATACCGCCTGCAGATCATTGTTCAGCTCTTCAAGGTATGCTACCCGTTTCTGTAGTTGTTGTCTTTGGAAATTCGCTTCGCGTAATTTCTCTTCTGTTTCCAGTAGATGAGCCTGTAATTGCTGGTTATCTGACCCCAGGCTGGTAAGTTTTATTTTCTGTTCCTCAAATTCACGACCCACCTTCCGGTAACTCTCCTTGAGATCCTCGTATTCGAGGCTTAACAATTTGGATGAATTGGCCTGCGACTCCAGCTTTTGCATTTTGCTTTGCAAAACATTGAATTCGCTATATGCATTATCCAGCATCGAGGTCATTTCTTTTGTCAGCACTTCTTTTTTCCGGATGCTGGTGATCTCCTTTTCTTTCTCAGCTAGTTTCAATCTCAATTCAGTGATCTGTAACGAGAGATCTTCATTGCTTTTCAACACTTCCCTGTTCCTTTCTTCTGTCTCTTTGAACATGTCAATATTATCCAGTAACTGGTTGATCTTTTCATTGTGGTCCCGGAGACTCTCCTGGGCCAAACGCAATTGTTCAAAATAATCGGGCTTTTCAGAAGGTGGTGCCAAAGCGGTTTTAGGAGCATTGCTGATTTCAGCCATCAACTTTTTGTTCTCCTTACGCATCTCTTCTGCTTCGATTGAATAAATGTTCAGGTTTTCTTCAGCTTCCGCCAGTTGTTCTCTTAAGTTGGCGAGCTCCTTATCTTTTAACTCAACATCGTTGAAGTAACGCAGCTTCCATTCATCCCTTATTTTAGTTGTTTCATCTTTCTCCGTCATAGATGACCGTAGGCTGCGGCGACTGGTGATCGTAAAGTGAATAGTTATCCCCAGTATGATCGCGCCAAAGCATAGCAGGCTGATCTCAAGCACAGACAGTGAGAGGTTAAGGATGAACATAACTCACGGTTTTAACTGAAAATAGGGAAAAAATAGAAACGAGCAATTCTTAATTGTTCACAGAAACCCCGGTGGGCCTGCAACTCAGCTGCGCACCAGTGTTCCAACCTTTTCGCCAGTGACCACGCGTCGTAGATTCCCGTCTTTATTCATATCGAAAACGATAATGGGTAGATTGTTTTCCATGCAAAGGGTAAAAGCTGTCATATCCATTACCCGGAGATTATTGGTAAGGCATTCCTGGAAAGTAATTGTATTGAACTTGGTAGCCTTGGGATCTTTTTCGGGGTCAGCCGTATAAATGCCATCGACTCTTGTCCCTTTTAATATTACATCGGCGCTGATCTCGATTGCCCGAAGTGAACCCGCTGTATCGGTAGTAAAGTAAGGATTGCCGGTGCCCGCACCGAATATCACCACCCTCCCTTTTTCGAGATGGCGGATGGCACGCCGGCGGATATAAGGTTCGGCAATCTGTTCCATTTTTATGGCACTTTGCAAACGCGTATAAACGCCTGCTTTTTCCAATCCTGCCTGTAATGCCATCCCGTTTATCACGGTCGCCAGCATACCCATGTAGTCGCCATGAGCCCTCTCAATACCCGTTTCTGCTTCATTCATTCCCCTGTAAATGTTACCGCCCCCGATCACTACAGCCACCTGGACACCTAATTCAACAATTGATTTTATATCTAGTGCATACTGGCCAATGACAGTAGAGTCGAGACCAAAATTTTTGTCGCCCATCAATGATTCACCGGAGAGTTTCAGCAGAATACGTTTATACTTAGGGAGCATGCAGTTTATTTGCGGCGCAATATACAATTATTGGCCAGCAATTATTCAATATAAACCACAAAATGGCCTGCCTTCTCTTCTCCACCAGCTGATCCCTTATGTACCCGCGATATCTCCTATTTCCCTGCAACCCAATGCAGTAGCCCCGGAGTGATTGTTCATTTTTTCAGGGCTTTAATAGAGTACACCATCGGTATCTTTCCTTCCATTCCTTTTATTTGCCATTTACCTTTTTCCGTCTCTAACGAGCTATTAAAGTTGGAATAGGACGAATACATGTATTCATTAAATGAGGAGATTTCCAGGCCCGCTCCTATCAATGAATTGATCACTTCGCTGAGCCCATGATTCCAGCTATACTCTTTTGCCTCGATGATACCGCTACTGCCAGTATAGGTGGGTTGGTTTTCAGTGACGATCATTTCCTTATTCTCATAGTGATATTTGATACGGGTAAAATCGTCATCGAACATCCATACTACCGGGTGAAATTCGGCTATATAAAACATACCTCCGGGTTTCAGGTACCATGCAATAGTTTCAGCCCATTTTGCGAGGTCAGGAAGCCACCCGATAGTTCCATAAGAAGTGAAGACGATATCAAAGCTACCGGGATCTATTCCTGTTTTTAATGGCTCAGCGTTTCCAGGATGCAAATCATATACATTGCAGCAGATAAATTTCGCATCCAGCTCCAATTCTTCATTGATTTCCCGGGCAAGCTTTATTGCATCATCACTCAGATCGACTCCCGTGCATTTTGCACCTAAACGGGCCCAGCTCAGGGTGTCAAGCCCAAAATGACATTGCAGGTGTAGCAATTTTTTTCCTTTTACATTACCCACTTCGCTTAATTCTATCGGTGTAAGTGCATTGGTCCCCGTCTTAAAACCTGCCAGGTCATAAAACGAGGAATCCTTGTGAACAGCGGTCCGCTTATTCCACAGCTCTTTGTTGGCTTCGAAATACCTGTCGTAGTCTTCCATGATCCTGCAAACATAAAAAAAGCGTCCGTAGGGACGCTTAATATATAAATGAGTTCAGCCTGATTATCCTAATGCAACTCTCTTAAACGCGATAACTTTTACATCACCTACGCTCTTTAGATAATCGGCAACGGTCTTGCCTCCATCTTTTACAAATGCCTGCGCGGTCAAAGTTTGTTCTTTAAAGAACGCATTCATTTTACCGGCTGCGATCTTTTCCAGCATCTCCGTCGTTTTACCCGCCATCTTCGGATCATTCTTTAGCTGTTCGAGAGCTATGTCTTTTTCGCGGGCGATGACATCGGCAGGAACACTGTCTGCGTCTACTGCTACAGGGTTCAGGGCGGCAATTTGCATAGCCACATCTTTTCCTGCTTCTGCATTGGCCTTATCTAATCCCACCAGTACACCGATACGGTAAGCTCCGTGGATATAGGAAGCTACATATGGCGCATCTATTCTTTCGAATTTAGTAACGCCGATCTTTTCACCGATAGAAGCCAATTTATCGTTTACCAGTTCCGCAACTGTAGCATTTCCGGCCTTTGTTGATAACAGCTCTTCGAGTGTTTTGACATTATTATTGATAGCTGCATCGGCAATGGTTTGACCAAAAGCTACGAAATCAGCGTTCTTTGAAACGAAATCTGTTTCGCAACTTACACAAACA
>Ga0066652_100000314_pt1 | contig 24424 bp, 22 predicted proteins | sample GraSoiAngelo_101_FD_71413 | JGI IMG/M metagenome (GOLD analysis project Ga0066652, IMG submission 71413) | Grasslands soil microbial communities from the Angelo Coastal Reserve, California, USA - 14_0903_02_30cm | ecosystem: Environmental > Terrestrial > Soil > Grasslands | place: USA... | reverse complement strand
CTCATCAATTCTCCTCCTCGCACTTTGATGAATCCTACATTGTTCTCTGCAGCTGCGACCATTGCCAATAGCGTCTTTCCTGTGCCGGGAGGTCCGAGGAGGAAGAATCGTGGATTCGATTGATGGCCGAGTTCTCTCATTGAAGGATTGAAGGCGAGGGCAATGTGGTTGAGGACCTTATTCTTCACGTCGTGTAGGCCGCCAAGATCCTCCCGACTGACTTTTGGCTTCATCACGTAAACTGCATCAACAACTTCCTGCGACTTCTCCTGTTCAGAGTAGAGTTTCACGTTACGAGCCGCTCCGGCAAAATCCTCTATTCCCGCCGAAACTTTGGGAAGTTCGACAGTTCGGAGGTCAGTCCTCGATTCCCTGATCCTCTCCCTCAACGGAGCCTCTTTCGACTTTCTGACTTCTCGAAAGATCTCTTGGATGTCGCTGGGGGTGAGAGAGGCTCGCCGTCTGATAGTGACTTCTCGCTCCATCAGATCGAGAAGGTCCTCAGCCTTGAGATTGACCCATCCCTCTCTTTTCAACGAGTCGTTCACAACCGCAAGAAGCATCTCGCGGGTCACGCCATCGTTCAAGCTGACTTTCGATAGTCTTCGGCGGATGTCTTCCCGGATTTTCTCGTACGCATTGGTCGCCACGATTACCATTGTCCGAGATTTTCCGCTAACGATCTTGTCCAGCCAACGATTCAATTCGTCTTGTATTCTGGTATCCTCTATCTCAGCTCCTGTCTCTCCTCGAACCTTTCTGCCGAAGCTCTGGAACTCGTCGATGTAGACGACTGAAGGGACGGAGCTTGCGTAGTCGAGGAAGCGGCCGAGCTGTCGAGTGCTCTTGCCGTAGAATTCGGAGTAGACATCCGACCCTTTCAGGATGACGGGGGTGACGAGGACTCCGCTACGGTAGCCTTCCAGCAGCATCTCTCGGAGTGAGACCATTGTTAGGAAGGTCTTGCCTGTTCCGCTGTCTCCTGCGAGACAGATAGCTTTGGGGAGTTCCTCTTTGCCGAAGTACTTGGTCAGTGAGGGATGTCGGAGTACGTGTAGTCTGAAGGAGTCGAGTAGGAGGTTGAATTCTCTGTCTCGACCGATGACGTTTGAGGGGGAGAACTTGTCAGGTGGATATTCCCGGTCCAGGCGTTCCTGAATCTTTCGGAAACGCCTGGGTGATACTCTCGCCTTGCTCCATCTGCCGTACGACTTGTCGATTGATCGGAGTGGTATTAGGAAGACTCGTCTGAGCCATGGTCTGCGGTCCCACCAGGGCCGTACTGAGCCGAAGAGGAATTCGGAGAGTTGATCGTCGTTTGAGGCTACCCGTCGCTGGTTCTTCAAGACCCTAGTCCTCCATCATCGGTTTTAGGTCGAGGAACTTGTCTAGTCCCTCGCGGGCGAGGTAGATGATCAGTCCGAGTACGGCGACGAAGAAGAGCGAGAACACGTCGACTAGGGGGAAGAGGTTGAGGGTGACGAAGAACAGATACTGTGCTACTGTGATGATTACGGTCTCGCCTAGCATCAGGGCGAGGCTTATGATGAAACCAGCGAGTAGTGTTCTGAACACGACATCGATCCACATGTAGATTCTGTTTCCACGGTCTAGAAGTGGCAAGTGGCCTTCGACTCTTCTCTTCTCATCTTCGAACTTTATCCAGCGGTAGCCTACGAAGGCGAACTGTGCGCCTAGTATCGTGTAGAGCACCTTGATCCAGAGAGGGAAGGCGCTGCCGAACTGGCTGAACCAGCCGAAGAATGAGGACCAGCTGAGAGGCACGCCTTCGCCGTTGTTTGGCGCCGGCTGGAATGCTGCGAATATGGTAAGATTGAGGTCTCCTGCGGAGATGTAGTACGACGTGTATTGGCTATTCGCGCCGGCAGAGGGATCATTGATGATGATCGCGGTCGTGTATGTGCTTGGGTATGAGAGCCAGAGGTTGAGGGTGTAGAGTTGTGTCGAGTTTGTTGTGAGGGTGAAGTTCTTTGCTGGATAGGTCCCGTTCGAGACTGTTGCGGCTGTGAGATTGCCTCTCACGATTACTGATTTGATCGCTTGCTGAGTAGAGCTGATGATGAGCTTGTTTCCTGTGTAGAGATTCACGTTTTCTTGAGGGCTGGGAGCAGCTGAGTGTCCGGAACTCGTGATTGAGCATAGGATTACCAGCGCAAGGGCTACCAGTATCCATCTTCGTTTGTTCAACCATCCGATCACGCGTTTCTCTTGACCGTGAAATCTAGGCGAAACGTGCAGTCAGAGCACGTTGTTGATAATTTGAAGTTCGGGTGTAGACTAAGCTCCCGTAACTCTAGCGGAAATGATATGGTTACGCGAGCCAGCGGGTTTTTAACCAGTCAACATTCGTCGTAATCAACGTGTTGGCCGTGGCCTCAGGAACTACCTCATACAAGCGCATGTTTCTCCGCTGGGAGATCCTGAGAGGCTGGATGCCTGCAATCCTCTTCGCGGCGATTGCCGTCGCTATCGAGCTGCTCTACTTCAACTACATGGTGAGCCGAGGTATGATGGATGAAGCATTCAACATTCCAATCGGAGCGGCAAAGATCCCCCTCTCCATCGCGCTGTTCTTCTCCTTGGCGAACGCCATCGTCCTCCTCACGCTCTGGATGACCGTCTTCGAGAACACTGCATTCGTAATGGCGGGTCCTGATCGACGAGTGCGCCGAATACTCTACCCTCTAAGAATGGTAAAAGCGGCAGCCATTGTCCTTACGCCGTTCAGCATTGTCCTCTTCACGCCGTACATCGTTGAGTCGAGCTGGTTCATCAGCGCGGTAGGTTCAGCATCAAACTCAGTTCCCTCGTTGAGGCAGACGGCCATCAACTTCTACACATGGTCATTTGGAGTAGCCAGAATGGATTACTCAGTCAAGTTCGTCGTGTCCCAGCTTTCAGCTGCCCTTTCTTCAACCGTGGTCTCAGGGTTGCTTCTCTGGAGAGTAAAAGGAACGAGGAATCTTATGCTGGCTCTCAGAAGGAAGAAGTAGATTAGCGAGACATCAGAATCTCGGCTATTCTGCTCAGGATGCTGAGCGAGTCCTCTTCCATGGCGCTGAGCTGGGAATCGCTCGGCAGCTTGGCCACTCCCCTCCCGTATGTGACGAGCTTAGTCTTAACGCCGGAATTCGCCAGAAGGGATCTCGTGCGCAACAGATCGTTCACGGCCGATGTGGTGACTAGTGGGATTGCGAGCACGTCTGGTTTGAGGCTCTTGACGTTTCGTACAACCTCTTCTGGAGAGAGCTCTTCGCCCCCGTCGAGCGCGGAGAATCCTCCCATCTCTAGCATGGTAAGGAGAAGGGTCTTGTCGAATCTGTGAGGGTCTCCGTGCAGAGACGTTACCATCACCTTGCCGGAGATTCTTCGCTGTTCTACTTTGATTCCTGGTCTTATCGCGTTGAGGGCGCTCTCTGCGGCCCTTTCGCAACTTTCAACTTGCTGGACTGTATATCTCTCGACTTCATGTAGATCTGCCACGATGTTCATTGTCTCGGAGATAGCGTCCACGATATCGTTTGTCTCTGATCTACCACCGACGATCTCTGCTGCGATACGCGCTGATTCTTGGTCTTCGCCCTTGAGGATCATCTCTGTCAGCCGCTTTGACGGTTCGTCGATCCTCGAGGTCTCGTCAGTAGTCATAGAAGCCCTTCCCAGTCTTCCGGCCTAGCCTTCCCTCTTTAACCATCTTCTCGAGCAGAGGGGTCGGTTTGAAGCATGCTCCGTACTCGTTCTCCAAGACCTTGAGGGTCTGATAGACAACGTCAACGCCAATGAAATCTGATAGTTGTAGAGGACCCATGGGGTGGTTTGTTCCAAGCATGAATGCCTTGTCAATGTCCTCCTTCGACGCGACACCTCCTTCGAGGAGTTTGATACTCTCGTTGAGAAACGGCATCAGTGCCTTATTGACGATGAATCCAGTCTTGTCAATGGATTGCACAACCGTCTTGCCGAGTGATTCGACAAAGCCCCTGGCACTCTTGACTGTCGACTCGGAAGTCTGATTGCCCTTGATCAGCTCGACCAGCTTCATCGTTGGTACTGGGTTGAAAAAGTGCAATCCCAACACCCGGTCCGGTCTATGAGTAGCACGCGCGAGGCGCGTGATACTTATCGAAGAAGTGTTGGAAGCTAGGATTGCTTCTTTGGGAGAGGACTTGTCGATTGTCGAAAATACTTTCTCCTTGACTATCGGATCTTCGAAGACAGCTTCGACCACAAGATTCGCGTCCCTGCATGCGGAGTTGAAGTCTATAGTGCCTCGTAGCTTCGTGTTTACTGTTGAGGCCTGGTCTTTGGTTATGCGACCGCGAGAGATAGCTCGCTGGACGTATTCCGCGACTCTCTTCATTCCAGAGTCGAGAAGCTTCTGGTCCTGTTCTACGACGACAACGTTGTGACCGGATGCGGCCGATACATATGCGATGCCGGACCCCATTGTTCCGGCCCCGACCACTACGACGTTCATCTCAACCGACTCCGACTCTCGCGTCTATCAATTGATAGAGCTTTTTGCGACGCCTTGCGCATGTATGAACGGCAGTTCCGATGAGAAGGGAGATACTCCCTCCAGAAAATCTGCAAACTGCTCAACCGAGACCACAACGGCTCCGTCTACTAGGCGCGACCGAGGTTCGAAGAGGGTGAGAATGATCGGCAGGGCAAAGACTCCCTCTCTCTCAACATCTCCTCTCCCTGTCATTTGTTGGATGAGAGCATGGAGCGCTAGCTTTTGATGGTCAGCTGCCTTGGTAAGCTTTGAGTCATAGCCTGGAGATTCCCAGTGTTTGCAGTCTATCGCGAGAATCATTCGACTCTTCTTTGCGATCACATCAATCTGCCATCGTCTAGATTCGTCCTTGATGATGGTTCCCTTCTGGGTATCAAATCCGACGGTTTGTAGGCACTCTTCGATGAAGGCTTCGAACTCCTGCCAACTCAAGGCTCTGGCTGCTTGTTGAAGCGCTCCGTGCCTGACCGCCTCGAAGGCCAGCTTGAACCGGGCTGAATTGGTGAGGTGTGCACCCGATGGAACCTCTAACTGGAGCATTGGGCCGAGAATCAGTTCGACTTGTTCAGTTGTGGTTTTCGCTCGGTCTGCGATCTGACTGATGTTGAGTAGTTTGTCGCTTCTTGTGTATTTCAGAGTCTCTACTATCACGCGGCTTACGAAGTACGATGGCGTATGGTGCCGTTCCTTAAAGTGGAGAGTTTGCAAAGGTCAGCACGAGCATCGCGATTCCGAGAATGTAGAGAATTTTTCTTGAGTTGCTGACCGGGCTCACGTCATCAAGCGGTTCCACTCCAGCGAATCCTCGGCGGGAGAACGCCATCATTACGAGTACCAGGAGGGCGAATGCCCAGAAGCCTGACAGGAGGAGCAAGATTAGGCCGGCGAAGGTTGCGATTTTGTGTCCGCTGGGGCCGAAGACTGCTCTTGAGATGTGACCGCCATCGAGCTGCCATGCAGGCACGATATTGAGGAATGTCAAAAGCGCGCCGATCTGGGCGGCGAAGAATAGTTGTTGGTCGAATATTACGTTCGGATTGATGTATCCGGTCAGGTTAGAGAGCAGCACTAAGATCAAGGGCTGAGCTGGAAAGCTCACGTTTGATAGGCAGCTCCCGACTCCAAGCCGTGCGCTACATGTAGAATTCCAGGTGTTTAGAGAGGCCAATTTTGCAGGTGTGAGTGCAGGTCCGAAGAGCATGCTTACCGCGCCTATGATCATGGTGACCACGAAGCCTACGACCGGGCCGCTGAGCCCCAAGTCGAACAGCTGATCCCTGTTGGCTGGGGGACCCTTTAGAGATATGAGGGCTCCGAATGTGCCGATGGGAGGCGGACCCGGGATGAAATATGGGAACGTGGCGTCCAGTTTGTGGTATGTTGTGGCGGCTTTGTGTCCGAATTCGTGAAGACCGATTATAGCGAGCAGCCCAACCGCGAAAGTCGCGGCTTCGACGTAGGAACTGGCTCCAGGTGAGACTATCTGATCGAATTGTGCCTGGAGGGTCTGCGATCCCCCAAGTCCCCCCGTCCAGAGGAAGTATCCTGCAACGGTTACGCTCACAACGGTAGCCAGGAAGAGTCCCAGATTGATAGTTCGGCGGGAGGGTTTTATCTGGGGTTTCTGGAAGACTTTGATTGTCAGCGTGTCTCCGGTCGCACGTATTGCTCCAAGCAGATTTTGGGTTCTGAGTTGTTCAGCTACGTTCCTGAACTTTTCTCTCGTCGGTTCCGTTGATACTAGAATTGTTGGAATCCCGTAAGGATCGAGAAACGCGTCCTTGACTTGGAATTGTGACGCGACTATCGATTTGACCGTCTCTAGTGATGGGCCCGTGTATGGGGCGAAGTTCGGCTCAGTTGCTGGTTGGGGTGATGGTTGCGGGACGTCACTCATTCCTAGAAATCGCCGTTTTCTTCGCACCCGAGTTCTTAGCGATTTAAACGTGTTGTCAACTGCAAGCTCTAGTGATGAATTCGACGACAAGATATTATAGGGTCAGAGGTTTTGTTTTAGGGTAGAGGCTTGTTGCTGGAGGCGCCCTATCTTCTTCGGCCTTTTAGGCCGGATGATCTTTCGGCGGTCGTCGAGATTAACAGGGTCTGTCTTCCGGAAAACTATAGTGCATACTTCTTCATGGAGGTCTACAAGAGCTGTCCTGAGGCCTTCATCGTCGCAGAGCGCGACAACAGGGTTGTCGGATACATAATGTGCCGCCTCGAGTTTGGGTTCTCCGATCTCAGACGCTTCCGTATGGTCCGAAAAGGACACGTCGTATCTGTAGCCGTACTTCCCGACTTTCGTAGAAGAGGGATCGGAAGAGAACTCGTAGTTTCTGCGATGAAAGCGCTAGAATTGCACGGGGGCGAGGAGTGCTTCTTGGAGGTCCGAACCGCGAATGAGGAAGCCGTTAAACTGTACAAAGATATGGGGTTCGATACGGTTCGAACAGTTTCGCACTATTATCATGATGGGGCTGACGCTTTTCTGATGAGTGTCAGGCTTCCATATACGACCGCTTCGGGCGTCGCTTCTTAGAACCTTCGTTCTACGAAGATTGCTTGGTTCTTTTGAATAGGGTAGAGCCGAGCAGTATTACTGTCGGCAAGTAGACTAGTGCCACGTTGAACAGTAGCGTGAAGGGATTCATTCCCAACAGCGTCATTGTCAGGGCGAACAGCGAGAGTAGCAACATGATTACTGTAGCTGCTTTCCAGGAGAACCTCTCCTCCTTATCGACAGGTTCCAAGTTGTAATCTGACACTAAGTCGCAGACTTAGGAGTCTTCTTTCTTTCCCCTAAGCTTTCTCTCTTCCTCAGGGTGGAGCAACCATTTCAGCGGAATGTTCTGGCTAGTCCCGTCTGGGAGTGCTCGTCGGATGCTGATGGGGAGGACTCCTTCATCCAGCTCCATTAGTGCAATGTCGATGGGTGAAAGTGTAGGGTCTTTGAGATCCAATAGTACCGGTGCGCCCATTGAGACTTGAAGCGCGCGCGCGCCTACGACCCTTGCTCGTTCGAAGCGTGTGAGCTTAGGGGGCCCGATCTCAATACTGTCGGGCTCTCTAGTACTCACTTGCTCCCTCTTCGCCACCTTCTCCGTCGTGTTTCGGAGGTCCCGGAGAGTCTTTCGATTTTGCTGACGCTATCACGTCATCTATCTTTAGGATCATTCCGGCCGCTTCGGATGCAGATTTTATGACCTGCATCTTTACCCCGTGAGGCTCAAGCACGCCCTTCTCCTTCAGATCTGCGGCCTTGCCTTCGAACACATCAACGCCATACCATGTCTGTCCTTTTTCGTGGGCCGCACGGAGCTGCACCATAATGTCGATCGGGTCAAGCCCGGCGTTCTCCGCTAGAGCGACCGGCACTGATTCTAATCCGTTGGCGAATGCTAGGACTGCAAGCTGTTCCTTTCCTTCCTGTTTCTGCGCGAATCCTCTGAGCTGCTTGGCTATCTCTGCCTCCGGTGCACCCCCGCCTCCCACGATCCGAGGATCTCGAACCACGTCTCTAACGACGCACAACGCGTCATGAATTGACCTCTCAGCCTCGTCGACCAGTCTCTCGCTTCCCCCTCGGACGAGAATTGTTACCGCCTTCGGGTTCTTCGCGCCTTCGACGAAAGTCATCTTGTCATCTCCGATCTTTCTCTCCTCCACTAGAGCTGCCTTGCCCAAGTCGCCGGCCTTTAGGTCGTCGAGGTTACTGACAATCTTCGCACCCGTAGCTTTCACAAGTTTTTCAATGTCAGACTGTTTTACTCTTCGAACCGCGAGGATTCCCTTCTTTGCCAGGTAGTGCTGAGCTACATCATCGATCCCTTTCTCGCATAGCAATACGTTAGCGCCTGCACCCGCGACCTTTTCGACCATGTCTTTTAGCATCTTCTCCTCTTCGTCGAGGAATGATTTCATCTGCTCTGGATTCTCGATGTTTATCTTTGCATCAAACTCCGTCTTCTCAACCTCAAGGGGAGAGTCAACAAGAGCGATCTTCGCATCCTCAATTCTCTTGGGCATTCCAGGGTGGACAACCTCTTTGTCCAACACGATGCCTTTGATCAGTACTGTATCAAGAAGTGATTCTCCAGGCTTCTTCTCCACCTTAATGTCGTCAATATCGACCCTGTACCCTCCTTCCTCAGTCTTCTCTGCCACCTGAAGAACCGCGTTAACTGTCAGTTCCGCTATTTGCTCGTATTCGGCGAGTAGCTTGCTAGCGAGTGAGACTGTGGCTATTTTCTTCAACATTGTCTTATCGGTTGGATCTACTTTGATGGCAATCTGGTCAAGAATCTCTAGGGCTTTTTCGGAGGCGATACGATAACCATCAACGATAACGGTTGGGTGTAAGTCTTGGTCGAGGAGGTCCTCGGCTCGTTTCAATAATTCTCCCGCAACGACGACGGACGTTGTTGTGCCGTCTCCTACTTCATCGTCTTGGGTTTTTGCTACTTCGACCATCATTTTGGCGGCTGGGTGTTGGACTTCCATCTCGTCGAGTATTGTCGCGCCGTCGTTTGTGATGGTCACGTCGCCGAACCCGTCTACGAGCATTTTGTCCATGCCCTTGGGTCCGAGAGATGTTTTGATTGATTCTGCGATTATCTTCGCAGCGACGATGTTTGCCTTCTGGGCGTCTCTTCCTCTAGATCTGGATGTTCCTTCTTTTAGAATAATTACTTGCTGGCCTGTCAGTTCTGCAGACAATCTTCCCCTTGCTCCTCTATTACAATTCCAGCGACACAAAACGCGCGCGATATAAATTTTAGCAACCCGAGGAACCTTGAAACCGGAAGCAATCGGTACTTCGAGGAATCCAAGAACCAATCAGTAGAATTCAGCTTCATTTCAGCCCTTTTGATCCTCGATCTTGAGGCTGTTGATATTCTTCAGTCCACGTTCTGTGTAGTGCCAAAGAAGAGAAAGCCAGACGATGAGAGACAAGGAGTCGATCCTTTTCGAAATTCTTCTGTCCAATCTCTCTGAGGCACTCAGTAGCTAGCGGAGATTCCATAGGGTTTGGAATCGCTTCACAATCGCTGACAGAGATGAGGGATAAAGACCCATGCACCAAACTCGGCGCGGAAGGTTTTCGTAGATCGTTGCCCACTTAGATTTGGATTTCTCGACGTTTGAAAAATGCGTCGACGATTTGATTCGTGCGTCCTAATGGAACAAGACCACTCGCCATCGAATGGTTTTGTCTTCGATAGAGAACTCTTTTAGAGTGATCATTCGAGTCGTGGAGAGAATCGGAGATTCTACTAATTGCGTGAGCTTATCAGAATCAATCAGCCTTTTCTTGGGAAGGAAGAAATTGACTCTGCCGTGGAGGTTCTTCGAAGCGGAGTACTCACTGATAAAAGTGGTATGGGTCCTCGGGTTCTCGAATTTGAGAGAAGTTTTGCTAAGTGGGTTGGTGCAAAACACGCGATCGCTGTTGTGAATGGCACGGCGGCTCTTCACGCCGCTTTACTGGCTGCTGAGGTTGGGCCGGGGGACGAGGTCATTGTTCCTTCTTTCACCTTCGTGGGTGCAGTCAACGCCGTAGTTCTAGCAGGGGCTACGCCCGTCTTTGCGGATATAGACAAGGATACCTTTTGTCTCAGAACTGATAGCATTGAGGAGGTTGTGACTCGAAAAACAAAGGCGATTATTCCGACGGATCTGTTCGGATTGCCTTCGGACTTGAAAGCTGCGACGGAACTAGCGAGGGGTAAGGGTATGACGGTGATTGAGGACGCCGCTCAGGCTCACGGTGCGCAGTATGATGGGAAACGGGTCGGGTGCGTTTCCGACATGACTGTCTTCAGCTTCTACGCTGCGAAGAACCTGACGACGGGAGAGGGAGGTATGATTACAACCGATGATGATGAGCATGCTCAGGCACTTCGAATGATCCGGTCTCACGGTGAGCAGCGACCCTACTGGACGGTGAGGCTCGGCCATAATTATCACATGACAGAGCTCGCTGCCGCGATCGGGCAAGCTCAGCTGAAGAAGCTCCAGGGGTTCTTGGAGCGGAGGCGGAAGAACGCTGAGCTGGCTACTCAGAAGCTGGAAATGTCCGGAAAGCTAATTCTGCCAAAGGAACCAGACGGACGTAAACACGCTTGGTACGTATATACTGTGAGGCTGCGAGGTGTTAACGCAGCGAAGCGGAACAAGATAGTTGACAAGTTATGGAACAAGAATATTGAGGCAGCGGTGTACTACTCGACTCCCGTGCATTCGACTCCTTTCTATCGCGAATCCAATCTAGCCAGGAGGGGACGACTTCCTGAGACAGAGAAGGCTTCGCGCCAAGTCTTCTCCCTGCCAGTGCATCCGCGTCTTGGCGAGGAGGAGATGGATTACGTTGCCGAGACTCTTCGTAAGATCATTGTTTGATTGATCTTGTCTCGTATTCCGGCGTCTGAGGTCTCGCGTCCAAAGGTCATCTTCTCCATTGAGGGCGTTGGAGATGCCATTGGAGAGTTTCATAGGTTCGCCAGCCCCCGCACAGCTGACGCCCTTCTGCGGAATCTTCCCGTTGGAGGCCGGGTTGTTCGCTATGGGGAAGAAGTATACTTCCAAGTCTCGGTGAAAGCACCGAGTGAGAATCCCAAGAGTACTCTGGATATTGGGAGTATCGCGTACTGGCCGATGGGTGTTGCTGTCTGCGTGTTTTACGGGCCGACGAGGCCGTATAGTCCCGTAAACAAACTAGGCAGGATTACCGAAGGGTTGGATCTTTTCAGAAATGTGAAAGAAGGAACTATTGTAACGATCAGGAAGGGTTAGGCTGCGGCGGGCTGGTAGATTCTGATCCTCGCGTTGCCGCCGACGAGAGTTACTAGTTTTCTTCTCTCGAGCTCTTCGAGTAGATCTTTGGCGACGCTGAGTTTTACGTTGAACTGGCTTGCTAGGCTGTAGGGTGTGATGGCGCTCATCTTCCCAACTTCCCCGAGGAACTTTGGATCATTCATGTCAGGTGCTTGGAGTCCTCTCGACCTTTTCTCTGCAACAGTCTTAGCCTTGCCTCCCTTCTTTGGCTGTCCACCAGACTCTTCCTTTCCCTTGTCTGGCTGGTCCTGTGTCTTCTCCATCTGAGCCATGCTTCTCTTCTTGGCGCCACCCATAATGGTCGAGGGACGCTCTCCCATCTCGGGATAAATACGTTTTCGAGGAAGAGAGGCCGAAACGCTTATTCGCTATCCCGAGGAGCCCAGTCGCATCTGACCTTTGTTGTCGAGTTGATTCTTTGAAGCTTGTCACGGTGAAACTTCCGGAGAAGCTGATCACGGATGTTGATCAGCTCGTCAAGGCCGGTATCTATCACAGCAGGAGTGATGCGATACGTGCCGCAGTAAGGGATCTTCTTCGTCGAGAGCTATGGCATACTAGCCAAGGCTGAGAACTCCTAGCTTACTGATTGTCGTGCAAAATTCTGCACGGCGCGCTCAGGATCCCTAGATCTTGTTATTGATCTGCCGATTATGAAAAAGTCCGAGCCTGCGTCTGATGCCCGAAGCACTTTACCTCCTTGGGTGCCGATTCCAGGGGAGTAGATGTCGATTCCGTTATGGAGCTTTTCTCTCACTTTCTTAACTATTTCCGGCCTGTTCCCGCCGACTACAACCCCGTCCGCTCCCCAGAGATCTGCTCTCTCAGCGAAAATCTCGTATTGGCGCCGCGGCTTCCTGTGAGAGTTTTGAAGCACGAGTTGCCCGTACGCTTCTGTTGCACCTGGGTTGCTCATGTATACGAGCACTATCACTCCTCTTCCAGCGTTGTGGGCGAGTTTGAAGACTGGTTCCAGTCCTCCCTTCCAGCCTGCAATCGGGTTCACGATTATGCCATCGAAGCCGAGCTCGAAGTAGGCTTGGCTTATGGCCACGTTTGTCTCGTCAATATCTCCGAGCTTATCATCGATTATGCATGGTAACTCGTTGGCGTGTGAAGTCGCGATTAGGGTTCGCGTCTTCTCCATTCCCAAGTTCAGAACAGTCTGGCGGCCGAGCTTGATCGCGCAGATGTATGAAGCGGTGTTTTCGATTAGGCTCTTGCCTGTCCGCAGGAGTTGGGTCTGGGATGAACCCTGCAGATCGAGGGCGAGGATGATTCTGCTGAAATTGTTCTTTGAGGCCGTAAGTATATTTTTGCGAAATCTACTGTCGCTGCCGGCGTGCTTCCTCAAGTGTGCTTTGTGCCTTTCGCAAGAGAAGCCATCTCTTGCTTAAGGATTTGGTCTGGTAATCGTTTTGGCGGAGCTTTGAATCCGTATGCAGAGACCGTGATGAGCGGACCAGTTTGTCCCTGATCCCAAGCTAGCTTTGTCATTCTGATGACGTCTGTCACTATCGCTGCGCATGCCGGTCCATCTTCTAGTGACATGCGCATGTCAAGAGAGAATTCTGTTCCGCCAAAGTATTCGCCTTTGATGTTGAAGTAGCTTGTTCGGCGGTTCTCCATGAAATCTACAAAGTCAGAAGAACCTGCGACTATGGGGAACTGGTAGGGCACGGCGGCTGCGACGGCCGAGGTCTTGATGTTTCTCTTGATTTCGTACCGCTTCTTGTCTAGGGAAAGTTCCGATTCGGTCCCTCCTCCAATGTCGAGCTGGTAGGTCTCGCCGATTCGTATGCCGCGGTCCACCAGTAGTTCGAGGACGTTTCTGTGTAGGACTGTTGATCCGATCTGGTCCATTACGTCATCCCCCGCGAGCGGAATTTTCCTTTTCCGATACTTAGACTGCCATGCGCTGTTCGAGGCTATTCGTGCCGGGGTGGCGTTGATGAAAGCGCTCTTGGATTGTAGGGCGGCTTGGGCATACATTTGGCTCGCTTTTGACGCGCCGGTGGGCGTCAAATTCACCAACACTTCTGCTTTTGACTCTGTAAGTGTCTTGGCCGTGTTGCTTGGTTTGGAGTCGCTGACGAGTATTTTCTCTCCTGCGATCGGGGATACGCCGTCGAGGGGCTGAGCCATCTGAACCTCAACTCCAAGGTTTCGGGGCTGGACGAACTTGCGTGTATTGTTTGGTTCCTGGAAGATTGCTTCCGATAGATCCCTTCCTACTTTGCGTTTGTCTATGTCGAAAGCTGCGACGATATGGATGTCGGGAACGGTGTAGGGTCCGATCTTGGGCTGGGCTAGGCCGATCGTTTTCTTCTGTTGTCGGTAGTATTCTATTCCTTGGACGAGGCTTGAGGCGCTATTGCCCACGCCGGCGATTGCTACTCGGATCTCTCGAGCCATTGATTTAGACTCGATCGTGGGAAGGATGTAACGGAAGAAAAGGGTTTGGTCTCCAGATTTTGTTCTAGTTCTTCGGGTTCGTGAACTCGATTGCTAATTGCGCGAGCGACGCGGTTCCGAACTTGAGAACATCCTCGTCCACTTTGAATCTCGGGCTGTGGTTTGGATAAATGCAGCCCTTGGCCGGGTTTTTGGTTCCAAGGAAGTAGAATGTTCCCCGGGCTTCGTGAAGGAATCTGGAGAAATCCTCTCCTCCAAGCTGGAGTGCCTTGATCTTGACCCTCGTGCCCGGCATCTTGCTTAAGATCTTCTTGGCTTCCTCAGTCACCTTCTCGTCGTTTACTGTTACCGGATAGGCATCCTTTTCGAACTCTACCTCAGCTCTCGCGCCGAAAGCCCGAGAAACACCTCTAGCCACTTCCGCAACTTTGGCCTTGGCTCTCTTCCTCGTTGCCTCGTCCAGCGTCCTTATGGTTCCCTGGAGCACCGCCTGGTCAGGTATGATGTTCTCTTTAGTGCCCGAGTGGATGCTTCCCACGGTGATGACGAAGGGTTGGACTGGATCGATCATTCTGCCTGAGATGCCTTGGATCGCGATTATCAGCTGCGCGGCCACATAGATTGGGTCTACCGTCTGATGGGGGTAAGCCCCGTGACCTCCTCGTCCGATGATTTTGATCTCGAATGTGTCTGGCGCTGCCATAACGGGTCCGCCTCTGAATGCCAAGACCCCGGAGTTTTCATCGCCGTCTATGTGGAGCCCGAAGACAAAGTCGACTTTGGGATTCTCCATTACTCCGTCCTGAATCATCGGCTCCGCTCCTCCCCTTCCGCCGTGCTCTTCCGCGGGCTGAAAGAGAAACTTCACAGTCCCGACGAGTTTGTCCTTGTGATTCGCGAGTAGTTTGGCTGTTCCGAGGAGCATTGCTACGTGAGTATCGTGACCACAAGCATGCATCACTCCATTCTCCTTCGATCTGAAGTCAATGTCAGCCATCTCCTCTATTGGAAGAGCATCCATGTCAGCCCTTAGTGCGACGACTCTTCCCGTCACCGGTCCTCTGAGAATTCCCAGTACTCCCGTCCCGCCGACTCCGGTTCTGACCTCTATGCCCAAGCCTCTGAGCCTCTCAGCGACTAGCTTGGCTGTGGCTTTTTCCTTATAGGCGAGCTCGGGTCTCTGGTGGATCTCTCTCCTTGTCTTGATAATGTCCGGCTCTATCTTTCGAGCCTCTTTAAGAAAGTCTACCATTTATCGGCCACTTTCATGATGCTGAGACAGGTCTCCCAACATTAAACCTGACGGGCCGAGCTGAACTATCTGAAGAGGTCGAATTCTTCGGGCCTTATGAGTTCCTTGATTCGGCCTTGGCCCTTTGGTGCCTTGTAGCCTCTGATGATTGCGACCGGCACTCTGTCGGCTTTGTTCATTACTAGCTCGGCTGCTGATGCCAGCTCGTCTGCGACAGCTATCTCCGTGACTTGCAAGGTTCGTCGGTACATGTCTTTGGTTCCCCTATAGTCGTGGATTGGTTTCATGCCTGAGATCCCAATCGCGAAGTTGACCTGGCCCATTCGCCACGCGCGGCCGAACGTGTCTGTGATGATTACTGGGACTTTTCTTCCTGTGATTTGATGGATCGTCTTTCGGATTCGGTCTGCGGATGCATCTGAATCGTGAGGGAGCAGCGTTACTGAGTCTCGTGTTGTTCCGACGTTTGACTGGTCGACTCCAGCGTTGGCGCAGATGAAACCGTGGGAAGTCTCGGTGATGAGGTGGCCGCTTTTCATTCGGATGATTTTCCTACTCTCTCTCAGAACGGCTTCGACCTGTCGGGGGTCCTTTCCAGTCTCGTTCGCTATTGTCTCGGCAAATTCTGAAGGAGTGATCTTTGAGAGGGGAAGTATTCTTCCCTCGGCTTTGGATACGATCTTCTGGGAGATTACCGCGATGTCTCCTTCCTCAAACTCGTCTCCTTGGTCTTCGATCCTGTTCACGATCATTTTACCTAGGTCGTCTCCTTTCTTGACATCCGGAATTCTGGTTACAGGAAAAATGGTTAGCATAATTCTAGCTGGCTCCGGGAAAGAATGACTCTAGCTTCCTTGCGCCGGTGAGCTCTTCGTAATCGAGTCCTACTGCGTCGAGAACTTGTTCAAATGTGGAGCGAATGTATTCCGTGTATTTTTCCACGTCTATCTCGTGGATGCTGGCAAGCTGCACGGGTTTGACTCCGGAGCTACCTGTCACCTTTACGAAACTAACTAGGTCTCCAGCCTTAATCTCATTGCCCTTGTCGGTAAGCTGTTGTGCGGCCTTTACATGTTGGGGCGTCGTCTTCGTGTAGCCAGCGACCGCTTTGCCAATCATCATGTTGAACGCCAGGTCCTCCATTGAGTATTTCCTGTTTCGAAGCTTGCTGTATGAGTCTTGAACGAGGTCCTTGATCTTGATCCGGGCTTGGTCAAAGTCCGGGTATGTCTGGACCTGGCCCAGAATCTCGATAAGCTGATTGAAAGTTGCTTTGATGAATTCTGGAGTGTGTCTCTTCTTGCCCGTCAGTCCTTTGATATCAACGCGATTGTCGGGAAGTACGCCGAGATAGTTCTTCTTACGCTCGCTCAGAGCAACATACCGATAGTTCTTGTCGACCTCCAACTCCATACCTAGCTCCTTCTTGGACCAGCGTATCAGATCGTCCAGTTTTGACCTGTCCGGGGTCCCGAGAAATAGGGAATCAGTGTCGCCATAGAACACTTCGATTCCAAGACGTTTAGCCTCCTGTATTGTGCTTGTGATGTCGAATCGTCCAACAGCGGCAGTCGACTCAGCCAACGGTGGGCAATACAGAGAGAACCTATCGCTTCCGAATACGCCGTAGCTGGCGTTCAGAACGACCTTGAGCGCGTTCTGGACGACTCGGTACCAGCTAAGGGTGGATGCGTCGAGCGATTTCTCTTTGGATCGCGGCTTGTACCATCTGATCCTGACATCTCGTAGTGATCCGACTAGCTGGCTCTCCATAGCACGGTTTTTCCGGCAGACCCAATGGTCTGTGCCAGGAATCTTGTTTGTTCTGTCTTCAGAGTGGTTGCAGAGGATTGTCTCATAGCCAAGATTCCAAGTCTTAATGATTGAAGGATACAGAGACGCGAAGTCTAGGACTGCGACTTGGAAGTGTACTCCAGGGGTCGGATCGACTACCATTCCTCCTTTGTACTTTTTGCCTTTGATCACGGCTGTCGTGCTGGTGGAGCCCTTCGATTCCGTAATCTCTTCATATCTCGGAATGATGTAGCCTCGAAGCCGATGTTCTCGGAAGAGCATGCTCCTGATCCATCCCGAGACTCCCTGACGGGACATGTCTTCGATTGGCAGGAAGCTGATCCTAGAAAGAGCGGTGGCAAGCTTCATCACGACTTCTCCGTCGAACTGGGTTAGGTTCAGAACTAGCTCCGCATCTTGGTAGCAGTAGGCCGCGAGTTCGGAGTATGAGAGCCGGGAGATGGGCGTGGAGATCTCTAGCTTTCCGGTTTCAAGAAGTGCCTCGGATATAGCGTCGAGCGTGGATTCTCTATATTTGCCGCTGAATGCATAGACTTGGATTGATCTGTTGAAGAAGAACTTGTAGAGGTCGAAATGAATGCCGTATTTGAGCCCTGCTGATTCTCGTCCGAGCTCGATGGGAATCTTATCTCGGGTAAAACCTAGCTTCTCCGCTCGATGGAAGAGATATCGGAGGTCGAAATCGTCGCCGTTAAACGTCAGGACAAAGGGGTAGTCGTTGAGTTCCCTGAATATCGCGGATAAGAGCTCCTCTTCGGTTTCATAGAAGTCTAAGAGCAGCCCCGAGGGAGCCTCAGCATCTTCAACGTCAAGCCCTGGCCGTTTCAGGATCAGAGCTTTCTTCACACTGTCGTTGGAAGCGAAACTCGCGCAGATTACTTTGTACTCTGCTTCTTGGGGGTCCGGGACTCTGGTGTCGATTGGCGAGTGGACCTCAATGTCAAACGCTACTCTCCTGTACGTTGGTACCGGGAAGTCTAACAAGCGAAGCCACCGGTCGAGTAGGCTCTGATAGACTGGATCGGTCTCCTCGAAGACAGTCTGGATGTTTATCGAACTACTCCCTGATTGTAGCGGAACGAGGTTTCCGCGTTTAATGGAATAAGACATTCCGGGCTCAAGTCTGCGATCATAGATGTAGTTCTCAGTGTATCGAATATCGGCTTCCCAGGCTTTGATAATGTCACGGATGCATCCACTGGGACGTCCACCAATCGAGAGAGGGTCTCTCGCATAGATCACGGTAACAGGAATCTCTTGGCCCTTCAGCGCGTCGAATCTCTTGGATCTCTCGAACTTGACAAAGCCAGGGTGTCTCACTAGGCTCGGGTTCTTCCCCAGCACTTCAGGCGACTCCTTGGAGAGACAGTACGGGGTATGCCCTGTGTTGTCGTACCAGAAGTGTATCTTCTGGGATTTCGGCTCGTAGAGTTTGAGATATACGGAGCGTCGCTCTCCATCGTAGCCAGCCCCCACGAAGTATGATTCAACTAATTCCTGCGGGATGCTTTGTCTGAAGTTAAGCTGCGCTTTTGGGTCCTGCCTCGGCCGGGGGGGAGGCACCGGTTCAGGCTTTGCCATGTACTGGTCGAGGCTGGACATTAACGCGGGCCCTGATCTCAGAAGCATGAAAGTTAAACCTTAGTTGCTCGGAATCGGGGCCTTGAAATGCTGTGCCCGCTAGAGTCAGGCTGAAGGTGTCGAGCCGAAACTGACTCCAGGCAACACTTCGTTGAGAGGCCTTCATGAAATTGAGACCACTCGTCCGGTTGGTGTAGGGATGCATCATGTTGGCCCGGCAGACAATCTGCAAGAATCCAAACGCGCGGGGAAGCTACGCAGACCCGACTCCTACTTCTCAGATCAATTCAGGCTTGCTCATCAGGCGTTGGTACTGGTTAGTAGAGGAGCCAGCGAGCGAGACGCCGTGCAGCGAGCTGCAGCCTCAGACCCTCGTCTGACAAACGTCAAGCGGGAAGCCTTAGCTTTGGTATTGGGAACAACGAGCGAACAGGACGTTATCGACATTCTCGTGCGAAATGCACATCCCGAGGAAAAGATGGGGATGAGCGCTCGCTGCTTGTTTCGGCTGACAACTTACGCAATGCTACGACCAGGTGCGAGAGGACAGATGAGGCGAATAGAGCACAGCGTCAGAGCGATCGCTCCGAGTGATCTAATTCCTAGGCTCGAATTCTTCTTCGGAACTTTGTCGGCCTTGAACACGACTGGGCTTCTCTCCGGTTTGAGAGACTCTGAGAGGGTCGCTCTTGAAACACATCATCCGGTCTGGTGGGTGAACTATTGCTTTCGCATTCTTGGTCGCGGGGACGCTGTTACGTTTTTGTCCACGAGGTCGCGGCCAAGATATTTTCGGGTCAATCCTCTGAAGAACCGAGGAAGAACAACTCTCCCAAAGGAGCTTGGGGGTTTGGCCGAGAGACTAACGAAGGTTCCCTCTGCCCAAGGTGTGTACATTGTCTCCGGCTCTCCTTCCGCCTTCGCAGGATTCTTCTCGTCGGGTTCTTTCCAAATGCAAGATTTAGCCTCCTATCTGGCGATCGAGGCGGGGAGTCCTAGGCCTGGGGAGAGTGTTCTGGACTTGTGCGCAGCTCCAGGAGCGAAAACCGCTGCAATCGCGCAGTTGATGAAGAACCGGGGTACGATTGTTTCGGTTGATTATTCTCCCGCAAGAATGAAGAGTTGGAGAAGAGAAGTTCAGAGACTTGGAGTAAAGATAGCGGACCCAGTGATTAGTGATGCTTCACGGCTTGGGCTTCATGACACCTTCGACCTAGCAGTTATTGACCCGCCATGTACTGGTACAGGGGTTTTTGATCGGAATCCGCGAATGAAATGGCACCTCTCTCCCGAGTCGGTAGGTCGCTATTCAGTTCTGCAACGTCGTTTCCTCGAGTCAGCGGTCTCACTAGTTGGTGAGGAGGGCCGAATCCTGTACTGTACCTGCAGCTTGACGGTTGAGGAGAACGAACATGTTGTCGCATCATTTTTGAAGTCTCATCCAGAGTTTGAGACTCGACCGATCCTTGAACAGTATGGGTCATCGGGCCTGATGGGACTTGGTGATTGCCGTAGGTTTTACCCGCACCGCGATTGGACCGCTGGCTACTTCATCGCGCGCTTGCAACGGACAAATTGAGACGTAACTAGTCTGCGGGTTTGGTGGGGATAGGCGGAAGTCGGGGCTTCTCGGGGCCTTCGTACATAATCAGATTCTTCGCTTCGAGAGTCTCTTGCAACTTGTTGACTGCGATGTGAACTTGGATCTCTTTCTTTGCGCCTGTACAGACTAGTTTGCCGCTGGCGAAGATCAGAATTACGACTTTTGGTTCGTCCATGCGGTAGATGAGTCCTGGAAACTGCTCAGGCTCGTACATTGTTTTCTTCAAGCTGTAAACGACCTTCTCCAAGTCGATGGTGCCTCCAAGCCCTGCGGAAGCTACGATGTTCTGGACGACGATTACTGGTCTGCCAACGATCACGATTCCGCCTTTTTTCAGTTCGTCAACCACTTTCAACACGGCCTTGTGGGCTTGGCGTTCTGATTTTGATCCGGTGCAGACCATTTTGCCGGAACTGAATATGAGCGTGGCAGTCTTTGGCTTTTTCAGACGATAGACCAGACCAGGAAATTGCTCGGGTCGATATTCTACTCCAGGGAAAATTCTGACTATTGCATTGAGGTCTATTCGTTGCTTCAGGGTAACTGATGCAACAACATTCTCAATATTGATGAAAGCTCTACCCTTGTCAGACAACGCAAATCACGTTTCTATTTTGAAATCGAAAGAGAATGAGTTTCGATTGAGCTGACCTTGCAGGGAAGCCAAGTTCGACGATTAGACCCATGATTTTGACCGCTTATAAAGCAATTTAAGTAACGACGAGTCGACATTAGAAGCTAAAGATTCGCTCGGCTCAGGTTCGCCCTTTATGAAATGAGTCTTGGCGCTAGATTCTCGATCCGGTCTGTCATCCTCAGCAAGTCTTTGGCCGATGCATTTTCTGAAATCCATGGTTTGCATCGGATGTTGATGGTGATTACGTCTCCAGCCATTCGCTCTAGGCATAAGAATAGTGGGGGAATTGGAGAATACACCAGATCGTTTCCGCAATTTGGACACCGAATCACAGAGAGTACCGGGTGGTGGGAAGAGTTGTTATTTGGGTCGAATTAGAATACTTGTGCCTTCGATTTTGACTTCGAAAACTGGTTCTGGAGTTTGCGCGGGCCCCTTCTTTACTTCGCCAGTTGTAAGGTCGAATCGAGACCCGTGCCAGGGACATTCAACCACATGGCCTTCCAGTTTTCCTTGAGCTAGTGGTCCTCCCATATGCGTGCAAGTGTTTCGGATAGCGTAGTATTTGCCCATGATGTTTGCCAAACAGATGACTTGGCCTTTGTAATGCACCATCTTCATCTTGTCTGCCTGAATCTCTGAGGTCGCGGCTACTCGCATGAATTCTTCTGTCATTCCTGGATTGGCCTCAGGTATTCTTGGTAGCCTTGAAGTTCTATTAGTTTCTTGCTGCCATCCTGTATCGTTGTTTATAATTCTCAAACGGACGCCTGAATGTGGATACCAACCACCTCTTCATGTTGCAAAGATGGGACAATGGCGATCGTGTGTGCAGAGTTTACCTTGGAAATGTCATGGAGCATTGATCGCGGACGGGCCCTTTCCGGAAAGCCCGCCCCAGCCTTCAGCCTACCAAAAAATGCGGATAAGTACAGATGCCTAGTCAGGCAAGAACGGTAGCCACGTTGCTTGTTGTTACATGCGAGATGAGTTGAGGGTAGCCCCTGGCGGCCCGGATAGTCCTCGAGCGACGATATGATCTTCGATTGGCCGCTAGGACCCGGGCGAACTCCTCGGCGTACTTCGAAGTAGAACTGGTAGTTACGGGGTGCTTTAGTCGGTCGACCGATTCCATCGTTCAAGGTCCAGTTGAAAGAGAGACATTACTGGCAACGGTCTAGAATTGTCGTTTATGCGCTTCTCATCACTGTTGTAACCGTCTCTGCTGTAACATCCATCGAGTTGGTTCCCCGCGCACACGCGGACAGCCCGTACACATTGAATTCAGTCCCCGCATTTGCTCAAGAAGGAAACGCAATCTCCCTCGTCCTCACCGTCAAGTTCAATCCTATCACGACTAGTACAACCTTCGAGTTCAGGTTCAATGTGAAAGATCCCGCAGGTAGGACATTCCAGTCACACCTAATCAACTACACGACTGCTCCAGGGCAGGACCAGTTTAGCGTGATTGTTGCCTACCCGGGCGTGTTGTTCCCAGGATCTAACTCACTGGCCGGTCAGTACGCCGCTTCAGTCGACCAAGTGGCGCCTTCTGCGATGCTAAATGTGGCTAGCAGTTCGTTCGTTCTCGCCATCACAGATAATCCTACGTACGAGAGAACCCAGACTGTGAATCTGCAAGGCAGCGGATACAATCCATCAGAAAGCGTAGCCGTGACCATTAGAACGCAGACGACTTCAAGCCTGGTCTTTTCCCAGACAATTCTCGCAACATCTGGAGGAATTGTCACTGGTAGTTGGAAGATTCCTGTCAACGGCACCATAGACAACTATATCGTGACGCTTACAGGAACGAGCACCGTCAAGAGCGCACCTGATGTTCAGAACTTCTCGGTGAGGGCGGCGATCATGTCTGTTGCCGGGATCACAACTCTCAAATCGATTTATCAGAGGACTGAAACAATGAGGTTTTCCTTCCAACCAATCTACCCAGACGGATCGATTCCCATAACAGGTGTCGCGCTTCTAACCCTTGCGAGACCGATTGGTGGCAACGTTACTCTTACAGCCACCTATGATGGCAACGCTCAGACTTTCAATGCCAGCTACACGACTTTTGCCAATAACCAGACAGGGATCTGGACAGTATCTCTAGAGGCGCACGCCTACGGTGATGCCTATGGGAATATAGGGCCGGGAGCGCGAGTAACAAACAACCCACAGTTAGTGCCTGCCAGTCTAACCATCACTGTCACCACCAACACTAACATCGGTGTTGGCCAACAACTTAGGTTCAATGCGACCATCGCATATCCTGATGGAACGACTCTCCAAGCAGGTGCGGTTGGAGCGTACCTTCTCTACAGCGGTACACCCTCAGTCAACGGCAGCGTCCCGGTGGTCTTTGACACTGGCCTTGGAGTATGGGTAGGGACCTACACGGCGCGATCCTCGGATCCGGGTGGACTATGGTCCCTCGTCATCAAAGCATCGGACTCTCCATCTCCTGCCAACAGTGGGACCGCCACCAGAGCGATTATCATCCAGAACAATGCGTCAGCGAGCTTTCCACTTTACTACTTCGGTATCATTGCGACGATAATTGCGGCACTGCTTATTATAGCGTTCCTGCTGTTCAAGAGGCGAAGGGTCACGAGCACCAGGCTCAAGATTGACTTGGATGCGGTACACTCAGAAGCGGGGCGAATTGAGAGCTCTGAGTTCTTCAAATCAGTAAGGGATCAAATAACGAAGGAGAAAGACGAGTAGGATATTACCCTAGAGACTCTTCATGGAGCATCCGGGCGAGGTCAATCGGCTTTTTTTGTTGCCGATGTCAGATAGGCTCTCCCACCGTTGTCGTGGATTCGCGTCGCAAAGTAGGCATCTCTGATGTAGTTGATATTGAAATGTGGCGAGAAAGTTATTTCGATTTCTTCCTTGGTAATTCTGCGCGGTCCGCCCCAGTCTGTGGGCTCTTTGTCGTTGAAGCAGAGCATGAAGTATTTTCCATTTGGCGTTAAGACCCTAGCGATCTCGCGCGCGAAGGAGATTCTGTCATTGTCCGTAAACGTGTGGAACAGTCCGGAATCAATAGCGTTGTCGAAACGGCCACTCTCGAATTCTAGCGAGAGCGCGTTCGCGAGTCGAAAATCGATTTTTAACTTCCTCTCTTCAGCTTTCGCCTTCGCTGCCACAATCGCGCGAGTTGACAGGTCGACCCCCACGACTGAGAATCCGTTCTGAGCAAGGTAGAAGGCGTTCTCGCCGGTTCCGCAACCGACATCGAGCACCGTGTTCCCAGTGAGCTCGCCAGCCTGGACGAGGCCTACGAATGCCGGTTGTGGGCGGCCGATATCCCAAGGAGGTGTGGTCCTGTACGCGTCCTCCCAAGAAATCAAAGTTTACGCCTCCAGATTATTAGAGCTAGTCGAGCTGAACGTCTCTTTCATAAGACTCTTCCATCCGGGACCATAAGCTGATGATTACTGAATCAGCAGCTTAGTGATGCTTTGTGACCGATACTCAGTACCCGGAAGGCTTCACCGATTTCCTAGATTTCCTTTGTGAGAAGCATGGTGTGCATAGGAATCGAGTATTCATCGAATATAGTTCAAAGCCTTCTCCTCCCATAAGGGGAGGTCGACCTGGTTATTACGACGGGTTGCTCTCGTCCCGGCAGAAAGAGGGTCATGTTGAGTTTCTCATAACAGTCTTCAAAATAGCTCGGGACCCACTTCTTACTCTGGGACATGAGTTTGCTCACCTAGTAGACGACTTGAAGTC
>Ga0066652_100000312_pt1 | contig 24572 bp, 22 predicted proteins | sample GraSoiAngelo_101_FD_71413 | JGI IMG/M metagenome (GOLD analysis project Ga0066652, IMG submission 71413) | Grasslands soil microbial communities from the Angelo Coastal Reserve, California, USA - 14_0903_02_30cm | ecosystem: Environmental > Terrestrial > Soil > Grasslands | place: USA... | reverse complement strand
GAGAGCGCGTTCACGACGGACACGCCGACGCCGTGCAGCCCGCCCGACACCTTGTACGTGTCATGGTCGAACTTGCCTCCGGCGTGCAGTACGGTCATCGCCAGCTCGACACCCGGGATCTTCTCGACCGGGTGGATGTCGATCGGGATGCCGCGCCCATTGTCCTCGACCATGATCGAGTTGTCGGCGTGGATGATCACGCTGACGCGGTCGGCGAAGCCGGCGAGCGCCTCGTCGATCGAGTTGTCCACGACCTCGTAGACGAGATGGTGCAGGCCGCGCTCGGACGTGGATCCGATGTACATGCCCGGGCGTTTGCGCACCGCCTCGAGGCCCTTGAGCACGGTGATCTGCCCTGCGCCGTACTCCTTCGTCGAGGGCTTGTCGGTCGTCTTGGTCATGAACTCACTCGTCAGTCGTCGTCAGAAAAACGTACCCGAACACACACCGAAAACGCTCGGCAGCGTAGATCAACAAATGTAACTCGGGGACGCCCTGGACGCAACAGTCTGGTGCGTTCCTAAGGTACGTATGGGCAACGAGTTACGAGGCGTCAACGCCGAGCAGTAGAGACTGCTTGCGCACGGCCCGCTAGTCCCGCTTCAGGAGCCAGCGAATCCGCTTCACCGGCGCCCGTCCAGGCGTCGCGTTCAGCGCCCGCAGCAGCTCGGGCTCCATCAGCGAGAGCTCGTTCATCCACGCGTTCGTCGTCACGCGCACGAACATCGTCCCGTCGGCGGCGATCGACGTCGGCTCCGTCACCGCCGCGATCTGCGTACCGACGAGCGTGGGCCACTCCGGGATCAGCCGCGCCTGCTCGACGCGCTCGGCGATGCCGCTGTCACGCAGCACGCCGGCGAGCACGTCCCCCACCGACGACGGCTTCTTGCGCGCGCTCATGCGGCCCCCGCGTGTGCGTCGTCGTGCGTGACGACCCCCGCGGCGATGCGCCAGCGCGCCAGCGACGACAGCGCCGTCGGGATGTCGCTCTCGCGGGGCACCGTCAGCAGCGTCTGTCCCATCCCCTGATCGGCGAGCAGCTCGAGGATGCGCGACGACCGGCGCGCGTCGAGCTCGGCGAAGGGATCGTCGAGCAGGAACAGCGGCGCGGCGCCCAGTCGGTCGTGCAGCGTCTCGGCCTCCAGCAGTCGCAGCGCGATCGCCGCCGTGCGCTGCTGTCCGGCCGATCCGAAGGCGCGCAGCTCTCGTGCGTCGAGCGTGAGCGCGAGATCGTCGCGGTGCGGGCCGGCGTGCGTGATGCCGCGGCGGAGGTCCAGCCCGCGCCGGTGCTCGAGCGCGCGCGCGAGTGCCTCCGCGATGTCGTTCGTCTCCGTCGACGACGGTTCCAGCGGTGTCGCATAGCGCATCGCGACTGGCGCCTGCTCGCCGATCGCGGCGCACAACTCGCTGAACCGACCGGCGGCGCGATCGGACCACAGCACACGCTCGCGCCAGAGCACCGCGCCATGCTCGGCGAGTGGCGCCTCCCAGACGGCGACACGCTGCTCGGCGCGCGCCGCGGAGCCTCGCAGCGATTCGCGCAGCGCGGCGTTCCGCTGTGCGAGCGCCGCGCGATAACGTTGCAGCGCGGCGAGGTACGGACGCGAGGACAGCGCGAGCAGAATGTCGAGGTATCGCCGGCGTGAGCTCGGCGCGCCCGCAACGAGGTCGACGTCGGCCGGCGAGAACAGCACGCAGGGCAGCGCTCCGAGCCCGTCGCTCAGCCGCGGCGGCTCGCTGCCGTCGAGCTTCACGCGCTTGCGCCGTCCCTGTCGCTCGAATCCCGCCGAAAGCTCGTGGTACGCGCCGCCCGACGTCCGGGCCGAGATGTGGAATCCCGGCGCGCCGAACCGAACGACGTCCACGTCGCGCGCGCCGCGCACGGAGCGGAGCAGGTGCAGGTAATAGATCGCCTCGAGCAGGTTGGACTTCCCCTGCCCGTTCTCCCCCACGACGACGGCGCCCGCGCTCGGGAAGCCGAGGTCGAGGCGCGCGAGATTGCGAAAGTCGCGCAGCGAGAGCGAGCCCAGAACGACGCGCGCCACCTCGCGAGTCATCGCGAGCTCACGCTCCCCGCACAGACGCTCACCGTCCCTCGAACCGCGTCGGACGCTTGTCCAGGAAGGCGCGCATTCCCTCGGCCTTGTCCGTCGTCGCGGAGAGCAGGCCGAAGTACGACGCCTCGAGCGCGATCGCATCGTCGAGCGGCAGGTCGTAGCCGCGGTCGACGGCCTCGATGCAGTGCGCCACGGCGAGCGGACCTTGGGCGAGGATGCCGCCGAGCATCGCCCGTGCGGCGCTCAGCAGCTCGGCCGCCGGAACGACGCGGTTCACGAGCCCGATCCGGTACGCTTCGGCGGCGTCGATCATCTCGCCGGTGAGGAGGAGCTGCAGCGCGCGTCCCTTGCCGACGAGACGTGGCAGGCGTTGCGTGGCGCCGTAGCCGGGAACGATGCCGAGCTTCACCTCGGGCTGGCCGAACTTCGCCGCCTCGGAAGCGAGACGAATGTGACAGGCCATCGCGAGCTCGCATCCGCCGCCGAGCGCGAAGCCGTTGACGGCGGCGAGCGTCGGCTTCGGCGACTGCTCGAACCGACGAAAGACGCGCTGGCCCCGTTCGGCGCGCGACTTTCCCTCGACGGCGTTCTGCTCGGCGAGCTCCGCGATGTCGGCCCCCGCCACGAACGCGCGCCCGGCACCGGTGAGCAGCACGGCGCCCACGTCGTCGCGCGAGCGCGCCTCGTCGATCGCGACGCCCAGCTCGTGCATCAGCGCGTCGTTCAGCGCGTTAAGCTTGTCGGGCCGATTCACCGTGATCGCGGCGATTCGATCGGCGACCTGGAACGTCAGAAGCTCGTAGCCCATTGCCAGACAAGTTACATCCCGGGACCATGTTTTGCCCTGCGTCGGACCGATGAGCGAGTGGATCCACCGCGAAGGCTCGAAGTCGAAGTTCCGCTACCGACGGGGCGATGGACGCCTCGTGCGAGACGCACGTACGCTCGAGCGCATCCGCATGCTCGCGATCCCGCCGGGGTGGCGCGACGTGCACATCGCACCGGGCCCGCACGCGTCGGTGCAGGCGTGGGGGCTCGACACGAAGGGGCGGAAGCAGTACCGCTACCACGCACGCGCCGTGGAGCGCGGCCAGCTGCGCAAGTACTATCGGGTTCGCGAGCTGGCGAAGACTCTGCCCGAGCTCAGGCGCCGCATCCGGCGCGCGGCCGCCGCCAGAGAACCGACGAAGCGCGCCGTCGCGGCGGCGGTCGTCCAGCTGGTGAGCGAGAGCTTCTTTCGCATCGGGAGCGAGCGCTACGCCGAGGAGAACCGCACGTTCGGCATCGCGACGCTGCTCAAGAAGCACGTCGAGATCTCCAGGGGTCACGCGATCTTTTCGTACGTCGGCAAGCGGGGCATCAGGCAGCGTCAGGTCGTGGCGAATCGTGCGCTCGCCCGTCTCGTCGCACGGCACCTCCGCTCGCCCGGCTCGCGCCTGTTCCGCTACAAGGACGGCTCACGTTGGCGCAACCTCACCGCGCGCGACGTGAACGCCTATCTCCACGACACGCTCGGCGTCCCGTTCAGCGCGAAGGACTTCCGCACGTGGGGTGGCACCCTTCGCGCGGCCACCGTGCTCGCCGAGCTCGGCGCGGCGCGCTCGGAGACGGAGGCGAAGCGCAACGTGGTCACGGCGATGCGGTTGGTCGCGGCGGAGTTGGGGAACACGCCGGCGATCTGCCGGGCATCGTACGTCCACCCGATCGTCGTCGCGCGCTATCTCGACGAGGGCGAGACGATCCGACTCCCCGAGCGCTACCATGCTACGGCGTCTTCGTACGCGCACTCGCCCGAGGAGCGCGCGCTGATCCGTTTCCTCGACCGGCATTTCCCGGAACGGCGGAAGCGAATGCGGAAATGAGGGGGGGACCGCGTGGCACTGCCGTCGTACTCGGTACAGCAGTGCACTATTGCATCTTCATCCCGGCCCCCGCCTCCGCTACCTTCGCGCCGTCGTGACCTCCTCCTCCCACCCGAGCACACCGCCGATCGCTTCCTCTGACCACGCCGTGCCTGGCGAGCGGCAGGTCTCCTCCGTGCTCATCGCGCCCCTCCTCGCGATCGCCGCCGTGCTGCCGCTTCTGCCCACGCTGCGCGCGGCGTTCGTCTACGACGACACGACGATCATCAGGGACAACCCGCTGTTGCGCGGGTGGGATGCGATCGGTCGAGTCTGGAGCGCGCCGTACTGGCCGACGTCCGGTGCCGACGTGTCCGGACTCTATCGGCCGCTGCACGTCGCGCTGCTGGCGCTGGTGTGGAACGCGGGCGGCGGCGCGGCGCTCCCCTTCCACCTCTACGCACTCGCGCTGTACGCGCTCGTCGTCGTCGCGGCGTGGCGATTGTTGCGCCGCGGTGTGGGAGCCGGCGCCGCGGTGGTGGGAGCGCTCTGGTTCGCGACGCATCCACTGCACGTCGAAGCCGTCGCGAGCGTCGCGAACTCCGCCGAGCCGCTCGTGGTGGCGTTCACGATCGTACTGGCGTGGGTGTTCACTCGGTATGCGTGGGCCGATGACGCCCCGCGCGGGGTCGTCGGCGAATGGGGTGTTGCGCTCGGCGGAGCCACGCTCACCGCCGCGGCGGTGTTGTCGAAGGAGTCGGGCCTGCTCGCGCTGCCCATCGCGGCGATGACGGCCTGGGGATGGCGCGCGCCTGTCGCCGAACGGCCACACGCCGCGCGTCGAACGCGCAGCCGGCTCTGGCTCGCGTGCGGTGCCGCGCTCGCCGTCGCGCTGCTGGCGCGCATGACCGTGCTCGGCGCGCCCGTCGCGCGTGTGTCGATCGCCGCGCCCGGGCTCGACGTGCTCGCGCCCGCGGATCGGATCGCCGCGATGCTATCGCTCTGGCCGCGCATCGCGAAGATGATCGCCTGGCCCGGACTGCTGTCTCCCTACTACGGGCCGACGATCCTTCCCACGCAGCGGGGTGCGCTCGTTGCCCTCTCGTCCATCGCGGCCGTCGCGGTCGTGGCGCTGGCGTTGCTCGCCGCACGTCGAGGCGATCGGCGCCCGCTCGTCGCGTTGGTGTGGATCGCCTTCACCTATCTGCCCGCCTCGAATCTGTTCACGGCCACCGGTCAGCTGATCGCCGACCGCACCCTCTTCGGCGCCACGTTGGGCGCTGCGATGGTGCTCGCGTGGGCGGTCGAGCGCGTTCCGCATCAGGCGCGCGTCGCGCTCCTGCTCGTCTGCGCGCTGGCCATCGGGCGCGACGCGCTGGCCAGCGCGCGATACGCCGTGGCGTGGTCGAGCCACCGCACGCTCTGGGAACGGTTGGTCGAGGCTTCCCCGACGGAGTACCGCGGATACCAGCTGCTCGGCGTCGACGCGCGCGAGCGCGGTGACACGGCCCGCGCGCTGCCGCTGCTCGCGCGCGCCTTCGCGATGGAGCCGCGCGATCGCCGCAATCGGTTCGAATACGGTCAGGTGCTGTACGTCACGCGACGGTATGCGCAGGCGGCGCAGGTGCTCGCGCCGCTGCTCTCGAGCGGCGACGTCCGCCGCGAGGCGCAGTTCGTGGCGATGTACCTCGAGGCGGTCGGACGCTCGCGCGGCGCAGACGGCGTGGTCGCCGAAGGAACACCGCTGCTGCACTCGGAGTCGGCGGCGACCGCCGCCGTGTACGTCGGCGCGGCGCACGAGCAGCTCGGTCGTCTCGCCGCGGCCGACTCCGTCTACGGGATCGGACTCCGCGCTGCGCCGAACGACTCGCTCCTTCGGGCGCGGCGCGCATCCGTGGAGCGACGGCTGGCGCCGCGCTAGGTTGCGCGCATGAGCGCAGTGGAATCGGTGCGCTGGTCGGCGGACGGGAGCGCGGTCGACATCATCGACCAGCGACTGCTGCCGGGGACGCTCGTACGCCGAGCGCTGCGCACGGCCGACGAGGTGTGCGAGGCGATCCGCACGCTCGCCGTACGCGGTGCGCCGGCGATCGGCGTCACGGGCGCGATGGGACTCGTCGTCGCACTCGCCCCGCACGTCGACGAAGAGCGCGAGCGATTCCTCGCGCACGCCGACGAGCTCGGAGAGCGCATCGCGCGGGTGCGGCCGACCGCGGTGAACCTGTCGTGGGCCGTCGGCCGAATCCGGCGTCGCGCGCGCGAGACCACGGGTGACGCGCGGGTCGTGCTCGAGGCGCTGCGCCGCGAGGCGACGAGCATCCTCGACGAGGACCGCGAGATGTGCCGCCGCATCGGCGAGCACGGCCTCGCGCTGCTCGGCGACGGCGCGCGAGTGCTCACGCACTGCAACGCCGGGGCGCTCGCGACCGGCGGTATCGGCACCGCGCTCGCGCCGGTGTATCTGGCGGCCGAGCGGGGCCGGCGCGTAGCGGTGTTCGCCGACGAGACGCGGCCGCTGCTGCAGGGAAGCCGCCTCACGGCGTGGGAGCTGGCCCAGGCCGGTATCGACGTCACGGTGCTCGCGGACAACATGGCCGCATCGCTGATGCGCGAAGGGAGCGTCGACCTCGTGATCGTCGGCGCGGATCGTATCGCGGCCAACGGCGACGTCGCGAACAAGATCGGGACGTATCCCCTCGCACTCGCGGCTCGCCATCATGGAATTCCCTTCTACGTCGCCGCCCCGTGGAGCACGGTCGATCCTGCCACGCCGACGGGCGACGCGATCGAGATCGAGCACCGCTCCGGCGACGAGCTCGGGCGCGGGTTCGAGGCGCCCGTCTCGCCGCGCGACGTCGCGGTCTACAACCCGGCGTTCGACGTCACACCGGCCGCGCTCGTGACGGCGTTCGTGACCGACCGCGGCGTGCTGCGGCCGCCCTATCGCTTCGACGACGCGGGGCACGCAGGAGGATCCCCGGGGTAGTGGAGAAGATGTCCCGCCGTCGTTCGCTTCCCTCGCTCGCCGACGCGCTCGACGCGCACTGCGCTCGGCTCGCCGCCTGCCGCCGCTGCGGCCACCACTCGGCGATCGTTCCGATCGTCTCGCAGGCCCGCGCGCCCCGCGCGATGCTCGTCGGGCAGGCTCCGGGTCAGACGGAGACGACGGGCGGCAAGCCGTTCGCCGGCCGCGCGGGTCGCACGCTCTTCCGCTGGCTCGAGCGTGCCGGGCTCGACGAACCGACCGCGCGCGACCTGCTCTACATCGCGGCGATCACCCGCTGCTATCCGGGCCCGCATCCGGCCGGCCGCGGCGATCGTGTGCCGTCGCCCGCCGAGCGCGCGCAGTGTGCCGACTGGCTCGACGACGAGCTTCGCATCGTCCGCCCCGCGCTGATCGTCCCGGTTGGACGGCTGGCGATCGACCGCTTCCTCGGGCCCACGCCGCTCGACGCCGTCGTCGGACGCGAGCACACGATCGCGGGCGAGTGGGGCCGCGCGACCGTCATCCCGCTGCCACATCCGAGCGGAGCAAGCAGCTGGGTGCACCAGGCGGGCAACCGTGCGCTCCTCGAGGGCGCGCTCGATCTCATCGGCGCTCGACTCCGAACGAACGGCGCGCGGAGCGTGGCATGATGCGTGGACTGCTCCTCGTCTTCACCCTCGGCCGCGCGCCCGAGCAGGCGCACGATTCGTGGTTCGGGCCGGACAAGCTCCAGCACTTCTTCATGTCGGCGTTCGTGCAGAGTGCCGGCTACGGCATCTTTCGCCGGGCAGGGGCGGACAACGGGACGGCGATCGCGGGTGCGTCCGCCGTCACGACGGCGTTCGGGGTGGGGAAGGAGCTGCACGACCGGAAGACGAAGGGAGATTTCAGTGCCCGCGACCTGGCCTGGGATGCGGCCGGAGCGGGCTCGGCCTCGCTTCTGCTCGTGCGCACCGTCAGATAGGAGGGCGGTCCGTCCGGGAAAGGCCGACGGGACCGCCCGGATCGCCGCGACTATATTGTTGGGTCTCACCCACTTCCTTCTGCGAGCGCGGTAGATGACTTCGCCTCGGACCAAGTTCCTGATCGGTGGCGTTCTCGTGCTGGGGACCGCCGGCTATCTGATGGCGACCTCCATCCAGGAGACCGGCACCTACTATCTCACCCCGACCGAGCTCGCCACGAAGCTCGACGCGGATCCGTCGTTCCGGAACACCGGTGTCAAGATCGGCGCGCGCGTCGTGCCCGGCTCGATCGAACGCATTCCCGGCGGCAAGGAATACGCATTCCGCGTCACCGACGGGGCGAAGGTCGTCCCCGTGGTCTACCGGGGGATCGCCCCCGACACCTTCACCGACGGCGTTGACGTCGTGGTCGAGGGGCGCATGGCGACGGACGGCACCTTCCACGCGACGACGCTGCTCGCCAAGTGCGCCTCGCGCTACGAGAACGCGCCCGACGCCGAGAAGTACAAGCAGACCCCGGGCTACAAGGCGGGAGCGAAGGCGTGATCCTCGTCGGCGAGCTGTCGCTGTGGGTCGCGCTGCTCATGGCGGCGTGGGCCGGTGTGACGTCGTACGCCGGTGGTGCGCTCGGCCGCGAGGACCTCGTGACGAGCGGCCGGCGCGGGCTCTACGCGACGACGGCGATGATCGTGCTCGCGTCGCTCGGGCTGTGGACGGCGCTCCTGACGCACGACTTCTCGCTCAAGTACGTGGCGTCGAACACGAGCGCGAACATGCCGAAGGTGTACGTGTTCGCCGCGTTCTGGGGCGGACAGGCCGGTTCGCTGCTCTTCTGGGCGCTCATCCTGTCTCTTTACTCGGCGCTCGCGATCTGGTCGGCGCGCACGAAAGCGCGTGATCTCGCCCCCTGGGCGTGCGGCACGCTGGCGATGATCCTCGTGTTCTTCATCGCTGTCGTCTGCTTCAAAGCGAATCCCTACGATCGGCTCAGCTTCGTCCCCGCCGACGGGCGCGGGATGAATCCCCAGCTCCAGAACCCGGGGATGGCGATCCACCCGCCGAATCTCTACCTCGGCTACGTCGCCACGTCGATCCCGTTCGCGTTCGCCATCGCTGCGCTCGTCACGCGCCGCCTCGACGCCGAATGGCTCGGTATCGTGCGGCGGTGGTCGCTGCTGTCGTGGTTCTTCCTCACGATCGGCATCACGCTCGGCATGTGGTGGGCGTACGTCGAGCTCGGGTGGAGCGGCTACTGGGCGTGGGACCCGGTGGAGAACGCGTCGCTGCTGCCCTGGCTCACCGGCACCGCCTTCCTGCATTCGATCATGATCCAGGAGAAGCGCGGGATGCTCCGGAAGTGGAACGTCACACTCGTGGTGACGACGTTCCTGTTGGCGATCTTCGGCACGTTCATCACGCGCAGCGGCATCATCGAGAGCGTGCACTCGTTCGCGCAGTCCCCGGTCGGCACCTGGTTCGCCACCTTCTTCCTGCTCGCGACCGCGACGACGATCTACTTCGTCTCGACGAGGCTGAAGGACCTCGAGGCGAAGGCGGGGCTCGAGAGCATGGTGAGCCGCGAGGCAGCGTTCCTGTACAACAACCTCGTGCTCGTCGGCATCGCCTTCTCGGTGCTGTGGGGGACACTGTTCCCCATGCTCAGCGAGTGGGTGCGCGGCACGAAGATCACGGTCGGTCCTCCGTTCTTCAACACGGTGAACGTGCCGCTCGGGCTGCTGTTGCTCGCGCTCACTGGAGTCGGACCGCTCATCGCCTGGCGCAAGGCGTCGACGTCGAACCTCAAGCGACAGTTCGCCTTCCCGTTTGCTGCCGGCCTGACCCTCGGTGTCGTTCTGTTCGCGCTCGGCATGCGCGACACGTACGCGCTGGTGGCCTACACGCTCGCCGGCTTCGTCGCCGCGACGATCGGCCAGGAATTCCAGAAGGGGATCTCAGCGCGGCGCAACATTCACGGCGAAGCGCTGCCCGTGGCGACGGTGCGGCTCATCGCGCGGAATCGGCGGCGCTACGGCGGCTACATCGTGCACGCGGGGATCGTCGTGCTGTTCTCCGCCTTCGCCGGTCTGGCATTCAAGCGCGATCACGACGTGCAGATGCGTGCCGGCGAGGCGAAGGAGCTCGTCGATCCGCTCGGTCATCACTGGCGGTTCGTGAGCCAGGGGGTCTCGACGTCGGAGACGCTCAACCGCTTCGTCACCGCCGTCGGGCTCGAGGTCTGGCGCGACGGCGTACCACAGGGGCTCATCACGAGCGAGAAGCGACAGTACCTCGACAGCAACAAGAACCCGCTGTTCGAGCCGTCGACGGAGGTCGGCATCCGCTCCTCGGCCAAGATGGATCTCTACATCGTGCTCGCCGGCGTACGCGGGGAGACGGCCGAGCTCCGCATCAGCTTCAATCCCCTCGTGATCTGGGTGTGGATCGGCGGGATCATCATGGCCATGGGTGGCCTGATCGTGATGTGGCCGCAGGCCGAGCGCCGACGCGCGCCGAGCGGGTACGTCGCCACGCTGGAGCCGGCGAAGCGCGAGCTCGCCGCGACGCCGTGATGCGCCGACGGGAGTTTCTCGTTCGCGCGGTCGCGGGAAGCGGCACGCTGCTGCTCGGCGCGCGAGCGCTGTCGGCGCAGGAGGGCACTCCAGCGCCCGGTCCCGAGCAGTCGAGCGGGTCGTCCAACCTGTTCGACATGAACCAGGGTGCGGCGAAGCGCGTCGTTCGTCCGCCCAAGGCTGGAGCACGGGCTTCGCTGACCGACGACGAGCGCGACGCGGTCGAGCACAAGATCCGATGCCAGTGCGGCTGCACGCTCGACGTCTACGTCTGCCGCACGACGGATTTCTCCTGCCAGGTCTCGCCGGCGATGCATCGCGACGTCGTCGCGCTCGTCGAGGGAGGCCACTCGGCGCAGGAGATCATCGACGCCTTCGTCGACACGTACGGCGAGGTCGCGCTGATGGCGCCCAAGCGCGAGGGGTTCAACTGGGCGGGCTACCTCGTGCCGTTTGGTGCGCTGGCAGCGGGGGGTGCGGCGGTCGTGACCGTCCTGCGGCGCATGCAGCAGCGCGCCGACAAAGTGGCCGCGCCGGTGCTGGTGACGGGCGTGGGCGCCAAACCCCTTGGCACGGCCGACGAGCTGGCGCGCCTGGACGCGGCGATCCGCCGCGACGACTGATGCTCGCGCTCGTGATCGGAACGCTGCTCGCGGTGGCGGCGCTCGCGTTCGTGCTGTATCCGCTCGTCTTCGCGCCGGCAGGCCCGAGTACACGTATCGTCTCGCGCGTGACGCGCACGGCGGACGGCGGCGGCGAGGATGCGATCGTCGCCCTGCGCGAGATCGAGTTCGACCGCGCGACGGGGAAGTTGTCGGACGCGGACTACACCGATCTCAAGACCCGATACACCCAGCGCGCGCTCGACGCGATGCGGGCGGAAGGGGTCACGCCCGCCAGTGTGCCCGTCGAAGACGCGGTGGAAGCGGCCGTGCTGGCGTATCGCGCGCGGCTCCGGAACTGTGCGCGGTGCGGACCGCGGCCGGAGCCGGACGCGATCTACTGCTCCAACTGCGGCGCGTATCTCGACGAGAAGTGCGCGGGGTGCGGGCGCGTCGTCGAGGAGGCAGGGGCGGCATTCTGCGCCGGGTGCGGGCGGCAGCTGGCGGCGTAGTGGCTCAGCGAGATCCTCTCCCTCTCACTGCGCGATGACCACGAACACATTCGAGTCGACCGTCCGATGCTCGCCGCTGGAGGCGCCGTCGGCTCGCACGAGCTGGTAGCCGTAGTGCAGGCGGTATCGGCCCGGAGCGATCATGGCGGACCAGAATCCGCTGACGTCCCCGAGCGCCGTCACCGTCTCCGCGTCGCGGAGCACGAACGGGATGTTGGAGTTGTTCGGGTCGTCGACCGTCCGCCAGTTGCCGGGAGCCACCTCGTTCTGCACGTCGATCCCCTCTACCAGGACGCGGACCTCTGACGTGCCCGTATTGCGCCGCGTGTAGCGGATGTTCGCGTTGCTAATGTGCCTGATGGTCTCCGGTCAGTGCGAGCGTTCGTGGAAGAAGGTCGGAGCTAGCGCTCGACGGCCTCCAATCTACGCTTCGCGATCCGGATCGGCACGATCGTCGCCACCACGCACAGCGTCGCCGCCGCGCCGAAGCCGAACAGCATCTCTGCCGGCGACGTCTGCGTCCCGTACAGCCGCGCCGAGAGATAGCCATACACCGGACGCGCCTCGAGCACCACGACGCCGGCGATCAGCCCCACGGATGCGATCATGAACATCAACCCGCCGAACGACGTCGGGATCTGCGCCGCGTTCTCCGTCTCGAACTGCGGGAACAGCGTACCGAAGCCGAGCGCCATGCCGCAGAGCGCGATCGTCATCATCGCGATCGTCATCACCGACACGGCGAACATGAAATCGCTCACCTGAAGCAGCCAGTCGGTGACGAACACGATCCCGAGCGCGAGCACGAGTAGGGGCATCGTGCCGACCCAGAACTTGGCCCAGAGGAGCTGCCGCACCGGCATGGGGCTCGAGCGCAGCAGCCAGAGCGTGCGGCCCTCGAGGCTCACGCTGGGGAAGATGAACCGCGCCGCGATCGACGCGAGCACGAAGCCGGCGAGCACCAGATTCAAAAAAGGAATGACATTGACGAGAAAGAACGTCACGCCTTCGCCCTTCAGCGGCAGGTACTTGATGTTGAAGACGTAGACGACCACGAGTACGGTGAGCAGGATGAGCTGCGACCATTGCGTGGTGTCGCGGAAGAACAGCCGCAGCTCCTTCAGTATGAGCTCGCGGCGCAGGATGCCGAACGGCGAGAACAGCTTGTGACCGAGCCGCCCGAAGCCGCCGCCGCGCGCCCAGCGCTCGCCGCTCTCCTGTGCCTTGCTGAAGCCGATGGGGTAGAGCTTCCAGTGGAGCAGGGCACCGAGCACGAACGCCGCGGCCGCCGTCGTCCACAGGAGATAGACGGGCAGCAGAGACGGACGCTCCTGCAGCCACGACAGCACGGCGCGCTGCACCCACTCGCTCGGCAGGAAGGGCGACGTCGGCGTCCGCAGCACCGTGACGAACTCCACGAGCGAGCGGAATCCCTCCGGACGTGCGAGGCGCTCCGGACGCACGATGCGGAACAACAGCACGATGCCGCCCGCCGCGAGCACGGCGATCACGCTGAGGATGTCGCGCGTGCGTCGCGCCGGAAACACGTTGACGAGAATGAGTGTCAGTGCGCTCCCGATCACCGCCGGCACGACGAGGAACGGCACGAACACCCCGATCACGAGCAGGGGGAACAGCCATCCGCCGTGGTACGCCGAGCCGAACGCGGCGAACATCGGCACCGCGAGCAGCACGACCATCCAGCTCGAGTTCACTCCCGTCTCCAGGAGCTTCGCGCCGTACAGCTTGAGCCAGTCCACCGGCGCGCCGACGAGCAGGTCGAGATCGCGCGCGAGGAAAAAGCTCGACAGCGCGGTGATGACGTTCGAGAGCAGCAGGATCGAGAAGAACCCGATCAGGATCATCCCGAGCAGCTTGCCGGCGAGGAACGGTCCGAGGTCGGGGACGCCGCGAAAATACACCAGCAGCTTGTAGAGCAGGGTGTAGATGAACACCCAGAATAGCGCGCCGACCAGCGAGAGCAGGAAGAACCTCGCGCCACGTCCCCGCTCGTTGGCCAGCGCGCGGGCCCGCGCCGTCAGCCACTTGGGACGAAGGAGCAGCGAGATCGGTGGATCGGGCCGCCGCGCTTCCTGCTCAGGCATTCAGGACCTCGACGAGCTCGCGCGCCGCGTTCTCGCCCGTGAGACGCAGGAAGATCTGCTCGAGTCCCTCCGTCCCCGCCTCGGCGCTCCGCCGCAGCTCGGCCATCGTGCCGCAGGCGCGGATCGTCCCGTGAGCGATGATCGCCACGCGGTCGCACATCGCTTCCGCGACCTCGAGCGTGTGCGTGCTCATCATGATCGTGTTGCCGCGGCGGGTATACTCGCGGAACAGATCCTTGAGGATCTTCGCCGCCTTCGGATCGAGACCGACCATCGGCTCGTCGACGACGATCACCTCGGGCCGGTGCACGAACGCGCTCGAGATGATGAGCTTCTGCCGCATGCCGTGGCTGTAGCTCTCGACGAGCTCGTCGCGCCAGTCTTCGAGGTCGAATAGCGCCATCAGCTCGCGCGCTCGGTGCTCCACCTCCGGCCCCTCCTGATCGTACAGGCCGGCCACGAAGCGCAGGAACTCCGAGCCGGTCAGCTTCTCGTAGATGAAAGGTCGGTCCGGAATGAAGCCGAGCCGCTGCTTCGCACCGATCGGGTCCTTCAGCAGATCCACCCCGGCGACGGTGATCTCGCCCGAGGTCGGACGGAGGATGCCGGCGATCATGCGGAGAGACGTCGTCTTGCCGGCTCCGTTGGGCCCGAGGAAGCCGAAGAGCTCACCCTTGGGGACTTCGAGGTCGATCGCGTCGACCGCGGTGAAGCTGCCGTATTTCTTGGTGAGCTGGCGAAGACTGATCATACCGGTTCGGTAGCGGCGCTCCGTGAGGGAGCGCCTCGGTGCCCGAAGGAACGTCGCGGCGGAATGCTCTCATAGGACGAAGCAGAGCGCCCCGAGGTCCCAAGTCAGTTCGCCGACACCACGTCGATCTTGAGAGGCCCCATCAATCGAAGCAGATCGGCCTGGCGCCCCAGCCCGCCGACGGTCAGGCGGAGGTGCGCGGCGTCGGCGGGGAACTGGCCAAACGTCGGGTCCGTCGCCACCCAGCGCTCCAGCCAGATCTCCGGCCACGCGTGGTAGTAGAACTTTCCGTCGACGTACGCGAGGCCGGCCGCGACGCGCGCGGGGACGCCCGCCGCTCGCGAGAGTGCGACGGCGAGCTGGGTGTGCTCGTTGCAGTCGCCGCGCCGCGCGACGAGCGTCGCGAGCGCGCTCGGCATCCCGATCGTGATCGTCTTCCGAAGCGAGTCGTAGACCCAGCGGTTGATCCGCTCGGCGACGACGCGCGGATCGGTGTCGCTGCCGCGCAGTCGCCTGGCGAGCGCAACGATCTTCGGGTTGTTCACCTCGAGCAGCGGCTCCGGGCCGAGAAACAATCCCATCATCGAGCCCTTCGCGCCATCGGGAAGCGCGTACGCTGCCTTGAGTGCGCTCCGATCCTCGCGGACGATCGTGAGCGTGTCCCCGCGCAGCCGTTGCCGGTACCCCTTCAGGTCGAATCCCGACATGTCGGCCCCGATCAGACGGACGCGCAGCGTGCCGATGTTCTCCCGCAGTCGCTTGCTCGCCGCGATCGCCGTCGACTCGTAGATGTCACGGTCCGCCGTCACTACTCGGCTGCGCTTGCCTGCATCGGCCTTCCAGTTCTCGAACGCCACCTCGTACGGGCGTCGCTCCAGCGTCATGCCGAGCAGTTGCGTCGCGAGCACCAGACGGCCCTGCGCGTCGACCCAGCCGCGGAACCCCGACGCACCCGTCGCCGAATCGGTCGCGAGTCGCCATGCGCGCACCGTATCGGGACGCGCCCCCGTCCAGCGCGACTGCTGCGCGTCGAACACGCTGCTGTCCGGCACAACGAACAGGCTCTCCGCATCGATCGTCACGTGCACCTGCCGCGGCGCGAGCGCGATCGGATCGAACACCGGCAGCGAGACGTGCGCGCCCTTCTCCGGGCGCTCGCCGAGCACCACCGCGAGCGGTACGAGCGTCGGCAGGAGGATCGGACCATCGAGTCGCACGCGATGCGTGTCGACCTGCGTCGTCGCGCTGCGCACGGCGACGATGAGCAGTGAGTCGCCGAACACCTGGCCGCTCGCGTCGATCGGCGCGAGTCCGGCGTCCACCTGCATCTTGAACTGGCTGACGCGGAGCGCACGTGTGAGCTCCACCTCCGTACGGGCCGTCGCCCGATGCAGCTCGCCGCCGATCGGCAGGTCCGCCACGAGGTAGTCGTGCACCGAGATACCGCCGTCCGTCGTGTCGATCGTCGACGACGCGAACCCGATCTGCTGTCCCTGCTGCAGCACGGCGTAGTAGCTCGCGCCTGGCGAGACGCTCAGCCCCGCCTCGCGCAGCTTTTCCATGTGCGGCCGGAACAGCTCCTTCTTGGCGAGCAACGCGAGTCCGCCCACCCACAGCCCGAGCACGCCAGCGGCCATCCGTCCGCGCCGGCTCCCCACGGTGCTCACACTGTGCTCCGGGCGACGGCGGACTCCAGGGCGATCGCCTCGTCTGGCGTCTCGGCCACGAGGGTCACCCGCGTGGGAAAGGCGGCGGTGCTGAGGTGACGGGCCAGCTCTTCGGCCATGAGGTGCGCGCTCTCGTCGATGTCCAGGTTCCCTGCGCCGAGTCCGAACGGCGGGATCGCGAGCTCGGCGATCTGCCAAGCAAGGACTCGCTGGAGCGCGCTCCGCAACGCACGCCGCACCCCCTCGCGCGAAACGCGCTCCGTCGTACTGCTGACGACCGCGTGCACGAGGAGATCGACGGGCAGCTCGCCCGCCCCAGTGACGACCGCCGATCCGACGGCGAGGGGCTCCGAGAGGGCGAGCTGGTCGAGCAACCTCTTTCCCGCGGCTAGCTCGAGGCGACGGAGCAGTGGCGTGGTCGCGCCGAGCATCGCGGTCGCCGGGCGTATGATCGCGTCGCCCGAGTAGAACGCGAGGTCCTCGACGCGGACCTCGATCACCGACTCTGTGCGGCGCGCGCCCGGCGGTAGGCCGCTGCGGCCTCGGTGTTCCTGCCCAGCCGGTCGAGCACCACGCCGATGCGCAGCAGCGGCCGCGCGTTCGTCGGATCCAGCTGCGCCGCCCGCTCGTACGCGCTGAGCGCGGAGGGCAGGTCGTCGACGGCATTGTACGCGTCGCCGAGATGGTAGTGTGCCGCCGCGTGCTCGGGGTCGGCGGCGACCGCTGCGCGCAACGGCTCGATCGCCTCGCGCCAGCGCGCGCGCTTGCAGAACAACACCCCGAGCTGCACCTGCACGTCGGGGTCGCGGTCGGCGAGCTTGACCGCGCGCTTGAGGTCGGCCTCGGCCTGATCGTACTTGGCGCGTCCGACGAACAGCGCCGCTCGCGCGCAGAGGTTCGGCACGTCGTCCGGCGAGATCTCGAGCGCACGGGTCAGCTCGGCGATCGCACCTTCGAGGTCGCCCTTCTGCCCGAGGAGCTCGGCCAGCACCTGCCGCGCGCGCACGTGCTTCGGCTCGCGGGCGATCAGGGCGCGCAGGATCGTCAGTGCCGCCGTCATCTCGCCCACCTGCGCCAGGTGCCAGGCGTGTTGGAGCGCGTCGGTCGCGCGGTCGGGGCGCGGTGTGGCGTCGGCTCGATCGTCGGCGGCGGCCACTGGACGCTCCTGATCGGTGCCGGCGGCGTTCGTCGTGCGCTGCGGTACGGGCGTGTCGCCCGCGCCCATCATCTCGGGATGCGTCATGCTGCGGTCAACTCCAGCGTCTGCTGCGGTGCGGCGGCTCGGACGCTGCGTCGGTGCGGCGTCCACGACTAGGCGAGGGCGAGAGTCGTCTCGCCGTTGATCCACTCCAGGTACTTCGCGTTCCCCGCCGTCACCGGGAGCGCCAGCAGCTCCGGCACCTTGTACGGGTGCAGCTCGGCAAACGCCAGCTGCAATGTCTCCAGCCGCGCCGAGCGTGTCTTGAGGAGCACGACCGCCTCCTGCTCGTCCGCGATCTTTCCCTGCCACCGATATAGCGATCGACCTCCAGGTAAAACCGTGCCGCAGGCCACAAGTCGCCGTTCGAGCAGAGCGCGAACGAGCTTCACGGCCTCGTCCGTTGAGGCGAGCGTCGTCATGACCACGATGGCGTCGGTGTGTGGCATCGGCGGAGCGGAGGTCGCGCGGAGCAGGTGGGAATCGGCTCGCGCGAAGCGAGCACGCTGAAGCGGCGAAGCTAATCTAACGTGCGCTGCACGTGACTTGTCTCCCCCCGGTCCTGAAGCGAGCTTTCCCTGGTTATGGCAGAAGACGCACTGATCGTTCGCGGCGCGCGCGAGCACAATCTGCGCAACGTGGACGTCACCATTCCCCGGGACCGCCTCACGGTCATCACGGGGTTGTCAGGCTCGGGCAAGTCTTCCCTCGCCTTCGACACGATCTACGCCGAAGGGCAGCGGCGATACGTCGAGTCGCTCTCCGCGTATGCGCGCCAGTTCCTCGGGCTGATGGAGAAGCCCGACGTCGACGCAATCGAGGGGCTCTCGCCGGCCATCTCGATCGAGCAGAAGACCGCGGGCCACAATCCGCGCTCGACGGTCGGGACCGTCACCGAGATCTACGACTACCTCCGTCTGCTCTTCGCGCGCGCGGGCACGCCGCACTGCCCCAACTGCGGACGCCCGGTGCAGCGGCAGAGCCCGGCCCAGATCGCCGAGACGGTGCTCGGCTGGAAGCCCGATACGAAGATCGAGATCCGTGCGCCGCTCGTGCAGGGCCGCAAGGGCGAGTTCCGCGACCTCTTCGAGTCGGTGCGCAAGCAGGGCTTCATCCGCGCCTACGTCGATGGCGCGCTGATCGAGGTGGCGGATCCACCGAAGTTGAATCGCCGACAGAATCACTCGATCTCCGTCGTCGTCGATCGCCTCGTCGTGCGCACCGACGATCGCGGCCGCCTCACCGACTCGGTCGAGACCGCGCTCAAGCTCGCCGAAGGACTGGTCGAGGTGTTCAACGCCGAGACCGACACCGTCGAGACATTTTCGGAGAAGTACGGCTGCCCGGTCTGCGGCATCTCCATGCCGGAGCTCGAGCCGCGCCACTTCTCCTTCAACTCGCCCTTCGGTGCGTGTCCCACCTGTGGGGGCCTTGGAACGCGCCGTCGCGTCAGCGAGGAGCTCGTGCTCGGCGATCCGCGCATCTCGATCCTCGAGGGTGTCGTGCTACCCTGGGGCGAGCCGTCGGGATATCTGCGCAAGGTCGTGCTCCCCACGCTCGCGCGGCAGTTCAAGTTCGATCTGAACGCCCCGTGGGGCGATCTCTCCGCGTCGGTGCGCGACTGCCTCCTCCACGGCGACTCCGGCAGCGCGAGCGGCAAGAAGAAGAAGACCGACGCGAGCTGGGAGGGGATCCTCGCCAACGTCGAGCGCCGCTACGAGGAGAGCGACTCCGACATGGTGCGCATGGAGCTCGAGGCGTTCATGCTCGCCGTGCCCTGCTCGGACTGCAACGGCCAGCGCCTCAAGCCGGAGTCGCTCGCCGTCACGATCGACGGTCGCAACATCGGTGCGCTCGTCGACATGCCGATCACCGAGTCGCTCTCGTTCTTCGAGACCGTTCCGGTGAAGGGAGAAGGCCGCGCGAACGGACTGGACCCGGAGATCGCCGGTCCGATTCTCAAGGAAGTGCGCGAGCGCCTGCGCTTCCTCGTCGACGTCGGCCTCGATTACCTCACGCTCGGCCGCTCGGCCGAGTCGCTGTCGGGTGGCGAGGCGCAGCGAATCCGGCTCGCCACGCAGATCGGCTCGCGGCTCGTCGGCGTGCTCTACATCCTCGACGAGCCGTCGATCGGGCTGCACCAGCGAGACAACGCGCGTCTCCTCGCCACGCTCGAGCAGCTTCGCGATCTCGGCAACACCGTCATCGTCGTCGAGCACGACGAGGAGACGATGCGCGCCGCCGACCACGTCATCGACATGGGGCCCGGCGCGGGCAAGCACGGCGGTGAGGTGATCGCCGAGGGCACGGTCGACGAGATCGCGCGCGCGCCGCAGTCGATCACCGGCAAGTACCTCAGTGGAGAGCTGAAGATCGCGCTTCCCGCCGAGCGCCGCCGCTTCGACACCAAGAAGACGATCCGCATCCTCAACGCGCGCGAGCACAACCTGCGCAACGTCGACGCCGAGATCCCGCTCGGACTCTTCGTCGCCATCACCGGCGTGTCGGGCTCGGGGAAGTCCACGCTCATCGAGGACATCCTGCACCAGTCGCTCGCGCGGCACTTCTATCGGGCGCGCGTCATCCCCGGGCTGCACGACCGCATCACGGGCCTCGAGCACATCGACAAGGTCATCGACATCGACCAGAGCCCGATCGGTCGCACGCCGAGATCGAATCCGGCCACGTACACGGGACTGTTCACCCCCATCCGCGAGCTGTACGCCGAGCTGCCCGAGGCGAAGATCCGCGGCTACGGGCCGGGCCGCTTCTCGTTCAACGTGAAGGGTGGGCGCTGCGAGGCCTGTCAGGGCGACGGCCTCGTGAAGATCGAGATGCACTTCCTGCCGGACGTCTACGTGCCGTGCGAGGTGTGCAAGGGCAAGCGCTACAACCGCGAGACGCTCGAGGTGCGCTTCCGCGGCCAGAGCATCGCCGACGTGCTCGAGATGACGGTCGAGGACGCACTCGCCTTCTTCGAGAACCAGCCGCGCGTGCGGCAGAAGCTCGAGACGCTCAACGACGTCGGCCTCGGCTACATCCACCTCGGCCAGAGTGCCACGACGCTGTCCGGCGGTGAGGCGCAACGCATCAAGCTCGCGACCGAGCTCTCCAAGCGCGACACGGGTCGGACCTTCTACATCCTCGACGAGCCCACCACCGGCCTCCACTTCGAGGACGTGCGCGTCCTGCTCGACGTGCTGCATCGGCTCGTCGACCGTGGCAACACGGTGCTCGTCATCGAGCACAATCTCGACGTCATCAAGACCGCGGACTGGATCATCGATCTCGGTCCCGAGGGTGGCACGCGCGGCGGGACCGTCGTCGCCGCGGGCACGCCGGAGGACGTCGCGCGCGTCGACGCGTCGCACACCGGCCAGTACCTGCGCCACATGCTCGAGCCGCTCACGCGCCGCCGCAAAGCCGGATAGCCGTGGTCTCGCTTCTCGACATCATCGGCCCGGTCATGGTCGGCCCGTCGTCGTCGCACACGGCGGGCGCGTGCCGGCTGGGACTATTGGCCCGTTGTCTGGTTGGTGGCACCCCCGAGCGAGCACGCATCGAGCTGCACGGCTCGTTCGCGCGGACGGGCGAGGGACACGGCACCGACAAGGCGATCGCCGGTGGGCTGATGGGCTTTCGCCCCGACGACGAGCGACTGCGCGATGCGCTCGACATCGCCCAGGGCGACGGATTGGACTACGTCTTCGAGAAGACGACCCTGGCCGACGACGCGCATCCAAACACCGCGCGCATCACCGTCGAGCGCGGCGATCGCCACGCCATCATGGTCGGTTCGTCGCTCGGCGCGGGTCGCATCCTCGTCACCGAGATCAACGGCTACGCCGTCGAGGTGTCGGGCACGTATCACACGATCGTGCTCATCGCCGAAGACGTGAAGGGCTCCGTCGCCGCGATCGCGACGATCCTCGCCGAGCATGGGATCAACATCGCCAACCTCCGGCTGACGCGGAAAGAACGGGGCGGCGACGCGTTCATGGTCATCGAAGTCGACGACATGCCCGGCGAGGCCGTTCGCGACGAGATCCGAACGCTGCCCTGGGTGCGCTGGGCCTTCCGACTCGACAAGGTCAGCGGCTGATGTACCGCGCCCTCGCCGACGCCATCCGTGATGCGGAGCAGCAGGGGATCTCCCTCGCGAAGCTGGCGCTCGAGACCGAGGCGAAGGATCAGGGCCGCTCCGTGGACGACATCCGTGCCGCGCTCCGCCGGGCCCTCGAGGTCATGCGAGGCGCGGTCGAGCGCGGGATGGTCGGTGACCTGCACTCGGCGTCCGGTCTCGTCGGCGGCGACGCCGCCAAGCTGCGCACCGGGCCAGCCGGCCCGCTCGCCGGCACTCCGTTTCGCGACGTCCTGGCGCGCGCACTCGCCGTGCAGGAAGTGAACGCCGCCATGGGCGTCATCGTCGCCGCGCCGACTGCCGGAGGGGCCGGCGTGCTCCCGGCCGTGCTCACCGGCCTGGCGCAGGCCGGCTCCATCGGTGACGACGCGCTCGTTGACGCACTCGCCGTCGCCGGCCTGATCGGCGCCGTGATCGCCGAGCGCGCCTCGCTGTCCGGCGCCGAGGGTGGCTGTCAGGCGGAGACCGGTGCCGCCGCTGCGATGGCCGCCGGTGCGGCGACGGAGATGCTGGGCGGCACTCCCGCGCAGGTCGGCCACGCCACGGCGCTCGCCATGCAGGGCACGCTCGGTCTCGTGTGCGATCCGCTGGGCGGACTCGTCGAGCTGCCCTGCGTGTTTCGCAACGCCACGGGTTCAGCGATCGCCCTCACCGGCATCGAGCTCGCGATGGCCGGCGTCGAGTTCAAGATCCCGGTCGACGAGGTGATCGATGTCATGGGCGAGATCGGCGCGTCGATGGACGTCCGCTATCGCGAGACCGCCGGCGGCGGACTCGCCGCGACCCCCACGGGACGCCGGCTCGCGCGGGAACGGCTCGTACAGATCAAGAAGCGGTAGTCTGCGTTAGCCCTCTCCGATCTCGTTCGACGTTTCTCTCGGCTCAGTGTTCGATGTTGGGTCGGGGTGTGGTGGGCACTCCCGTTGCCCCGGCGTCGACTGCCACGCGCGGCGGCGGCGACGCTATTGGCTTCGGAACCGCGCTGCCCAGCGCATTCCAGTTGGCGATCGCGTTGAGCGCAAGCGCGAACGTGCCCTGCGTCTGCCACCGCCAGAACGGCCGGATGCCGAACAGCACCATGTGCCCCTCCCCCACCGGAGCGTCCACGATCGCGGCGCGCCCCGCGAGCTCGTCACCGTTGGCGAGCAGACCAGACACGAGAAGCGAGTCGGCTTTCGCATGGAAGCGCAGCAGCACCCGTGCGCGCTGGCGTTCCGTCCGGCTGACGATGGCCGTGTCCACTCCCTCGAACAGATTCATCGTGTCGCGCGGCGTGACGGTGAAGACCGGCGCCTGATTGAAGTACACGCTCATGGTCTGATTCTCGTATCCGGCGAGAACCGGACTCTCGACCATCTGCTGCGCACGCACGACGCTGCCACGCACCTGCAGCCTCGGCGTCGGCGTCACGGAGACGGTGGCGCTGAAGCCGAGATGGATCGGCAGTGTCGCGCTGTTCCCTTCGGACAGCAGCATACCGCCGCGCTCGACGAACCGGCGAAGCGCGGCTGCCCCATCCAGGCCCATTCCTGGACGGATGTCGTCCGTCTCGTCGTAACCCCCCAGGTTCGGCGTGCGCGCCGACTTCTTCCACGGCACGGCGGGTCCGGTCATGGCGCGTCCGTTCAGCAGCGTCGTCGCCGAGCCGTTCACGTGTGGAAAGACGACCACGTCGATCGCGTCCAGCGTGCCGCGACGCCTGAGGTCCTGGTCGGAGATATAGGTGTAGGGAACGCCCAGTTGATCGAAAGCGAATCGCACCCAACCCTCGTTCTGGGTCTCGATCCACGAGTGCATCAGGGCGATGCGTGGCAGCGTGAGGGCGTGTCGCTTGACCGAGGGGAGCTGGGGCACCGCCGTGGCGGCGAGTCCCAGCGCGCGAATCGCATTGCCCGATGCTCCCGACGCATCGGTCACGAGGAAGGTGCCTGCCGGAAAGGATTTGCCCCCGACAGCGAACGCCGAGTCGGCCACACTCACTCGACCCGCCGCGACCTTCCATGGAAGCACCGCCGAGCGCCAGTCGCCAAGATGCGGCACGACGGCCACGTCCCCCGAGCCGGCGACCGATCCCGTTACCTCCGCCTTCGTCGCCAGGAGGGTCATCGGTCTGCCGAGGATCGAGGAGTCGCCGATCGTGTACGTGCGCACGTGACGGAGCTCGTCCAGCGTCCATCCCGTATCGTCATACGGTGGCGGGTCGTCCGCCTTGAATTTCTGGATCGCGAGAAGGGTGCGCGCCGTGGCCGTGTAGGGCTGATCGAGGCGCACGATCCAGTCACCTGCCTTCACCTCGGTGCTCGCCGTCGTGCCGGGAGCGGTCGTGGTCTTGGAGCCGTCGCCCTTCAGCGTGAAATCGCTCGAAGCAACGTGGATCTCCGTGCCGTGCGCGCGGAGAAGGTTGACCAGATCGGCTGCCTCTGCCGCGCGACGCTGCCCCCGGGGCACGACGAAGGCGTACGGCGCAGACATCCGTCCGCGAGCGATCATCCGTTCGGCCTTCGCGACGTTGTTCTCGATGAACGTCTGCGGATGGTCCGCCACGTACTTGAGCGCGATCAGAACGCCCGACTGCTGATAGTTGATGTTCGTGCGAATGCACCATCGCACGTCGTTCACCGGAGGGTTGGGCCGGTCCCAGCGTCGCTCCGTGGACGTCGTGGCCAGCTTGACCGTGTGGCACTCGGCGCCCTGGGACGTATAGGTCTCGTAAAAGCGGCCGACGGTGTTGTGCAAGTTCGCGATCGCGAGGATGTAGTTGGGCGCCCAGCCATCGTAGAAGCCGTGCGTCCACACTCCCGGCAGCCCGCGTCGCGTGAGTTCCGTGATCTCCTGGTACGCCAGCGTGTGCCATTCGTCCACGACGATGGGATCGAACTCGTCGTTGTATGGGCCCGTCCCCGTCGAGGTGTAGAGAAAGGGCACGCTCTCGTGGAGGTCATGCGCCACGGTCGGATGCCACTCCAGGAAGGTCCGCATGTAGTTCTGCGACAGCTTCTGCGACAGCACCATCCCGTCGCGGTTGTTGTCGTGCGCCGTGTACCTCCCCCAGTACACGAGCGGTCCGCCCAGCGGGCCGATCCCCAGGGCCTTCGACTGATGGTAGACGTCCACCATCTTGTCGCGTCCGTCCACTTCGAGGATCGGCGTGATCATCGTGATGACATTCCCTCGGAT
>Ga0066652_100000311_pt1 | contig 24580 bp, 24 predicted proteins | sample GraSoiAngelo_101_FD_71413 | JGI IMG/M metagenome (GOLD analysis project Ga0066652, IMG submission 71413) | Grasslands soil microbial communities from the Angelo Coastal Reserve, California, USA - 14_0903_02_30cm | ecosystem: Environmental > Terrestrial > Soil > Grasslands | place: USA... | reverse complement strand
GCCGGCCCAACCTTGACGGGATGCTGTACCCCGACTCGAGCTACGAGACGTTCGCGCGCAACGGCTACGGCCGCAACGAGCTGGTGTTCGCGTGCATCAGCGAGAAGGCGCAGTCCCTGCCGCAGAGCGTCCTGCGGGTCTACCCGACCTCAGCGGGTGGGGAACCGTTGGAGTCGCACCGGCTGCGGCAGCTGATCGCCCAGCCCAACCCGGTCACCAACGAGTTCGAGTTCTTCGAGCTGTCGGTGACCTACCTGGACCTAGCCGGCAACTGCTACTGGCTGATCCAGCGTGCCCGGGACGGCCTCCCGGCGGAGCTGTGGCCGCTCCGCCCGGACCTGGTCAGGATCTGGCCGAGCATGGACCCGCGGGTGTGGCGCTACGGGTACGTCCTGAACCCCGACGCCGTCGCCCGGGGGCAGCAGCCCGACGTCGTGCCGATCCCGCCCGGCGACCTGATCCACATCAAGTACCCCAACCCGTTGGACCCGTACTTCGGGCAGGCGCCGCTGCGGCCGGCCTCACGGGCCAGCACGCTCGACAACGCCGCGACCGACTTCGTCGACGCGCTGCTGCGCAACCACGCGATCCCCGGGGTGGTCGTCACGACCGCGGAGGCGACCAACCAGGAGGTCACCAACCGGCTGAAGGAGAAGTGGAAGGTCGCGTTCGGCGGCAGCCGCCGCGGCGAGCCGGCGTTCCTGCAGCAGGGCATGGACGTGAAGGTCCTGGGCTTGAACCTCCGCGACCTCGAGTTCCCCGACCTCCGGACGATCAGTGAGTCACGGATCTGCATGGCCTTGGGCGTCCCGCCGATCCTGGTCGGGGCGAAGGTCGGCCTGGACCGCTCGACGTTCACCAACTACGGCGAGGCGAGGGTCTCCTTCTGGGAGGAGACGGTGATGCCGTTGCAGCGCCGCTTCCTCGAACCGGTCCGGACCAGGCTGCTGCCGGAGTTCTCCGGGGTCGGCCGGGCGCGGGTGGAGCTGCGTTGGGACAACTCCGACGTGCTGGCGTTGCGGGAGTCGGAGCAGGCCCGCTGGGACCGTGCGACGAACGCGCTGGCCCGGGGTGGGGTGACGATCAACGACTTCCGCCGCACCGTCGGCCTGGACAAGGTCGCGGGCGGGGACGTGTTCCTCCTGCCGGCCGGGGTGACTCCGCAGCCCGCCGACGGCCAGTTCCAAGCCCCCGCCGCCCCGCCAGCCGCCGACGGTGAGCAGCCGGCGTTGCAGGCTGCGGCGGTCGGCGGCTACGCCGAGGCGTTCCTCGCCCGCCGCTTCCCCGCCCGGAACGGGAACGGAGACGGTCGTGCCCTGGAAGCTCGTCCATGACCATCCCGCCTGCCGCCGCGGCGAGTGGGCGGTCGTCAACCAGCAGGCCGAAGCCGAGGGCCGCCACTCGATCGAGGGCTGCCACGCCACCCGCGAGCAAGCCCTTGCCCAGCAGCGTGCCCTGTACGCCAACGAGCCGCAGGCCGCAAGCCACGAGGTGCCGATGATGGAGCGACAGCAGCTGGTCGCGCAGGTCAAGCAGATGGCCGTCAGCGACGACGGCCCCGGCGAGATCAGCGGCTACGCCAGCGTCTACGGCAACGTCGACCTGCAGGATGACGTGGTCGAGCGCGGCGCGTTCGACCGGACCATCGCGCACTGGGCGGCCGGCAAGAGCAAGGTGCCGCTGATCGACTGGCACGGCGACTCGCTGTCGCGGCTGATCGGGTCGGTCGCCGAGCTGAAGTCGACCCAGGTCGGGCTGTGGTTCCGCGCGCAGTTCTCCTCGGACCCGGAGGCCCAGTCTGCCCGCCGCAAGGCCAAGGAAGGCCACCTGACCGGCGTGTCGATCGGCTACCTGCCGGTCAAGCGGTCGGCCAAGATGGTCGGGGACCGGCTGGTGCAGGTGCTGCACGAGGTGCGGCTGCTGGAGGTTTCGCTCACCCCGATCCCGGCCAACCCCGAGGCGCAGCTCGCCTCGGTGAAATCGCTCGGTGAGGCCAAGGCCGTGTCCGACACGCCCTGGTCGAACTTCACCCAGGCCGACTACACCCCCGAGCAGTGGCGCCGCGCCTGCCTGATCGACACGGGCCAGGGCGCCACCGACTCGAAGGACCGGTACAAGCTCCCGGTCCGGGAGCCGTCGGGGGCGTTGAACCGCGGCGGCGTCCACGCCGCCGCGGGCGGCCACGGCGTCGGCGCGGTGCAGGGCGTGAGCCCGGAGAAGAAGCGGGCCGCCGCCCGCGCGCTGGTCGGCCTGTACCGCGGCCAGCTCGGCGAGGACCCACCCCCGGGCCTGCTGCGGCTGGCCGGGGAATCGCAGGCGAGCATCGGCTACGAGGTGTTCGCCGACGCGATGCACAAGGCGCTGGAGCTCCCGGAGCCGGCCCGCAAGGCCGCCGTGGACGCCCTGTACGACACCTACCACCCCGTCGACCCCGGACCCGCCGGCACCGACGGCACGCCGCAGGACCCTGCGGACCCGCCGCCGCCCGCCGACACTCCGGCAGCACCAGGCGAGGACCTGCACGGCTACGCCGAGCGGATCATCGCCGACCTTCCCAGGCCGCCTGACCGGCTGCCTGACCCCTCCACCCCGGAGGGGATCGCCGCCGCTGCTGCGCAGCAGGTCAAGACCGCGACCACGATCAGTGAGCTTGACCGGATGCGGCACGAGATCGACGCGCTGCTAGGAAAGGAGCAACCGGTATGAGCCAGCGCGTGAAGGAGCTGCTGGAGAAGGCGAGCCAGTGCATCGGCATGGCCCGCGCGATCCAGGACCGCTACGAGAACCCCACCCAGATGCCCGCCGAGGACACCGAGCGGATGCGGGCGCTGACCAAAGAGGGCGTCCGGCTCAAGGGCCTCGCCGAAGTCGCCCAGGAGCAGTCGGACCTGGAGGCCTGGATCAGCCAGCCCGACCGGCCCCACCCGGCGCTGGCCGCCGACGCGGCTGCGATGGCCGCCAAGGCCGGCGCGGGCGGGTTCGGCGGCGACGGCGCCAGCGCGCCGTCCGGCGCCGACGCCCGCGCCGGGCTGCAGTCCAAGGCGATGACCGCCGCGTTCGCCAAGGCGATGCGCAAGGGCACTGGCGCGCTCACCCTGGAGGAGAAGGCGGCGATCATCGAGGACTCGACGGGGCAGATCATCGTGCCCCACGACCTCGCCGGCCCGATCTTCCTGACCCTGCCCCGCCTGGGGGTGCTGCGCAACCTGGCGCTGGTCCGCCCGACCACCTCCAACCTCGTCGACGTCCGCGCCCTGACCGGCGTCACCGCCGGCTGGGGGCAGGTGGAGATCGTCAACGCCGGCGGCGCGACCCCGCCGACCGACGCGGCGATCGCCGCGACCGGCCCGCAGACCGTCACCGTCCAGGACCTCGTCGCGCTCGCCAAGATCGGCGTCGACGAGCTGATGGACACCGACGCCAACCTGGTGTCGCTGGTCCAGGAGATCGTCGGGCAGAAGTTCGCCGAGATGGAGGACGACGCCTTCTCCAACGGCAACGGCACCAGCAAGCCGTGGGGGCTGGCGACCCGCGCGACCATCGGCGGGATGATCCCCGCCGCGCAGGGCGTCACCGCCGCCGCCAACGCCACCATCGTCCCCGACGACCTGAAGAAGCTGCAGTACGCGATCCTGGCCCGGTTCGCCAACAACGGCGCCTACGTCGCCAGCGACGACGCGACCCAGGCGATCGCGCTGCTCAAGGACTCGACCTCGAACTACCTGTGGCAGCCGTCGAACCAGGCGGGGCAGCCCGACATCCTGTTCGGCAAGCCGTTCTACCGGTTGTCGGGGCTGCCGTCGATGGCGGCGACGACCACCGCGGTCGACCCGTCGGTGCTGTTCGGGGACTTCCAGTCCGGCTACATGGTCGCCGACCGGCAGCGGATCACGGTGCAGCGGCTCGACGAGCGCTACGCCGACCAAGGCCTGGTCGGGTTCCTGTTCCGCCAGCGTGTCGGCGGCGACGTGATCCGCCCGGCCGCGTTCGCGAAGTACCTGCTCTGAGCGAAGTGCCACGTCCCGTCCGGCGACGTCGACGCAGGTCGCCCTGCGCAAGCCAAGGCGACGGGACGTGGCACTTCCAGCATCGCAGAAGGAGACGACCATGGCCAAGCAGTCGACCGGCCGGCCGATCCCGCCGCTGCCGGACTCGCCGCGCAACGCGCAGGGCAACCCGGACGGCAACCCGTCCCGCGAACCACAGCGGCCAGCGCCGCAGGCCGACGGCCGGCCGGTCAGCCCCGCCGTCGCGCGCTCGCGCGGCAGTGCCGCCGCCGGGCAGGGCCACGGTGGTGGGGGAGGCGGCAAGTGAAGATCGTCGTGCACGGCCCCGCGGCCGGCGTCGGCCCGGACGGGATGATCCACTCGTGGTCGCCCGACCAGGAGGTCACCGTCGCCGACGGCGACAAGGCTGCCGTCGCGTGGGCGCAGGCGCTGGCCGCGACGGCGCTGGCCGACGTCCTCGAGGACGTCGCCAAACCGGCCGCCAAGCCGGAACCGGAAACCGGTTCCAGGGCCGCCAAGGGCAAGTAGCTCCATCGAAGTTGGGCGCCCCCGTCCCCTCCGGAGCGGGGGCGCCCACACATCCGGAGGTCGCACCATCAAAATCCTTTGGCACAGCGTCAGCCCCTGGGCACCGACCGGGTACGGGCAGCAGACCGGCCTGTTCGCCCCAAGGATCAAGGCGCTCGGCCACGACCTGGTCCTCTCCGTCTACTACGGCCTGCAGGGCGCCGAGATGGACTGGCAGGGCATCCGCTGCCTGCCGTCCTACTCGGCCGCGTACGGCTCCGACGTGATCGTCCCCCACGCCCTGCACCACTTCGCCGCCGAGGATGCCGCCTCGATGGCGGAGGCGTCCTGCCGCGGCCTGATCATCACCCTCGGCGACGTGTGGACGTTCCAGTCGCCGCTGCTGGACGCCCTCGCCGTCGGCTCCTGGGTGCCGGTCGACCACCTCACCGTCCCCGACGTGGTCCGCACCTGGTTTGAGACCATGGGCGCGGTCCCGATCGCGCTGTCGCGGTTCGGCGAGCGGGCGTTGCGCGACGCCGGCCTGGCACCGATGTACGTGCCCCACGGCATCGACACCAGCGTGTTCCATCCTGGCGACAAGGCCGCCGCTCGGGCGGCGGTCGGGCTGCCCGACGACGCGTTCGTGGTCGGGATGGTCGCCAACAACGTCGGCCGGGACGGCAACCGCAAGGCGTTCAGCGAGCAGGTCCTGGCGTTCGCGGAGCTGCGCCGCCGCCACCCTGACGCGATGCTGGTGCTGCACACCGACGTCGACCAGCCCGCCGGGATGCGGCTGCGGCCGTTCCTGGAGCGGGAGCTGCCCCGGGGCAGCTACACCTACACCGACCAGTACGCCTACCGTAAGGGCCTGACGCCCGCGGCGGTCGCCGACGTGTGCCGCGCCGCCGACGTGCTGTCCAACACCTCCTACGGGGAGGGCTTCGGCATCCCCATCATCGAGGCGCAGGCGTGCGGGACGCCGGTCGTGGTGACCGACGCGACCGCGATGCCGGAGCTGGTCGGCGCCGGGTGGAAGGTCGGCTACGAGCCGATCTGGCACGACTCGCAGGGCGCCTGGGGCGCCAAGCCCCGCATCGGGGAGGTCGTCGACGCCTACCTCGACGCCTACGACCGTGCCCGCGACGAGGACCTGCGCGCGCAGGCGTGGGCGTTCGCGCAGGACTACGACGCCGACGCCGTCACCGAGCGGTACTGGAAACCAGCCCTGGACCGGTTCGCCGCCGCGCTCAAGCAGCGCGCCGCCGAGGTCGCGCGGACGCCGCGGCGTGACGAGCTCGTCGCCCGTGTCCGCGAGGCCGACGGCCTTTTGTGGCTGGACCGCGGCAACCGCACCGGCGACGGCATCGGCTTCGCCGACCACGAGGCGGAGCTGCGCCCGATCCTTGAGGGGCTGCTCCCCGACGGCGGGGTGCTGCTGGACGTCGGCGCCCACGTCGGCCACTGGACGCTGCGGCTGGCCGGCAAGGCGTCCCACGTCGTCGCGGTGGAGGCCAACCCCGACACCGCGTCGACGCTGCGCCGACACCTGGCGATGAACGACCTCGGCAACGTGACCGTGGTCGAGCTGGCCGCGTGGGACGAGGCCGCCCGCCTCAAGCTGTTCGACCCGGCCAACCAAGTGGAGGGTGGCTCGACCCGGGTGCTGCCCGCCGACAACGGCGCCGGCACCGTCCGCGCCGGCCGGCTGGACGCCGAGCTGGGCCCGCTGCTGGCCGACCTCGGCCGGCTGGACCTGGTGAAGCTGGACGTGGAAGGCGCCGACCTCCACGCCCTCGACGGGATGGCTGGCCTGCTTGAGCGGTTCCAGCCGACGCTGTTCATCGAGTGCCACGACGTCTACGGCTACTACGACCGCGCCGACCTTGAGGCGCTGCTCGACCGGCTTGGCTACGTGTGGAAGACCGCGCACAGCGTCGCCACGACGTGGATGCCGACCGGGATCGTCAACGAGCCGAAGCTGGCCGACTACCTGGTCGCGACGCCCGCCTCCGTCCCGGCGGACGTCCGTGCGGTGGCGGTCAGGCCGGTGTAGCCGGCCGGGCGGGTTTCGAGGCCGCGCCACGCAGGCCCCGTCGGAGCGTGCGGCACTCCCCGCCCGGCCGCGCACGGCAAGGCCGGGCGCCAGCGGCAGGGAGCGTCCGACGCTGACCGAGGACTGACCCGCCGGCCGCACGCCCGGCCCACCGGAGCACCCTACCCCCCACCGACATGGAGGAACCCTGCCTTGGGCTCTGTGACCAACCCGACCGGCTCGGTGAACGGCAAGGACCTTTCCACCCTGGTCGACTGCTACGCGGGGAACTGGGGCGGGATCATCCACTCCGTCGGCGGGGCGATGGCGCAGTGGAACTACGTCGCGCCGCTGCTGTCGGACCATACGGACCCGTGCGCCTACGAGGGCTCCGGTGCCGGTTTCCGGCCCGGCGAGGTCACCCTGCGGATCACCATCGTCGGGTTCGCCCCGGCGCCGGCGGACGCGCCGGTCTTCCCCCCGCCGGGCGACCTGCCCCTCACCCTGCAGGTGGGGCAGAACCCGCCCACCTCGGACGGGGTCACGCGGGTGGTGAACGCCTACGTCCAGCAGGCCACCCGGCAGGGCAAGTCCGGCAACGACACCACCGCCACCTCAGGCACCGTCACCTTCACCCAACTCGACGCCGCCGCCCATGCGGGCAGCTACGACCTGACCTTCCCCAACGGCGGGCACACGGCCGGGTCGTTCTCCGCGCCGTGGTGCGGCGCCCTGCCGAGCTGAGCAGATGCCGCTGTCGGCCGCGAACGTCGTCCAGGCCAAGACCGGCGCGATCGGGGGCAGCGGCGCCGTCTCGGCCAACGTCACCCTGGACAGCCCGACCCTCGCGGGCGGGACCGTGACGGTGGAGATGTACGGGCCCTCGGTGTGGCCGGGGATGCCCGACGGGTGGGAGTTCGACGGCGCCAAGCCAGCGGCCGGGGCGATCCTGTGGGCGTTCCGCCAGAGCGGCGGCCCCGGCGGGGAGACGTCGTGGACGTGGACGAACATCTCGGCGAACACCTGGGCGTGGCGGGTCACCGAGTGGGACCAGGGCCTGGACCCCGTCTCGCCGTTCGAGGTCAACGCCGGCAACCAGGCCGCCGGCAACGCCGTGGCGTCGCTGTCGACCGGGACGACCCCGGCGACCAACCGCGCCGAGGTGGTGGCGCTGGCGATGCACTACTGGGCCTACACCGCCGCGGCGGACCCGTCCCGGGTGTTCGGCTGGGGTCCGTACACCAACGGCTTCGTCGAGCGGGACGAGGTGCGGCTGAACAACGCGACCGGCGAGGTCGGCGTCGCCTGGTCGTGGGCGTTCGCCAGCTCGGCCGGGACGTTCGAGACGACCGCGACGGTGACCAACCCGGCGCCGTCCGGCAATGACACTTACTACGCGATGCTGGTCGTCTACGCCGCGACCCAGCCGGTGGTCGTGCCGGCGCCGACGACGCTGGCGACCCCGCCCGCCGGCCCGGTGGTCTAGCGCCATGGCGGTCGCCCACGCCGAGCAGTTCCTCACCACCGTGCCCGGCTCGACCGCGGCGGGGAACTACGACCTGTCCTGCGCCGCGACCGTGACCCCGAACGCGGTGTGCGTGGGGATCGTCTACAACGCCACCTCCGACCTGGTCACCAGCGTGGCCTACGGGATCTCGGCCGGGGCGGTCACCCTGTCACGGCGCCGCTTTGACACCGAGTCGACCGAGGCCGGCGGCGTGATGCTGTACTGGGCCGCCGGCACCTTCCCGTCGGGCACGCAGACGGTGCGGGTGGTCCGCACCGGCACCGTCAACGTGCGGTTCGTGGTGTGGACGATGACGGTCACCGACCCGGCCAATTTCACCGTGGCGGTCGATTCGGACGCGACCGGCACCTCCGCGAGCGTGGCCAACCCGTCGTGGACGCACACCAGCCTGGTCGACAACGTCGTCGCCTACGAGGCGATCCACTCGGGGCTGACGACGATGACCAACACCCCCGCGGCCGGGTGGACGCTGGCCGACTCGGAGGACTACGGCGCCCAGGGCCGCGGCTGGGCCCGCCGCACCCTCGCCACCGCCGGGGCGCTGGCACCGGGGTGGACCGCGAGCACGGCCGACGATTTCCGCGGCAGCTCGATCGCGTTCAAGGAGGTCCCGATCCCCCAGGTCATCGTCGACCAGGTCCACCCCGCCCACGCCGGCCGGCTGGTCAACCCCGGCCGGCAGGCCCCGACCCTGCTCTAGCGCAGCCGGGAGTCGCCCTCGCCCCGGTCGCCGAGGTGCTGGTGGTGGACCGGCGGGCTGGGCGGTCGGGCGTGCTCGGCCTCGGAGCCGCCGCACATCACGTCGTCGCCGTCGACGTAGCCGCAGCGGGACTCGTCCCACATATACGGCTCGAACGGGTGGCCGGTGATCAGCGGCTCAGGATCGTCCATCTGCACATTCTAGGAGGCTCGCAGCGTGGCACGGTACTCAGCGGCGTGGCGCTCGGCCGGCGCGGGGTCGACGACCCTGCCGATCGGCGGCCTCATGGCGCAGGCGTCGACGCCGCTGTGGCTGGTCGAGGCGTGGGGGACCAACACCACCACCACCGCGCTGTCGCTGTGCCTGCGCCGGGTCACCGCCGTCGGCACCCCCGGCGCGGCCCAGACCGTCCAGTACGAGGAGAACGACACCGGCACCCTGAAGGGCGACCCGCGGGATACCTGGACGGTCACGCCGACGTTCGCGACCGGCGCGCTGCGCAACGGCGCCGTCGGCGCGTCGATCGGGTCGGGCTGGATCGCCACGTTCGGCGGCCGCGGGTTGTACGTCCCGCCCGGGACCGGCAACGGCGTCGTGCTGGTCCCGCTCACCGGCGCCGGCCAGATCCTCGACCTGACGTTCGTCTGGGACGCCTAGCCGCGCGGGAGGCCTAGCCCGTGCCCGCGCCACGCCGCAACGTCCCCAAGCCGCCCCCCCGCGCCATCCGCCGCGGCTCGCGGCTGCTCAAGCCGGTCGCGATCACCCCGCCCGGCACCCCGATCGCGACCAACACCTTCGAGGGCGGCACCAACGGCACCAGCATCACCACCGGCAACTCCGGCGGCACCTCGGGGACCGCCTTCGACGCGGTCCAGTCGGTCACCGCCCCGCCCAAGTTCGACAACACCCACTCGGCGCACGGCGGCCTGGCGTTCAAGATGGCGCTGGACCCGGTCACCACCGCCGAGTGCTACGTCGCCTGGACCACCACCACCCTCGGCGCGGCCGTCCCGACCCGCTACGAGCGGGCCTACCTGTACCTCGAGGCGGCACCGTCGGCGACCGTCCAGATGATCCGGTGGCTGTCCACCACGACGGTCCGCGCGTCGGTCAGCCTCAACGCCTCCCGGAACCTGATCGTCCGCGACGTCAACGGCACCACCCCCTCGGGCGGGACCGGCTCCACGGTCATCCCGCTGAACCAGTGGGTCCGGGTCGAGGCGATCTATAGCGACAGCGGCGGGACCGGCACGGTCGAGGTCGACCTGTGGACCACGGCCGATGACGCGGGCACGCCGACCGAGGCGTTCACGACCGCGTCGTTCTCCACGGGCGGCACGACCGACGCGACCCGCTACGGCCACACCGGGACGGGCCTGACCGGCATCACCTACTGGCTGGACGACCTCGGCGTCGCCAACGACGGCCGGCTCGGCCCGGCCGGCGCGGGCGCGACCCCGATCGCGCTCGCCGACGCGGGCAGCGCCAGCGAAGCCCTCTCGGCCGACGCGGCGGTCCCGGTTGCGGAGGCGGGCAGCAGCGCCGAAGCCGTCGCCGTCGCCGCCGCCGTCCCACTCGCCGAGGCCGCGAGCGGGGCTGAGGGCCTCTCGGTCGTACTGACCATCCCGCTGGCCGAGGCTGGCAGCGGCGCCGACACGCTGGCCGTTGCGGCCACGGTCGGCCTCGCCGAGGCGGGCGCCGGGGCTGACGGCCTCAGCGTCGCGGCCACCGTCCCGCTCGCCGAGGGCGGGACGGGCGCCGAGGGGCTCGCGGTCTCGGTCCCGATCGCGGAGGTCGAGGCGGGATCGGCTGCCGAGGCACTGGCCACCACGGCGGCGGTGCCGCTGGCCGAAACGGGTGCCGCCAGCGAAGCCCTCGGCGTCGCCGCCACGGTCTCGCTCGCCGAGGCGGGCAGCGGGGCCGACCAGCTCAGCATCCCCAAGGCGTTCGACGAGGCCGGTAGCAGCGCCGAGGCCCTGGCCGCCGCCGCCACGGTCCCGCTCGCCGAGGCCGGCAGCGCCGCCGACGCGCTGACGACCGCGCAGACCCGCGCCCTGGCTGAGGCCGGCGCCGCCGCTGAGGCGCTGGCGGTCAGCCAGACCAAGAGCCTCGCCGAGGCCGGCACGGCAGCCGACACGCTGAGCCTCGCCGCCGCCGTCCCGCTGGCCGAGCTCGGCGCGGCCGCCGAAGCCGCGGCCGCGGCCGTCCTGCTGGGCCAGGCCGAGGCCGCCAGCGGCGGCGAGCAGCTCAGCATCGCGGTCCCGCCGCCGGTCCCGCCGCCACGGTGGACTGAGGGGGCCGCCTCGGCCACCGGTCTGGTCGAGGGGACCGCCAGCGGCGCGGGACTGGTCGAAGGCGATCTGGTCGGCGCCGGCATGGTCGAAGGGACCTCAAGCCTGTGACAGGAGGCAAGGTGACCGAGTTCGCAGCAGCGGCCGAGGCGCTCGGCGTCGGCGTGGCCGCCCCCGTGGCCGAGGCGGCCCGAGGGACGACCGACTGGCTGTTCGAGCGGTGGGACGCCGAGCAGACCCGCTGGGCCGTCCGCCGCTCCGGCCTGGCCGCGCCGCAGGGTGCCGACTTCCACCGCCTCGGCGTCGCCCCCTACTCGGTGAGCGAGGCGCACGGCAACCTGATCCTCAACGCCGGCTGGACCCGGCTGATGAACCTGCTCACCAACCAGGGCGCCACCCAGGCCTACGACGCGACCCACACCCGCATCGGTGCCGGGAACGGCTCCACCGCCGCGGCGTACACCGACACCGACCTGTCCGCCGCGGCCGGGTCGGCGAACCGCTGGTTCCAGCTCGTCTCCGCCGCCGGGACCCTCGGCACCCGGACGCTGGCGTGGTCGGCGACGTTCGGCACCGCCGACGGCAACTTCGCCTGGAACGAATTCGGCATCGACCAGGGAACCGCCAGCGGCAACACGGTGACCGCGCCGCTCCTGAACCGGGCGCTGTCGTCACAAGGAACCAAGGCCTCCGGCCAGACGTGGACGGCTACCGCGACCATCACCTGGACGTGACGCCATGCTGCCTCGACCGTTTCGCCGCCTGGTCGCCCTGTCGGCCATCCTTGCGCTGTGCGCCGCCCTGGCCGTCGCCGGCCACCCTCCCGCGGCCTCGGCCACCACCTCGAACCTCGCCGACGCCTATGCCAACAAGGCGTCCCCGGGCGCCAACTACGGCGCCGCCAACCCGCTCCACGTGCTGAAAGAGACCACCACCACCGGGCAGGTCGCCTACCTCAAGTTCAACTCGACGACCGCCGGGACCGGGACGCTCGGTGTCTACTTCACGACCGTGGCCAGTGGCAGCGTCGAGCTGCACGCCACCGCCACCACCTGGACCGAGACCGGCCTGACCTGGAACAACCGGCCGACCGTCGGCGCGCTGCTGGACACCAGGCCGATCACCTCCGGCCCGGTGGTGTTCTCGGTCCCGAACGTCACCGCCGGGGACAACGCCTTCGCGGTGGTGAGTTCCTCGGCGAGCGCGTCGTACCAGGCGTTCGACTCCAAGGAGTCGAAGAAGTCGAACCAGCGCCCGGTGCTGACGGTCACCGGACCGCCGACGACCACCGAGCCACCCACCAGCACCACCAGCACGAGCACGAGCACGAGCACCACCAGCACGAGCACCACCAGCACCAGCACGAGCACCACGACGACCTCACCGCCCACCACCACCGAACCCACGACGACCACCTCCCCGCCGACCACGACCACCTCACCGCCCACGACTACCGAGCCACCGACGACCACGACCACGACGCCGCCACCGCCGGGCGGCTCACCCCCACCACAGGGCGGCTACCTCACCCTGCAACCCACCGGGGTCTCCGGCCCGGGCGGCTGGCTCGACGCCAACCGCTCCGACGCCCAGTGCACCAGCCTCGTCCACCGGTCAACCTGGGAACCACGGCCCGACAACACCAAACGCGACAACACCGTCGTCGACGCGGCCGCGGCCCACGCGGCGTTCGCGGCCCGCCCGCACGGCAGCGAGTACGACCCCCGCTGGGACTCCTGGATGCTGCAACGCGTCGACGGGGCGTTCACCGGCACCACCGACGAAATCTTCCAGTGGGCGGCGTGCAAGTGGGGCCTACAGGACGACCTGGTCCGCGCGGTCGCCTACCGCGAATCCCAGTGGTACCAGTACCTCACCTACCCGACGGGCCGGTGCCTGCCCGACTACGGCTGCACCGACCTGTTCACCTCAGCGACCACCGACTCCGCGGCGTACTGCGACGGCCTGGCCACCGCCGGCGGCTACGACTACCAGCCCGACTTCGGCGCTGGGCTGTGCCCCAAGACCTTCTCGATCCTCAGCGCGATGGCCTGGGCCGACCCGACGTGGGGCTACGTCTGGCCCGGCTACTCCAACGGCTCGTTCCCGTTCACGCGCAACTCGACCGCGTTCGCGGCCGACTACTACGGCGGCTACCTCCGCGGCTGCTACGAAGGCTGGTCGTACCTGGGAACCCGCACGACCGGCGACGTCGACGGGTGCGTCGGCTCGTGGTACTCGGGCGGCTGGCACGACAGCGCCGGGGACGCCTACGACCAGCGGGTCCGCGACGCGATGGCGACCTGGCCGTGGTTGCAGGGCTGGTTCCCGACGTCCAGGCCGCCGTGCGACCCGGCCTACGGCTGCCCCGGCCCCGACCCGCTGCCCTGATGGCCGCCATCCAGATCGCGGCCGGGACCTCGGCGACCATCCAGGAGACCTTCTACTCCGGCGGGGTCACGACCGACCTCGACACCGGCGTCCCAGCCGTAACCGTCACCAGGCCGGACGGGACCACGATCGCGTCGGGCACGGTGAGCCACGTCGGCGCGGCCGGCTCCGGGGTCTACCAGTTCGTCCTGGCCGCCCTCGCCGACCCGACCATCCTGGCGGTCACCTGGGCGGGCACCGTCGGCGGGCAGCCGCAGACCCTCCGGTCGACCGTCGAGGTGCTCGGCGGCTACCTGTTCACCATCGCGGACCTGCGGCAGATCCGCCGCGGCGACGACACCCCGTTCGCGGACACGCCAGCGCACCCCAACGTGACCACGACGACCTGGCCGGCGTCGCTGCTGGCCGCCAAACGCGCGCAGGCCACCGACGACTTCGCCCACCGCACCGGCTGGTCGTTCGTCCCACGGTTCGCCCGCGAGGTCCTCGACGGCGGCACCAGCCAGCTGGTCCTGGCCCACCTCAAGGCGTCGAAGCTGCTCTCGGTCACCGTCAACGGCGTGCCGTCGAGCCTGTCCGGGTGGACGCTGCGGCCGTCCGGCGTCCTCGAAGCCACGTCGGCGTACGGGTGGGGCAGCCCGCCGGTCTGGGGCCGCGCCAACGTCGTCGTGGAGTACGTCCACGGCTGGGATCCCCCGCCGCCCGAGGTCGCCTCGGCGGCCATGGCCCGGACGGCGATGCTGCTGCTGCCGTCCCCGCCCGGGTCGACCTCCTCGAGCTGGACGACCCCCGACGGGGCCACGTACACCTACGAGACCGCCGGCAACCGCATGTCCGGCGGCGGCGTGTCCCTCTACGGCATCCGGTCGATCGATTCGGTCCTCGCCGACCCCGCCTACAACGCCCGTGGCCTGGCGGTCGCCTAGATGGCCTCGAGCGTCGCCGCGGCGAAGGCCGGCCTGCGGGACTACTGGCAGACCACGGCGGGCCTGCGCCCCGCCGACGGCGTGACCGTCCGCTCGGCCCCGGTCGCCCCCGACGAGCTCGCCGCCGAGCAGCTCACCCTCGGCGACGTGGCCGCCCCCGCTTCCGACCGGGTTGACCTGTCCGGCCGGAAGGCCGAGACGCCCACGTGCACGTGCTGGGTGCAGGTCACCAGGCCCGGTTCGGGCGAGGACGCGGTGGACGCCTGCCGCGACCGTGCCTACGCCCTGCGCGACCTCGCCGCTGCCGCGCTGGCGGCCGACCCGACCGCGGCGGGGACGATCGGCCCGCCCGGGTTCGCGACCGTCGCCTCCTCGGACCTGAGTGAGGAGCCGGTCGACGACGACGGCACCGCTGCGCGGCGGGCAACGATCCGCTTCACCGTCACCTGGACCAGCCACGTCACGTAGGAGGGCCTCTTGGCCGCCATGACCACGAACACGGTTCCCCTGCAGGGGCTCCGGTTCGACAACCTGCTCGCCGCCGTGTCCGCCTCCGACGACTGCGAGGCCGGCCCGGGCCTGTACCTGATCGTCAAGAACGCCAACGCGAGCGCCTGCACCGTCACCCTGGTCACCCCGGGGCTCATCGACGGCGACCTCGCCATCGCCGACCGGACCGTGTCGGTCCCGGCCACGACCGGCTACACGATCATCCCGGTCACCTCGTCCTACCGGGACCCGACCACCGGCCGGGCGACGATCACCTACTCGGTCACCGCGACCGTCACCTCCTGCGTGGTCAAGACGGCGGTGCAGTGATGGGCGTGCGGATGACCCACCCCACCCTGCCCGGCCAGCCGATCGACGTCGACCCGCTCGCGGTCCCGCACCACCGCCTCGCCGGCTGGCAGGTCGAACCCGGCCAGGACGACACCGGCGACGAGTGGCCGGCCGAGGCGCAACGGTACGAGGGGCAGCCGGTCGTGCGGCTGTACCACCCGCAGCTCGACCGCGAGATCGAGGTCGCCGAGAGTGCCGTGCCCGTTCACCGGTCGAGCGGGTGGCTCCGCGTCGACCAGGACGAGCCGCAGACCCCTCCCGAGCCCGAGGTACCCGACGACCTCGACTCCCTCACCGTCGGTGACCTTCAGGACCTCCTGCGTGCTCGTGACCTGCCGGTTTCTGGCAGCAAGGCCGAGCTCGTCGAGCGGCTCCGCGCCGCGCCAACCGAAGAGCCGGCCGAGCCGGCACCTGACAGCGAGGAAGGTGAGGAGTAGGTGCCAGCCACCCCGATCACCCCGGCGATCCGCTACTTCCGGCCCGGCGTCACCAAGGTCGTGTTCGCCGCCACCGTCGCCAACAAGGCGTCCCCGACCCGCGCGGAGATCAACGCGGGGACTGATTTGTCCGGGGACGTGGCCAGCTCGGACGGCTTCCAGCCGGCATCGAACTTCCTCGACGCTCCTGACCTGAACTCAAGCTTTGTGGCCAAGGTCGCCGGTGGCCTCGAGGTCGGCGACTCGTCGCTGACGATGTACCAGAGCTCGAACTCGGTCGACGCCCGGTCGCTGCTCCCAAGAACGACCACGGGCTTCATCCTGTGGTTCGATGAGGGCGACGTCGCCGGCCGTAAGGCCGACACGTTCCCGGTCACGGTCGGGTCGCTGGTGAAGCTCCGCGACCTGGGCGAGGTCGCCCGCCTCCAGATCAGCTTCGCGATCACGTCGGCGCCCGCTGTGGATTGGACAGTCCCCGCGTAGTCGCAGGTCAGCAAGCGCTAGCGGCTGAGGAAGAACCAGAGCACCGCCACGACCGCCACCGCGATCGCGAGGTTGCGGATGGCCCGGTTGCGGGCCTGCTCCCACCGCTGGCGGGCCTGCTCGGTCCGTTGCCGTGCGGCCTGCTGCTCCGGGGTCAGGGGCGCTTTAGGCTGTTCCATGTCGGCACCTCCATGCCGGCGGGCCCCGTGCTGCCTGCTGCGGCGCGGGGCCGCTCCACGCCCGAAGGATAGTCCAAGGAGGCGCGGGTGCCGGATATTGAGATCCGCGACAACCGGACGTTCCGCGCGATCAACGACGCGTTCCGTGAGGCCGCCAACGGCAAGCAGCTCCGCAAGGAGCTGACCGCGGAGGTCCGCGCGGTGCTGCGGCCGCTGGTTCCGCAGGTCCGCGCCGCGTACAAGGCGCAGCCCGCCTACGGCGGCAAGCGCTCCCGGTCCCGTGCCGAGCAGCCGCCGCTGCGGACCCTGCTCGCCAAGGCCACGCGGGTCGAGGTCCGCTTCACCGGCAAACGGGCCGGCGCCCGCATCCGGGTCGACGGCCGCAAGATGCCCGACCACATGAAGTCGCTGCCGGCGTACTGGGAGGGTGAGAAGCCCAGGTGGCGCTGGCCCGTCTTCGGCGACCGTGAGACCTGGGCGCAGGGCCGCAAGCGGCCGACGTTCTACGGCGTGGTGGAACCGCACGTCCCGGACGCGCAACGGGCGATCGACGCGGCCACGAACCGGGTGCTGAAGAAGATCGAGAGGGCGACATGACCGAGACGACCCAGCAGGCCAACGGCGAGGCGCCCGCAGCAGCGGTCGAGGCGATCCGTGAGCCGGAGGCGCGGGTGCTGGGCTGGGACGACCTGACCCCCCGCGACATGCTCCGCGCCAAGGCCGCCAAGCTGTTCGGCGGCCTCGACCCACAGGACGCCGTCGACCGTGAGCCGCTGTACGCCACGCCGCTGGTGATCTGGTGCATCGCCACCCGCGCCGACCCTGAGTTCACCTGGGACCAGGCGCTTGAGACGCCCTACGGCTGGCTGAAGGTGTCCGACGCGCCCCCTCCTCCCAGCCCGCCGCCCGCCGCGCGTGGCAGCGGGAGCACTTCGAAACGCCGTGGCAGCGTGCCCGCGCCGCCGCCGCCCGCGCCCACGGCCGCGCCCGCCTCCGGGCCTTCTTCGACCTGACCCGCCAGGAATATGACGCGCTGACCTTCCGGGAGCTGCGCGTCTTCACCGACTGGATGGACGAACGGCGACCGGCCGGGGGTGAGCGCTAGCGTGGCCCGTTCGGTCGTCTTCGACGTCATCGCCAACACCTCCGGCTTCACCCGGGGCATGTCGCAGGCGCAGCGGTCCGCGTCCGACTTCCAGAAGCACACCAGCCGCCTGCGGAACGAACTCGCTGGCGCGTTCGCGGGCGCGGCGGTCGTCGCGGGGATCCGCAAGGTCGTCGGGGCCGCGCGGGAGAGCCAGGCCGTCGCCCGGCAGACCGCCGCGGTGATCAAGTCCACCGGCGGCGCGGCTGGCCTGTCGGCCAAGCAGTTCGCCGACCTCGCCGGCGCGATCTCGAAGAAGGTCGGCGTCGACGACGAGCTGATCCAGTCGGGCGAGAACATCCTGGCCACCTTCACCGGCGTCCGCAACGAGGTCGGCAAGGGCAACGACATCTTCAACCAGGCCACCCGCGCCGCCGTCGACATGGCCGCGGCGATGAACCACGGCGAGGTCACCGCCGACGGCCTGCAGACCGCCAACATCCAACTGGGCAAGGCTTTAAATGACCCGATTGCGGGCATGGGCGCGCTCCGCCGTGTCGGGGTGGCGTTCACCGCCCAGCAGCAGGAGCAGATCAAGACCCTCGTCAAGAGCGGCCACACCCTCGAGGCGCAGAAGATCATCCTGGGCGAGCTCCGCAAGGAGTTCGGCGGCAGCGCGGAGGCCAACGCCACGGCCTCGAAGAAACTGGCGGTGGCGTGGGGGAACCTCCAGGAGGGCCTGGGCAAGGCGTTGATCCCCGCGATCGAACGCGGCGCGGTCTGGCTCAACCGGCTGGTGGAGGGCTTCAACCGGCTCGATGAGACCAGCCACGGCGTCGCCTCGCAGGCGGTGCTGACTGGCGCGGTCCTGGGCGGCCTGGCCGTCGCGGTCGCCAAGGTCACCAAGCCGATCCTCGACGCCCGCAAGGCATGGATCGCCTACCGGGCCGCGAAGGAGGCCCAGGTCGCCGTCGACGCCGCGGTCGGCACGGCCGAGGAGGCCCTGGCCGCCAAGACGGTCGCCTCGGGCGCGGCGGCGGAGGCGGCGGCGGCGAAGTTCCGGCTGCTCGGCGGCAGCGCCGGCATCGGCGCGGTCCTGGCCCGCACCGGCCTGTACGGCGCCGCGGTCGGCCTGGCGACCGTCTCGGTGATCAAGTTCCAGGAGGCGGTCAAGAAGGGGTCGTCGGAGAACCAGCGGTTCGGCGGGACCGTGCAGCTGGGCACCAAGTTCGGCGGCCTGTACGCCCAGTCGATCAACGCGATGGGTCATGCGGCGACCGACGGCGCCGACCACTTCTCCCGGATGGCGGCTGCGGCGCAGGGCGCGGCGGCGGCGACCCGCGGCGGCGGCGCGGCGGCGCAGGAGACTGCGGCGAAGATGGCCGCGAACTCCCGGCAGGCCGCCGACCTGACCGCCAAGCTGGGCACGCTGCGGCAGGGCTTCCGCGACCAGGTGAAAAGCGTCCGCGACGCGATCCTGGGCTACGACGGCCTGATCGCCAAGAGCGGTGTCACGGCCCGGCAGGTCATCCGGGATCTGCGCAACCAGGTCGCCAACTTCCGGTCCTACGCCAAGGACTCGCAGCGGCTGATCAAGGCCGGCGTCGACCCGAGGTTCATCCGGGAGCTGTCGACCAAGGGGCCGCAGTACGTCCACGCGCTGGCGACGGGCTCGAACGCGCAGTTGCAGCTGGCCAAGAAGTACTGGGCGCAGCGGCAGACCGAGATCCGCACGTCGTTTGCCGACTCGATGCAGCGGCAGTACGCCGACCTGGTCCGCAAGATGCGCGCGATGCAGCGGCAGATCAACGCGCTGCACGGCAAGAACGTCACCGTCACCGCCACCGCCAAGGCGACGATCGCCAAGCAGACGGTCGCGTGGCTGCGTGCGTCGCACGTGAAGATCCCCCAGCTCGCCGCCGGCGGCCGCGTCACGCAGGGCACCGGTCCGACCGCCGACGACGTCCTGGCCAGGCTGTCGAAGGGTGAGACGGTCGTCTCCGCGCGGGACTCAGCCGACCCGGGATTCCGGGCGTGGGCGGCCGACCGCCGCATCCCCGGCTTCGCGACCGGCGGCCGCATCGGCAGCTTGCAGCCGTTCGCCGACGCGGCCGCCAGCGCGCTGCGGCGCGGCACCCAGCACGCCGCCGACGGGCTGGCCCGCACCCTGGGCCGGGCGCTTGGCCGGGCGATCGACGCCGCGGTCGCCGGGATGGGCGGCGGCGGCTCCGAGGCCATCAAGCGCTTCATCCGGAGCGTGGACCGGCTGCCGTACCGGTGGGGCGCCGCCGGTCCCGGCGCCTACGACTGCTCCGGGCTGGTCGGCGCGGTCTACGGGCTGATGCGCGGCCGCGGCGGCGGCCACGGCCAGCGGTACTTCACCACCGGGTCGATCGGGACCGGGGTCGCGGGCATCCGCCCCGGCCTCGGTGGCCTCCTCGACATCGGCGTCCGCCGCCCCGGCCCGCACGGCACCGGCCACATGGCCGGGGTCTACGGCGGGCTCCCGTTCGAGGCGCGTGGCACGTCGGCGGGGATCATCATCGGCCCGGCGGCGCGCAAGCCGGGGTCGTTCGGGCTCCACTTCCACGTCGGCGCGCCCGGCGGCGGCGTCGGCGGCCTCGGCGGCGGCGGGTCGGTGAAGGGCATCGTCCGCGAGGTCTTCGCCGGGATGTTCGGCTGGGGCTCGGCCGGGCAGTGGGCCGCCACCGACGCGCTGGTCTCCCACGAGTCGGGCTGGCGGCCGACCGCGCAGAACCCGTCGTCGAGCGCGTACGGGCTGTTCCAGTTCCTCAACTCGACGTGGGGCACGGTCGGTGGGCACAAGACCGCCGACCCGCGGCTGCAGGCGATCTACGGCGGCCGCTACATCCGAAGCCGCTACCACAACCCGGCGGGCGCGTGGGCGTTCTGGCTGCGGCACCACTCCTACGACCAGGGCGGGATGCTGCCGCCGGGCTTGTCGCTGGCCTACAACGGCACCGGCAAGGGTGAGCCGGTCGGGATCGACTACGACCGGCTCACCGACGCGATGGTCGCCGCGCTCAGGCGCTCCCCGCCGATGGCAAGGCTCGCCACGGCGGTCGAGGGCCTCGCCGCGCAGCCCGTCGTCGTCCGCGTGGACGCCCGGGAGGTCGCCCGCGCGTACCGGCAGGGCGCCGCCCGCCTCGACCGCGAATAGAAGGGGGTTGGGGTGGCGACAGGGATCTGGTGCGGCCCGGCCGGCCGGCTCGTCGAGGTCGTCCGCCCCGCGCCCGGCTCTTCGGCGGACCGGCAGCGGCAGGGCGCCGTCCACCAGCTCGCCGCCGGCGGCGGCCAGGTCGTCGACACCACCGGCCGGCGGCGGGTCTACCGCCTGGTCGGGCAGGCCCTCAACGCCGACGAGCTGGGCGTCTGGGAGCAGCTCGCCGAACTCGGCGGCCCGTACCGGCTGGTCGACCTCGCCGGGCGGCGCAACCACCTCACCGCGAACCAGTCCCTCGGCACGGGGCCGCTCGCCGACGCGACCGGGTTCAGTGCGCTCACGCAGGGCGCGGTCAGCTCCTCGACGGCGCAGGCCCGGTCCGGGGTCCGGTCGCTGGCGTGGGACACCCAGACCGCCCTGGCCGCGACCGGCCGCGGCGTGCTGCTGTACACCTCGGCGTCGACGGTCGACCAGACGTGGGCGGCGTGCCTGCCGTCGACGCAGTACACCGTGAGCGCGTACGTCCGCGCGAGCGCGGCGGTGAGCATGCAGATCGGGATCAGCTTCTACAACGCGGCCACGCCGCCGGCGCTGCTGTCCTCCCCGTCGACCGCCGGCAGCGCGGTCTCGACCACGGACTGGTCGACGCGGCTGTCGTTCACCGCCACGAGCGACGCGACCGCCGCGTACGCGGTGCCGAAGCTGCTGAACTCGACCACGACCGGCAGCGCGGTCACGGTGTGGTCCGACGACTGGCAGCTCGAGCAGGCCGGCAGCGCGGGCGCGTTCGTGCCGGGGACGGGGACGCCGGTCGTGGCGGTGGACTCCCTCTCCGACGCCTACCCGTACGGCGGCCTGCACGACTGCGAGCTGGTCCTGGTCGAGGTCGGCGGCTGATGCAGCCGGCCTCCCAGACCCTGGTCGACGCGATCCGCGCGCGGGTCCGCGACCTCGCCCCCGTCATTGTCCAGTGCGACTGGGACCGGGACGGCACGTTCACCACCACCCGGACCATCGCCGGCACCGGCGGGATCTCGGCGCAGACCACGACCGCGCCGACCTGGCAGACCTCCGCGCTGCTGGCCGGCGCGACCGCCGCCAACGCCGCCGTCCCCGTCCCCACCGGCATGGCCGCCACCGACGTCGCCGTGGTCTGCGCCTACCTCGAACCCTCGGTGACCGTCACGCCACCGGACGGGACCTGGACCGAGCGCGCCACCGCCGCCACGACCGGGACGCGGCTGCGGGTCTTCTGGCACCGCGCCACCGCCACCGAGAGCGGCACCTGGACGTTCACCCACGCCAGCTGCTACCGGGAGTGGTACGCGTTCCGGGTCTCGGGCTGCCGGACCACCGGCGACCCGTTCGACGCCAGCGACGTCCAGTCCGCCGACGCGACCGCGACGACGACCCCGGGCGTGCAGGTCACCACCACGTCGCCGAACACGCTGCTGGTGTGGGCGGCCACGTCGATCCAGGGGTCGGACTCCTTCACCGTCCCGGCCGGGTTCACCGCCGTGCACGCGACCAACAGCGCCGGGACCGGCGTCAAGGCCAACGCCGCGCTGGGCGCGACCGGCAGCCAGGTCGGCGGGTTCGGCGGCGGGACCGAACGGACCGGCTTCCTCGGCGCCCTCGCCGGCATCACGACGACGACGACGGGCACCGCGAGCGCGGCGCCCGACGTGATCAAGGAATCCACCAACCTCACCGGCACCGTCGCCGACATCGACGAGGACCCCGCCTCCCCCGACGCCGCCTACCTGACCGCGGTGTCGGCGTCGGTGCCGACGAAGTTCCGCGCCTCGTTCGGCGTCGTCCCCCCCGGCGGCCTCGGCGCCACGCCGCAGGTCCAGCTGTACCTGCGGCGCACCGCGACGGGGACGCCGGACCCGTGGGTCGTCCTCGACCTGTGGGAGAACGGCTCCTTCCGCGCCGAGCTTGGCGCCTACCAGGTCACCTCCACCACCGGGCAGCTCGTCACCGCCTCGTTCAACCCGGCGCTGCTCCGCGACCCGTCCGGCAGCGGCGTCGAGGTCGCCGTCACGGCGTTGCCGCAGCAGCCGACCACCCTCACCCCCGCGTCGGACGTCGCCGCGGCGATCACCGCCGCGCCGGACGGGTCGATGCTGGTCTTCACCCCAGGGGTGTACCGGCCGGTCGCGCAGGCCGGGTACGCGCCCAAGCCGAACCAGATCCTCCGCGGCCGCCTCGGCGCGACCCTGTCCGGCGCGAAGACCCTGGGCACCTGGACGGCGTCGGGGCAGGACTGGTGGGCGACCCGCCTCACCGGCGCGAACGGCAGCGCGCTGCCGGACGACCCCGGCGACGGGCTGCGCTGCTCGACGGCGGGGTGCCGCAACCCCAACGACGTCTACCGCGACGGCGCCCAGCTCGACCGCGTCATGTCCCAGGCGGCGCTGGCGCCGGGGCGCTTCTACGAGGACTTCGCCGCCAACCGCGTCTACGTCCGCGACAACCCCAACGGGCACCTGATGGAGCAGGCGTGGGCGACCTACGTCGTGCGAAGCGCCAACGCCGGGGTGACGGTGGAGGACCTGGTGGTGGAGATGGCCGCCAACGCCGAGCAGACCGGCGCCGTCGAAGCCGCTGGCGCGAACTGGACGGTGCAGTTCTGCGAGGTCCGCTACTGCCACGGCAGCGGCCTGCACCTCAACGGCGCCGGGTCGAAGGAGCGGCACAACCGGACCCACCACAACGGGCAGCTCGGCCAGGGCGGTTACGCCGCGGCGACCCACGAGGACTCCGAGATCGACCACAACAACACCCGCGGCTACAAGCTCGACTGGGAGGCCGGCGGGACGAAGTTCCAGCAGGCCAACGACGCCGTCGTGCGCCGGCTGTACGTGCACGACAACACCGGCGTCGGGCTGTGGACCGACATCAACGTCGGCGGCACCACCGTCTTCGAGTACAACTACTGCGCCAACAACACCAAGCAGGGCATCATGCACGAGATCGCCTACGACGCGGTCATCCGGTACAACACCTGCGTCAACAACGCTCCCGGTGCGGTCAACGCCTTCTACGACGGCGGCCAGATCGTCGTCTCCGCGTCGCGGAACGTCCAGGTCTACAACAACACCGTGCGGGGCCGCGACGGGATCGGCCTGCTGCAGCAGCTGCGGACCGACTGGCCCGACGGCCGCGGCGCGCACGAGCTCCACACGGTCAGCGTCCACGACAACGACATTTCCGTGACGGACCTGGGCGGCTGGCACGAGCCGACCGGCCTGGTGTGCGACGCGGCGACGCTGAAGCCGCAGGTGTGGACCACCTGGGGGAACACCTGGGCCGCGAACCACTACCACTGCTCCCCCACCAGCTCGGCGGTGTTCGACTGGTCCGACGGCTGGCGGGACTTCGCGACCTGGCAGGCGACCTACGCGATGGACACCCCGGCCGGCACGATCGACGCGACGATCCCGGCGTTCCCGGCGCCGCCGGTCCCCGACGTCGGGCCGAGGTAGGCGCGCATGCCGACCGCGGAGTACGGCGCCGTGCGGCTGCTGACCGCCGCGACCACGACGGGGCCGGCCGTGACGCTGCCCCTCGACGACCTCTCCGCCGACGTCGAGAGCGTCACCGTCCGCCGGGAACTGGCCACCGACCTGCCGCCCGGCCTCAAAGCGGGGCGCCGGCGCGCGCGGGGGCCGGTGTTCTCCGGCTCGAGCGCCGCGTCGGCGACGGTGACGCTGGCGACCCCGCCAAGCTCGCTGGCCAACCCGGCGACCGAGCACACCGCCTGGAAGTACAGCCCCGCCAACCCGGCCGGGCCGCTGGCGGGGAAGAAGCGCCTCGCCGCGCCGGCGAAGGTCCGCCTGGGCTTCCGCACCGCCGCGGGCCTGGAGTACCTGGACCAGCTCGCCGGCGTGGTCCGCACCCTCGACGTCGACGGGCCCGGGCGGCAGGCGACCCTGGCGCTGCTGGACCAGGCCGACAAGGACTTCCGCCGGCAGCTGACCCT